>Ga0207125_10028_pt1 | contig 36294 bp, 30 predicted proteins | sample Alteio_BWMinHeat_19_FD_153556 | JGI IMG/M metagenome (GOLD analysis project Ga0207125, IMG submission 153556) | Enriched cells from forest soil in Barre Woods Harvard Forest LTER site, Petersham, Massachusetts, United States -... | ecosystem: Environmental > Terrestrial > Soil > Temperate forest >...
GCGACTCCCTGGCCAACCGGCAGAGTGGGGCAAGAAACCAGATCGGACGTCAGGGAGGAAGTCTTCCGAGTGCAAGTAATCGCGCAAGTAATCGCGGTGGTGCCGGAGGTGGCCTTGGCGGAGGCCCCGATCGTGTCGGCAGCCGCGATGTCTCCCGCCCCTCCGGCGGAGACCGGAGCGCCTTCGGATCAGGTTCCAGGGGAGGCTACAACGGCTCCTCTGCGCGATCTGCCAGTAGCCGCGGATCCGCCAGCGCCGGCAGAGGCGGCGGTAGCCGTGGTGGCGGCGGCCGTGGTGGTGGTGGTGGCAGGCGGCGTTGAGAAAAAACCATGAGGAGTCAAAAATGAACCCACGATCCGCGAGAAACAATACCTTCGAGCTTCCTTGGATTGCGATCATCGTCGCCTACACATGTCTCTCAGCCCCGGTTCTATTCGGAGAGTACCGAGCCATCGTAAGCACACACGCACCTTCTGCACAGAACCCCACCGCCGCACCGGCTCCTCAACCGGTTGAAGCCGAAACCTTCACCAATGCACAGCAAGCCGCCGACGCCCTTATCGCTGCTGCCGGCAAATTCGACCAGGCCGCACTCGCAACCATCTTCGGGTCCACTGGCAAGAAGATCCTCCTGACTGGTGACTCCACACAGGATCGCCAACGGGCCCTGGGCTTTGCCGCCGAAGCGAAAGAGAAAACGAAAGTCGTCGTGGACCCAAAGACGGGTGCACGAGCATTTATCCTCGTCGGCGCTGAGGACTGGCCATTCCCGGTACCCATCATCAAGGTCAAGGGCAAGTGGCTCTTTGACGCGAAGGCAGGCGAGCAGGAACTCCTTTACCGCCGCGTCGGCGCCAATGAACTCGATGCCATCCAGATTTGTCACGGCTTCGTCGAGGCCCAGGATGCCTACGCTCTTCAAAGCACCAAACTCTATAACGTCAACCAATACGCGCAGCGGATCCTGAGCACGCCCGGCAAACGGGATGGCCTCGCCTGGCAAAATGCCAAGGGGGGATGGGAGGGACCGGTCGGCGAACAGGTCGCTAAAGCCATCGCACAGGGCTACACTCCGGGAGAACTTCCCTATCACGGTTACTTTTACAAAGTCCTAAAAGGACAAGGTCCCGCCGCTCCTCTCGGGCAACTCGACTACGTCATTGAAGGCGCTATGATCGGAGGCTTCGCACTCGTTGCCTCTCCCGCACAATACAACGTCACCGGAGTAAAATCCTTTATGGTCAGCAATGATGGCGTCGTCTGGGAAAAAGATCTTGGACCTGACACCCTTCAGCAATTCTCAAAAATGGACCGCTTTAATCCCGACCTGTCGTGGCATCCCGTTCAGGAGCAATGAGGATGCGTTCGGCAAGGGACTTGTTCTATGAGGCCCATCCAGACTTAACTGACAATTTCCATAAGCTGAGTTGAGAGATCCGAATCTGCAGCAGGAATCAGCAGACTCAAACACACCATCCGTGTTCTCGATCCGAACAGCTCCATTTACGCCGCACATTCTCCTCACAAATCGCCAGCGCAGAGGTATTGACTTCCAACCCTGCGGCGGCGAGAGCATTTTCCCTGTGGGTGTAGTCCGACGCCCAACGCCGCAACCTTCATCAGCGTTTTCCGTAAAGAAAACGCCGCTGCACAATTGTCCCGGGAACCCCAGCAACAGGGGAAATGCTCTAGATCGAGATCTCCCAAGCGGGCCGCCACGCCGAGGTTTGCTTCCACGTCATCGGGCAACTTGAATGAAACACTGACGTGGCGCAGAGTTTCGTGCACAATAGTTTCCGTTTGAGAACTTGCCGAGGTTGCGAATGTTGGCGACTCGCATTTGGGCGATCCGACTTGTCCCGGGGGCCACCCTGGCGGGTGACACCCCGGCTTATGACGCACATACTCGCGCGGGCGTCACGTACCTCCGAGAACGAACCCACCTCGACACCCTGATAGGAGGCTGGAAGATCTGCGAGTATTCAGGGTGCTGTTCTCGCTTCGGAAATTGAGCACGGGTCAGGCACTCCGGGCAGTTCTCCCGGCAACCGACCCTACTGTGGAGGCGATGATCTCCAGCAGCGTGTTTATCCCACTACTCTTTGGATAGAAAGCATCAGCGGCAACGCCAGGCGGCACAGCATCACCGAAAAAGGATCCACTCATTGCAATCACGTAAAGCAGCGGGAAACGGTGTCGCACCGCGCTTAATAGCTCAAAACCCGAAAGTCCCGGCATGTGCAGGTCACAGAGCAGCAAGTCAGGCATTTCCTGTCGGATTGCAGAGAGTCCTGCGCACGCGCCATCCGCACACCGTACCCTGAATCGATAGCCAGTCAGTATCTCGGACAAAGACTCTCGAATAAACGGGTCATCATCCACGATCAAAACTCGCATTCCATTGTTCGGCATACGGACCTCTGCTCTGTCGATGAACGGAGGCTGGAATTGCAACGCGCCAGATTTAAACTGCCGGATACTCATCAGTAGATTCTCCTTCGATTCTCGACAGCTATCGCTTGTCGTTTAGAAGACGCCCTATTGCTTTCGTATAGTGATCAAGCTAGCAACATTGAATGTCAGAAAAAACTAGCAAAAAGGATAGGCGGTCCCGGGGATCAACCCGCGATTTTTGAAGAAGGAGAGCCTTCCTGATTTGAGGTTGATAGTCAGGCCCACCGCGGGCATTGACGACCGAACCACATGTGTTTTCTATGGAGTAGAAAGGAGCGCAGGAGTATTTGGAGTCCCTTTGGCGCCCGATTTGGTGAAGTTCTGTTCTCGATCCTGGCCGTGGAGAGCAGATCCCCACATTTGAATCTTTGTACCCCTCCATGGTGATTGGAACCCTCGCAAGTCTGTCGGGCTGCGCGATCAGGCCGCACAAATGCGGGGTCTATTTGCCATTGATGGTTACGACTGGCACCACAAAGCGCTTCTTGCGGGCCTCGGCGGTTCCCATTACTCCAATGTTGAACTTTGACAAGACGTCAGAGGCACTGGCGTCCACACTGGCTGTAACACCACAAACCCCGACGCTTGCGTGCACACCCGCAAACCACAGATAGGGCATGATTCCAACGTGTCAGTTATTGTCGGCATGAGCGGTTGGAGAGAAAGTGCCCCTGGCTGGTCACTTGAAGCCAGGTTTGCAGATTCCTGCGCGATGGCAGGCGCGCAGAGGGCCAGGGCTAGAGCATTTTCCCTATGGGTGTAGTCCAACGCCGCAACACTCATAGGCGTTTTCCGCAAAGAAGACGCCACTGCACAGCTGTTCTGGGAAACCCAGCAATAGGGAAAACGCTCTAGAGAACCTGCGTACGTCAAAGACAATTCTTCCGGTGCGAAGTCAATGTATGCCCTCCCGCAAACTCCTCTGCTTACTGTCAAAGAATTGAGGTTTCCGTAGTGTTGCCCTCCGGGACCGAGTCGGAGGGGAGGAAGGGGCGTCGTTCGTGCGGATTCGGCAGGCAGAACCTCATCAGGCGTTACCGGCGAACGCAATGAAGCGGTCTCTTCGGCACCGATATCGAAGACGAACACGGGCATGTCTTTGGGAAGTTTGAACCGTCCGTCAACCAGATAAGCGACGACGACTCCGCCCATTACTTCCGGAGCGAATGCGACCATGGGAAGAAGATACTTTTTGCTCTTAATGATTGACTCGGCTACACCATCGACAGAATGGCTTCGGGGCAGGCTTCCCGGAACTTGCGGGATGATGAAAGCGGTCATCTCGAGACCAGGGTGCTTCCGACCGTAGTTGACCAAAGAGCGGGCTACCTGTTTTGGGGTCATCAGACCGAAATCGGCCAGGAAGTTGCGGTGGATAGCGTGAGGCAAGAAGGTATCGAGCACGACACGCGAGAAGTCAGCGCAATTATGGAAGAAGAGATTAAAGTGGCCAACGTTGCGACGATCGTTTAAAAATGTAATGAATCGCTCGTCTTGTTCCTGCGTACTCTCGACCTGGAAGCCGTGGATGGTTCGGTCGAAGGAGGAACCTACGAGTTCGATCCATCCACCTTTCGGGGAACGACCTTTTTGACTGTCCGGCGCGAGTTTGAGCAAGTGCTCTTCGCGATAGGCATTCCGCAGCGCAGTGACACGATCTCTGTCGACCGCCAGGGGGATTTCTCCCGGCGAATTGACAGCATAGAGATAACCGATCAAAGGCATGGCGATCCAGTCGTAGCCGTCGATCTTCTGGTAGCGGCTAATGACGACGCCGTGCTCCGCCACGCCGCAAACGCGAAGTACAACAGGCGAATCGGCGCAGATGTGATTGAAATAGACAGCGGCGTGGCCCGTGGGAGAGATCGCACCAAACTTACCGTAGGGTTCTTCCACCAGAAGCGCGACCGACGCGTGGCCGTATAGTCCTGTTGCTGCCAGAAACGAAAAACACAAAACGACGCTATGCAGGCGGTTCGTTTTGTGGCGGCCTCCGGTTTTCATTTGTGTTCCCATCCGTCTCTATCACCTCCCCGCAACATCTGTGCGAGGCCATTCGTCTGCCAGAGCCGTTACAGAAGGGCGATGATTCCGTTCGTTGAAACGGGTGGGAAGGCGGTCTTGCCCCCTGCTTGCTTTCTCCATCAGCTCCACCGCCCGATCTGTATCGGTTCTGACGTTGTTTGGCAGCGCCTCTAAGACCAGGCCAAATCTGCGAGCTGCGGAAGGTATTCTGCTCCTCCGTGGGTTTTGACGATATCCAGGTGACCCCATGCCTTGAGAAAAAGCTCACCGCCTGGCACTTGCAGGAAAAACATCGAGACAAGCACCCGCGCAACACGGGTTTGCCCTTCCCTTTTCAACCAAGGCGATCCGTAGTTTGGTTCTGGCACGTAACAAACGAGACTTCGTCGCCGAAAGAGAGATGCCTGCGAGGTCGGCGGTTTCCTGTACTGAACTATCGTTTGCCTGGTGAATTTCAACTATCATTCGCAGACTCGGCGCAAGACGGCTGATCGCTTGGCGCAAGAGCTCAGCTCTCTCGTATCTTGTAAACAGTTCTTCAATGCTATTCGCTGGATCAGCGATCTCGCATTGCTTAAAGGTTTCACCGTCCGAAACCTCCATGGAGGTTCCGGGTCGGGTGCGCTTTTTACGAAGAGTCACAAGCGCGGAATTGATCACGATGCGCGTGAGCCAGGTCGCAAATGTCGCCCTTCCATCGAATGTGTTCAAGCGAGCATAGGCGTTCATCCAGGCATCCTGCGCCACATCTTCCGCATCAGCCGAGTTTCTCGTGACACGATAGGCCATATTGACCGCTTTTTTCGAATGCCGTTCCCAGAGTTCGGCAAAGGCCTCGCTATTTCCCAACTTCGCTGCCGCAACCAGAACTTCGTCCGGCGCAGCAGCAAGGAGTGTCAGGCCGATCTCATTATCCGAACTGCACATATCAATTAGAACCTCGTTGTGTAGTGCGCTCGTCATGTCGCCACTCCCTCTAGTCAATCAACAATGCTTTGTCACTTCGTCCAAACAAGGTTCAGGGTGGTCCCTGAGAAACCCGTTTATTCAAGCCACGCCGTGCTGGGACAGCGTTTCCTCGATAGCTATCAATCAAAGAGCGGGGCGTTCCTTGCAGAAAAACTCCTGGCAAAACCCGCGCGACAAAGTGGTCAGATTGTCCCTCCCCACGCCCTTGATTTCTTAGTTCATCGACCGATTCTCGAAATTCGTCTGGCGGGGAATCCTGCCGACGTAGATAACTTCACAAACTGCTGCGCGAGGCTGGCTGTTGCCATTAGGTTTTGTGGCCTAACGGCGATCGGGTTAATGGCAACTGCCTGATTGCTCACGAACAAACTGGTTTGGACGGTGAAACATTGATGTGTTTCAGAGATAGCTACCGTTCCGTTGGCTATCCCTTTTGCCAGACCGGCAGTTTCGACAGTTCCAATGGCAGGACTCGACGAGGACCACTTCACGAGAGAGGTCATGTCTTCTGTATCGCCCACCCCAGTGGCTCCCCCCGCCGGGAGCTGTTGGGTGTTTTCCGTTTGAACTCTGGTATCGACAAGTCCTATCGCAACGGAAGCGCCATCGTCGGGACCTGGGAAAAACTGACCGCAGGGAGCGCCTGAGAGCAGTAACAGGGGCAAAACGTAGACAAAAGCATTAAGAGCATCACAGGATGGGAATTGCATGACCGTCTCCCAAATAACTCACCAATTCTTGTATGGGTTAGGTAGCGAACAGGGCTCTCAGGGGAAAATGATTAGCTCAGAGGTCGTGCCGCCACTCATTCCGTAAACTGTCCCTGAACGAAAGGCTCCAACATCGTACCTGTAGCAGCCAGGAGTGCTTGCCTTTGTCGTTATCGGCTTCTTGGCTCCCCCAATGATCGGGCCGTCGGGGTCAAACGGCGAGTCCGAGCCGAATGAAACCATAAATCCATTGTTTTTGTTCGAGGTCTTCCAAACCACGGTAGTACCAACCTTGATGCAGAACAATTGGTTTTTCTTCGCGCCGGGAATACTGGGCGTTACATTGGCAGAATCAGCAGATCTTCTGACGTCAATCATGCACTTGGACGAAGTCGATCCGCAGGTCTTGACCGCACTGCACGTAACCGCCTGGTCCGCTTCAGGACACGCGAATCTGCTCTTCTTTTGCGCGTGCATGACTGCGCAGCTCAGGGATCCGATGTATGCCAATAAAAGAATCCTGCCGCTCCATGTGTTGAACTTCTTGTGAACGTTCCGAGTCATAGCGATATACCGTGCTTCACCACAGCCGTCCGAAGGTAGCGCAAAAGGAATCAACGACCACAAACTCCTCCCCGCAACGATCCTCGCCAGCTGCATGCCTTTCCATGGAATTGAGGTGCCAGTCCCCGCAGATTCTGCTCCACCTGCTCGAAAGCATCAAATTCGGAACTCTGGTCTTGCGACCTTCAAACGACGTCGTTATTACGAGATTTCACTTCCATTCGATGATGTTGGTCAGTTTCCAGGCATTCTGGTTAAGCTCCCATTGCAACTCGCCCTCCTTATTAATAATGAGCTGCGCGGCGGGGAAAAGAACACCGCTGCTCTTGCTCTTATCGCTGTCATTCAGGATGATTTCGCCGGCAGTCAGATTGAAACTCTTCGTCTGCGTATTCCAATAGGATTCGCCGAAGGCGATCTGCCGGTTAGTAACAAAGCGGATGGTTCTGCCGGTCGGCGTAATGATTTCCCGGATGTAGTTAAGCTCGTATCCGAGTGTGCCGGGGATCGATATGCGGCCGACGCTTTTCATCTTCTCAAGGGCATTTACCAGGCCGTCGTTCTGCCCCTTCTGGAATGCCTGCACGAGAATGTCTCGGTCCTCGGGGGTCGAGAACTCATAAATCATGACTTTCACGCCAAAGTTTCTTCCGAGCTGAGTGCTTGTGCCGAACGCTGTGGCATCAATCGTTTCGGTCTCTCCGCGCTGCCCAACGCCAGGGACGATGGCGATCGTAAGCAGGCAAATAAGGATCGAGGCTTTTTTTACGAAATGTAGCATTTTGGAATTGCTAACATGCATGATGTTCTCCTCTGTCGCGCACCGTGTAAACCGAAGTATTGCAGTGCGCTCGCGATACACCGGTTCACCGGTTTGTCACCGAGCCAATCGAGTGCTCTCGAACCAGCGGAAGCGGCTGCTGTTAAAGGAACCTTACGTCTGCCTTGGGGCGTTCACAACTAGGGAAAACCCCTATGCTCCAACAAGTTGATTCTCAGCCACCACACTCACAGCGGAACCCAGGCGAGCACGTGGCCAGCAAAACGCATACGCTTCGGTTTAGTGCCCATTTTCCACACTTCGCGTGCGTCGGTACGTTCGGTGATCCCTTGCGCGGCGAGCGGATCTGCAGACCCTCGGTGGTCATCAAGCCAGGCTTGGAACAGGCAAGAATTTCCTGGTGTTGTTGTGACCAAACTCCGGTCACTTGTTGCCAAAGGTCCAGCTGAGTCCTGAACTGGATCCGTAGTCACTGCCGGAAAGGCCACCCGGTGGTTTGCTGTCCCAGTTGTCGTAGACCGAAATATTCCACGAAAGGCTTCCCGTGAATTTGATGAAGTAAGTTGCATTCAGGTTGAATTTCACGCGACTGGGGTCGGAGATACCAGGCAGAAGCATCGCGTCGACGCTGCCGTTGGTTTTGTCGAATCGAAAGAACTGCAACTCGGCCGCGACCAGACCAAATGCCAGATTTTGGGAAGGAATCTCCTGTTGATATGCGGTGTTCTGCCCGGCGAAGCCGCCAAGTACTGAGATGCGACTTCGGTTGGTGTTCTTCACGAAACGCCCGACGCCGCCACTGAATGAAGTTTGACGGATTATCCCCTGCTCCGAGCTTTGCAGGCCGCCAGCGAGGCCTTTATAGAACCAATTGTTCCAACGCATAAGACGATAAGCATCGAAGACGAACTGGTTTCGGGTCGAGGCAGTGGCGCCGGTACTGGAGGACAAGGTGGAGTTTAGGCCGGCATCCGCACCCCAGCGTTCTCGCGGGTACTCGATTTCGGAACCTAAACTATACTGCGTCGATTCGTTGCCTTTGGAATAGATGATACCGGTATTGATGCTGCCGTTGAATCGCTGGAAAAACTTCGCTGAAGTTGCTTTCATCTGAACAATTTTGGGACTTTCGATCACTGCTTGGCCGGATGTGTCTGCGACCGTGATCTCCATAGGCCGGCCACCGGGGGTGTTCGTGGTGTTAAGGCTTCCTGTATAGACCGACCCGTCCTCGGTCTTCACGACAAACAACTGCTTGCTTTCCAGGTGGGCCACCTTCGACCATTCGACTGAGCTTGTTCCCAGGATGTCATTGATGCTTATGTAAAGCACACCGGCGCGGAGTCCTTTTATTTCCCCAGTGAAGCGGTCGCCATCCTTCATCAAGATCACATCGGAGTTTTTTTGCGCGAATAGAGGAGTGCCCAGAAACAGCACGCAACATAGAATGACGCCTTTCACGGTTGCTACCAATCGTGTCTTCATGCTGTTTTCACGCTCCATCAGGGTAGTCATGCGGCATTCGGTGTCCTCGAACACTCCTCCACAAACGCAAACTGCTATGAACGAGCTCTTGAATCCCATTTTTCGTGCTGTTCAGAAAGTTGTAGATCTCCCGCCATTGGCATTCATACGTTCGTTCTGAGTGGTAAGACCGGAATCTGATGAGGCTGGAAAACAATCCTGATAACGCAAGTCAACAACGCTTCCAATGGCATCATCCTGAGCAGTTGGGGGTTAAAGCGGGAGGCGATTGCCCAGGTCAATTGGATAACGGCTTCCTGGGCGCAAGTGGCAACAACTCTAGCCCCATCCTTTTTGCTCGGGATGCGGTACCGGCTGGCATGATTCGATTTCGACACTTGCCATAACAGTGGGTACCAGATTGCAAGCCGCATATACCAGCGAGGGTACCTTTGGGTCGCCGCGACGGAAGATGGATTGAAAGAGGGAGGTGCTAATCCAGCTAAACCAGTAGCCCGCCACTTTCAGATGCGTCAGTCGCTGGACCAGGATGAGGATTGACTTCCTGCCTCTGCTTTGCAGGCGGACGTGATTGATCGCGTGGTCGAAGCCTCTGTCAGCGATCCTGATCATCAACCAAACGAAACATCCCGCCAGGAGGCCTGCCATAAGACGAAGGTAGAAGGCACGATACAAAATTGGTAGCTGAAGCTGCTGGTAGACGAAAAAAATGTGCAGCAAAATCGCAAGGATGCACCGAAGCGGCAGGCCAAGGGGCGTCTGCCAGACCGTCCAGAAAGGAAGCTTTCGGAGTTTGGACAAGACGCGTCCACGCGCGCTGAACAAAAATGTCGAAAGCCAGGCCAGCATCCAGCAGATCGGGATCGACAGCAGCCCCCCGAGCCATTGCCCGGCTGAGATTCCCAGAGGCTGTGGACGGGTGACGACGGCAGGCAGGACATCATCGGCCGATGTCGGAGCTTCGCTTTGCATTTGAGCATAGAGCTCCGGTATCTTCGCAACCGTCTCTTTCGAGATCGTCCAGATCTTGCCTGAAGCCGGATCGTCTGCCCGCACCAGGATCACATCTGTGGTGGTGTCACCTACTATCAAAACGCCGGCGCGTACGTGGCCTAACGGAAGTCCAGGTTCAACGTCGCCGTTGGGCTCATCGCTCAACAGAGCGATGTCGCCTTCGAAGTGCGAGCGCAACGCCTGAAGTTCTCTGGCGCGCCGCGGCAGGTCAGTGTCTTGTCCGGGAGTCGGCTGCAGGTAGCGGGCGGCGCGGGTGAAATCTTGCTGGGCGCCGTACATCCATAGGCCAATCATCGCGCTGCGGGGAGTTTCACGTCCGATCGAATCGATGGGTCCAGTAGGGGACGCGGTGGGCCCTGCAGCAGGCGTCGTCGCAGAAGGTGCCACATGAGTTGCCGTTGGCTTATCTTTCGAGGACCGAGCGGGTAGACGATTCGGAAGCTGGCCCGGCGAATGCGCCGTCAGGCCCGCGAGTAGGAAAATAGCAACAATGACGCGGGGGATGCCAGTCCAGTGAAGCGACCTGCTTATCCCGCGTCGATTCTCTCCTGTCAGAAGCATCTATTTTTCCCGTCGCTCCGCAATTTTTGTCTTTCAGTCCGCCACTCCGGAGTCGATCATGTGCTTCTCATCGTTCTCAAAAGTGCCGGTCTTACCGATCTCCAAATATTGATGTGCGTCGAGACATCCGAAAAGTCCGGCTCATCGAATGACTTCTTCTTACTCCTTCAAATGTGACCTACAACCGCTCTCAGGATCACGTCGAGACATATGGGCAAACGTAAGCTTTTCCGACAAGGGCTGCTCGGATCGCTGGAATGAGATGGACTCTCATGTGGGCCTTGAGGACATAACCCAGTGCGCCCTCTGCCATGCATGCTTCCACAAACTGATGGTCCGCGTGGACTGTCAGAAACACTATCTTGACTGACGGGTTGGTCTCGCGCAGTCGATGGGCAGCATCGATTCCATTCAAGACCGGCATCGTAATGTCGACCACAATCGCGTCGGGACAAAGACGAATGACCTCAGACACGAGAGTTCCTCCGTCCACTGCATTTCCCACGATCTCGAACTGAGTTTCCAAAAGCGCAGTCGTGGCCTTAAGCACTGCCGGATGGTCGTCGGCAAGGAATATCCGTGGACGCATCTCTATCGCCTCGGTTCAGGGTTTAAAAGACATCGCCTTCATCAATGAGAAGACGACGGGAAAAGATTCAATCCCTACAACCTATTCCTAAGGGAATGCGTGGCTTTCGGCTACTGGGGGAACCCCTAGTGTCTGGGAGCCTACAGATCAGAAACTCTCAAGGTTTTCCCTGTGAGGTCATGAGGAAGCGGAAGGTTCTGGATAGATTGCGATCAACCCGCGCTTCAGTCCGAACAAAACCAGGTCGGCGTTGCTCTTGATATCGAACGACTCCATGATATGGTGCTTGTGAAATTCCACGGTCTTTTCACTTAAGCTGAGGATCGCAGCGATCTCTTTCATCGATCGCCCTTCAGCGAACAACTGCACAACATCGCGCTGTCGTTTGGTCAAGTCCGTTGCAAACTGCCGGGCCCTGGCCTTTGCGGCGACCCAGTCTCCAACTTTCAAGTTAGGGGTCAAGTAGGACCGGCCATGCAATACCTGATCGATCGCCTTAAGCAGTTCCACCCCCCCTGAGCTTTTCAGAACAAAAGCGACTGGGCCGAGCTCAAGTACCGCGGCGGCAAGATTCAGGTCGTCGAGCATCGTCAGGAATACGAATTTCACCTTCGGAGTTTTTTCCCTGATTCTTCTCGCCGCATCCAGTCCATTGAGCAGCGGCATCGACATGTCGGTGACGATGACATCGGGCCTGAGCCTGATGGATTCTGCCACCAGGGCCCGGCCGTCAGCCACCAGGCCTATGACATCAACCGTTTTCTCCAGGTAGGCGCATATAGCCTCAGCGAAGAGCATGTGGTCATCAGCGATGAGGACACGTGTGCGAGACGCTCTCGGGTGAAACGTTTCCATTGCGGCACCGCCATTTCGCCTACCAGACCCGGGGGCCCAAACAGGAGATGAGACGTGAGAGGTTCGCTTTGCAATACGATCTGAAAAGCTCCCCGGCTAAGTAAGACAAGTATGACGAAGTCAATAGTCGATAACGGTAAAGAATTCGCCATCCAAAAGGTAATGACTGCAAGTTATACCATAAGTTGAAGCTCAGTGTTCTTTTGCCGACATCTCCAGGACGATATTGATTTTCTATTCAAAGTGTTCCTGTCCGTTGTTCTGATTCCGGCTGGAGAGGGACCCAGGCTTCGATTGTTGTCCCTTTCCCAGGTTGCGAATAAATCTCAAATTCACCGCCTAACAAGTCTGCTCGTTCTCCCATGCTTCGGATGCCAAGGCCTTCTTTTCTCTGTAGATCGCGTAGATCGAATCCGGCCCCCTCGTCGCTCACCGTCACAAGCAGTCGGTCGCCGATCCTGCGCAATCGCACCTGGCCCTTGGGGGCGCCACTGTGTTTCTTCAAATTTCGAAGCCCTTCCTGAATGATGCGGAATAAGCATAATGCCACATCGTGATCAACGGAGTGAGGTACATCTTTGGTTAGGAGATCAACTTCGATGCTCTGTTGTGCCGCAAACTCCGTGCATAAAGCCGTTACGCCTGGAACAAGTCCCAGTCTATCCAGCGTGGAAGAATGCAGGCGATGCGAGAGCGTGTGAAGATCAGCGCCGAGTTCGCTGGCAAAATTCAGCACATTATGCACCTGCTCTACGGCCTTGTCCGGCGCTGTGCCGATCGTTTCTTCCGCGGTTTCCAATTCAAGCGCCATGAGCGCCAAACGCTGGCTAAAATCGTCATGAATTTCCGACGCTAACCGGCTGCGCTCTTTTTCCTGTGCGTTGATCAACATACCACTGAGCTCCGAATGCCGGCGTTTCGCGAGGGCATCTGCTTCGCGACGTGAAGCTCGTTCTTCTTTGACTGTGTTCAGATTGTCAACCGCCATCCGGTGACGCCGTACCAGGGCATTCAAAAGGTACCCCACGCAAACATAGCTGACGAATGAAAAAATGAAATACAGTGTCCCGTCGACGAGTGAAACCGATGTGGCGCCCCACCAGGAAAGCAGTGCGAAGAGAAAGGCAAGCGGGACAATCCATCGAGTGCGCGTGGATAAAGAGGCAAGCACCACCGGGATGATGTACAAAATACCGACAGAATGTTCAAACATCAGGTCGAATACGAGAATGATTGGTATCAATGCGCAGATCAGCTGAAGCGACAGCAATCGACCTCTCTCTGAGGACAATTTCACAATCAACCGCTTCAGGAGTCGCTGGCTAACATTGTCATTGATCCCCGCCTCTATCCAATCGCGCTCTGTTTCCTGCGCATTGATCGACATGCCGCTAAGGGCAAATTGCCGATCTTGCACCCACTTCAATCCGGCGATCAAGACAAAAGCGCTGAGACAGAGCCCAATGACCGGCAACAGGATCCATTCCGATCTGGAGCGCCACCATAAAGTCGGTGGTCGATGCAGTAACGCGCTGGCCAGCGAGTGTGCCCTTTGGCGGAATCGCCAGTGCCTCGACGCCTGCCCATCAAACATATATGCATTTGCACCCTGCACCATGGGAGTATCCTGCGCGAAAATGTGCAGATAACCCCCAACGTCCCCTCGACCCAGGTCCACATCGGATAAGCCAAAGACCGATGTATTGGAAGCATTGGCAAGCATCGGACCTGCCTGAAATGCACCAGCGTATCGAGTGCCTTTAGAACCCATTGATGTGTGTGTGTAGAGAACAATCGCGTGATCCGAAAGGTGCTTCAGGCGTGCCAGCAGACCAGGCATAGCGAGACCGGTGAGCCAGGTCGCGTCCAGGTTACCTTCGTAACCAGGAAGTCGCTCTCGAAAGATTGTTTCGAGGTGTTTATCAAATGACGAAACACCACTAGCCACGACCACGTAAGCGCTGTCAGGTTTGAGTCGCAGAGCTGCATCAACAGTTTTCGCCGGATCATACTTTGTCCAACATCCAGCGAAGTGTGAATCGAGCGTGGGATTGTGGGCCTGCTGTACGCTTGTGCCGCCAAAGGCAATCAAAATGCTGGCGAGAAATTTCCCAGACGAGGTGACCATGAATTGGAGTGGGGAAGGTCCAGGAGCAATGATTGGATCCGGCCTGCGGTTTTGATGTGTAGGAATGTACGCCTCGCGAAACTGCTCTTGATCCCATGGATCGTCGAAGAGAGCCGTCTCCATGAATTCGGAATTTAACTCGATTTGGACATCCGATTCCTCGAGCGTGGCCCGCATCTCACGATCGAATAGCACGCCCCAGGGAGAAGAGAGAGCATGTTCGTAGCGGACAGCAACTCGCCGAACTTCTTTGAGCCCACTACCTGTAGCACATTGAAATAGAAGGCAGAACGCGAGGGCGATGAGGTTCGGTTTTCTCAGGCACAAGATCCGGTATGGCCGTGTATTCCCTAATGTCGGATACGCGACAATTCGGTGTGCGGACAATCTGGTGAACCTACGATTCAAGAGGGCTAACATCCCGGCGGCCCCTGACCAACTCCAGTGAATAGTGGAATTATATGCCTTCAGCGGTGACACTTTTATTAATTGCCAGTATCAGCATCTTCATACTTGCATGGGGCTACTTATTAAAACAATTAGGGAAATCCCCTAGTTAGTCGCGGCGCCACCGTTGGAATCTCTTCTGTCCAAACCGGGAACCTGTACTTCATCGAGGGCCACGACGCATCCCCGAATTGATCTCCGTCGTAGGCAGGATCAATCCCGAGATCTCATTCACCAACCCTGCGGTCCCGGAGTTAATATTCACCAGTTTATTGGCCGGTCTTACCGCATTGTTTAGACCAGGACTATTCGTTGAAGACGTGCCAATCCCAATCCCCGACGCCGAGTCACCAACGAAGAACAGCGAACGGCCGAAGCAATGGGCATGGTTTTCCCTCTTCCCGGGGGACGGGTAGCTTGTGGCGAAGCCGCCTGTTAGAGAGAGGAACGACATCGGCTGCGCACCCAGTATGGATACCCGCCGCTTTCGCCGCAACATGCACTCAAGGACAAACGAGGACAAACTAGGACAAACTAGGGCATCCCCCCGATATCCGCTCAAATGCGTTGGAGCCGGAGGGTCCCCCGGCGCGGCACGGTTTCCCCACCTCACCAGCCTTGCCATTGGGCCCGCCGACGACATCGAATCCACGTATCGTTGTGCGACAGATAATACGCGCCGTCCCACATGGGGCTTTATCTTGCCGCGTGGATACCACGCAGCCTGACAGGATCGACAGCCGCACTACAATTTGACGTTTTTAGAGTGTGAACTTCGGTAGGGCCATTCGTGAACCTCACCGGCTCATACCGAAAAATTCGGAAAGCCCGTGAGATTTGCTGAGAACGGCCTCTAAGCTATTGATTTCAAATCTATGGTGCCGGGAGGGGGGGTCGAACCCCCACGAGGTTGCCCTCGGCGGATTTTGAGTCCGCTGCGTCTGCCAGTTCCGCCATCCCGGCGCTCTTCGAGTTTACCGCAAAAAGTCCACGCAGAACACCTACAGCCTCTTGCTAAAAAGCTCTTTACTGCACCTTGCCATCCGGTCGCAGCTTACCCAGCTCCAGCGCGCAGGCAATCGCGTTCTGCGCGGCAAAGAGCAAATTATCCGACGCCATCCATAGCCAGAACCCACCCGCCACCGTTGCATCCTTTCGCACCGTCACCAGCACCTGCTTTTGTCCGGAAGCCGTAAGGTTACTCGGGCCGGGATCGTCGACGGACGATGCATTCACCACACCTCCGTGCACCGCCTCGCCCATCTCCTGCTCGGTGACGGTGTCCGCCAGCGACACAAACACCGAAGCCGTATGCCCGTTGAACACCGGGGCCTGCACCAACTGCAGCGCCAGCTCGCACTCCGCGGCGATGGCGCCAAAGTCCTTGCCAATTCGCTGCGCCGTTTTCGCGAGAGATGCCTTCGCATCCGCACCTAACGCCGCTGTCAGGTTGAAGCCGACCTGCACGTCGTACATATCTTTCGGAACCGCCTGGAACGACAGCAGCCCCACGGTCTGCTGATGCAGTTCGTCCAGCCCCGCCTTGCCCTGTTCGGACGCCGGCTCCATCACCGTCGCGACCAGTCGCGCCGCGCCAAACTGCTTTAGCCGCACCGCAACCAGCGCCAGCATGACAGCCGTGGGATGAGCGGAAACCACAAGCGTCGTCGTCAGATCGACAGCAGCCGCACCCGCAGCCGGAGCGAGCACCACAGCTTCGGCCTGGTCTACCAATGCGCCAGTGAGGTCGACGATGCCCGCTCCGCCGGCGCGTGCTTCTTTCCAATGGGTGCGCGCGGTCGCCTCATCACCGGTGAAGAACACAATATCCATGCCGTCGAACGAGCCCGGCGCCAGCGGCTGGATCACCGTCGCGCCATCGCCCGCCACGGTCAACTGCCCCATCGCTTCTTCGCCGTCGAGCAGCGTGACCTCCCACAGGACTCCCGCCGCATCGTTCAACTGTTCCGCAAGCTCGCGGCCCAACAATGTCGACGCGCCAACAATGGCTGCACGCAGCGTCCTCGATGCCATTTTGTCTCCTTGAATTGCTGCCGATTTCCCTGCCAGCGGCCCTTACGACAGACGCCTGCCCCACGAATACAGCAGCCGCGCCATCACTCCCGACACCAGGTAAAGCATCGCGATCACAATCAGCGCATACTGCGATTCCACGACGACCACGGCAAAGAAAATCGCAATCAACAGAACGCCGCGCACTGGTTGCCGCTCGCTCACGTTGAGTTCCTTGCCGCTCCAGAACCGCCAACTGCTGACCATCAGGAAGCTGGTGCCTGCAATCAGCGCAATCCATACCACCGACCACATGAGCTGATGAATCGGCGAGCCCAGTTCGAAGTGCACCACGGAAGCAATCACACCCGCACCGGCCGGGATCGGCATGCCGACAAAATACTTCCGGCCCGGTCGCCCCGGATTGCGCGGCTGAGGATTGTCGCTGATATTGAACCGCGCCAGCCGGCACGCTCCGCAAATAAGGAACACGAAACACACCAGGCCGCCCAGCGCCAGCAGACGTTGCTGCACCGCCGGATACGCCGACGGCACCACCGACTGCACGCCCCACAGATACGCCAACAGTGCCGGAGCCACGCCAAACGTAATCACATCGGCCAGCGAATCGAACTCACGGCCAAAGTCGCTGGAGGTGTTGGTCCAGCGCGCCACGCGGCCGTCCAGGCCGTCGAACAATACAGCAAACCCGATGGCCAGCGAAGCGTGGTTGAAGGCATTCCCATCGCCGTTCGCTCCACGAATGCTCTGCTCCATCGCATAGCATCCCGCTGCGATGTTTCCTGCGGTAAACAAAGACGGCAGCACGAACATGCCGCGGCGTGGTGGACGCTTTCTCGACGTTGCGTCCAGCTTTGTGTCGGCCATTAGATTTGTCCGCCCTGCGGCAATTGTCCCAGGATCGAGCTTCCGCCCTTGACGCGGTCGCCCACCTTCACCTTTGGATTCGTCTCCGCAGGCATCAGCACGTCGACGCGCGAGCCAAACTTGATCAGGCCCATGCGCTGTCCGCGCTCCACGCGGTCGCCCACCTTCAGGTTGCAAACGATGCGCCGCGCCAGCAAGCCCGCAATCTGCTTGAAGCTGACGGAATAGCCGCCGGCATCGATCGTAATCAGTGTCTGCTCGTTATGTACCGCGGACTCAGGCTTCATTGCGTTCATGAACTGGCCTTCGTTGTGCTCGGCCAACGTTACCACACCGCCTACCGGCACACGATTAACATGCACGTCAAAGACGTTCAAAAAAATGGTCATGCGGAGCCGTCCGCCATCCGGAAACTCGATCCACTCCACTTGCTCGACCTTGCCGTCGCCCGGCGAAACAATCAGACCCGGCCCATCGGGCACTTTGCGCGACGGATCGCGAAAGAACCACAGGAAGAACATCGCCAACACCACCGGCAGCGCCACCAGCCACAGCAAGTGGGACACGTACCAGGCGATCACAGCCACGATCACAAACCCAAGCCCATAGAAAAATCCATCGCGAACCATAGCCTCTGATTATAAATGCCCGGGTCTTTGAAAATTACTGGAAGCGCAACCCCATCAGCAGACCATCTTCTTCCGGATCGCTGTAATACCTCCGCCGCCGGCCCTGTTCAACAAACCGCAGACTCGCATACAGCGCCAGCGCCGAGGCATTCGACACGCGCACTTCCAGATTGAGCCCGCACGCTCCTTCGCTTTTGGCCCACTCCATCATCGCCGCGCACAGCGCCTTCGCCACACCTCTGCGTCGCCGGGCCGACTCCACAGCGAGGTTCTCCAGCAGCGCCGCTTCGTCGCCTTCGAGGAAACTCACAGCCGCGAATCCGACAATGTTCTCGCCTTCCACAGCGACCAGCAACGAGCGATGGAAGAGGTCGTCTCGCGGCTCGCCTTCGTACTTCGCATAGGCGGACCTGGTCCAATGCGCTCCATAGACCGATTGGCGCTCGATCTCCATCACGCGATCAAGGTCCGCGACGTCCGCTCGACGCACCACGACCTTCGCGTTACTTTCCACCGTTGCCCACCGCAGGCTTGCGGGCATAAATGTCGCGCTCGCTCCGCACGTAATTCGCATCGATAGCCGCTACGTCGTCGAAGCGTCCTTCGCTCCAGCGCTTCCACACAATGGGCAATGCGGAGATCGCACTCATGTGCACCAGCACCGCCTCCGCGTACATCTCCGCCACGCGATCGTCGGGCGTCACCACCGTACGTTGTTCCGATGCCGCTAGAACCTCTTCGCGTCCGGCCAGAAATTCCAACCCGCCATCGCGCACATAGAACTCATCCCGCCCCGCATCCAGCACGGCCAATGCATCGGGGGCGCCATGCTCCGCGAGCACCTCTAAGCGCGACACCGCAATCAATTTCGCACCCACTGCCTCGCACAATCCCTTCGCCGCAGAAAGACCCACGCGTACGCCGGTAAACGACCCTGGCCCATGCACGACGCCTACCGCTTGAAGCTCGTCGACCTTCCATCCAGCAATTGCCAACAGCCGTCGCAACTCCGCCGGCCACTCCGCCGAGAACGCGCGTCCGGGGACGGTCTCCGTAGCAATCAGCATCTTTCCGCGTCCGATAGCCAACGACGCGACCGCTCCACAACTACCGATGACCAACCACTTGAAGTCCTCGTTACTCACGTCCCAATCGTAGAGCATTTTTCCTGTTATCAGGGTCCCCGGCACAGAAGTGCAGTGGCGTTTTCATTGCGGAAAACGCCCATGAACGTCGCGGCGCTGGACCACACCCACAGGAAAAATGTCCTATCGCGGCTCTGCACAATGCCGGCTTCCTCGCGCATCCAATCCCCATGCAAAGCACCTTCCGCGCCGGCGACCGTAACATCCGCATCGATATGCACGAGCCAAAAACTCCCTCGGCCCACCCGGCCATCATCCTGATGCATGGCTCCGGTGGCAACATCGGCTTCTGGCTCGACCGCCTCGCGCCTTCCCTCAACGCCATGGGCGTCGCGCTCTACGCTCCGCACTACTTCGACCGCACTAACACTGTCCGCGCCGACCTTGCCGCCATCACGGACGGCGTCCACGTCCCGCAGTGGCTTTCGACACTCGACGCCGCACTCAGCTTCGTCGCAGCACGTCCCGGCGTTGATGCGGGTCGCATTGCGCTCATCGGCATCTCGCTCGGCGCGTTCCTCTCTCTTGGTTTCGCAGCCGAACTTTCCGCGTCACCCGATCCAGCAGCCCGCCGCCGCATCCGTGCTCTCGTCGACCTCTCCGGAGGCCTCGTCGAACCCTATGCTGCCCACGCCACCCGCGCTTTCCCGGCGACACTCATCTTTCACGGCGAAGCGGACACCGTTGTCCCAGTCAGCCACGCGCACTCGCTCGACAAACTGCTGACCGAGCTCAATGTCCAGCACGAGACCCGCCTGTTCCCCAACGAGGGCCACTGGTTCAGCGGAGTGGCACAGATGCAACTACTGCTCGCGATTGCCGGCTTCCTGAGCAAAAATCTGTGACCATGCTTAAGGTCCGCGCCCGACGAATTTCACTCCGCGCATTCCGTTCCGAACAACTCGCCCGTATCCGCCGGATACCAAACTCGCTGCCCATCGACACAAGCAAACGACGTCAGCTTATGCGCCTTGCGCGAACTCTTCCCGTCCGGAGTCACAAAGATATCTTCCACGTCCATACCGCGCGCGATCACCGCATCCGCAATCAATGACCGGTGACACCGCCACGGCACAGCCTCCGCGCACATCACAACAGACCTGCGCGCACTTGCCGCTGAGATCAGCCAATCGATCTCCGCACGCCATGCGTCTGTCTGCATGTAGTCCGCATAGCCGCGAAAACTCGACTCGCGCCAGCCGGTATTGATACTGTCCTTGGCCGCCGTGCGTCGACCGCCGAGACCCTCGCGCCACTCCGCCGCAATGCCCGCCTCACGCAACGACGCAAACAGCGCCTCCTGCCCAAACTGCGGATGCCGCCGCGACCCCGGATACCGCCGCACGTCTACCAGCAGCTCCACACTGTTGTCTTTCAACGCCTGCAGGAACGCCTCAATGGGTAGCGTGGAATGTCCGATAGTACATACAGGTGGCATAATCTTTCGATTCATTGACGGCGGAACAAGTTAGTAAGAAGCTAAATGCTGCGGCGAAAATAACACCTCTTACTCCTCCCGGAGGCCCATCGTGTCACACGGCCGGTTTCGCTTCAAACGATGTGCGGCGGGGGCAATACTCTTCTGCCTCTGTGCGCCAGTTCTTTATGCGCAGTCGAACCCAACCGGCAAGCCGCCAATGGAGGTCGGGCGAACTCGACCGCTGATCGACTTCACCACCGTCACAGGCAATCATCCGAGCTGGATCCACCTTAAGGGTAAAGTCGTCGTGATCGATTTTTGGGCGAGCTGGTGCGGTCCGTGCATTGCTTCGTTTCCGCAGATAAACGAACTTCAAAAAGAGTTTGCAACCAGTCCGATCGTTTTTTACTCGGTCAGCTACGAAACTCGTGCAATGGTCAAAACGGTCATCAGCAAACATCCGCTCGAGACGCAGGTCGCGTTGGATAACGACTTCCACACCTTCAAGTCCTTCGGCGCATGGGGACTGCCCGTCGTTTTCATCTTCGATGCGAACGGCGCGCTCGCCGCGGAGATCGATCCCGCCGACCTGAATGCTGCTGTGCTCAAGACCGTTCTTGCGGGCAAGCGTCCGACAGCTCCTCAACAAAAGGGCTGGCCCGATCCAGCGGGAGCGGAAGCGTACTTCCGTTCGCAGCGTCAGCAAGAAGCAGAAGGAAAGCCCTGAGCCCGTTGCTGCTGTAACTCAGGCCGCCGCGATGCAGCGGCCTGAGCACCAGGCTTACTCCGCAGCCGCCAGCACTTCCTCCCGCACTCCCTCAGCCTCGACGGCATCTTCTGCCGTCTTCGGCAACGCGACCGCCAATACATCCTCGATACGCGAAGCGTAGTGGATCGTCATGCCCTCGATCTGGTCTGCCGTCAGGTCTTCCTCGACGTTCGTCTTCACATCGATGGGAAGAATCACGTCGCGGACACCAGCCCGTTTCGCCGCAAGGAACTTCTCCTTGATGCCACCAACCGGAAGCACATTGCCGCTCAGCGTAATCTCGCCGGTCATCGCCAGCAGCGGACGAATCGCCTTTCCGGTCAGCAGGCTGACGATCGCCGTAGCCATCGTTACACCCGCACTCGGTCCGTCCTTCGGGATCGCTCCAGCCGGCACGTGCACATGCAGATCGATGTCCTTGAGAACATCTTCATCCAGGCCCAGTGAAGTCGCATTGGAGCGCACCCACGTCAGAGCCGCCTGGACGCTTTCTTTCATCACGTCGCCCAGTTGGCCCGTCATGTTGATGCCGCCTTTGCCCTTCATCTTGTTGGCTTCGATGAACAGGATGTCGCCACCCGCAGGCGTCCACGCCAGGCCGACAGCAACGCCCGGCCGCTTGGTCCGCTCGGCGATCTCCGTATCCACACGCACCTTGATCCCGCCCAGCATCTCGTGGATCACTTCCGGCGTAATCACCAGTTGTTCGGTGCGTCCTTCAGCCACCTTGCGGGCCAGCTTGCGGCACACCGTTCCGATCAACTGCTCGAGCTTACGCACGCCAGCCTCGCGGGTGTAGTGCCGAGCGATGAAGCCGAGCGACTCGCGCGGAAAAACAATCCTCGGTTCGCCTTCGATCTTCGTCGCCTGCGACTCCGGCACATCATCCTCACCGGCAGTCTTCTTCTCCGGCTTGGCAGGATCTTCCAACGCCAGACCGTTCTCCTTGATCTGCCGAGGCACCAGGTACTTCTCTGCGATGTTGATCTTCTCCTCTTCCGTGTATCCGGTCAGTTCGATGATCTCCATGCGATCAAGCAGCGGCGCGGGAATCGTGTCAAGCTGGTTCGCCGTGCAGATGAACAGCACCTTCGACAAATCGAACGGCTGATCCAGATAGTTATCGCGGAACGTATTGTTCTGCTCCGGATCGAGCGTCTCGAGCAGCGCACTCGCAGGGTCGCCGCGGAAGTCGTGGCCCAGCTTGTCGATCTCGTCCAGCATGAACACCGGGTCGTTCACTTCGACCCGCTTCAGGTGCTGAATAATCTGCCCCGGCAGCGCGCCGATGTACGTCCGGCGATGTCCACGGATCTCCGCCTCGTCATGCATACCGCCCAACGAGATGCGCGAGAACTTGCGACCCAGCGACCGCGCAATACTGCGGCCAAGCGAAGTCTTACCCACGCCCGGAGGCCCGACGAAGCAAAGGATCGGCCCCTTCATATCCGGCTTCAACCGCCGCACACTCAGGTAGTCGAGAATGCGGTCCTTCACCTTCTTCAATCCGTAGTGGTCTTCGTCCAGCACTTCCTGCGCCTTCTTGATGTCGACCTCGCCAGCCGAGCCCTTCGACCACGGCAGCACGGCCAGCCACTCCACGTAATTCCGCGTCAGCGAGTAGTCCGCCGCCGCAGGATTCATGCGGCTCAACCGTCCGAGCTCCTTCAGCGCGTCTTTCTTGACCTCATCGGTCATGCCCGCGTTCTCGATCTTCTCCTTCAGGTCGGCGATGTCTTTCTGCGTGTCGTCCTGGTCGCCGAGCTCCTTCTGGATGGCCTTCATCTGCTCGCGCAGGTAGTAATCGCGCTGCGACTGCTGCACCGAGTCCTGCACTTCGCTCTGAATCTTGTTGCGAAGCTGCTGGACTTCAAGCTCTTTCGCCAGGCTGTTGTTCAGCTTCTCCAACCGTGCCTTCACGTCCGAAGTCTCCAGCAGGTCCTGCTTATCGGTCGTCGAGAGGAACGGCAGGCTCGACGCGATAAAGTCCGCCAGACGGCTGGGGTCTTCGATGTTGATGGCGATCGTCTGCAGATCATCCGACAGCGTCGAGGACGAGGTCACGATGGTCTGGAACTGGCCCAGCACATTGCGCTGTAGCGCCTCCGCTTCGGGCGACTCCTCGGGGTCCTTCTCGTCGATCACCTCGCACTGCGCCGTCATAAACGGTTCAGTCTGCGTAAAGCCGGTGATCTTCACGCGCTCCGTGCCTTCGGTAAACACAAAGAGGCTCTGGTTCGGCATTTTTACTACCTTGTGCACGGTCGCCCGGGTGCCGATATCGTACAAATCGCCGCCGTCCGGCTGGTCCTGGCGCGCGTCTTTCTGCGCTACGACCAGGATCGTCTTCTCCTCGCCCAGCGATTGGATCAACTGGATCGAACTCGTTCGGCCCACCGTCAGCGGCAGCACAGCGTGTGGAAACAGCACCGTTTCCCGCACCGGAAGCACCGGATAGGAGTGTCCCTCGCCATTGCTTGCCTTGGTTGCCGTGGGCTTGATTACGCTTACAAATTCGTTTGCCATGAGTGTCCTTCTATCAACTTTCTTGCATAGGATGCACTACAACCCACGAAAGTCGCAAGTATGCATCTCAAACCCAGCCCGAACTTCTACCCTGTCCCTTATTGGATGTCATTCCTCAGCTCGAAATCCATCCCACAGTCAGAATCGTTTTCAACCCATTCGGTAGCATTATGCTACCTTTAAGCGATGAGCCAACCCGTCAAACTGTCCGACTCCCTCGTTCTCGATGCCCGCGTTGCCGGTGAAGTGGTGGAGCGTTCCATCGCGGGTCAGGTGGAATTCTGGGCGCGGCTTGGCCGATCCGTCGAACTTCTGCTGGAAGGCCGGCAGGTCCTGCAGCTTTGCCGGAATCCCGGAGCTCAGTCTCTGTCCTCCCGTATCGAATCCGTGGACACCCCAACCGGACGCGCGCGTGTAGCGGCCTACCTGCAAAGCCAGCCCTATCCCCACTACAAGCCTCATCCCTCCAGGCCCGGTCTGCTGGAAAAGACGGAAGAAGACGGAACCCGTACCGTGGGCCGTTTCGTCAACCGGCAGTTTCAAGTGGAGTCTCTCAAGGCAAAAGCAGCTTCAGCCTGATTATGCCTCCGCCGCTGGTACCTTCGCCATTGGTGCTTTCGCAACTTGATAAGCGCCCCATTCTCGTCGCCCTCACCGGCCCCAACGGCGCCGGCAAGACGACCTTCTACCACGCCCATCTTCAAGCCGCCGGCCTGCGCCTGGTAAACGCGGACATCATCGCTCGCGAGTTGAACATCGATCCGTATGAAGCCGCCAGGATCGCTGGCGCTATTCGACAGGAGTTCATCGCCCAGCGCGAAAGTTTTGTTTTTGAGACGGTCTTCTCCGACCCCGTCGGCGACAAACTTTCCTTTCTCAAAGAAGCTGCGCAGAGCGGCTACACCGTCCTGTTGTGCTTCATTGGAATTGCCGGGCCGGAAGTTTCTGAAGAAAGAGTGGCCATGCGTGTCTCCCAGGGTGGCCATGATGTGCCGGCGGAAAAACTGATTACCCGATACCCTCGCATCCTGACCAATCTCCGCGCCGCCTTACGGGAACTGCCGTATGTGTGGGTCTTCGACAACGACGACCTCGCGATGCCGTATCGCCTTGTCGCCGTCTGTGAAGACAATAAAATTGTCACTCTGCAGCAGCCCGTTCCAGCATGGCTTCGGCCGCTGCTTCCACTCCAATCGAAGTAACGCAGCCGACTATCTCTGCGTGCCCGGCGGAATGGGCCGCGATACAATTCAGAAGACCACCCAATAGACCTGTTCGGTTCCTAATGCGGAGGTGGCGAAATTGGCAGACGCACCAGACTTAGGATCTGGCGCCGTAAGGCATAGGGGTTCAAGTCCCCTCCTCCGCACCAAAACCAGGCCGCACCCGAAGGATCACCATGAGCGAGACCATCACCCAGCCCGACAACACGACCATCACCCTCGAAAAGACGGCCGACTACCGCGACTCCTATGCCAACAGTGTGCAGGTCCGCCTATCCATCTGGGACTTCCACATGGTTTTCGGCACTCTCGACCACCAGACCCGCGACTCTGTCTCCATCAATAACTTCCAGGGCATCTACGTCAGTCCGCAGCAGGCCAAGGCGCTGCTCAACGTGCTTAGCCACAATATCGTCCAATACGAGCAGACCTTTGGCCCCATCTCGCTCGACAATGCCCAGGCTGCCGGTCCCCACTTCGTCGTCCCCAGCGGCCCTATCCACTAAATTGACCCCCGCCACCCTCGTTCGCGAACCCTTGCGTCAGTTCATGAGTCCGAAAAATTCCTTGGTGAGCTTGAGAAATTTCTTTGAAGGGTACGGGCTTCAGCCCGTACGTCTATGAGCTCACCCAGGAAAGGGGCTTTAACCCCTGAGGGCGCATTTTCAGTCGGCCGACCGCTTTCGCTTCTGGCGCTCTACCCTCTTTTCTTTGCCGCCGTCTTCCTCGGGCACCTCACGCTCCTGCATCTCCCTTACTTCTGGGACGAGGGCGGCTACTACATCCCCGCCGCGATGGACTTCTTCCACTCCGGCACTTTGATCCCCTACACCACCGCGACCAATGCTCATCCGCCGCTGCCGACTGTGCTGCTCGCGGGAGTCTGGAGCCTCACCGGCTTCACCATCATCGCCACGCGGACCTTCGTCTGCATGGTCTCGGCCGCCGCGCTGCTCGCCGTCTTCCGCCTTACCCGCAACCTTCTCGGAGACCTCGCCGCCGCTGCCGTCTCCCTGCTCACCGCGATCTACCCGATCTGGTACGTCCAATCGACGCTGGCCCACGCCGACATCTTCGCCGCCGCCTTCACCCTCTGGGCACTCGCGCTCTACCTCGAACCCACCCTTGCGCGCGTCACCCCGAATGTGTCCTCTCGACCGAAGCCCGGGCACCTTGCGGGCGCAGCGGAGAGACCTGCTTCTCTCGCGCAGTTGCAAAATGTGTCATCTCGACCGGAGCCCGCGCACTCTGCGGGTGTAGTGGAGAGACCTGCTTCTCTGCAGCCACTTCAGCCAACTCGCGCCATCATCATTGCAACCCTGTTCGCTCTCTCCGTTCTCTCCAAAGAAACCGCCATCATCACTCCCTTCGCCCTGGCGCTCCACCGCTTCTACCTCGCTTTGCGCGACCGCGAAAACCGCCGCACGCACCTCATCTGGATTGCCGCTCTCACTTTCTGCGTGCTTCCCCTCCTCGCCTGGTACGGCTACCACCATCACAAGACCGGCTTTACCTTCGGCAACCCTGAATTCCTCCGCTACAACGCCACCGCCAACCTCGACCTGCACCGCATCGCGCTCAGCCTCTATCACCGCGGGCTGCACCTGCTCGGCCACATGAACATGTGGGTCGCAACGCTGCTTACCGCCGCGTGCTTCATCCTGCCTCGCCGGATCACCCGTAACATTCCCGCCGCGACGCTTGTCCCGATCGTCATCACCATCTTCGCCAACTGGGTGGCTTTCTCCATCCTCGGCGGCGCGCTTCTCACCCGTTACCTGCTGCCGGTCTACCCGCTGATCCTGTTGCTCTTCGTCGCCGTCTGGCGCGAGCGCACGCATGTATGGCCGCTGCTCGCCGCGCTTCCGGCCGCGGCTTTCCTCATCGCGCTGCACGTCGACCCGCCCTACACCTTCGCCCCCGAAGACAACCTTACCTACCGCGACATGATCGTCCTCCACCAGGAAGCGACCGCCTATATCGAGCAGCATCTTCCCCAGGCGACAGTGCTCACCGCATGGCCCGGCAACGCGGAGCTTATCCACCCCGAGCTTGGCTACGTGCACTCACCTGTCAAGATCGCAAGCCTAACCAACTTCGCGCTCGGCGAGATACTCAAAGCGCAGCAAACACCAGGCGACTACGATGCCGCGTTCCTCTTCTCTACGAAATACGAACCGGGCCGCGTCAACATCTCCCAACACACCGAGAACAGCGACGCCCGTTACTTCGACTTCCACCACGACGTACACCCGGAAGAAGCCGCGCGCCTGCTCCACGGCACGATCGTCTGGCAAGACCACCGCGACGGCGAGTGGGTCGCCGTCCTCCGCTTCCCCCGCAGTTACGAAGCGCAACTGGCACCCGAAACCTCAAAGCAGGCTTACTAAAGCTGCCCCGCTTTCCTCGCAGCTCGAAGCTGGCAGCTCATAGCTGAAATCGAAAACACCCGTCAGAACAGCCATCGAGTGGCCCCAAGCTACCCCAACCCGGGTGGAGCGAGTGCGCGGTACAATGAGGCAGAGAAGATAGCAGAAACGATGCTACGTTCAAAATAAGTTCAATAGTTCTTTGTTTTTTATGGGCGACCCAAACCCTCTTGGAGCGATCCCATGCGTCTTTCGGCTATGTTTTCCTCTCTCGCTTTCTCTGCTCTGACGATCACTCTCACCGGTTGTGGCGTGAGTGGCACCGTTCCCTCCGCGAATATCGCGATTCGCGGCAATGTACATGGCGGCCAGCAGCCCATCGTCGGTTCCACCATCCAGCTCTGGGCGGCGGGGACGATGGATACATCAGGCAACGTGACGGCGCCAAGCCAGTTGTTGCAGAGCGGCGTTACGACCGATAACACCGGCGCCTTCAACATAACCGGCAACTACCACTGCCCTTCCTCGAACTCTCAGGTCTATCTCACCGCCAGGGGCGGCGATGCGGGAGCCGGTCCCAACCCCCAGATCGTCCTGATGTCATTGCTGGGATCCTGTAGCTCACTCACACCGTCGACCTTTGCCTTTCTCAATGAAGAAACCACCGTCATCGCGGCCGAAGTGGTTGTCGGTACCACCGATGCGACTTTTGACGCCAATGACAACATCACCGGGACCAAGCAGGACAACGGAGCGTCCTTGGCCACTGCTTTCTCCCTGGCGCTCGAGTACGTGAACCCGACCACGGGCGTCGTGCCTGGCCCCGCAGCACCGGATAGCTCCCAGAACTTTGTTGCCAGCGTGAATACGTTCGCCGATATTCTCGCGGCCTGCGTCAACTCCAGGGGCGGCGTTGCCGGAGACCACAGTGTGTGTGGCGATCTGTTCTCCGAAACGACCTACCCCGGAGGGACAGGGAAAAACAATCAGCCAGTTGCGGCGGGCCCAACGCCCACCGATACGCTCCAGGCGATTATCGATTACACCTACTATTCGCTGGTGAACGGGGGCGTGGGCCTCAGTTTCGGGACGAACCTTTATATGCTCATCCCGTCCAACCCACCGTACCTACCCGATCTACAGTCCACACCTGCACCACTCCTTCCGTCGGGGGTGAGCATCCTGACGGCAACGGCCAGCGGCGACGGGATTGTGCATGTGCCGGCGTCGCCAGGACAATCAGCAGCATTCGCGGTTGAGGTGCAGGATTCTGCCGCTGCCGGGATGAACCTTCTTCTCTCCACCTCAACCCTCGCGAGCACTGCTGCCAGCGCAACGATATGCCAGACCAATCCCAACACGGGGCAGTGCCTGACCGCTCCAGCAAGCACCCTTCCGTTCGTTACCGACACAAGCGGAAGTTACGTTTTTTCTGTGTTCGTGACCGCCTCGGCACCCATCGCAAGCAGCCCGTTCTATGTGAACCTGACGGACTCCAATGGCAACCTGCTCGGCTCAACCAGTGTCACGGTGACCACCAACTAACCGCTGCCGGGTGCCCCACTCATCGCGCAGCAATTAGAGCAAATCTCCTGTTGCTGTGGTTCGGACGAGACCTTGCAGTACCGTTTTTCTGGGGAAAAACGGACATAAACCTCTCCGCCTCGCACTACACCCACAGGAGATTTGCTATAGCGCGATGAATGGGTTCGCACAATGCAAAGCCGCCTACTTCCCGCCTGTCTCATTCCACAGAAACGCCAGCTCATCCGCCGTATCGTTGACCAACTGCGTCACGCTGACTCCGGCGCTATGCCCAGCCTTGACGTCATAGTGCAGCAGCACAGGCCGGCGCTCGTCCGCAGGTTCGGCCATCACCGTCGACTGCATCAACGCCGCCATCTTCCGCGCATGCAGCGGAGCGACCCGTGTATCGCTGTCGCCTGTTAGGAACATGATCGCCGGATACTTCCCACCCGCCCGCACATTCTGGTACGGCGAGTACTTCAGGATGTACTCCGCCTGCTCCGGTTTATCGGCCGACCCGTACTCCGTTGTCCACCATCGCCCCACCAGAAAATTCTGATAGCGGCTCATATCCAACAGCGGATACCCGCACAAAATCGCTCCATACAAATCCGGCCGCTGCGTCATCGACGCGCCCATCAACAGACCGCCGTTCGACCGGCCCGTAATCGCCAGCCGCGCTCGCGTCGTGTACTTGTTCGCGATCAAAAACTCCGCCGCCGCAAACCAGTCGTCGAAAACGTTTTGCTTCTTCTCGAACATCCCGGCCTTGTGCCAGGTTTCGCCGTACTCTCCACCGCCGCGCAGGTTGGGCAGCGCAAAGAATCCGCCCTGCTCCATCCACCACGCATACTTCGGATCGAAGTTCGGCGTCTCCGAAATCAGGAAGCCGCCATACCCCGTCATCAGCAGCGGAGCTTTGCCATCCATCGCCAGCCCCTTGCGCCCGGCGATAAACATCGGAATCCGCGTGCCGTCCTTCGACGTATAAAACACCTGCCGCACTTCATACTTCGACGAATCAAACGGCGCCTTCGAAGCCGCCCACACATCCGTCGTACCCGTCGCGATGTCGTAATGAAAAATTGTCGACGGAACCGTAAACGACGAGAAGGTGTAAAACCCGTTATTCGAGTCCGCCCGCCCGCGCACGACGCTTCCTGTGCCGATCGTGGGATAGGAAATCGCGCCGATCTTCTTCCCTTCCAGCGTGTAGATCGTCGTCTCCGACTTCACATCCGCGAGCCGCCCCACGAACATCTTTCCGCCCGCAATCGATACCTGCCCGATCGGCTCTTTCCCTTCCGCAATCACCACCGGCCAACTCTTCGTCGTCGGATCGCCAAAGCTCGCCTTCAGCACACGCCCATTGGGAGCGTCGTAATCCGTGCTCACAAACATCGCATCGCCGACCATGTGCAGTTGAAAGCGCGACTCCACACCCCACACCAGCGGCTCCAGCTTCGGTTCCGAAGCGTGCAGGTCCTCAATCAAAATCCCTTCGCGTGTAGAAGGAACGCCGTGCGCCACTTCAACAACCAGCCACCGCCCGTTCTCCGAAATCCGGACGCTGATCAAGTCCAGAGGTCCCAGCGTCTCCCCCTTGTAACTCCCGCCGAACACCTGCACATCCTTGTCTGTGCTGGTACCCATCGCATGACGAAACACCGCGCCACCACCGGCCTTCGTCGTCAGCGCGTAGTACAGCGTCTTGGCGTCCTCAGTCAGCCCAAACCCGTCATACCGCGCCAGCGGCAGAGCGTCGCCGAGGTCTTTGCGGGCCACCACGTCAAACGTCCGCACCATCTCTTCATCGGCGCCGCCATGCCGCACGCTGTACAGCAGCAGCTTCCCATCGGACGAGATGCCAGCAATGCCCACCGAAGCATTGCCATCTGCGCTCAGCGCGCTCGCATCGATCAGCTTGACGTCATCCCCGTGCAATCCGTCGCGCATATAGATCGACGCCTGGTTCTCCGCGGCCAGTCTCTTGCTGAAGAAAAATTTCCCATGCCGCTCCGTCGGCACGCCGATCACATCGACGCGCTGCAGCTCCGTCAGGCGCTTCACCATCGCGTCCTTCAGCGGCTGTATCTGCGCGAAGTACGTGCTGGTGTACGTCATCTGCGCATCGATATAGGCGCGAGTATCGGGCGCCTGCTGGTCTTCGAGCCAGCGATAGTTATCGGTCAACTGCCGTCCACCAACCGAGTCGGTCACCGCCTTCACGGCGACCGCCGGCGGAGCGCCGAGCGTCACACCATTGCCACCATGAATCGCCACATCCTGCGCCGCACACGCACTCACGCACAGCAACACACTCAAGCCAACGAACCGTACACGCATCACACGTTCTCCTGAAAATCCCGGTGCACACCACTCTACTACTCGGCGAGTCTGTGACTCTACATAGCTTCTGGATGCGGAGCGAAGTGAGTTGTGTCGGAGTCGGCGACCGAAGCAACAGCAACCCTGATCTATGTTTCAAATGGAACTTTCATTGACGAGCATGGCCTCATACGCATCATTCAGTCGATAGCGACGCGATTTCCTGGCCGGGTCGGTCGTTTCGAGAAAACCGTCCTCTACCCATCGCTGACACAGGAGGGCCGCTGTCCGCGGCTTGAACCCGAAGAGCGCGCCGATCTCTTTTGCAGTGATGTCGCGCGACCGCCGGAACAGTGCAAGCGCCTTCCTCTGCCGGGCGTCGAGATTCCGCAGCACTCTCGTTTGGTCTTTCCCGCCCCGGACCGATTCGCTCTCAGCTTGATTGCGCACCTTCTCGAATGAATCCGCCATGCCTTCTATGAAGTAGGAGATCCATTTCGTGATATCCGCTTCTGCACGTCCCATGTAGTAGTTGTGCGATGGGCCGACGGTCAATGCCTCGTAATAATCCTTCAGCCCGCGCGCGTAATACTCCTCCAATGCATACAGACCTTTGAGGTCATATCTTCCCAGGTGCAACATCAGCGTGGTCAGCAGACGCGCGGTGCGGCCGTTGCCGTCGTAGTAGGGATGGATCGTGGCAAATTGATAATGCGCGACACCCGCCCTGATTGGAACGGGCAAATCGTCCTGCCGGTTGAGCCAATCGACGAGCTGCTTCATCAGGGGTGCAACATCTTTTGCCTCCGGCGGCATATAAACGATCCCGCTGGAGCGGCTGTCGCGGATGACATTCTGGCCGTCCCGATACGGCGTGGGACGCACGCGGGTCCTACCGCCACCCATCACCAGAGCATGGAGCCTGCGCACCGTAGTCTCAGTCACCGCTTCCTGCTGCTGGGCAGATCTTTCCACTTCGTCAAGGGCCGTGTAGTAACCCTTCACTTCTCCCTCATCGCGTTCGCGTCCGGGGAAATGCTGCTCCAGGCCGATCACCTGGACGACCTGCTCCTGAGTCAGTCGGTTGCCCTCGATCATGGTGGAGTAATGCGTGGAAAATAGTCGCGCCGTCTCCCGCAGGCTCGCCAGCACGCGAGGCGTAATAGGTAGTGATTGGATCGTCTGTCGTACGGCCTCAATACGCATGAGGTTGGCGGCGGTTGCCGGTGTAATAGTGAAGGCGGGTTGAAAGATCGTTTGCTTTCTGGTCATGATTCCGCCTGCGCATGCCGATATTGTGCGGTTATCATGCCGTTATTATACTGATAAATTACCGATAACCGACGTCTCTCACTCCTGCGTCCCTCATCCATCATGGGAACCACAACGTGATGACAAAGAGCCACAGGCGTCGCGCAATCTATGCATTCGCACCTATCTAATGACATTTCCCTGACAGGACTCTAAGCCTCGAACCCAGTACACTAAAGAAAGCGATGCGCCGCCTCCTTGCCATCCTGTTGCTTGCAGCCTTCGGTCTCCCAACCGTTGCGCCTCTGCTTGCACAAACGCAGGACCCGGACCGCAACCTGCCCGCCTGCTGCCGTCGCAGCGGCACGCATCATTGCGCGCTGAGCATGGCCGCACAGAACAACAATGCGCCAATTATCTCCGCACGTTGCCCGGCGTTTCCGCAATGCGCCGCAGTAGCCAACCTCATACCGGCTGCTTTCTTCGCGACCCACCCGAGCATCAAGTTCCCGATCACCACCCAATCAGCACCAGCGCGCGCAGAAACCCAGCGTCGCATTTCCAGCGAACGCTCCCGCCACACCCGCGGCCCTCCGGCAAACAACCTCGCCTGAACTGACCTCGCCTGTATCCGCTCCCCTAGTATTCGCTCCAAGCAAGCGGCTGCGCGTTGTGTCCTTCCCTTGTGACGTTGTCATCGTCAGCATTCTGACGCGGAGTTCCATGCGTTCCTTTCTCTGCATTCTGTCTCTTCTCGTGAGCGCCGCGGCCGCTCACGCTGGCATCTTCGGCCAGGTCCGCGGAGTCGTCCACGACCCGCAGCACCGCCCCATCGCCGGGGCACACGTAGAAATCAAGGCCGCCAACTCCGCCTTCACTAAATCCACCGTTACCGCTCCCGACGGCTCATTCTCCATTCCTTCCGTCCCTCTCGGCGACTACGTCGTCACCGTCTCGGACGCCGGCTTCGCGCCCGCGCGCGAAACCCTCACCCTCGCCTCCAATACCTCACCAGTCCTGCACATCGAGCTGCAACTTGGCTCTGTGCAGCAGACCGTCAACGTCGAAGGCGCGCCTTCCGCCGCGAACGTTGACACGGTCACGCCGACCGCACTCATCAGCCGCGCAGATATTGCCGAAACACCGGGCGCCACGCGCACCAACAGCATGGCGATGATCACCGACTACGTTCCCGGCGCTTACATGACCCACGACATGCTGCACATGCGTGGAGGCCACCAGGTCAGTTGGCTGATCGACGGCGTCGAGATCCCCAACACCAACATCGCGGGAAATCTCGGCGCGCAGATCGATCCCAAGGACATTGACTACGTCGAAGTCCAGCGCGGCTCGTACACCTCGGACGTCGGCGACCGCACCTATGGTGTCTTCAATGTTGTCCCTCGAACAGGTTTCGAGCGCAACCGTGAAGCCGAACTTGTTCTTTCCGCCGGCAGCTTTCTCCAGACCAACGACCAGCTCAACTTCGGCGACCACACCGAGAAGTTCGCCTACTACGCCAGCCTCAGCGGCAATCGCAGCGACTACGGTCTGGCACCACCCACCGCCCAAACGCTGCACAATGCTGCCAACGGATTCGGCGGATTCGCATCCTTCCTCTACAACCGCACACCGCGCGACCAGTTCCGTCTCGTCACCCAACTCCGCGCCGACTTCTTCCAGATTCCCTATGATCCCAATCCCAACAGCTTCGAAAACCAGCAATACGATTCAAGCGGCCTGCGCGACGCGCAACATGAGCACGACGGCGTCGCCGCGTTCTCCTGGATACACACCTTCAACTCCTCGACCGCGCTACAGTTCTCACCGTTCTTCCACTACAACTCTGCTAACTACGAATCCAACCCCACCGATATTCCCGTAGCCACCACCGTCAAACGCTCCTCCGGCTACGGCGGCGCACAGGCCTCCATCACCACGGAAATCAAACGCAATACAATCCAGGCGGGTCTCTACTCTTTCGGCCAGCACGACAACTATCTCTTCGGCGCCATCTTCAACGACGGCAGCGGAACGAAACCGTTCCAGACACCGGACGCTGCATCTGGCGGCGTGATCGAAGAGTATGTTTCTGACAACTTCAAGGCGACTCGCTGGCTGACTTTCATCGCCGGCCTTCGCGCCACACACTTCCAGGGCCAGTTCACGGAGAATCAGGTCGATCCGCGCTTTGGCGTGGCGGTCCAGATTCCGAAACTCAACTGGGTCTTCCGCGGCTTCTACGGACGCTTCTATCAGCCTCCACCGCTGCTCACCGCCGCAGGCCCCATAGTGCAGTTTGCGCACGCCAACGATACAGACTTCACACCTCTCCACGGCGAGCGCGACGAGGAACACCAGTTCGGCGTGCAGATTCCGTTTCGCGGCTGGCTGCTCGACGCCGATACCTTCAAGACCCGCATCAACAACTTCCTGGATCACTCAAACATCGGCGACTCCAGCATTTATTTCCCGGTCACAGTCGACGGCGCGCTTGTTCGCGCTTGGGAGGTCACCCTTCGCTCGCCGCGCGTCTGGCGTTTTGGCCAGGCCCACCTTGCTTACTCCAACCAGATCGCGACTCAGCGCGGCAACATCACCGGCGGCCTCATCTGCACGCCCATCGCCTCACCCCAGTGCGACGCCGGCTTCGACTACTCTCCCGTCGACCACGATCAGCGCAACACACTGAACGTCGGCTTCAACGCCACGCTTCCCCGCCACATCACCGCCTCCACCAACGTCTACTACGGCTCCGGATTCACCAACGGCAGTCCCGACGCCGAGACCCCCTACCCCAACGCTTACCTTCCGCAACACACCACCTTCGACGTCTCCCTTGGCCGGAGCTTCAGCGAAAGGCTTACCGCATCGATCACCGCGACCAACGCCGCCAACCATCGCGTCCTGCTCGACAACAGCCTCACCTTCGGAGGCTTCCACTACAACGATCCCCGCGAAATCTTCGCCGAGCTCCGATACCGCTTCAGGTATTGACTCGAACTTATCGAAGTCTTTGCGGGGCAGTAGCTACTTCTTGTCTTTACCACCGCCCAGGGCGGCATCCATCATCTGCATATCTGTATCCGTGTTGAACCAAAGCTCGTGCTCTTTGCCATCGTCATCCAACACGGTCATGCGGTCGTAAGCGTGGCCGTCTTTTTGCACCAACGCCTGTCCTTTGGGCCGGTACCCTATGATCCGCAGAACGAAATACTCCTCTGACGTCGCAACCGTAAAATACGCGGTCGCCGCGGATTTACCGTCTCCTGAAGTCATAATGGATTTCAGAATAGCGTCGACAAAACCCTTCTCCTTCGCCTGGTCCTCCGGTTTTTCCAGATACTTGTAGGCGACCATCGCCGCAAAATGGCCATCGGGATTGGCGATATTGTGTTCTGTGATTTCCTTCGCGGACTTCAGCATCTGTGCGTAGTCTTTTTTGTCATACGCGGCCATCGCTTTCTTGTTCGCATCGCGCCAATCGAAACTACCATCCACGCCTCCCACCTCCGCTGCGAGGCGCAGTTCACGCCAATCAACGGATGCGTCACCGGCCAATACGCGGGCCTTCAGTGCGTCGTATTTCTGCTTTGCAACGGCAGGTTTGTCCAGAGCATGGGC
>Ga0207125_10029_pt1 | contig 36075 bp, 27 predicted proteins | sample Alteio_BWMinHeat_19_FD_153556 | JGI IMG/M metagenome (GOLD analysis project Ga0207125, IMG submission 153556) | Enriched cells from forest soil in Barre Woods Harvard Forest LTER site, Petersham, Massachusetts, United States -... | ecosystem: Environmental > Terrestrial > Soil > Temperate forest >...
CCCAAACGCCGGGATTTCCGGTTCTTCGGTTTTCCTCGGGTGGTCCGGCGCGGGTTCCTCTCACGGCCAGTAGCGGACGTCGACCGATTATAGACTTTGTCGATCTCGCAAACCCGCCGCCCTCGGTCGACAAGACGCTCGACGTCGAAATCAATGTCAGCGCGAACGCGAAAGAGCAGGGCTTTGTCGCCGCGGAATTATGGCACCGCGGTCATCGCATCAATGTCAACACCAGCGTCGAGCTAAATCGCGAGCCGAGCAGTATCTGGGTGTACAAGCCGCCCCGAAGCGATCCGGGGTTCGCGGTGCGGGCTGGGCCGGAGTTGCGGGCCGGTGCGGTCGCGATCGTGCTCGACTGGACGTTGAGCATGAACGACCCGAACGCGGCCGGCGTCAGCAAGTACGATCAGGCGATCGGCGCTCTTCGACAAATTCTGGCTTCGTTGCCACCGGGAACAATCGTATCTCTCACGCAATTTGGACCGCCCGACGAACGAGTCAAGCGAACGCCGATCGTTCTTGCGCCCGAGCCTCGAGATTACAAGAATCAACCGGCGAAACTGGATGCACTCATCAAGGAACTGAGCGAAAACCAACCGGGCGGCAAAAACAGTCCCGTCGCGCGCGCAATTTGTAAAGCCGCCGACGACGGCCTGCCGCCTCGCTTTCTGGGATTCAAGACAATCCTCGTTTTGACCGACGGCGAGGACAACGTATCGAGTGCGCCCGGCGACGAAGTTTACAAAGCGCTGGAGGAGCGCGGCATCGCCTTGAAAATGATTTTCCTTCTGGCTGCCGATGCCGCTGCCAAGGAAGAAGTGGATAACGCGCAAAAGCAGTTTCGCCGTATCGCCGATCTCGACCCGCCGGGCGAGTTCTACACGGCGCGCAATCAGGGCGAATTGATCGCGAAGATCAACGATGCCATGCTGCCGCGCGTTCGAGTCTTCCACTCCGACGGTCAGGTCGTCAGCGAAGTCAAAAACGAAGGTCGAGGTCGGTTGCCAGTCACACTCGAAGGCACGAACTTGTACCGCTGGTCGCAAGCCATGCAGCCAGGCTCCTATTTGCTTCGAACGCTCAACTCACGTCAAACTTCGATGCTGCTGAACCGCGGCGACCGATTGCTTCTCGATCTATTTCGCAAGGATTCACGCGTCGAGTTTCGGCCGCGGCCCTACATTCCCGACGTCATTCAGCCCGACGGCCGCAACCTGACTGCCATGTCCGCGAATGGACAAAACGTTCACGCCGGCCTCGCCAATTGCCGGTTGCTTCCGCACGACGGCGGCGACAACACTTACGACCTGGAGATGCTGCTGCTGCTCGAACGCGAGCGGCAGCCAGAAGAAATGCACGTGACGCGGCCGGAGTTCACCTGGATTGAAATTCGCGCTCAGGAGGAGGGCCAAGGCGCCAATGCACTCATGGCGCGCGTCGAGAATGAATTGGATCTACCGTCGCCAGCATACAAAGTGCGCGTCTGGAAATGGCCCGCGGCGCCCGGCGAGCAGAATGTACTGCGGTCGCCATCGCGACCAGCGATTACCGTTTGGTGGCGTGATAGTCTGCCCGGCGAGAGGCAGCCGATTCGCCGCGACGTGCACAAAACGCTGTCCGAGAATTTCGAACGACAAACGTTCACGATCGACGAAACGGAAGTAAAGATCGAATCGGCGCGGATCGACAACAACTACCTGTCGCTGCAATTGAGTTTTCGACCTGGGTCGCCTGTCGTGTTCGTGCGGCCATCGGAACTGGTGGACTCGCCGAGGCTGAAGTTGGAAGAGGAACACCGATTCTACGAAAAGGCTGGCAAGTACACGGCCCGCTTCGGCCCACTCTCCGAGGAAGAGCAACGGCGGTCCTTTACGCTCGATTTCTATTCGATGGCAAAGCTCAAATTGGATGCCAGCAAGATCGAGTTGCGCCCGAACGTTTCGCCGACCACGAGCGATCTATTGGGACAAGACACGCCTCGCGCGATCAAGCTCGAATGAACGGCGCCGGAATTCGAATTGTTGAGAGGGTTCGAGGATGACCGAAGACCGGCGCAAGCAGCAAGCGTGGCGCAGCGGAAACGCCCGGCCGGCGTTCGTCGAGCCGGGCAAGAAATCACGAGGCGTCGGAAAGCGGTTTGCCGCGATCGCTCTGATTCTCGTCATCGTCGGCATCGTCGCGGGCTTGCTCATTTATCTCCGACCCGCGCCCAAGCCCATCTTCCTTGGGATCGCGATCACACAATATGCAAATCGCAGCTATTCACCGAACCCGTGGGCGCAACAGGACAGCGATAAACTGCGCGAACATTTCGAATCCGACAGCGCGCAGGCGTATCAGGCTCAGGAAAAGAAAGGCCTGCTCGACCTGTTGACGCAACTCGCCGACCGAACCGGCAAGTCCGCCGACAAGGGCCGGCCGGTCATCGTTCACCTCAGTGCTCACGCCGTCGCGCGCGAAAGCAAAGTCTATTTGCTTCCAGGAAGGGCGGAACCCGACAATCGGTCATCGTGGCTGCCGCTGGAAGACGTGCTGTCGGCATTGCGGCGCGGGTCCGGGCCTCGTCTCTTGTTGCTTGACCTGGCTCGGCCAATCGCGGATGCGCACGCCGGCTTGCTTACCGACAGCGTTGCCGATGCTGTCTACGAAGAATTGTCCCGGACTGATCAAGCCGGCAACCTGCCGTTCCTGGTACTCACGGCTTGTGGCAAAGGAGAAGTCGCTCACGCCTCGTTCGAATTGCAACGATCCGTGTTTGGCTTTTTTCTCGAACAGGGCCTGCTGGGCCATGCTGACGGCTGGAATGCAAAGCGCGAAGCGGATGGTCGCGTTTCAGCCCGCGAGCTTGCCGAATACACGCGTGCGCAGGTTTCGGCCTGGGCTGCTCATGAGAAATTGTCGTCGCAAACGCCGACCCTTTACGGCCAAGGCAAAGACTTCGTACTCATATCGCCAAAGAGGCCGTTTCCGGCGATTCAGCTGCCCGACGTGGCTCCGAACTACCCGGAATGGCTGCAAAAGGGCTGGCAGGAGCGCGACGCCTGGGTTGTTGCAGGGGCATTTCGGCAAGTTCCGCGCACATTCCGCGAAATGGAGTCCGTGCTGCTTCAGAGCGAAGAGCGCTGGCTGGCAGGCGATCCCGAGGACGTCGTGAAGTCGGAGCAGGCGGGCAAGTTCGCCGACTTGATCCGCCAACGCGATCAATTGGCGCTGAAGTCATTCCCGCCGAGATCGATTGCCGATGCCCGCCGCCTCGGCCTGAAGGATGAGAAGACCGTCGTCGCTGCGATTCGGCCGCTTCTTGAACGAATACAGTCCAAGATCTTGCTCAAACCGGAGGACATGAAGCCCATTCTGGAAAAGCCTCCCGAGCAACCGCCATTTGCGGTGGTCGCCAGCCAGACTTTCACGGCCATGCTCGAAGTGCCGGACCCGACTCTCGAACAACTCAAGGATTTTGACAGTCTGCTCAAGTCATTTTCGCCTCCGCCGCGATTTGTTGAACTTGCCGCGTTGCGGCTTCTGGTGGACCTCGATCCTCGCGTTCAGGACAAGTGGAATGACAAAAGCCTTGCCGGCGCCCGGCGATTGGTGCTGAGCGCCGCGCGCGCATCGGAAGACGCGGTCGCCATGGATCCTCGCTGCCTTCCCTGGCTGCGAGCCGATGTCGTCGCGGCCGACGCCAAACATCGCGACGGACTCGTGCAGCTTACCACGGGCGGCAGCGACGCCCGTGTCGAAGGGATGCAAAAACTGAAGGACGCGGTTGAGATTTTCGAGCAGGTTGCTCAAATGGCGCAAGTCCTCGAACGCGGATTTCAACGACTTGAGGAAGTCAGAGTTTTACTTCCAGCTCTTGTCCAACCATGGGGACGGCGAGTTCCGGATTCTGCCGACGAGAGGCTGTGGTCTGATATCGTAGCGCAGACACTCAAACTACAGCAATTGCTGATACCATTGCAATCGGGCAAGGCGTCCAAAGACGAAATCAATTCAGTGACCGAACAGCTTCAGTTTAATCTGACCCGATTGAAATCGCAGTTCCAAGCGGCGGAGGCCGACAAGCAGATTCGCCGTGCCTCGGCTGACAACGGACCGACCGCGACCGACTTGCGTCGCCTGATCGACTCGACCCCATGGAGTGCACCCGATCGCGTTCGGCTTTACAATTCAGCGCGCGATCTCGGTCAGTCTTCTGCGAAAGCCGCAATCGACCAGGTAGCTGCGACAATGCCAGGCGCGGATGCGGCACCCGCGGGTTCGCAACGAGCAGAGAGCACCGATTGGCGAGCTCGCCTTGCAATCGATCTGCTTAGGCTGGACGGAATAACGGATGTGAAACCGCTTGAAGAATTGCTCGATCGCGCTTCGCGAGAAAGCAAGCCAGCCCAATGGGAAGCGCTGGGCGACGAAATCCGAAAGGCTTGGGCGTTGACCTTGCCGGAAAAATATCGCAACCTCACCGACGCGGCGGCACGCGAGCAAGCGGGCGTAGTGCTACAATCCGTCGATTTGAGCGCCTTGCCGGAATCGTCGGATCGACCCCCAATGGAACCGACGCCGGAACTGCGCCGTCGCCAATGGCGTGACCTTTGGCTTTGGCTTGCCAGCGAGCGCTATCGCAAGACTGCCGAAGCCCTCCTGAGCTTTCGCGATCGTCCCGATCTTGCCGCTTATGCCAATCGTCTCGAAGAAACTGCTCGCGAGCTGCAGTCGCGCACACCCTGAACGTCGCTGACAATCTCACGCCGATTTGGCCGTTCCGCACAGGCGCGCGCGGCCATCGCACAAAAGCGCGCTGTTACGCACAAGGGGCTGGCTGCAACCGAATACCTTCAACTGAATGCAACTCTCTGTCCCCCTACCGCCTACGAACATTCCGACGACCAACTGGCGGTCTGGCATTCTGGTTGCGGCAGAAATGTCAATCGTCGAAACTATGATCGAGGGAACTGACATGAATCGAAATGTCTTACTTCTTGCCGCAATTCTGTTTGGAGTCATCCTGTGCGGAATCCTCGCGGTAATTCGCCCATTGCACGCTTCTGACACCCCTCATTTGGTTACGATATCGGCGCCCCATCGAAGCGCGACGCCCGGACGCTGACGATCAGATAGTCCTCGGCGCCGAGCCGCCTCAGTTTACAGGCGATTGTCGACTGTCCGGGCTCTCGTCCAGAGCCCGGGCGGTTTTTTGCCAACATCTCATCGCCAATTCTGTTTTTCTTTTGACCGATATCGCCATCAAGCTTCAGCCAAGCTTGCCCGGTGCCGATCCAATCCGTCCTTCGTATCGTCGCGCGACATCGAGATAGTATTGCCGAACTGTAACATTCCTTTTGACTTGCGCTGGCGAAACTGGGTATAGTCGGTTACCCTGAAGGAGTTGCTTCCACCTGGGACGGCGCCCTGATGCGGAGGTGGTTTGTGCATCGATTGAGAGTGACTTCAATTTGGCTCGGATTGAGTCTGGTTGTCGTATTGGCGTTTCTTTCTTTTCCCACGTTGGTTCACGCAACGAACGCCGGCAACGATGACCGCTTGATGCGCGAGGCGAGTGATCTGGAGCGCAAGGCCGATTGGCGAGCCGCCGCCGAAGCATATTGGAAGGTTCTCTCTCAAAATCGGAGCTCGTCGGAAGCGCAGGCAAAATACCTTTACTGTCTGCGTCGACTCCGACTCACGGACCGCCATAGCGACCCGACCTATCGAAAGCGCATCCAGGAGCTAGCTCTTTCCAAGTCGCTTAGCGCCTGTCTCGACGCGCTGGGGAAAATCCAGGCCAATTACGTCGATCGCGATCGCATCGGACTGACCGACTTATTCCGACACGGGCTCGACGAATTTGGCTTGGCGCTCGTCGACCCGGTTTTTCGCCGTTCAGAGATGCCGGACGTGAACGAAGAATCCGTCCTCGCCTTCATCGCACGATTGCGAAGCGAGTGGACGGGCCCGTCCTTCGCCCAGATTTCGGAAGTTGGCGAGGCTGTCAAGATTATCGCGTTGGCGGCCCAATCCGCTTTGGACATTCGACCCAGCATTGTGGTGATGGAGTTTGTCTGCGGCGCCTGCAACACGCTGGATGAGCGATCTGCATTCCTGCCGCCGAGCGAAGAATACACGAATCATCTCGAGCAGTTGAGCGCATTGGGAGTACTGGTGGCGTCGACGGCGGATAATATGCTGTCGATCGAAAAAGTCTCCGTAGGCAGCTGGGCTTCGCAGGTTGGCCTCAAGGACGGCGATCGAATTGTTCGCATGACTCGCAAGGATGATAAGGGCGAGGTTGGGCCATTGGTCGAAATTGGAGTCCTTTCGCCTGGCGAAAAGGCCCCTCGCATCGTCAAAATGCCGGAGTCGATTCCAAGCGTCCTGGAAGTGGAGATGATGCCAGGAGGAATCGGCTACCTGCGCCTCGTGAGCTTCCAGAAGACGACGCTTCCCGAGTTGGAAAAAGCGCTCGCAGAATTACAAGCGCAGGGAATGCGAGCACTTATTGTCGACCTTCGTGGCAATCCCGGCGGGCTTTTTCCGGTTTCCGTTCAAGTCGCCGAGCGATTCCTGCCGGATGGAATCATCGTGACGACACAAGGACAAGTCGCGGCGTTCAATCGCACGTTTGAATCTCACAGTGGGATGGCCGCGATCGACATACCTCTGTTTGTCCTGATTGACGGCGAGACCGCCAGTGCCGCCGAAGTGTTGGCCGGCGCGCTCAAAGACAACCACCGAGCGATGCTGATCGGATCGCCCACATATGGCAAAGGTACGATCCAGACCGTAATGCAACTGACCGATGGCGGCGGCATTCGTCTGACTCTCGCTCGCTTCTTCACACCGCGGGGCCAGCCCTACAATGGCGTCGGCGTCACACCGCATTTGAATGAACCCATGCGGCCGCGCGAAGCTGCCGCCGACCAGGCGCGAGCCACCCTTTCCATGCGGCCCTGAGTCCTCTTGCCTACCTTAGATTGGCACTGGTCGTACTCGCTGGGATCGGCAATTCGCGGCCTTTCGATGGCCCGCGAGGGCGAATTGCTGCTTGCGCGCCTCGAAGATAAGTCGCTCACTTTATTGACGACGCGCGGCGATTTGCAAGCGCGCACCCGCATTGACGAACTGACTTCGGCGACCATATCGGATGACGGCTCGGCCGTTGTCGCGGTCGGTTCCGCGGGTCAGGTGTGGTGGCTATCACCAGACCTGAGCACGCACCACGAACACGCGATCCGAAGTGCGGCAATCGCTGTAGCGATTGAGCCGTTTGGGCGCTATTTGGCCGTGTCGGATCGGCAGAGCAACTTGCATATCCTGGACCGGCACGGACGCTCGCTTGCTCGAGTTCAAAGTCCGCGGCCGATCCGACACCTAGCCTTTGCACCCACGACGCCGCACTTGATTGCGGCCGCGGATTTCGGGTGGGCTGGATGCCTTCATCTGAAAAGCGGTGAGTGGCTTTGGTCGGACCGGCCGGTATCGAATATTGGCTCACTCGCGGTGGGCGGCAACGACGGTCCGGTTCTTCTTGGCTGTTTCTCCGAGGGGATCCGACATTACGCGGCGAGCGGAAATCCGCGGACCGTCTGGACGATGCCGGGACCGTGCGGCCTGGTATCGCTGTCATTCGCCGGCGATGCGGGTGTCGCGTCTGGTACCGCGCCGCAACTATTCGGATTTGACGCGCGAGGCGAATCGACGTTTGTACGCGATGTGGATTGCACGCCTACCGCGATCGCACTCGCTGGGCTGGGCGATCGCGTTTTTCTTGGCGACGCGACCGGTTCACTGAAGGCATTGCGGCTGCCGCCGGGAAAGCAGAATTGAAACTTGCGTGATCAATTTCCTCGCATCATCGCGTAGCTCTTCACTTCCGGCGACTGAGCCACCCATTTGCCGGCGTCCAATTTGAATGCGCCTTCGTACGTGATCGCGCATGCTGACGCACCCGGCCTGGGGAAAACTGTGAACGCGAATTTGGACTTCTCGGGCGTAAAGTAAAATAGCCCGCCTAGCGACCAAGTTCCATTGCCTTCATCCTTGATTTCCTTGCGCCCCCACTCGTCGGCGTCCAATTGCTCAAAAAGGGTAAAACGCTTCGAACGAATCAAGTCAACGATCGCTGCCTGCGCAACCGTGGGGGTCAAGACCGGCCTTATTTCGGGCACATCGATTGGCGTGACTGGCGTGGCCGATGATTTCGAAAAGACAAAGAGCGCGACACCGACCAATGTAATCGCGAGAAGAGCGAAGAGTTTCTTCATGTTCCGGACCATGACCTGGGCTGCTGCTCGCGTTAGTTTACCCAATATTGCAATCGAGTTCTATTCTAAAGCAGTTGCTCGCAGAATGGCCGCAACAGGTTTTCCGGATAAAGCGGAAAAGCATAGTCGCGGCGAGACAACAGTTCATTTGCGGAAAGTTCTTGCTCGCATCGATCCAACGATGCCGTGGCCTCGGCAATTTCGCGAGCCACTCTGGACCTTAGGGCCTCAGTTGAACGCAACAATTCGCGATAGCGCATGCGTCGGCCCGTTCGGGTCGTGGGCTGTTTTTCAAGCCAGCGTACCTTTTCATCGATCATTTCGCGCGTGGCTGGATCGGTCTTGGAAGCGAATCGTTCCGGTCCCCATCGCAAATCGCGAAGGCGACGGATCAGTCTCAATCGATCGCTTGGCGTTGCCGAAAAGCCTTTCAACGGCAGCCGCAGCGTCCCTGTTACGACGAGATATTCCGGCGGCTCCATATGAAAATACTGCCGAATGATATTATCGGTCACCTCGTCGTATTTTGCTCCGCCGATTCCATGAATGAATAGATCAGCGACACTCAGACGCATAAACAGGGTCGTCATCAACGCGCGAGTCATCAGAATTACGCCGGACTGCTGCAGCACGTCAGACAAATCTGGCTCGCCTCGCCGCACCACGATCGGCTCGGCATTTAAGCCGGGGAATAAAGATACTCGATCGCCCTTCATCTGGACGAAAAGACGTTGGCGTCGGCGCGCCGTCTGGTCGAACCACCAAAACGGTGCCTCAAAGCGGTCGCCATCGGCCTCCAGATCCGGAGCCGGATGGCGATTGCTTCGTAGCCCATGCCGTCGGCGATACTCGCGCAGACACCCGTTGTAATAAGCTTGGAATTGAGGCAGATCGGTCAGCAAGTGGCCGACCATTTCAGGAATGAAGCAGATCTTGCTCAATGGAAGTTCGAAATTCCGGCAACCCCAGCGCGATTCGATGTCGCGGCGAGCCGACGAAAATAAATCTCCCAGTCGCACATCAGTATTCGACATGTTCCCGGTCATCGCCAGTCGCGACCGACTCTCGACCAGGACATCCCAGAATTCGCCCAGCATCGGCGCAAAACCCCATTCGCTCAGCAATGGCCGAGCGCGCTCCGGAAAAGTCCGAAACAGATTTGAATCGCGAATGGTGCGAAATGCGTACGGTTCTTCGCCATCCCATGAATCGAAAGGAACCGCATGCCTGTGAATTCGGGCGGCGTCGGAGCTGACTTGCGGGATATGCAGCGACGTCGATTTGACCGTATCGCCGTCGACGATCAAGTTCAGCGGGTTTAAACCGTGCCGCCGTGCCAAGCCGTTAATACCAAAGTTCTTGACCCAGACGCCTGGATGAAACAATTCCGGTTGGTGGCCCGTGACGATGAATGGAGCACGGTCTTCGACCACGCGAGGTTGAGACGAATTGTGCCGGATCTCTCGAACGATTCGCGCCGCGGCCGCTGAACGCACCTCGCCAAGCGGCTTTCCGAGCAGTGTTAGCCGTGCAGAATTGAGCCGCCGCCGGTTCGTTTCAAGGATTTCCTCGATGCGTTCCGACGGCGGGTCAAAGAGAATTGCGCCATCCTCGGCCGGGGCTTTCCATCGCTCCGGCTGCGTCACGAACACTCCTCCCACGATTCGCACCCAAGAAGGGCGCACGGTGTGGGCGATGTTGCCGCGGGCAAAATATCGCGTTCGGCGTTGACCAATACGCTTCGATAGTAGGTCAGTCGCGTCTCTTCGTCATTGAGAACGCCGCCGAACGCCCGGGTCGGATCCAAATAGACGCGGGGCACACCAATCTCCCGCACGCGAAGCCGCTGACGGGCGGCCTGCACCCAAAGTTGCAGTGGCATGCCCCAGCCCGTCTCCGTGATTCGTAGTTTCTCCAGCGCCTCTCGGCGATAGACTTTGAACCCACAGAATGCATCCGTGAGATTCAAACCCCAGCGCGCATTGATCTCTTGCGTGATGATCGAGTTGATTCGGCGGCGATCGCCGGGAGCAGGCGTATCCTGCCGGAAGTCGCGCAGGTAGCGGCTTCCCGACACAATGTCCACTCCGCAAATGGCCTCGAGCAAAACGGGAACGCGCGACGGCTCGTGCTGGCCATCGCAGTCCATGGTTACCAGAAAGTCAAAACCGTGTTCGAGCGCATAGCCGAAAGCGGAAATGAGAGCCGCTCCGTAGCCACGGTTCTGGGGATGGGTCAATACCCGCAAGCCCGCTTCTTCCGACAACCGTCGCGGCGTTTCGTCCGTCGATCCGTCGTTGACGACGAGGATTTCCGAACTGACTCGCCGAACCTGCGAAAGAACGTCGCGAATATGGGCAGCCTCGTTGTAGACCGGAATCGCGGTAAGCCAGCGCATGACGGCACACTCCCTTCGGAGCCAGGATCGCTCAATCGATTATATCGGACGAGTAAACTCGGGACCAAAATACAATTCGCGCCGGCAACGGATTGCCAGTGACGTAAGCGCATGAGCTGAATCTTCCGAAGAATTAGCGCGTCTAAGTTACACAACTGTTACCCGGCTCGTCATTGAATGGGGTTAAGATTGGTACCGGCGAACGAGTCCACTCGTTCCGTTCGACTGGTCGCTTGCATGCTGCCATTTCACCAAGGAGAGTGCCCATGATTCGACGTGCCCACTACGTGCTGGCATCGCTAGCAATGTTCGCACTTCCGCTCGCGGCGGAGGAGCCGTATTCCAAAATCTCGGGACCATTCACGCAAAGCAACCTGTCCATTTTCCTGCTCCATGGCAAGGATACGCTTCCGACCGGCGCCAAGCTGCTGACGCTCGAAGAGGCGCTGGACCAAAAAAAGCTGATCGTCCATGAAACCTCGGACGTGAATGAGTTGGCGATCGAAAACACCTCGACCGATGCCGAAGTATTCGTGCAAGCGGGCGATATCGTCAAGGGCGGTCGCCAGGACCGGTTGATTGCCTGCGACATGATCGTTCCCCCCAAATCCGGCAAAATCCCGATCGCTTCGTTTTGCTGCGAGCACGGCCGCTGGCAGCAGCGCGGCAGCGAGAGCGCTGCTAACTTCGGGGAATCGAAAAAACAGGCCGGAAACAAGGATGTCAAACTCGCATGCGCTGCCGCACGCGACCAAAACAAGGTCTGGGCAAAGGTCCAAGAAGCGCAAACGAAGCTGGCCGGCAACGTCGGCAAGCCCGTCGCCAATGCTCAGTCGCCTTCGAGCTACCAGCTCACGCTCGAAGACAAGGACCTGCTCGCGAAGCTGGGGAGTTACACGAAAGACTTGAAGAAGATCGCCGCCGAAAACGCCGATGCCATTGGGTTCGTGATCGTCATCAACGGGAAACCGGCCGGCGCGGAGATTTATGGATCGCACGCGCTTTTCTTGAAGCTGTGGCCGAAGTTGATCGATGCCGCGGCCGTCGACGCATTGTCGGAATTCGACGCGAAGAAACGATTCGGCGTGGCAACGGACAAGGACGTCGCGAATTTCCTGACCGCCGCGTGCAAGGGCACGGAAAAGGAAGTTGTTGCAAATGCCAATCCCCGGCAGCAGCTCACCTCGAACAACGCACCCGCCCGCCAAGAATTGGCCCAAAAACAAGACAATCAATCCAAGGCATCGCCGGCCGCCGATGCAAAACCCGAAGCGCGAGTTCGCGTCATGGCAACCGAAAACGAAAAGACGGTATTGCTCGAAGCCAAGGATCGCAAAGACAATAACCTTGTCCATCGCAGCTATCTTGCCAAGTAAGAATGACACTTCTTCGCTCCGCGAGCAACGGTGCTCGTGGAGCGACAGGATCTTCTCGCCGAGTTTCGCGCCGGACGATTGATATACTTTCCGTGTAAGCCCTGGTACACGGAACCGCATTCGATGACCCTTCGCAAAATCTCTCGAGCCCTATTAAGCGTCAGCGACAAAACTGGCCTCGTGGACTTCGCTCGCGGTCTCGCCGCGCTCGGCGTCGAGCTGATTTCGACGGGCGGAACGCGAAAGGCACTGGCCGACGCCGGCCTGAAAGTGCGCGACATCAGTGACGTGACCGGCTTTCCCGAAATTCTCGACGGACGCGTCAAGACACTGCATCCAAAAGTCCATTCTGGCATACTCTCGATTCGCGACAACGCACAGCACCAGGCCGTTATGAAGGAACAAGGGCTGCCGTACATTGATTTGGTCGCGGTCAATCTTTATCCGTTTGAGCAAACGGTCGCCCGACCCGACGCCGACCACGAGGAAATCATCGAGAATATCGATGTCGGCGGCCCATCCATGATTCGGGCTGCAGCGAAGAACTTTCATGACGTCGCGATCGTGACGAACCCTGCCGACTACGATTCGCTGCTTCAGGAGTTGCGCGAACATGGCGGAACGAGACTCGAAACGCGCGAGCGCCTCGCCGCCGTCGCCTTTGCGCGAACCGCCGCGTACGATAGCGCGATTTCCGCCTACTTTTCGCGCCGGCTCGATCAGCCCTTTCCGCCAACATTGAATCTGACGTTTCGCCGAAAATCAGTCCTGCGTTATGGCGAAAATCCGCATCAACCCGCCGCATGCTACGTCGAGACCTCGAGTTCGCACGCCTGCGTCGCCAATGCCGAGATCCTGGGCGGAAAGGAACTGTCATACAACAATTTGCTCGATCTCGACAGCGCGCTAAATCTGGTGCGCGAGTTCCGGGAACCGGCCGCGGTCGTACTGAAGCACAATAATCCCTGCGGCGCCGCGACGGGCGCAGTCTTGGCGGACGTGTTCGAACATGCCTATGAAGGCGACCCGCTGAGTGCATTCGGAGGCATTCTGGGATTCAATCGCGAAGTCGACGAAGCGACCGCGGATCGCATCACGCAGCCCAATCGTTTCATCGAATGCATCATCGCGCCCGACTACTCAGCGGCGGCACGCCAAGTGTTGACGACGAGGCGCAAGTGGGGCGCCAACCTTCGACTCCTTCGCACCGGGCCGATCAACTCGGAGACCTCGCGTCAAGAATATCGGCGAATCGACGGCGGCTTGCTCGTCCAAGCGCGGGATTTGCCCGCCGATGATTTCGCAAATAGCTCGGTACGCACCAAGCGCGAGCCGACGCCGCGAGAGCGAGCTGATCTCGCATTCGCATGGACGGTGTGCAAGCACGTGAAGAGCAATGCAATCGTGCTCGTGAATGATTCGATGGTCGTGGGTGTTGGGGCTGGGCAAATGAGCCGGGTGGATTCGGTTCGAATCGCGGCAGCGAAGGCGGGCGGGCGAGCAAAGGGAGCCGTGCTCGCTTCCGATGCATTTTTTCCGTTCCCCGACAATGTGCACGAAGCGGCGAAGGCAGGTGTCACCGCGATCGTTCAACCTGGCGGTTCAGTCAAGGATGCCGAGTCCATCGCTGCGTGCGATGAACATGCAATCGCCATGCTATTCACAGGCGTCCGCCATTTCCGGCATTGAGAACGAAGGGAAGTTCAGCATGAATTGCGTGCGAATCATCATTTCACTGGCGCTGCTCGGCGTGATAGGCCGAGCTGTGCGGGCTGACGATTCCTGGGTGGTTTATGATAGCGGCGACGGACCAGGCAAAGGCAAACACATCGTGCTCATCAGCGGCGATGAGGAATATCGATCCGAGGAGGGACTGCCGCAGCTCGGCAAGATCCTCGCCAAGGAACACGGTTTCAAATGCACCGTATTATTCGCGATCGATCCCAAAGACGGAACGATTAATCCGATTGTCAACAGCAACATTCCCGGACTGGAAGTTCTCAAGTCCGCCGATCTGATGATTATTGCAACGCGATATCGCAACCTTCCCGATGAGCAAATGCGTTTTGTTTCTGATTATGTTGAATCCGGCAAGCCGATCATCGGTCTGCGGACAGCCACCCATGCATTTAATCTCGACGCTAAGTCTTCGTTCAAGAAGTACTCAGTGGACACAAAAGGCGGATTCGGCCGGCAGGTGCTTGGAGAGACGTGGGTGAACCACCACGGTCACCATGGTAGCCAGAGCACGCGAGGATTGATTGCCGAGCAAGTCGCGGACTCGCCAATTTTGCGTGGCATCAAGTCCGGTGATATTTGGGGACCAACCGACGTGTACGCGGTGCACCTACCGCTGACAAACGGATGCACGCCCCTGGTCATGGGCCAGGTACTAAAAGGAATGAAGTCGGATGATCCGCCCGTCGACGGCAAACAGAACGACCCGATGATGCCGATCGCGTGGACACGAGACTCCCACGCGTGGGATTCGATCGCGATCGGGCGGACCTTCACCACGACGATGGGCGCTTCGCAGGATTTGGAGAGCGAGGGTCTTCGAAGGTTGCTTGTCAATGCGGCCTACTGGGCATTGAAAATGGAAGATCAGATTCCGGCAGGTGGAACCAAGGTCGAGATCGTCGGAGAGTACCAGCCAACACGATTTGGCTTCAAGGGTCACAAAACCGGGGTGAAACCTTCCGACTACGCAATGAAGTAATCGATTACGAACGTGATGTCTCGGAATCGGCGAATTGTGTTTGGGGTTGTTGGGCTGGTGGCAGCCGGATTGCTTGTGTTCGCCATTTGGCACGACCCTGCACATACCGGCTCGACGGCGGACCCGGCATTGGTCCTTCGTGGTCACGTCACTGACGAGTCCGGTTCGGCGGCTGGTATACGCATTCGATTTCAAGGCCACGCTGAATCGACATTGAGCGATGCAGATGGCGGCTTTGCATTGCCGATGCCGAAGTCGGTGCTGAATGTCACTGCATGGAAGCCGGGCCACTTCGTTGGTTTTGCCCCCTCAGACTCAAGACCGCTGACGATCGAACTGCGAAAGCTGCCCCCATTCGACGACGAAAATTACCAATGGGTCGATCCGCGCCCAGGCGCCAACTCGTTCAGTTGCGGCAATTGTCACGAGGCGATCTTCGACGAATGGCGAGGCAGCGCGCACGGTCGCCCCGGCGAGACTTCTCGATTCCGAGATCTGTTCCTCGGACTTGATGTCCAAGGCAAGGAAAACGGCTGGAGCCTGGTCCGCGAACATCCGGACGGAAGCGAAGTGTGTGCATCATGTCACAATCCTGCTCCATCAGGCCAGCCAAACTTCCTAGGGACAGAAGAACGACATTGGGGAAATGTTCATTGCGATTTTTGTCACAAGATTTCGGGGCCGGCTAGCGGCGACATCGGGCTTGCCCACGGCCGCCACGGTTTGGAACTGCTGCGCCCGCGTGAGGGTCAACTGATTCTCGGTCCGCTCGAAGACGCAGCCCGTCGCGAAAACGCCTTCTCGCCGTTCCAGCGGGACAGCCGACTTTGCGCCTCGTGCCACGAAGGCGTCGTTTTCGGAGTGAGCGTCTACAGTACGTATTCCGAGTGGTTGGCGAGCCCCGCAGGACAAAGCGGCATCCAGTGTCAGGCTTGCCACATGAAGCCGACCGGCAAGATGACCAACATCGCTCCAGACCACGGCGGAGTCGAGCGCAATCCTGCGGCGATTGCGAATCATCGATTCTTCGACACGGACCAGCGTACGATGCTCGCTCGCAGCCTTAAGCTCAACCTCACCTGTTCGGCGGCGTCGCAAGGCGTTCGCGCAAGCGTTACGGTTACGGCGGAGGGAGTCGGCCATCGCGTGCCAACAGGACTACCAGATCGAAACCTAGTACTCGTCGTCGAAGCATTCGATGCGATGGGAAAGCCTCTCAAAGCAGTTGATGGGCCTTCCCTACCCTCGTCAGTCGGCGATGAGTTTCATGGAATATCAGGCAAGCTTTTTGCCAAAATGCTCCGGGATTCGGAAGGCCGTAGCCCAGTCCCTTTCTGGCAAGCGACCCAAGAATTCACCGATACGCGACTCCGCCCGGGCATACCGGAAAGATCGACATTTTCGTTTCCAGCCGAAGCGGCAAAAATTAGCGCCAAGTTAGTGTACCGGCGATTCTGGCCGGGCGTCGCGAAGAGCAAGGGCTGGCAGGACGATACTTGGATCATCGTTGAAATGATCGAGCCGATTACCAAGCAAGATTGACGTAGCCTCAACTTTCAAGCGATGCGGCGCACCTTGACGTGCCTACGAGGGCATCTATGATGAGGTCGGAGCAAACGACACCACGGCCGAAGTGGCGGAATTGGCAGACGCGCCAGCTTCAGGAGCTGGTTCCCTTAACGGGAGTGCAGGTTCAAGTCCTGTCTTCGGCACTGATGCAGCACAAGGGGTTACGGCAACTAAGCCGTGACCCTTCTTTTTTAGCCCTCGGCTTTGGGGGGCAGTTAGGGGGCATCATTGGAGTCGCGTTGGGGTCGCATCGCTGGTCCTGGCAAGGGGCTGGACCGTACGATGCCCCGGAGGCAATCCAATGGCCTGGCTCGAACAACATCCTACCTCGCGACACTTCAGAATTTGTTTCCTTTGGAACGGTAGGAAACTCAAGAAGACCGTAAAGACCGAGAATCGCAAGATTGCGGAAGCAGCGCTAAGTCGATTCGCCGAAAATCTTGGCCTCCTTGAAAGGGGACGCCTGGAACTTCCGGACGGAGCCGATGTCGGCACTTTTCTCCTTTCTGATGGCAAGCTCGTTGGCCACCCGACAGCGCCCAAGACACCTCAATTTCAGGCGCTGAGCGAACTGCGCGCCTTCACCGTCGGAAACGGACAAGTCGAAGCGCACAATTCCTCGGCTGTCGAGACGGAACGCAAGAAACAAGCAGACATCACCCTGGGAGAGATCAAGCAGCGATTTGTTGACGGCCAACCGGACTGCTCAAGCAGCCGGTCGATCAGTTGTCGGGCTTTCTGTTCCGGAGTTATGGCTTCCCCTCCGATGGCAATGGTTGGGAAGAAGGTGCATCGCTTCCGTTCGACGGTGTAACATGCGGCTTCGAGCCTGCACCATCGAATAACTCCTGTTGCACATCGACCCTCAGCACAGCGTCCACTTCCGCATCCGATGCGAGTGCTGGCTGAACCTCAAGAAGTCGCTTCTGAAGATTGAATGTCCGCTGATGCGCTTTACGTAGGACCGTCTGGTACACCATTGGGATAATGTGCGTATTTTCGCCGTAGTCCGCAGAATCCAGGCCCTCCTCAAGCGTGGCCCCAAGTACATAGACCACAATCTCGGTAGCTGCCTGGACTCGCCCCGCCTTGCGAATCTCCTTGGCGTAGTCACGACCCTGATCTGCTTCCTTCTGTGTCACGCAGAAGCCGCCCTTCTTCAATTCGAGAATCGCTACCTTTCTGATGCCGGAGATTTCACCGCCAGCGTCATATGGATCGGCGCTGTAGGCACCGATGGAACTCTCTGGAAGTACGACGAAATCGGGCCTGCGTTTATCTGGCTTGTAGTCCGCGCCTCCGAGGAACTTTCCGATCACTTCGCCAAGTCCCCGGTTCGACCGAAAATCGACTGACTCGAATTCCGGCCCGAATATCCAGAGGCCCCGCTCGAAAAGCGGTTGGAGGTCGTGGAGCTCATCCGCCAAAGGGTTTTCGACTAACTTCTCCATGCGGCCGATGAGTTTCAAGCGACGATCCAACTCGTTAAGGACAATCTCGGCGTTGCTCGCCGTCCACTGCTGCATCAGGGAATTCCAGGTATCGAGATCGTCAGGTGAGCAAGCGGCCAACTGCGCCAGGAGATCGTACCCAGTCCGGCTCTTTTCCAAGTTGGCCAAAACCTGCACTGTGCGTGACAGGTCACGGTCGGACATGGTGGGACACTTCTCTTGTACTTCATCAATGAACTGGCCGATGGCCCTCTTTGAGATTGTGGGTAGCTCGCCCATCAATTCTCGGCTGTTTTCGATAGCGTTTTTCTTTCGCTCCTTCCGGGTTGTTGCCAACTGCGCCTGAATCTCCTTGATGACATACCCATGCACAGCGTCTCGCACTGCATTGGTCCGCTGATTTGCGTGGAAGTCAGACCAGTCGGCCTTCACGTCCTGACCAGGGGTGAGGAAGTCGGCCATGACGATGAAACTGAACTTCTTCGCATGTTCCGTCCGCCCGTCGAGGTATGCGCCCTCTTCGTCGAGTCGGTCCCAACTTGGCTCACCGACACGCCGTTGGTTGACCCACCAAGTAATCCCCCGCAGCTTAGCACTGCGATAATGCTCGATGGAGTCGATGAAGTGGACCGTCACCTTCCCGTGGTTCTCGACCCCGATCTCCGTCGTCTTCAACCCTTCCAACGACGTCAACTCGACTGGCTGCTGGTTCACCCGAATGCACAACGACGGGTCCACGATGAATTTCGAGCCAATCAATTGGCGAAGTTCTTCGACTGCGAGTAAATGCCTTGCGAGTATGGCGGAAACCTCTGTGCCGTGGCCTCGCTTCTTCGACTCAGCAACCAACGTGATCTCGAAGGGCGTCGTTCCCGCGGACGCTAGACCGACCCGAATCTGGATGCAATCACCGTCCTTCACCGTGGCGACTTCATACGAGTCTGCGAAACAGAATGGGGCATGACGGCCTTTGCCGCTGCGCCCGAAGGCTGTCCGCTTGATCCCTCTGACGCCCTTGGGGAACACGACTTCGTTCCCTTGTTCGGTTTCGCGGTCATAGCAGAGCGTGCGCCAACGCCGCTCGAATTCGGCTTTCGTCATGCCGATCCCGTCGTCCGTGACCGAGAACTTTTGTCCCTTCTCGGTCGGCCAAATTATGTCGATCTTAGTTGCCCCGGCGTCGTAAGAGTTCGCAATCAATTCGAGAATGGCCGTGCGGGGTTCGCTGATAATTTGCCCGGCATGGTCTTGCAGAAAACGATCCGCGAACGCAAATGGAGCATTAGCAAATAGGCTCGGTTGCGGAGTTGCCATTGAAGTCGCTCAGGACAGCCTTCGCGGTCACGAAGGGGAAAGTCCGACAATCTTGTTGATGGTGAACTGCGATAATCCTACGATGGGCGCGAAAGGCGATCAAGCAGTCACGGATTGGTAAGGCGGCTCGTGGCATAATTGTTGCGCTGGAGCAACGACAAACTCAGGTCAGCCATGAATCAATCCAATGGCAATGGCTCCGGCAAGTTCGAGATCGACCAAGTTGACATGGGCGGCTGGGTTCGCATCCACGTCAGCGGTGGCAATGTGCCCGTTGACTTGCCCGTTTACCTTCCGCAAGCGCTGTCGGATTGGTTTCGACAACGACCTCAGTTCAGGATGAGGTGTGTTGTCCCGATCTATAGAGATGGCGATACGGTTGAGCTTCACGCTTGGTACGACGCGCACGTGTTTCCGCCGCTTGAGGGACCAAAGCCGACGGGGCAGAAGCCGGGATAATCCATCGTCTGGCGAAGTGGGTCACGCTAGTTGATAATGCTCATGTCGGGATTTTAACTGGGGAGGATTGGTCATGGCACGCCGCGAATGGCTCGTAATCCTGACTGTACTCTCCGTGGTTGCCTCAACCGCGATTGCCGACCCGCCGAAGCCGCTAAAAGCGCCATTTACCAAGGAGCAAGCAAAAGCGGCACAAGAGGCGTGGGCGAAGTACCTTGGCAAAAAAGTCGAAGAGGAGATCGACATTGGCGGCGGCTTGAAGATGGTCTTTGAGTTGATCCCTCCGGGTACATTCATGATGGGTTCGCCTGAAGAAGAGCTGAAGCTAAAGGGTGACGACAAGGCCAATGATGACGAGGTTCCACGCCATGAAGTAACGATCAGCAAACCGTTTTATCTGGGTAAATACCTGGTGACACAAGCAGAATACGTGCAACTGACGGGGAAAGAGAATCCGAGCTTTTTCAGCGCAGATGGTGGAGGCAAGGACAGGCTGAAGGGTGCTGATACCAACCGGTTTCCCGTGGAAGGGGTGGATTGGAAACAAGCGGCGGAATGTGCATCTACGTTGAAGAACAAGCTCGGAGAAGGATGGAAAAACGCTCGATTGCCCAGCGAAGCTATGTGGGAGTACGCGTGTCGGGCGGGAACAGAGACTCGATGGCATGTCGGGAATCGATTGACGACTGAGCAAGCACAATTTGGCCAAAAGGGGGAGGGGAGATTAAATCGGACGAGGATTGTGGGTCTAGGTGCTGCAAATGCTTTTGGACTGCTCGACATGCATGGAAATGTTTACCAATGGTGCAGAGACTGGTACGGAAAATATTCAGGCAATTCTCAGATTGATCCGGAGGGTCCGGACAACGGCTCTGAAAGAGTAGTTCGAGGTGGGTGTTGGGTCAACCCCGCAGAATACTGCCGGTCAGCATTCCGATACGAGTTCATTCCATTGATCCGAGATCAGGGCCTGGGCTTACGTCTTGCTTTAGTTCCGTCCGGTCAGGACAAATGAAGCGGACAAGCGGAAAGAAGCAAAGGTGCAGTCGATGACCGAACCCGAACACGTCGATCCCAGCAAACTTCGTCCAGGACCGATTCGCAATGAGTCGTTACCGCCGGAGCTGCTCGAACGGATCAAAGCCGTTTACGATGTGATCGGAGAATTCCTCGGCACGACTCTGGAGCAGTTCGAGATTGGCTTCATGCGGGATGCGCACCCCGACGATGAAGTTGCTTTGTGGTGCAGCATCACTGCGGCGTGGTTGGCCTATCACGAGAAATTCCTGAATGACGAATTCCTTTCCGACGACGAAGAGAAGAAGCTGCTTGCTGCTTTGGTTATGGTCTCCACCGGCGTCGAGGATGTTTCGATGCTGAAGGTGCCCACCGAAGTTGGGTGTAGGCTGCTTCAGTGCTACGACGACTTGGGGAAAAAGTGACTGACGGTGGAAGACAGTTAGACTAAGGTGGGATCAGTCCAGGCGGAAGCAGATGCGGAAGCCGAAGTCATAGTCGTGGTAGCCGGGCTCACCCCAGACATGGCAGGCCGCACGACAGATCCTGGCAACGGTAAACCAGGAGCCACCGCGCAGGACGCGTAGCTTCTGTTCACTATCGTACCAGTTCTCGCACCATTGCCACACGTTTCCGTGCATGTCGCACAAACCCCACGGATGCGGCGCCTCGCTCTCGTACTCCCCGACTTCGGTCGTGCGCCCCTTGTACGGACCTTTCGTGTCCGTGCCGTAAGGAGAATTGCCGTCGCAGTTGGCCTGCCGGCCATTCAGCACGTCGCCGAAGTAGAACGGTCGGCTATTGCCACGACCGCCGCGACAGGCGTATTCCCACTCGTCCTCGTGTGGCAGTACGAATTTGCCGCGCTTCCTGAACACCTTCTCCATGCCGCCGCGTTCGTTCAGCTTGTCCAGGAACTTGCCACAATCGATCCACGATACCGTCTCCACCGGGAATCGGTTGGTGTCCATCCCCGCTACCTTCTCCTTGCCGCCGCCGTCCTTCGATAACCAACTCGGATTGTTCCCCATCACCGCTTGCCACTCGCCCTGCGTCACCGGGTATTTCCCCAACCAATAGCCCTTGCTCTTGTACTCGTGCTCCGCTTTGTCTATGTCTCGATCCTTCTCGGATGCCGGCGATCCGAGCGTGGCATGGCCCGGCGGAATCCAGCAGAACTTCATCTTCACGCCCGTGGCGATCTCGAATTCGCGCACATCGCCAGGTTTTGGCGGCGTGTCATCCGCGACGACTGGAGCAGCACCCGATGCAGCCAGTACGACGACAAGCAAAGACCGCAATTGACGTGGCATGACACTGAACCTCCGGAACGCGCTTGGTCACAGTTTACTTGACCGAAGTGCGTGGCGAAAGACGATAGCAAATCGCGGCCGTCAAACCGACAACGCACGTCATCATCGATTCTCCGCCATTCGCGCCATCGCATACGTCAGCAGTTCCGGCCATCGTCGCAGCGCCTGCTCGATCTGCTGCCGCTGCGTTTCAGGTCTGGTGTGCGTGTAGTTGCCGGTCATTCCGAGGCCAGCGCGAGAACGAGGGTTTGGCACTAGCTCCTTTGCCTAGTGGGCATTTCTGGGGCAGAATGGGGGGCATTTGGGGGGCAAAATTGCCCGCGTGACAACAATGTGGATATAATCTCAATGCAATGCGGAGCGGCCGCATTCCCCATGAATCATTGAGAATCCAACGCAGCCCCGATGTCTCTGTAGTGTGTTGCCAACTCCTGAGTATCAGCTTCAGGAGCTGGTTCCCTTAACGGGAGTGCAGGTTCAAGTCCTGTCTTCGGCACTTCTTGCAATAACTGGTAGAATCACTTCTTACGAATTGCCCGACGGTTGCGTCCGGAACGCTTGAATAGCCTCGATTTTGGTTTGATACTTGCCCGCCTTGACGTCGGCCGCACCCTGCTCGAAGAACTTGATCTGCCGTTCTAGCATTTCGATCAACTTCTGTTGCTTGCTCTCGGCATTTTCTTCAGAACCGACATATAGTTTCCAACCATCATCCTCCTTGATCGCCGTGCAATTCACTTCGACCGTGTTCGTCGAACCTGTTTTCTCGTTTTCAGTTCTTGTCATTTTCAATTTCAAATTGACGCTATTGTCGTCCTTGCGTTCCTGATTCGCGATTTCAATCCGGGCGTTCTGATCTCGCGCCTCAAAACTCGCTGCCAAATCAGGAGTTTCCGGGCGCTTGGGCAGCGAATCCGAGCCAAACCGAACGTCGAGCGCGTCGTAAAACGCATCGCTCGCTTTCTTGACGTTCTTAAACGTGTCCCTCAGCTTGATTATTGCACCGCGCTGTCGCTTCGGTGCCAGTGAGATTCGCTGGTCAAAATCCCCGTCGCGCATCGACGCTTCCAACAAGTGAACCGCGTCCTCGGGCGACTCCGCCTGTTTCGCTTTGCTACACCCCATCGACCGGCATCCGGACGACAGAATGATTGTCAAAGCCGCTATTCGAAGCATCCATCGATACCGCATGATTACCTTTCGAGCGGGGTTGGCCAGCTTGCCTGACTCAATCCCCGTCTGTCCTCGGCACAAGATGAATGGCATGGCTCCGATCGGATTCGGAAAGGAAATCGCCTCTCGGAGGTGCAAGTAATTGTAACGCGTATTATAGGCCGACAAGTGTCATACACCAGACGCGTCGAGAATTGAGACGAATCGGCAATCCATGAATTCGATGGCCTGCGCCGTCTCGCCTGGCTAAACTTCGTGAAACCATTGCATCGGAGAAGCCATGTTCAAGAAATCGACCGCGCTTTTTGGCCTGATTCTATTCGTCATCGATAGCCACAGACTGTTTGCCCAGACCTTTCCGCTTGACCCGAAGATCACCGCGGAATCCAGGACACACCAGCCGGCCGCAACGGAAGAGTCGATCCGTTTTCTGGAAGCGGTACTCGCGCGACAGTTTGACGAGCAGATGATCTTTCATCGCCTCGAAGACATCGCCGAGGTCGACAAGATCAAGTACACCGGCCCGCCGGCCCGCGTCAACAAGAATCCCACTGGTCAGGGCGCCGGCAATCCTGTCATTGCCTACGCGTATACCTTCATTCCCAAGAAGCGGAATGCGGAGACTAAACTTCCGCTTCTCGTCCTGATCCATGGCGGAGTTCATGGCAACTTCAACACGACGTTCATTCACACGCTGCGCGAGTTGATTGCGCAGGGATATGCGATCGTCGCGCCGGATTACCGCGGCAGCAGCGGCTATGGCAAGGAATATTGGCAGTTGATCGATTATGGCGGCCTTGAAGTCGAAGACGTCTTCGCGAGCAAGCAGTGGATGCTCGAGAACCATGACGAGATTGATCCGGAGCGGGTCGGGATTTTGGGCTGGAGCCACGGCGGGATGATCACGCTCATGAACCTGTTTAATCATCCGAAGGACTACAAAGTTGGCTACGCAGGTGTTCCTGTATCCGACCTGGTTGCGCGGATGGGTTACAAGAGCGATGCATATCGCGAACTATTCTCAGCCCCCTATCACATTGGCAAGACGGCCGAAGACGATGTCAACGAATATCGCCGCCGTTCGCCAGCCTGGAATGCCGAAAAATTGGAGACGCCGCTCCTGATTCATACCAACACGAATGACGAGGATGTGAACGTACTGGAAGTCGAACATCTGATCCAGGCGCTCAAGGCCGCCGGTAAGAAATTCGATTACAAGATTTACAAGGACGCGCCCGGCGGACACGAGTTCAATCGAATCGACACCAAGCTCGCCAAAGAATCACGGGCAGAGATCTATCGATTTCTTGCAAAATACCTGAATCCGCCAAATCCGATCAAATAGATCGGCAAGCATATTCGAGCTACCACGACTCGAAGCGCGGCGAATCGTACCGCAGGGTACAATTAAGGACGCTACTGATGTCGTAGTGCGGTGATCTATCCAGACGGCAAATTCGGTCAACTGATCGGGCTTATCGCGATTGAGGGCATGGCGATCAGAATCGAGAAACGACTCGGAGCGACCTGAGACGTAAACCGTCCGAATCCGCGGTGCCGGCATGGATTATAAACTACTCGTTCGCGTTACCGCTCCTGCCATACTCATTGGCATGATCTTGTTTGGCGTGTGCGTTGCCGGCGTTGTTTATGTCAATCGCCTCCAAAAGAACCTCGCCAACATCCTGGATCAAAACGTGGCCAGTCTTCAGGCGGCGCAGAAACTGGAGATCAGCGTCCGCCAGCTTCGATTTCACAATCTGCTTTATTTGATCGAACCAGGACCGGTGCGCCTGGCGCGTATCGAAGACGATCAGCATCTGTTCGAAACGACGCTGTCCGAAGCTCGCAATGCATCGGTCACCGATGAAGAAAAGGCCTGCATCCGGAGGATTGAATCAGGTTACGAACAATACCAAAAAGAATTGGCCGCATTCCGAGCGAACCCTGCAGCGAAAAGGCCTTTGCCGGACGACGAACTTGTCAGCGCCGCACATCCAATTCACGAAATTACAAATCCGTGCGGTGACTTGCTGAGCTTCAATCAATCGGCAATGAGGGAAGCAGCGGAAGAGAGCCGCCGCGTTACGTGGCAAGCCAGCTTGGCGATGGTCCTGCTCGGTCTCGGCGGTCCGATAGGCGGAGTCGTTCTTGGGTTTGGCGTCGCTCGCGGACTGAGTCGATCCATCTATCGACTCAGCGTCCGCGTTCAGGACGCAGCCCAGCGGCTCGAACGAGACATCGCGTCCGTCAACCTCGTTGCCGATGGCGATTTGCAGCGCCTCGACCGTCAGTTGCAGCAGATCGTCGGCGGCGTGGAAGGCGTCGTCGACCGCCTGCATCGACAAGAGCGTGAAATGCTAAGAGCCGAGCAAATGTCGGCAGTTGGACAACTTGCAGCAGGAGTTGCCCACGAGGTCCGCAATCCGCTCGCAGGCATCAAGCTGCTCATTGACTCGGCGCTCGCGAGCAACAATACCAAACCGCTCAACATGGAAGACCTGCGCGTTATTCACCGGGAAGTTATTCGACTGGAACAAACGGTCCAGGAGTTCCTGGACTTCGCGAGGCCGCCTACTCCCAAACTAAGTTGTTGCGATTTGCGCGAAGTCATTGCTCAAGCCGCGGACCTGGTCCGGGCCCGAGCACGGCAAGTAAACGTTCAAATCGAGATTCGAGCGCCCGATTCTCCCGTCACCGCTTCCGTGGATCGCGGCCAGATTTGCTCGGTTCTGGTGAACTTGCTTCTCAATTCGCTCGATGCGATGCCACAGGGCGGACGAATCGAGATCGATCTCGAAGACGGGCCGCACGATCGGCGAATTCGCGTGCAGGACTCGGGAACCGGCATACCGCCCGAGATTCTGCCAAAGCTTTTCACGCCCTTTGCAACCAGCAAGCCGACTGGGACCGGTCTGGGTTTGTCCATTTCGCGGCGTGTTGTCGAGGAACATCGCGGGACGATCAACGCCTTCAACCGGACCCCAGGCGGCGCCTGTTTCGAAGTCTCGCTCCCATCCACGTTCACCGAGAGTGCCGATGCCAAAACTGCTGCTCGTCGATGATGAAGAGAGCGTTCGCTACTCGTTTCGCCGCGTATTTCAGGAAGGCGACGTCGAAGTGTTAACGGCGGGGACCGCGGCGGAGGCGCTCAAGGCAATCAGAAAACACCTGCCAGACGTGATCGTTCTCGACTTACAGCTTCCCGATCGAAACGGACTCGACTTGTTTGGAGAGATTCACGCCGCAGAACCGAAAAGGCCTGTCATCTTCATTACCGCTCATGGCACAACCGACACGGCCATCGAGGCGATGAAGACCGGCGCGTTTGATTACCTGGTCAAACCCGTAGACTTCGAACGGCTCTCGCAATTGCTTGGGCGAGCCTTCGAAGCGGCGCGGCTCATGAATGTGCCGTCGGTCCTGCCGACTGAAGACGCCGGAGATCGCATCATCGGGCGAAGTCTCGTCATGCAGGAAATGAGCAAGACGATCGGTCGCATCGCTCCCCAAGACGTCAACGTCCTGATTCTCGGCGAGAGCGGAACAGGCAAGGAACTTGTTGCGCGAGCGATCTACCAGCATAGCCGCCGAGCATCGAAGCCATTCCTAGCCATCAATTGCGCCTCGATCCCGGAATCGCTGCTCGAAAGCGAATTGTTCGGCCACGAGCAGGGCGCATTCACGGGCGCGAACCGGCGTCGAATAGGCAAATTCGAGCAGTGTGACGGCGGGACGCTGTTTCTCGATGAAATTGGCGATTTATCGGCAGGCGTGCAGGCAAAGCTGCTGCGAGTCTTGCAGGACCAACGCTTCGAACGCGTCGGCGGCAACGAATCCGTCCAAACTCAAGTGCGCGTTCTCGCGGCGACAAACCGGGATCTCGGCCAATTGGTCGCCTCGGATCGTTTTCGGAAGGATCTCTATTACCGGCTGAATGCCGTCACGATCAAACTGCCGGCTTTGCGGGAGCGGAAGGAAGATATCGCCGAGCTAGCGCATTACTTTCTGTTCCGATTCGATCGCGAGATGAGTTCCGATTACCGCGCCATCTCTCCCGAAACACTCGAGCTATTCCAACAATACGACTGGCCGGGTAATGTGCGCGAACTTCAAGGCGTTGTGAAGAGCGCCATGCTCGCCGGTTCCGGACACCTTTTGCTGCCGGAATTTTTGCCTGATCATTTCTTGATTGGCTCGGCGCCGGCCACCCAGGATTCCGACAGGGATATTCGCGGAGACCTCGAAGAATTGATCGAATCATGCGTGCGCGAATCGGAGGGACGGGCGCATGAACAAGTCGTCGCGGCAGTCGAGCGCGCGCTATTTCGGCGCGCGCTTCTGCACACGCATGGCAACATGACTCAAGCCAGCGAACTGCTGGGGCTCAGCCGGGCGACGCTCCGACTCAAAATGCGAGCGCTGGGTTTATCGATCGACAAGATTCCGACTGAAGGTACGGCGCCCGAACAAGGTTGAGGCAAATTGCGCCTCTGAAACGACATCAACTTGTTTAGCATCAACGAAAAACCCCCATTTCTGTCGTCAGAAATGGGGGGTGTGCGGCTTTCAACGAATCAATTACTTGCTGGCAATTCGGCTCGCGTCCGGCGGACTGGCCGAGATCAGCTGGGCAAAGGTCACGCGAGTCTCCGCACCGGCTTTGACTTCGACTTGATAAGTCTCAGTCACCGGTTTGTTGTCGCGGTTTACTTCCGCCGTGAGAACATAGTGATATAGCTGACCGGGCGCCAATGCAGGCGTCACAAAGTGACGCTCCGCGCTCGTCTGAGTGGTACGGATGCCATTCGCAAAGAGAACTGCGTCAGATGGCAATGAAACAACGACGGTGGCCGGAGCCGATGCTTCAATCTTGCCTTCGGGCTTGGCTGGGACAGCCGGCTTCACCGGAGCCGGCTGGGCGGCCGGAGGCGCTCCCGGTGCGACCGGCGGAGCGACGTGCATCGGCATTCCGTAGCCATATTGCACATTGGCCGGATGCGACCAGTAGCTAAAGTAGTTCGTGATCGAACCGTAGCAGGAACCGTAGCAGCCGGCAAAACCGTAGCCAGCGCCCGCGTACGCGTAGCCCCAGCACGCTCCCGCGCCATGGCATGCGTTGAACACTCGGAAGCCGCCGCAGCCGCTGCAGCCGCCGCACGAATAGCCCGCGGGTATCGCGTATCCGCCGCAACAGCCGTGGCAAGAATAGCCGCCGCATCCATTGCATGCGTAACCACCGCAGCAGCCATTGCAAGAGTTGTAGCCGCGGCAGCCATTGTAGGAGTAGCCGCCACATTCACAGCAGTCGTCGCGACGGAACAAATGGCCCCACGCTGGTGCGTCGGCGGGCGCCGTCATCGCAGCCAATAAGATCACACTGTACATAGACTTGAATCTCCTCCGGTGTCCGAAACGCACCGCGATGCGCGAGGAACCATACCAGGCGAGTTTCCGAGGTGCGACTTTAGAGAAACCTGAGATTTAAGATAAATTGGGGCAGATAGGAAGTCAAAGCAAACGGCATCTTTGATCCATATTTCCCAGTCAAATCAATCGGAATAATCGGTACTCTGCCAATTCGGTGTCGTTTTGTAAGCTTCCGCCCCCTGCTCCGCAGCGAATTTCCGTGTGATTGCCCGCTGCCAACCCTGACAAAGATTTGCGAATTTGGCAGTTTTGCGGTTTGCGAGCTAAATTTGCTTTGTCCCGCGCCATCTTAACTGCTCGGTGACTTGTCTTGATGATGCGAACATACATGGGTCGGTATGAAGCCAAGCGCCTTCTCGGAGAGGGCGGTATGGGGCGCGTATATCTCGCGCGCGAGTACAACCCAGACCGATTCGTCGTCGTCAAGGTAATGCACGAGCATCTCGTTGGCGACGAGCGATTTCGCAGTCGCTTCGTTCGTGAAACTCGCACGATGGCCCGCTTGCAGCATCCCCACGCCGTCAAGTTGCTGGACGCGTCGCTGGACGATCCGGCGGGTCCCTGCATCGTGATGGAATATATCCACGGCGTCGGCTTGGATGAACTGTTGAAAGCCAACAAGCGATTTACGCCTGCCCGCGTTGGTCGCATTCTCGGCCAGCTCTGTGAAGTGCTGCAAGCAGCCCACGAGTTGAACATCATCCATCGCGACATCAAGCCCTCCAACCTGATGGTCGTCGATGCGGATACTCCCGAGGAACAGGTCAAGGTCATGGATTTCGGCCTGGCGAAGATCCTCGAACCCAATAGCCCGGCAAAGAAAGTGACGGATTCCGCAGTCGATTTTGCGCTGGGCACGCCGAGCTATATCAGTCCGGAGCAGGTGCGCGGAGAGGAAATGGACGCACGCGGCGACTTGTACAGCGCCGGCGTGATCGCCTATGAGTTGCTATCCGGACGGCTGCCGTTCCATCGCGCATCGAATATGGACATGATCCTGGCGCACGCCACCGAGGACCCACCCTCCTTTTCCGAGCTCGGTTTGCGGAATTGGGTACCGCGATCGGTCGAACAAGTCGTGATGTCCTGCCTCAAGAAGAACCCAACGCAGCGCCCACAATCGGCGCGCGAGCTCGCCGAGCGATTCGAATCGGCGCTAGCCCACGCCAACGATCAACCGTCTCTCCCGCCAAAGCCGTCGCCGCAAAGCGAGTCGGACCCAATCGATCCCGAAGCGATGGTCTATCAGATCGAGGCATGGCTGCCCCAGCGAATTGCGATCGTCAAGATCCGCGGATTCGTTCACGACGCAGGTGGGGATGTGATCGAGAGCCAACCGGGATTGATCCACGTGCGGATTGGCGGGCGGACTGCGGGCGCGCCGCAAGGCGGGCCGTCAATGTTTGGATTGAGCCGGCAGGAGTGGTCCCGGGCGATACCGGTCGACATGGAGCTCCGACTTCAACAGCTTCATCCCGAACAAGATCATAAATTGCTCGTCACGGTGCTCTTTCGACCGCCGGATCGTGCCAGCCTTCAAGACTTCCACTGGCGCGATCGCTGTAACCGGCTATTTTGCGACGTACGCGCCTATCTCATGGGCTCTTCCCAAGGCTAATCGGCCAAGCGACCCAACCAACTAGCGCACACGAACCTGGAAGGCGACGACGCCGCTGTCGCCGGGCGGCAGCTTTCCGGAGAGTTCCCAGCGCAAGATGACGGAGCCAACTTCATTCGGCTGAACCGTCAATGTCGCTTCGCGATTGGCGCGGGCAGAGCCGGGTATGTACTCGAGTCTCGCGATCAAACTGTCGCTGATGACGAGGTTGTCGACCGACTCCTTCGTATGGTTGTGATAACGGAGGAAAAAGGTGACGACTTCGCCCACCTGAGCTTCTTTCGGTTCCGACCACTTGAAAAGCGAGATCGGCTCGCAAAACGGGGCCGCTGAGATTTCATCTGGTTCTTTGACGATGCCGACCGCCCTGGCACCTGCGATGGTGCCGGAAATCTGAACTCCCTTGATTGTGTCGAATCCGTGGAGACAGACCTTGCCGTCCATGCTGTGGACGGATTCCTTGCTTTGCATGCCGGCCAACATCGTCACTCCGACATCGACGCTCGCACGGAATGGGGCCATCGCGTTCACGGCGGTCTTTGTCGAAATCGTCGTGCCGGCCCCAACAACGGAGATCTGGCTTGTCGGTTTCAATTCTTCGCGAGATACCGAGTAGCGCGGTACCAAGACGCATATCCGATTCGAAACGGCGACCTGGCGCCGGCCGTCCTCCGTCGAGTATTCGATCGCCGTGTCGCTGGCGGACAATCCCCCGACTTTGCCGTCTCGAGCAATTCCAATCGTCGCGCCATAATCACCGCCGTCGGGAAGGCACTCTTCGTTTCCGCGTCTTGCACCGATGATTGGATCGTAGACGGGTACGTGCAGCCACGGCACCTGAGGTGGAACTGGCGGAAGCGGCAGTCTCTGGTCGCCTGCGAACAGAATCGTGTTGGGAACGGCGAAATGAGCCAGTTCTTCCCGGCTCGGCTCGCGTTCGCCGAGGCGAACCACAACCATGAGCCGGCCTTTGCGGCGCGCTTCATCCATCGGGTCCACACCGATGGGAACGTCGACAACAAGCGGCTCGTCGGGCTTGGTTGCAACCGCCGGAGCTTGCAAGGGATCTTCCAGGAAATGCACCTTTGTAATCATGGACCCGACACGGTCGACGCGTTCGATCTCGTCGGACAAGAAAACGATCGGGACCGGGTATCCCATCGCCTTAGTCATCGGCATGTGCAGCGAGCCACGCACTTCCAGAGACGGAAAGAGCTTTAACTCCGGGTGATTGGCAAGCGAAAGCTGCACTCGATAAACGTAACCTGGCCGCAGGCCGACAATCGCGGGCGCAGCCAGCGTTTTGGCCCCCGGGGAGCCGGGGTAAAACGTCACGTTCATCCCGGCGGGCCCCATCACCTTGACGTAGAGCAGTGGCGAAAGCGGCGGCGGCGGTGTGGGCATCTGATGCGGAGCGCTCGCCGACGCAGTCAACACCATCGACAGGAATAGGCTGTGCATGGTTTCACCCGAAATCAAGCAAGGTTCAACTGAGGAGGCCGGCAGACCGGGAAACCCGGAGAAGCACGGCAAGATCCCTTTGCCAGCGTTCTCCGGGCCTCCCTTGTCTACCGGCCTCCCAAAATCAGATCGCAATTACGGCAGTACGACAGAGCCGTTGGACCGCGGTGCGAGCGAAGCGTTCGGCGTCTTGCCCGGCATCGGAGGCGGAGGCATCTTCGGTCCCGGCATCGGGGGCGGAGGCATCATCGGTCCGCGAAGGAACGGATTCGGTGCATCCATCGCCGGAGTGTTCGGCGCTTCCAAGTCGATATTGCCCATGCGGATGATCGCCAGCACGCTGCCGCGCCGTTGGGCTTCCTGAAGCGGATCGATGCCCGGCTCGAGCTTCGTCGAGACGACCTCGTCCGGACCGCCCGTCGCCAGATCCTGGAACTGCGGATCGGGAAGGTAGATTACCTTCACGACGAAGTTGCCGGCGATTGCTTGCTCGATGTCGTCGTCCGTGAAGCTCAGCGGGACGGCACTATGAGCCAGAAACGTGCCCGTCTTTGGGCTCTGCGCGGCGACTTCAATACTCGGATAAAGGAACAAGCCCGCTCGCTTGGGTATGTTGCTCAACCGCAGACGGTAGGTGCCGCCCTGCAGGAAGTTGTAACGTCCGGGCGTTTCCAACTGGTCGCGGAAGCCAGGTCGGCCATCGGGCAACGGCGCAAACCATGCAACCCGCATCCCGTCCTGACCAATGAAGCGAATGGAAGTACGGGCGGTCCCCATCATGGGGTAACCACCGGGCAGCGCCTGGCCCGGCACCGCGGCGACCGCACCGGGAGGTCCGGCAGGCGGAGGCGGGGGTACGTGGCCGGTCCTATGGCCGTCTTTGGTCGTGGCATTGGCGGTTGCGGACGTTACGCCAGTGGAAAAGCCTACCTGCCGCACGCCCGAATTATCGTCAGCGGGAACGCCGCGGACGATAGGCACCACGGTCCCGCTCACTGGAGCAGTGGTTCCGTTCGCCTGGGTCGCCACGGGCTGGCCCCAAGGACCGACAAGCCCAGGCGATTCATGAGCGACGCCGACGCCGCCGAAATGGCCGGCGTTCGGGGTCACTGAGTTTTCCGTCATGCAACCGCTTAGAGCGGCCAGCATGGTCATTGCTCCCGCTGTTCGTTTCATTACATTCCCCCTGACGGTCATCTCGTCCGATTGGCGCATCGCCTCGCGGCGGCGGTCGCCTCGGGCCAGAGTATGGCTGGAGCCGTTTGCCTCTGCGAACATCATCGGCCTGTAGTGACCCGAACTTTGGTTAAACACGGCAGAATTGTCACGACCCGTAATTGAGACACGAGTCAGAAGGCGTGCGGCTTGGGGTTATGACTACATGGCACAGAAATGGGCAAATTGACGAGTCTGAATCGACGATCGTGGCATTATTTTACAGGTTCGATCAATCGCAAAGCCTGGCCAGCCGCATCGCGCGTGGCATCATCGCGATCATTCAATAGGAGTTCCAGCGCTGGCCTCGCTTCTTGAGCGGAAGCCCCCAAACTGCCCAACAGATGGGCGCACTTGGCTCGGACTTCAGGTGCGGGGTGCGACAGCGACTGGACGAGGAAAGGAACAACCGCCGGTCCAATTCGACTCAGTGTGGCGCCGGCGACGGCGCGACGGCGAACGTCGCCGGTCCAGATGGCCGACATGAGCGCTGGGATTGCGGATGAAGCCAACGAACCAAAATCGCCGAGAGTCGCGATCGCCTGCAAAGCTACGCCGTCGTCGAGATCTTCCGTCGAGGCCGCGAGGATGGAAAGAGCATCATCTGCAGCTTCCGGTCCGATGAATCCAATCGCACGAATAGCGCGGCGGCGAACGACCGGATTCTCATCTTGGACCGCGCGAATCAACTCGGGCAAGGCAATCCTGCCCTCCGCCCCAAATTCCGATAGCGCGGCGGCGGCCAACTCTCTAACGTCCGCCTCGGCATCCGACAGCGCTTCTGCGAGCAACCGGATCGCCTCGTGCTGGCCGGGGTCGCCAATCATGACGGCCGCTTGCAATCGCAGCAGCGAGTCGAGACGCCGTCGCCGTTGCAGCCAGTCGGTGGCGGATGACGGATCGGGGACCGAAGTCATGAGTCACCTTTGGCGAATCCATTCTGCGTTTCGACGCAGCATTCACAATCTCGACGGGCGCGGCAAGCGAAAAGAATCTAAGGCCAGTCGGCAATTGTTTCGTTTTATTGGTCAGTCGGGCGAGGGTCATCCTCGGATTTGGGCAGTGGATCCAGCAAGCGCGCCGGTCCCGGCGAAAAATCTGGCGCCGAAACTCTGGCCGCGTTGCGAGTTAAACCGGCGCGTTCGCGCAACCACGCGCCCGGCGTCAAAAGCGGGCCTTCATCGGACGACCCACCCTTCATCGGCTTCGGTGTTGGTTCGCCTGGCATGATTGGAGGGCCGGGAACATAAGGTTCCGGCATGACGTCGCGGCTCGGCACAGCCGTCAACGGTCGGCGCGTGCTGCCGGTCATCAATCTGATATGGACGTCGCGCTCGGCTTCGAAAGGTCGATTATCGGGAAGCGTAAAAAACTGGACGATGACGCGGAGCTTTTCGGTCGACGGCAAAACCTTCCAAGGAAGCGTCACGAAATAGCCCGTCGAAAACAAGCCGCTGCGCCAGCATCGCTGCAATTGGACGGCCGGAACATCCCAGCGCGACAACGTGCTCTTTAGGCCTTCCGGAGTGATCTCCAAAGCCTGAACGACAAGACTGCCTGGGACCTTTACAGCGCTTCCATCGACGTCCTGCGGCACGACCACAACCTGCAGCGCCTCGTCTCCGGGCAACCCATCCTCATCGAGACCGCCGGTGCCACGGCCAAGCGAAATCTGCTTGACCATACCGGCCATGACAGAAACCGGACCGTCGACCACGGAAGGCGGCGCCGTGCAAGCTGGCTGAGGACACGGGACAGGATTATCGCGAAGCGTGTGGACCAACGCCGAGTTGAACGTTTCGAGCCGTTCTAAATCCGAACGCATCGATCGAATCTCGCGATCGCGCGTGCGAAGCTCGGCCTCGACCAGCGCGGACTTCTGATTGGAACGGCAACCGGTCAACGCGAAAACGGCGGCGATCATCGAGATTAACGCACGAGGGCGGAGCAACGGCCGCTTCGCCGCGTCGCCGTTACGCCGCCCTCGTCGGACCATGAGTCGCTCCATTATCCAGTCCGCTGCGGCAGGTCCGCCAGCGGAGGCATCCGTTCCAAAACCTTATCGACCAATCCAAATTCCACCGACTCACCCGCGGACATGAAATTGTCCCGGTCGGTTGCTTTTTCAATCACATCGAGGGTCTGACCGGAATGCTTCGCCAACAGCTCGTTCATCCGCTTCTTGATATTAAGGAACTCCTTGGTGCGGATCAGGATTTCCGTCGTCGTGCCGCCGAAACCTCCCAGTGGTTGATGAATCATCACCCGCGAGTTCGGCAGGCAAAATCGCTTTCCCTTCTGACCTGCCGTCAGGAGCATCGCGCCCATGCTCGCGGCCTGCCCGATGCAATAGGTCGCCACGTCGGCGTTCACGAATTGCATCGTGTCGTAGATGCTCATTCCCGCAGTGACGGAACCGCCGGGACTGTTGATGTAGAAGTTGATATCCGCTCGCGGGTCCTCGCAGTTAAGAAACAATAGCTGCGCAACGATCACGCTCGCACTTTCATCGTCCACCTGCCCGTGCAGGAAGATGATGCGGTCTTTCAGCAGGCGGCTAAAGATGTCGTACGACTGCTCGACCTGGCCGTTTTTTTCCACGACGATCGGTACCGGGGACATTTCCGACCTCCGAAATGCGCCCGGGTCCGCCATCGAATGGATCGACCACAGGGCGCGGGGTTTTGAGCGAATGGATCGAGTCGACCTGCCGCGGGAGTTCCCGTTGAGCATACCCTGACAGGTTGAACCAAGACTGCGGGTTATTCCTCGCATTCGCCATTTGCGAGGGACGCCGAGAGGGAGGGATATGATGTTCGCCAATCGGTCCCTTCTTCGCGGCGCGCTCGCTATGACGCGAGGTATGCCAATTTCGAATCACTTCGTCGGGACCGTGCCGGGCTTGATCTTGACCAGCACCTCGTCGACCAACCCAAACTCCTTGGCTTCGTTCGCGCTGAAATATCGGTCGCGTTCGGTCGCCTTTTCGACTTCGGCCGTGGTGCGGCCGGTATGCCGGGCCATCATCTCGTTCAGAAGTTTCCGGTCCTTGACGATCTCGTTGGCGGTGATCTCGATGTCGGACACCTGGCCGTAGACCTGGCCCCACGGTTCGTGAATCATGATCTTGGAGTGCGGCAGCGCGAAGCGCTTTCCTTTCGTGCCAGCCGCGAGCAATACGGCCGCTCCGCTCGCCGCCATGCCCATGCAATAGGTCGAGATCGGGCACTCCAGGAACTGCATCGTGTCGTAAATCGCCAAGGTGGCGGAGACCGAACCGCCAGGCGAATTCACATACATG
>Ga0207125_10030_pt1 | contig 35970 bp, 30 predicted proteins | sample Alteio_BWMinHeat_19_FD_153556 | JGI IMG/M metagenome (GOLD analysis project Ga0207125, IMG submission 153556) | Enriched cells from forest soil in Barre Woods Harvard Forest LTER site, Petersham, Massachusetts, United States -... | ecosystem: Environmental > Terrestrial > Soil > Temperate forest >...
AGATGCGAAGAAGCTGTGGATGAAGCAGTCGAGAAATTCGACTCTCGCTGCAGTGCAAGAAATTGGTGAATGAGAGCAATGGCCATGCTGCCCTCCCCGACGGCGCTCGACACCCGTTTGATCGAACCGCTACGAACGTCGCCAGTGCAAAAAACACCAGGCAGGCTTGTTTCGAGCAAAAACGGATCGCGATCTTCGTCCCAGGAGGCCGAGTCCGAAGCGCCACAGCCCGTACATATAAAACCGTCCTCGTTGCGCTGAAGATTCCGCGGAAGCCAGTCTGTCGCGGCGTCTGCCCCGATCATGATGTACATTGCATCGGCTTTGCGCGCCGGCGAGTCGACACCATTGCAGGATGTGGAGATCGAGCGCAATGCATTCTTCCCGCAAACTGATTGAATTGTTGTGTTCGTCTCGACACGAATGTTGGGTTTGCCGCGCAACTGCTCGATCAGGTACTGCGACATACTGGTCCCGAGCGTCGACCCTCGAACAAGCAGGCTTACTGTCCGTGCGTAGTTGGAAAGCGATACTGCCGCCTGGCCGGCGGAGTTGCCGCCCCCAATGATGAAGACGCGTTTGCCGGACAGGTTGGACGGTTCGATCCCGGAGGCACCATAGGAGACACCCTTGCCGCGGAGGGTCTCGATCCCATCGACCTCAAGCGTGCGCCACTTGACGCCGGTGGCCAGGATGACCGTCTTTGCTGTGAACGCTTCATCGCCGTCGATGGATACTCGATAGGCGCGATCGACCTTCCGTTCGAGACGAGTGACGCGACGAGTCAGTATCAGTTCTGCTCCGAACTGTCTGGCCTGGCGCACTGCCCGTTCACTGAGATCGTTTCCGGAAATCCCGCTTGGGAAACCCAGATAATTCTCGATACGAGATGAGGTCCCTGCCTGTCCTCCCATTGCCCATTGTTCGACCAGCAGAACGCTGAGGCCTTCAGAAGCGCCATAAACTGCCGCAGCGAGGCCGGCCGGACCACCTCCGATGATCGCGACATCGTAGCGTGCGCGGAGCGGCCGGGTATCGAGGCCGTAAGCTTCCGCAATTTTCCTCTCCGTCCAGGGCTTTTCGACGGGAGTCCCGTCGATGAGAAGACCTGGCGCCGGAACGATCTGATCGAGGGTGGAGACGGTTGTTGGGGAGGACTCCCCGATCGTCTCATAAGGGATTCGGTTTGACTTGAGAAAGCTCACGGTCCGAGCCAGAGAGGGCTCACTCTGTCGCCCAACGACACGAACACGGGCAATTGGCAAGCTCATTGCGTGGCGCGGACCGCCTTTCAGACCGCCCTCAAGCGACTTGAGAATGATTTTGCCGCACTCTGTAGGACCCTGGATCAGTTCGTGTAATTGCTGCGGTTCAAAGGCCGCGACGCGGCATGCCGCCTTCGCCCGCAGGGAGGACAGGGCAGGAATGCCGAACAAAGCGTTGATTTCGCCAAAGAAATCACCGTCGTTGTAGTCGGCAACGTGGATTTCTTGCCCTTCGATCTCTTTCGTGAGTTGAAGAGAGCCTTTTAGGACGACAAAGAACGCCAGTCGTTCTCCCTCACGAGCCAACCATTCCCCGGAAGCGAGGCGAATGTCCGCCGCCCTCTCGGCCAGACGTATAAGCTCGCCTGGAGGAAGCGACGAAAACAGTTCATGTTTTTTCAAAAGCTTCGATGTGATCATTTTTGGGATTCAGCAATAGAGCGGTCTGGACGTAAATAAATACCTACCAGTACGTACTTATTATACCCTTTAGACGGCCGTTCAAGAGAAAAGGTGCTAGCTTTTTTCGAAATTGTGAGTTCAGGCCGAAGGAACCAACCAGCCTTCGGAAAAACTGAGCTTTTGCTCGATAGCTTCTTAGTTCGGTAGCTTCCTCCGAGCTCACAGTCACATTCATCTGATCTGCTTCAATGGCCAGCCGGTTGAAAGAATGTTTCGCCGCGAGGTCACTCCGTCTCAAAATCGGTGGAGATACTGAGTTCCTTCCATATTCGTGCTTCCTCTAATCGCGCAAGATCGTTCTTCTCCACCGCGGCGTACGCATCGCTGCCGAGCAACAGTCGCAACGGAGGGTCTCGCTCCTGCGTCAGATGGATGATCGCCTGAGCCGCATTTTTCGGATCACCAGGCTGCTTCCCATTGTAGTTGCGCTGAAATCTTGCGGTAGCTCCAACGGTCGAGTCGTATGCGGGATGACCTTCGCTCAGTTCGGTGGAACTCCCCGCGAAGTCCGTGCGGAACCCACCGGGTTCAACAATTGTGACCTTGATGCCGAGTGGTGCTACTTCGCGTGACAGCACTTCAGAAAAGCCTTCCACGCCCCATTTCGCCGCCGAATAAGGCCCACGTCCCGGAGGGCCGATCCTTCCGCCCACCGATGAAAACTGAATGAAATGGCCTGTTTTCCTTTCACGAAAATACGTAAGAGCTGCCTTGGTCACAATAATCGTTCCGAAGAGATTCGTTTCGATCTGTGCCCGGAATTCCGATAGAGGCGTGTCTTCGATGGAGGAGAGATTGCCATATCCCGCATTGTTGATGACCACATCCAGCGAGCCAAATAGATCGATCGCCGTCTTTACCGCGTTTGCTGCTGCTGCTTCGTCGGTAACATCCAACGCGAAGAGCTTGACATGATCACCATATCGCTCTGGCAGATCCGCCAGCGACCCAATGCCCCGGGCTGTCGCCAACACCTTATTGCCCGCAGCAAGGCCCGCTTCAACAATTGCGCGCCCCAGACCACGAGAGCTGCCGGTGACTAACCATACCTGCGCCATTCATCCTCCTGTATCGAAGCCAGCCACCCGGATATTCTGGAGAAGCTTTTCTCAAACTCAGGATTGGATGCGCGATGGGTATGCGAACGGACTTGTTAGTTACGGAGGAAATCGCCGAATCTTCAGATCTCAAGATCTCAGGACGACTCCCTTCGAGCTCGAGAGAGCCAAGAGGGTTGAGGCGGCGCTCTCAATTCTCGAAGGCAAATGGAAGATCGTTATTCTGAACCGGCTCTTCGCGTGCCCTGTCTGACGATTCTCTGAGCTTGAATGCGCCGTCCCCGGCATTTTCACAACGTATGCTGTCGAAACAGCTGCCGCCGCAAAGCAGCAATCTTAGCTATATATATTGATGTCACTCATTCAAGGTGATCGAACGCGTCATCATTTTTTGGGTGCAAATGGGGTGCAAAATGCACCCAAATTGCACCCCAATTTCGCTAATTTCTCTTCGCCAAATCACCCCGTAAGTCATTTGGAATGTATGGCGGGGACGACGGGGCTCGAACCCGCGACCTCTGCCGTGACAGTATTCTAGCGTAACTTATAGAAAATAGGCGTCACGGATGGCTCCTTTTGGCGCTCTAAGGCACGAATGGTAACCGTTATTGTGCCCTTATTGTGCCCGCGACCTCTGCCCCTTTGACCTCTGCCCGAACCTCGGCCATTTGCGAGGGGAGCCAACTGGTTCTATAGCGTTCGTCCCTCGTAGGGATCACTGACCTAACCTTCATATACGCCGGATCGACCTGGAAAGTGGATCATGGTAAACGTCGAGACCAACGGCTCTTGGATAGCGGGCTCCATATCCGTCTTCACAATTCTGCTGGCTGAGGCTGCTGGCGGGCCTGCTCCACATCTCGAAGTGGTGGGGCTCCAAAGAGACGGCTGTATTCACGTGTGAACTGCGAGCGACTGGCATATCCAACGTGATACGCCGCAGCAGACGCATCCATCGCCTCAACCAACATGAGCCGTCGAGCCTCCTGCAACCGAAGGTGCTTTTGATATTGAAGCGGGGTCATGTTGGTGAGTGTCTTGAAATGGTGGTGTAGTCCAGAAGGACTCATGTTCGTTTCCTGTGCGATAAGTTTTATCGAAAACGGCTTGTCGAAGTTCTCTCTCAGCCAGATTGCGGCTTTCGCGACGCCGCTGGCATGACCCTCCGATTGTGCCATTCGCTCAAGTTGCTCACCTTGCTCGCTACGCCACAAGCGGTAAAGAATCTCCCGGTGCAAAAGAGGTGCGAGTATAGCACTGTCCTCCGGCTTTCCGAGGAGCTTGAGCAATCGAAGTACCGGATCGAGCAATTCCGGCGTCATTCTGCTGAGGAAAACACCGCGATCAGGCTTCGTCGCTCGCTGGATCTTGCCGGAGGTCCGAAGCGACGGTATCTGTTTTACGTCGAGGTGCAAGCTCATCCCGAGGAATGGCTTTGCTTTCGAGGCCGACGTGACTCTTCCAGAGACCGGTAGATCGAGTGAAACCACCAGATAGTGGCCGGGGTCGTAGGTGAAAGCCTCGTTACCTAACATGAGCTCCTTGGTTCCCTGAGCGACGATGGCGAGAGTTGGACACTGCACACCCTGCCCCGTATGCATAGGTGACGAGTAGCGAGAGAGATGCAAACCAGGAATCGGCGTAGGAAAAGCACCATCGATTCGCGTGTTTGCCTCGATTAAGGATGCGAGTTCGGATGACATTGCACCTCTCCCTCAGTACATATTCCCAGAAGAGAGCGCTTGAATGGTGGATCGCGGCTCGATATCTGGAGGATCAGGCAAAAAGTTTGCAGAATCAGGTCCCCCAGTCAGGCCCCTTCTGGAATCTCATAGAGGCAAGTCATGAAACAGAGAGACGGACCTCGCGGCAACGAGAAAGTGCATAGACCGCACCGAATAGCTACAGCTTCGCGATGCGAACGTCGATCAGTCAGCTCTTGTTGGAGCAGGTACGTCGCACCGCTTCGCGGCTATCCCCACCTCGTTCGCTCGGGTCCGTCGCTTGATGCGCGAAGGGGGCCTACTCTTTTTTCGGCATTGTTTTCGTGGCATCCACAAAGGTACTCAACAATTGGAGGGCATCATGGAATACGCAACGCTCGGCAATACGGGTCTCCTGGTTTCGAGACTCTGCTTCGGGACTATGACATTCGGGGACGGCAGAGGCATGTTCAAGGCTATCAGCACCGTTGACCAAGCCGGGGCCGATGAATTGGTCAAAGCCTCGATTGACGGCGGTATCAACTTCTTCGATACGGCCGACAATTACACGGAGGGTGAGAGCGAAAAGATTCTGGGGCGCTCACTGAAGAACCTTAACATCGCGCGGAAGGATGTCGTAATCGCGACGAAGGTCTATAGCCGCGTCGGCCCTGGGCAGAATGACATCGGGGCTTCTCGCGGTCACATTATGGACGGAGTGGAGGCCAGTCTACGCCGCCTGCAGACCGACTATATTGACTTGTACCAAATCCATGGCAACGATCCCGTGACACCTGTCGAAGAGACACTTCGCGCTCTCGACACCCTGGTGCAACAAGGAAAGGTCCGCTACATCGGGTGCTCTAACTGGCAGGCATGGAAGATCGCCAAAGCACTCGGCATCTCCGAGTACAAGAACCTTGCCCGACTCGACACACTTCAGGCTTATTATTCGATCGCTGGCCGCGATCTCGAACGGGAAATCGTTCCCTTGCTAGAAGCCGAAAAGATCGGTCTGCTCGTGTGGAGTCCGCTTGCCGGCGGCTTACTCTCGGGCAAGTTCAGCCGGACGCAGCAGAAGCCCACCGACTCGCGCCGCACCGACTATGACTTTCCCATTGTGGACAAAGACCGGACCTGGAATATTCTTGACGTGATGGCTCCAATCGCGAAAGCACACGGATGTAGTCCTGCACGTGTTTCGCTTGCATGGCTCATGGCAAGGCCCGTGGTAACCTCTGTGATCATTGGCGCGAAAAGCCTCGACCAGCTTCAAGACAATCTCGCGGCAGTCGAACTCACATTCACCGAGGACGAGCTTAGGCAGTTGGATGAGGTCAGTCGCCTTCCCCCAGAATATCCAGGATGGGTGTTGCCCTTCCAGGGAGCCGACCGCCTGCAGTTAGTTGATCGCTGGGAGAGTTTCCACGAGTCGAGGAAATCGCATTGACCCCTTCAAGTTTTCGCCCGATTATTAACAGGTCCGCTTTTCGCCTCGGCGATCCTCCGGTCGGTGGGCTGCTAGCTAAGCGACGCGGTCGAGGCGTTTCGATCGAGGCTGCATGACGAATTCATGCAATAGAGCAGCCCGGTTGGGCGTCGACCGTCATCAAACACACCAAGATGCGCATCGCACACACGGCACCTGATGTCGGCTCGCATCGGTCGCATCGGTCGAACCGATTGAGGAGAAACCGTTGGAGGGAATGGTTGAACATTCCCATGCTTTGGCAAATCCGATGGAACAATCTTTCAACCGTTCGCGGTACAGCTTGGGCTCACTTGCTCAAGGTCCAGAGGTGGGAGAAAGCGTCAAGTCTGTGAAGTATTCCTTTGCTCGACCATGTTTCACTCGTGGATCGCGGTCTGTTCCGATGTATTCAGCAAGAAAGTCAAGAAGCTCTTCTACTTTTGGCGTGAGTCGCGATGAACCTGAAAAAAAGTGCACACAATGTGATCGGTTCCGGCTTCCACAGCGGAAGAATCGGAACAAGCCGATTCCTGTTGTCCGGATGCTTTGCCAGCCACAGCGGCAGGACAGTAATGCCGAGACCGTCCAGAGCAAACGGCAGATTGATGCCAGGATCACTCGTCACCACGTGAAATGAAATGTTTGGACTGATCTCTTTAGATCCGCGGGACAGCTTCCATGACGAGCAAGCCACAACAACGGTCGGATCTGGCTCAGGGCACGCTGGACATGCTTTTCCTTCGTACACTCTTATACGGGCCGGCGCATGGGCACCAGATTGGCTGGGCTGGATAACGCCATCAAGTGGATGGAGAGGCAGAACTTTTTTCAACTTGTCCTAGCGCTCTGATGGCTTCGCGGTCAAAAGGCGAGCATCGTCTCATCGACGTAGCACCAACCCCACTGCTCTCCACGTTCAATGGAGCGCATGAGTGGATGGCCGGTCGTATGAAAGTGCTTTGTAGCGTGTTTGTTCTTTGAGGAGTCGCAGCAAGCTACGTGTCCACAAACAAGGCACATCCGCAAGTGTACCCAATGATCTCCCATCTCGACGCATTCCTGGCAGACATGAGAGCCCGGTTGGAGAAGTTCAATCTGATCGAGATGCGTACATTTTGTTGTCATGGCTGTTTAGTACCTCACACGATGTTGTGACTTACTCACCTGTAGACCTCCCAAGGCCTTAGGGCGTGTTCAAATCGCTCCATATCGACCCGCTTCCCGATGAACCTAACCCCTTCCAGCTTCAATCGTGAACGCTGCTCGTTTGCAGCCGCGCCGTGCAGCCTAATTTCGCCGCCGGCACCCACGACGCGATGCCACGGCAATTGATCTACAGGATCGGTTCGCAACAGCCGTGCGACGGCGCGATGGTACCGTGGGTAGCCGGCTGCCGCAGCAACTCCTCCATAGGTACTTGCTCTCCCGGGCGGAATGGAAAGGATCATGCGCCGAAACGCAACATCGCGCTCCTCGTTTGGCCGTAAGGCATCGAGTAACAGCCTCCGCTTGGATCGCTCAACTGAGAGCTGATCCACGGCAAAGCTCTTCGGAGTCATCTTTCGTTTCGATTTGGAGTTCTTGCCCATGTGTCTGCCACTCGAAACACGAAACCCGGAATATGCATCCGGAATGATCGGTCAGACTACCGTGAACATCTATCAGTTCCCTCCATCGCGCACGCGCGAGTTTTACTGCTTTCCCATCACAGGCTCCAAGGCTCGATTCGTCTATTTTCCGACCGCTTTGCGCGCCGCCTCTTGAAGAGCGCTGATCGTTACTACGTAGGGGTCAGCTCCGAAGCTTATTCGGGCGACGCCTCGCTTTGCGAGTGCACTTAAGTTGGCGCCCTGGCTGACCATGATATTGACTGGTAAAGGAGACGCCTTCGTCAGTTCTGTGATCAAAGTCAGGTCCGACAAACCAGGCACGAAGAGACCGTTTGCCCCCGCCCTTGCATAGGCTTCTGCTCGCTCAAGCACCTTTCGAACGAGGGATGAGTCATGTTCATCTTGCGATACCTGGATGAAGAGGTCGGTTCTTGCGTTTATAAAGAAAGACCCGGCCGCCTCATCGGCCTTCTGGCGAGCATGTTGTATCCGATCAGCCTGGTGCTTTGTCTCGCGGAGTGAGCCGTTCTCAGGGAAGCTGTCTTCCAGGTTGCAGCCGATTGCACCAGCTTTGATGGCCAGAGCGATCGTTTCACCCACTTTCCTGGGCGTGTCTCCATAACCGCTTTCCAGATCCACCGTCACCGGCAACTCTGTCGCTTCAGTGATCCGGTGAAGATTATCCATTGCAAAGGAGAGCGGTGTGTGTTCACCGTCCGAATAGCCACTTGCCTCGGAGACTGCCCAACTGCTGGTGGCGAGGGCCAGAGCGCCTGTCTCCGCCACGGCCTTGGCGCTTCCCGGATCCCAGATGTTAAACAGCACCAGTGGTTCGCCCGCGACATGCAGCTTGCGAAATCGTTTGGCCTTTTGCATTTGAGTTGTCATCTTTTCTCCTGAGTGATTCGTGAGAATTTCAACTGTGAACAGAGGAGAGAATGCCATTGTTTGCGCGTGCCAAGACATAAGCGGCGGCGCGGCCTCCTCATTCTTCAACTTCTTTCCAGAACCTCCGCAATTCACGGTTGAATTCTTCCGAGCGCTCCTCGGGAAAGAAGATTCTCGCGTCCTTGAACTCCACGCGACGTTTTGTTCCCGGAATCGTATCGGCCAACCAACGTGACCACTTGACATCGAAGTAGATGTCGTCAGTTCCCCAGACAATCAAAGTAGGGGCCTTTAGCGTCTTGAGCTTCGGTTCAATCGCGGTTGTGTGCTTGCTGTCGAATGCCTCGACGAAGCGCTCCAGGTCACGAGTGCGCTGCTCCGTAGCGAGGAACGGACGAAGGTACGATTCGATTGTTTCATCGGTCACGTTTTCCGGGTGCTCATACGCCAGACCCAGCGCATCGGGAGAGCGGTAGATTGACTTGTCCGACAGCATGGCTTCTAACGTGCCGCGCAGGCCTCCCGCCTTTACCATCGCAACAAACGGCTTGAATGCTTCCGGCGGCCAATTGTCTTGCGTGTCGCAGTTGGTGAGCGTGAGACTTCGAACGCGTTCCGGGTAGAGAGCCGAGAATATCTGAGAGATGCCGCCGCCACTGTCGTTTCCGACAACATCCACGGTATCGATGTTCAGCGCATCGAGAAATTCGTTGACCATCTTCGCATTGGCCGTGACCGATACATTCTGGTCGGACTCGATTTCCGTGTCGCCATGCGCAAGCAGGTCAACCGCGATCGTCCGACGGAGATCAGACAGCCCCGTCTGTTGGTGACGCCAAAGATATCCGTTTAGCAATACGCCGTGCACAAACAGCGCGACCGGCCCAGATCCTTGCTCGGAATAGCTGATACGCCCCGAGGGTGTCCGGACACTGTATTTGGTTGCGAGTGACTCATTTGCTGCCATTCCATCCACCTCTGCTTTTTGTGGGCCGCCCTGGTGGCAAACCCGCGAACATCTCCTATGACAGTTTCGGACTCACCGATTTGGCAGAACTGCCATATTTGAGGCAAAATCTGCCATACTGAAAGTGCGATATGCGTCCTCGCTCTCCGATCATCGCTTTCCTGGCTGCGTCTCCCTTTGAGTTGCTGGATTTGACGGGCCCTGCCGCAGTCTTTGCGTATCCAAAACTCAAGGACACACCCTACTATTCGTTTCAAATCCTATCGACTGCATCGGGCGATACCGTCAAAAGCATGGGAGGGCTTTCGATTGGCGATACATGCAAATTCTCCGAGTACACAGGTCCAATCGACACACTAGTCGTCGTGGGGGGCTTGGGCTCGATTGGATATCAGCCCCCTGAGCTCCTGGAATGGCTTCGAAAGCGTGCTTCCGGTATCCGCCGCATTGCATCTGTCTGCACGGGAGCGTTTATCCTCGCCGCCTCAGGCTTGCTCGATGGCAGGCGCGTAGCCACCCACTGGCGGTACTGTGATCTATTCGCCAGCCGCTTTCGACACCTCAAGGTGGAGCGGGACCCGATCTTCATAAAAGACGGAAAATTCTACACCACGGCGGGAGTCAGCGCCGGCATCGATCTGGCGCTCGCCCTAGTTGAGGAGGATCTTGGGCACTCGGTGGCGGCGACACTCGCGCGGGAGCTGGTGCTCTTCCTGAGACGCCCCGGCAGCCAAGCGCAATACAGCGTGCTCCTAGCTCAACAGGAAGAGGTAGAGGACAAGCGGCTGCGGGACCTCCCCGCATGGGCAAGATCGTCGCTTACCCGCAAACTGGATGTGCGTACATTGGCGAAAGTCGTAGCCATGAGCCCACGTACCTTCGCGCGCCAATTTCAATCTCAGTTCGGCACTACTCCGGCCAAGTGGGTTCAATCGCTCCGAGTAGAGGCCGCGCGGCAACACCTGGAGGCCGACGGCACGCCCCTTAAGCGGATCGCTCGGCTCACCGGCTTCCGCGACGAACAGGCCTTGCGCAGGGCGTTTCTGCAACAGATGTCGGTGACTCCGACGGAATATCGAGAGCGTTTCGGTGTTGCAGAGCCAACGGACGGGCCCGCATAGTGTCTTCAGATGACTCTCAGCATTTCCTCGCCCTAATGCGTCGTGAAGAGTCACCAGCTGATCGGTTCTTCAAGCGCTTACTTTTGCTGCCGAGTAGGAGGCTCTATTCGCGGCGGGGCCGGTTCATACGAGGTCAACTTCACACGTACTTCTTCCTCGACCTCTTCGAGATAGATCTCCTCCTGGCTAGCAACCGCCTCGTAACAAGTCTCTCTATCGGGTGGAATGAGGTTGTCCTCACACTTGTTGGTGAACATAATGCTCGATTCCTCTCTGGCTGATTTTCTGACTTGCGAAACAAATGGGTTTGTAGATCCCGGTGAGTTGAAATCATCGTGTCATCAGCAGGTATTAGGCTTTCACCATCTCGCTATACAGCGGATAATCCGTGTAGCCCTTCGCCTCAAAGGTGTAGAAAGTGTCGCGATCGTAAGACGCGAGCGGAAGTTCTTCCCGGATGCGCTTTGGGAGATCCGGGTTCGAAACAAAGTAACGACCAAACGATATCGCGTCAGCCTCTCCTTGCTCGATGGCAGCAGCTGCGCTCTCCGATTCAAAGCCGCCGTTGGCGATGATTTTCCCCGTGAAGAGCTTCCTTGCCCGCGGTGTTGCCACCGGAGGCTGGTCCGTTTTAACCATCAAAGAGCCGCTCATGCGAGGTTCGATGATATGAAGGTAAGCAAGATCGAAGCGATTCAATTCTTCCGCAATATACGCATGTAGAGCTTCTGGATCAGAGTCGGACATGGCATTGAACGTTACGTTCGGAGTGACGCGCACGCCTACACGGTCATTAGCCCAAGCCGAGATCATAGCTTCGACAACTTCAAAGAGCAGCCTGGTGCGGTTTTCAATTGAACCGCCATATTCATCCGACCGTTTGTTGCTGCCGTCCTGAAGAAACTGGTCGATGAGGTAGCCGTTGCCGGCGTGAACCTCGACTCCGTCGAAACCAGCCGACTTGGCACGTGTGACGCATTTTGCAAACTCTTCTACTACGCCAGAAATCTCAGACTTTTCAAGAGAGCGATGGGGTGAAGGCTGAATCCACCCACTAGGCGTAGAGATCAAGCGGGATGGGTTCTGCCAGTATTCACGGTCCACGGACGCTGAGACAGGTGTCGCTCCACCGGTGAGTGACATATGAGAAAAGCGCCCCGGATGCCACAGTTGGGCGAAGATGTGGCCACCCTTTGCGTGAACCGTGTCGACGATCTTCTTCCATCCACTAATCTGTGCATCGGTATACAGGCCAGGCGCGCCGTGCCATCCTCGGCTGGCAAGACTGAGCTGGTTCGCTTCGGAAATGATGAGTCCGCCATCCGATGTACGCTGGGTGTAGTATTCCAGCATTAGATCGCCGGGAATGCCACCTTGCTGAATAGTGCGCGAGCGCGTCAGAGGCGCCATCACGACGCGATGTTTCAATTGGGTTGAACCAAGCTCAACCGGGTCGAACAGTGCATTCGTATTCGATTCAGGCATCACACAATCCTTTGCACTTCGTGGAGTATCTCGATGTCTTCGGGGGCAGCGCAGCGTGATCGGACCGGCCACGCTTCCGTTCGATCGTCCAATCCTTGTCCATTAGGCGAGCTTTAGCTTTTTCAGATCCGCAAGGCCGAGATTGTCCATCAGTCCGCTTTGAATGGGAGCAACCGCAGTGTTCACGGCGTCCGATCCGAAGGGCAGACCGACGACAACGCGATCTGGCCGGGCGCCCGCAGGCGTAGACACGAGTTTGTCGATGGCGGTCGCCACATCCTGCGGATTCGGCCCATTCTCTCCTTGGAAGAGCGTGCCGAACGTCTGAAGGATTTTGCCGGGGATCTCGGCGACCTCTGCATACGCCGTTGCCGTCGCTCCATCGGCGGGCTGTTGCGCCGCCGCATACATGTTTGTGGGGTAGGCACTTGGCTGAACCAGTACCACATCCACTCCTAATTGGGAGAGTTCGTAGCGATAACTGTCACTCAGGGCTTCCACCGCGTACTTCGAAGCTCCATACAGCCCAAAGAAAGGTATGGTCACACGGCCAAGGATTGATCCGACGTTGATAATGAGGCCGGAGCGCTTCGCCCGCAGTACAGGCAGGGTCGCACGAATGACGCGTTGAACGCCGAATACATTCACTTCGAAAAGATCACGAACCTGCTCAGGAGTGAACGACTCCGAAATCCCCGCCGAGGCCATGCCAGCGTTATTGATTACAACGTCGAGTTCGCCCATCGATATCTCGAGAAGCCGCTTGAGTGCGAGATCCACACTGTTCTGATCGGTGACATCAAGCTGGAGAACTTGGATGTTGTTCTTCTGGAACTCTTCCGCAACCTGCACTTTCTTTCCATCCATAGTTCGGAAACCAGCGAATACATAGTGTCCGGATTTTGCGAGGGTTTCTGCCGTGAGACGGCCGAAGCCACTCGATGCGCCAGTAATCAGAATCGTCTTTGCCATAGTCTTTTTGCACTCCACGGAATGGGGAGAAGCACTTCTCACGCTCAACATGGCTTTCTACCATTCACGTTGAGTATGAATCGCAGCGAAATCGAGAAAATGCCAAACTTGGCGCAAATTCTGCCAGACACAAACTTCGGTTCTGCGGAGCCTCCGTTCTGGTGCTATAGGTAGTGTTGGCGGAATGGAATTTCGCGAATGTAGTCCGCCCGCGGAGGTCCCGAAATGAACACTGTCAACAACCCAATCGCATTCGATAGCGCTGTCGAGCCGAACGCGGAAACTCTTCTCCGGTGGTTTGGTACAGACTTCCGTCCAGAGCTGGCCTTCCCAGAATTGACCGAAGACATGGTCGAGAGGCTTCGACACTATGGGAACCAGGAATCGTTTCCTGCCGGTGCGAGACTGTACACGCACGGTGACCGTGGGATCGATATGTATGTTGTCCTGGAAGGCGAAGTAGAAATCATTCTTCCTTCAGAGGAGGGCGAGGGCAGGATCTATGCTCATCATCGGAAGCATAACTTTACGGGAGAATTCAACCTCCTCAGCTCCCAGGGCGCAGTAGTCGAGGCACGGACTGTGGTTCCGAGCACGTTGATCCGCATATCACGTGCACAACTTCAGCGCCTGATGCGCGTAGAGGGAGACATAGCAAATGTGATTGTGGCAGCCTGCATCTGGCGTCGAATTGGCATTGTCAAGGCAGCTTCGAGTGGAGTGATTCTGAAAGGCCGACCTGGCGACGACCAAATGATGCTTCTCCAGCGCTTCTTCGTACGAAACAACTATCCCCACAGGATCGTAAACGTGTCTGCAGAGGACCCTGATCACGATAGAGCACCACTCCCGGCAGTCACACTTTCCGACGGACGGGTCATGTGGCGCCCGTCTATTCCTGAGCTAGCGGATGAACTGGGTATCACCGAGTTGCCCGATCCGGATTTGGTCTGCGATGTGGCTGTGGTCGGAGCGGGACCCGCTGGTCTAGCCGCTGCAGTTTATGCAACGTCCGAGGGGCTTTGCACGACAGTCCTTGAGGGTATGGCGCCTGGAGGACAAGCGGGGGCAAGTTCAAAGATAGAGAATTATTTGGGATTTCCCGCCGGCATCAGTGGCCAAGGGCTCGCAAGTCGTGCACAGCTGCAGGCATTGAAATTCGGCGCACATTTCGCCATCGCTCGAGAGGTCATAACCATCGAACAAATAGATGGGATTCACAAGCTAACCCTGCAAGGAGGTCACCAAGTATGCGCGCGCACTGTTGTCGTGGCATCTGGCGCCCAGTATCGTAAGCTCAGTGTCGCAAACTACTTGAAATACGAGAATCGCGGTCTTTACTATGCCGCAACCGCGATGGAGTCTGCGTTGTGCCGGGACCTGGAGGTTGTCGTTGTAGGGGGCGGCAATTCTGCTGGACAGGCGTCGCTGTTTCTTTCGGGTATCGCCAAGCATGTGCACCACATTGTGCGTGGCCCGTCTTTTGCCCAAACGATGTCGCAATATCTGATTTCTCGGATTGAGAACTCTAGCCATATCACGGTCTACACCGAATCTGAGATTAAAGCGCTTGAAGGTGACTCCTCTCTGCAAAGGGTAACCTGGTCCCATTCGAAGACAGGCGAGTGTACGGTACGAGATATTTCCACAGTCTTCGTAATGATTGGCGCTGAACCAAACACGGGCTGGCTATTTGGCACAGTTCGCCTCAACAACAAAGGCTTTATCTTGACGGGAGGTACAGATGGCTTTGATAAAAGCCCGTACGCGACCAGCATGCCAGGTATCTATGCGGTCGGGGATGTGCGCGCAGACTCCGTCAAGCGCGTTGCATCAGCCGTTGGCGAGGGCTCTGTGGTCATTTCGTACATTCATCGCTACCTTGCTGAGCACAGAAATGAATTTCCGGTCGCAGCTCATTCCACTCTAGCTGCACTGCGTAATGTAGACGAAGCGCTCGCGGGAGCGAAGGCGTGACTTCTAGCTGTCAGGGATTTGCGCTAGATAATGAACTGATCCGCCCCATCAAAAGATACGGCCGATATTGAGGTTGAGGCGCGAAACATTCTCGCATTCATTCCTCGACGTTGGAGCCGTTACTACTGACCGCATTGCCGGTTGGTCTTACACCTCGAGGCCACAAATATGGGAATATCCAAAACCGCTGAACAGCAGATTGACACGCTGCGCGAAGAGATTCGCCACCATGAATACCTCTACTACGTCCTGGATGCTCCCGAGATCACCGACGCGCAGTACGACGCATTAATGACCCGACTCAAGGAATCGGAAAAAGAGCACCCGGAACTTGTCACTCCGGATTCTCCAACCCAAAGAGTTGGCGGCAAGCCTCTTGAGGGATTCCCGAAGGTGCGTCATTCACGTCCCATGCTCTCGCTGGACAACGTATACAGCAATGAAGAACTGGGTGCCTGGGATGAGCGAGTTCGCGCTGGTTTGCGTGCCTCAGAGGGCGTCGCATATGTCTGTGAACTGAAGCTCGATGGCCTGTCCATGGCATTGCAATATGACGGCGGAGCAAATGGGTCAGCTCATCTTGAACGCGGTGTGACGCGTGGCGACGGCACAACGGGCGAAGACGTCACAACAAACGTAAGAACTATACGTTCTGTCCCGTTGAGTGTGACTGGCAGGAAACTGGCCCCTTCAAAATTGTCAGAGTCTTTCGAGGTTCGAGGCGAGGTCGTACTTCCACAAGCTGCCCTTCGTCAAGCTGAACGAAGAACGCACCGCTCAGGGACTGGCTCCTGCCGCTAATCCACGAAATGCTGCAGCGGGCACCATTCGTACACTTGAGCCGAACATTGTGGCGCAACGCAGACTCGACTTTTACGCTTACTTCCTGCTGCGGGATGGAGAAACATTGCTCCCAAACCAAACCGAAACGTTACAAGTGCTGAAGGCAGCAGGCTTCCATGTCAACCCGCACCATAAAACTATAAAAAGTATCGACGATGTGTACCGGTTTATCACTACGGCTGAGAATCTACGCGAGACTCTGGGCTACGAAATTGACGGTGTGGTGGTTAAGGTCGATTCCACTGAGCAACAGCGCCGCCTGGGATTTACCGGCAAGGCGCCGCGATGGGCAATTGCCTACAAGTTCGCCGCTCGCGCAGCAGCAACTAAGCTCGAGGACGTCCATTTTCAAGTTGGCAGAACTGGCAAGGTCACTCCAGTCGCTGTCCTCGCGCCAGTATCGATCGGAGGGACTACAGTCACACGCGCGACTCTGCATAACGCAGATGAGATTGCTCGATTGAAAGTAAGAATCGGTGATTTTGTCCAGGTCGAGCGAAGCGGAGACGTCATCCCCAACATCGTGGAGGTCGTCAGCGATAACCGGCATCCTCGAGGACGCAAGGAAATCGTCTTCCCCTCACACTGTCCTGTATGCGGCACAGAACTCAAGCGCGTAGAGGGAGAGGTCGACTGGCGATGCGTTAATAATTCCTGCCCAGCTCGGGTTCGCGAACAAGTGCGGTATTGGGCGTCCCGGAGAGTAATGAACATCGAAGGGTTAGGGGACGCTATGGTCGCGCAGCTCCTCGGGCAGAACATCTCCTTTAACGACGAGTCCGAAGAAGTCACAGAAGAAGGCGCGCCCATCATTACCAAAAAGCCCCTGATAGGCTCTATCGCGGATCTTTACAGGTTACGCCGCGAACAACTGTTGGGGCTGGAGTGGGTCGGCAAGAAATCCGCTGATGCCTTACTTGCACAGATCGATCGATCCCGCGACGCCGGGCTCACACGAATTCTTCTGGGTCTTGGCATCCGCTTCGTCGGAGAGCGGACAGCCGAACTGTTGAGCCAACATTTCGGCTCCGTCGAAGCGCTCAAAGGAGCTTCCGTCAAGGAATTGGAAGAGGTTGATGAGGTCGGCCCAAAGGTCGCTCAAGCTATCGTCGAGTATTTTGAAGTCAAATCGAATCTCGACCTCGTAAAAGATCTCAAGTCGCTCGGATTGAAGATGACAGCCGAAGAGAAGGTCATAGGTACGAAGCTCCGGGGCCTCACATTTGTGCTGACTGGCACTCTGCCGAATCTGACTCGAGAGGATGCGAAGGAGAAGATTGAATCTGCGGGAGGCAAGGTATCAGGTACCGTCAGCAAACAGACGAACTTCGTCGTTGCCGGCGACGAGGCTGGTTCAAAGTTGGACAAAGCTCAAGCTCTTGGGATCTACATTCTGGACGAAGCACAGTTGTTAAAGATGCTGAAACGATAACGACCGAAGTGCGTGCGTGCTCACGGAGACGGGTTGAGCACAGAGTTGCAATGACGCCATAATTGCAACTCTACAGACTCTAATGGCAAGGAGGATTCTATGAGCAGCCAGCGGGCGTTGTTTACGGAGCTGGAGAAGAAACCGTCCCAGGTAGTGCCTCGAGTTTTTCGGTACCAGGAAGAAGCTATCAGTGAACAGGAACAAAGCGTCCTGGTGACAGCGATTCAATCGCTGGATCTCAAGCCCTTTGAGTTCCACGGCTACATCGGGAACAGGAGGGTGATTAATTTTGGATTCAAATATGACTTCACCCGGCGTTTCGTTGAAAAAGCAGACGACATGCCTCAGTTCCTCAATGAGGTTCTTGGTCGCGCGGCTGAGTTCGCCGGAAACAACCAAGGTGCTTTTCGACAAGTGGGCATCAACGAATATCAAGTTGGTGCTGGAATCGGTTGGCATAAGGACAAACCCGAATTTGGGATTATCGTCGGTGTGTCGCTCCTCGCGCCTGCGACAATGCGACTCAGGAAGAAGGAGAACGACAATTGGGTTCGCGTATCCCAAACGCTGAAGCCGCGATCGATCTACCTCTTATCTGGAGAAGCCAGGACTGAATGGGAACATAGTGTCCCGCCACTGGACTCGTTGCGCTATGCGATCACTTTCCGCACTCTGGCGGACAAGTTCTCTTCTAAAGCTGGACAGTAGCCAGGACGATATGTTGCTCGCGATCATCAAGCTTCCAAGACTTTGCGTACCCCGTTTGCTCGAACGGATATCTGGGTTGGATTCAAATCAACTGAGATCAAGATGTCGGAAATCTGGCACCGAACATAGGGGCTTTACTCTTCGACTGCTTCTCAGTGGCTTCGTCTTGAATGACATCCCAGTGCTCTACGAGACTGCCGTCTTGCATGCGAACGACATCAGCCGCAATCCAGTTCACCGGTGCTCCGAACCCGGAAAAGCGCCCATGTACGATCACGAAGTCTCCATCGGCGACAATCGCACCGGCTTCGTACTTTAGAGTGGCTGGGAGCGACCTTATCAGCTTGAACAGCCCCTCTCGGCCCGGTTCGATGTGGTCACTGTGCTGGATGTAGTTAGGGGACCAGAAGCCTTCTGCGGCCGCATAATCGCGCTGGTTGAAAAGTGTGTCGAACGCCTTCAATACGAGGGCCTTGTTTTGTTCGGGTGTAGTCTTCGGCATCTTCATTCCTTTCTGTCGTTCACATGGTCCGGCTCAGATTCGGCAATTTTGCTTAGGCCAGGACTTCGATTGCGTCGACCCGCGAGGGATAAAACGCCAGGTAGTCTCTTATGCTGGCGACTGCCTCATACGGCTTTTCATACGTCCAAACCGCATATTCCGATTTCGTGCCGCCGATGGGAATGCTGTAGTAACTGCAATCGCCCTTGTACGGACAATAGGTGTAATGGGTCGTCCGAACGAGCAACGACATATCTGCATCGTCGCGCGGCAGGTAGTAAACAGCAGGGTATCCGTGCTCCTCCAGCCGCAGCGCTCGCGTCGAATCGGCGACTATCCTTCCGGCGACCGTTACACGGACCTTGCCTTCAACCGGTGAAATCGTGATGGGATGGTCCGGCCCTGGAATTTTGATTTCCTTGCCCTTGCTCGACTTGATTTCCATGTCTCTCCTCGCGTGCCGGCTACAGCTTTGAGCCGCCATCGACCGGGATGCTCGCACCCGTAATCCAACGCGCCCAATCGGACGCCAAAAAAGCGACGACGTCCGCAATATCCTCGGGCTTGCCGATTCGCTGCAGCGCCTGCATTTCCAGCGCGACCGCGCGTCCCGCTTCTGTCTTCGTAAAATTCGACATGTCCGTGTCGATGACCCCTGGTGCGATCGCATTGACGCGTACGCCGCGCGGCCCAAGGATCGCAGCCCAGTGTTTCACCAAAGTCTCAAGTGCTCCTTTGGTGGAGGCGTAAGCAATAACTGAAGGATTTTCCAGTCCGGGTTTGCCCGGCACTGTACGAGCTGTGGCAGAGGAGATAACAATGATGCTTGAACCCTCACCCAGGACGGGCAGGAGTTGCTGCACCAGGAAGAACGGGGCACGGACGTTGGTCGCGAACAGGTTATCAAAATCCTCTACCGTGTAATCCGCGATACGTGCCGACTTGCTGATTCCAGCGTTGAGCACAAGCACATCCAACCGGTTGCCGACAATCGAGCGCACTTGTTTGGCGAGCAACGCTGCGCCGTCTGGAGTGCTCAGGTCCGCCGAGATCGCATCTGCGCGTCCGCCTCTCGTTCGGATCTCGGCAACGAGGGCCTCCGCTTCCTGCTTCGAGCGGCCATAGTGAACCAGGACGCGTGCTCCCGCCTCAGCCAGCGCCGCTGCCGTCGCGTGGCCAATCCCTCTTGACGCGCCTGTCACAAGTGCGGTTTTGTTTTGGAGTAAAGTCATTGTCATCTCTCTTGCCTTTCAGATAGCGGATAACACGGGTACGGAGACTACAGCCGATAGAAGAGCCGACTCCGCTAGGTCGTCGGCTCTCAATCAGGTCAACCTTTCAAAAACAGAGTCGCGTGTTCAACGAAGAGCTCCGGGTACATGTGGTTCGCGCCGTGATTGGAGTCGGGGTAGATGATCACCTGCGCATTCGGCATATTCTGCTGCATGATGAAAGAGTTCACCGTGGGCATGATCACGTCGTTACTGCCGTTCACGACGAGTGTTGGCTGCTTGATCGTCTTCAGATAGTCGCAGGACCCCTTTTGCTGGACGCCCCATTTGCCCATCGCTTCGATTTGGGCGGGCGACACCTTGTCGTTCACCTCGGGATCGCGGCCCTCCTGCCTAAGATGCGTGCGCTTCAGGAACTCCCGTCCCGCCGCCTGGCCTGCTGCGGACGGGCTGAATTTGACCGCGAGCCAGACATTCTCGGGCGGATCGTAGGTGGCACCAAAGAGCCGCCCTGCAGCTTGGGTCAGCAACTCCATTCCCTGGCCGCCGCGCGGACCTGTGCCATCGACGATCAACCTGCGAACGAGATCAGGCGCCTGCAAAGTGATTTCCTGCACGACCATGCCGCCGATCGAGAAGCCAAATAGGTCAACTTGCTTCAGGCCCAGCGCCTTGATGAAGGCGATGGCGTTAGCGCCCATCCGCTCGAACGTCGTCGGGACCTCGCCGGAGCTGCTGGAGACGCCCGCGTTGTTGAACAGGATCACCTCACGGTCGCGAGCGAGGCCATCCGTCACCGTTGGATCCCAGTAATCCATGGTGCCGATGTAGTGCTGGTTGAAGACGAGCGGCGCGCCGCCAACCTTGCCGAATCGGCGATAGGCGAAGCGGATTCCGTTAGCCTCTACGAACAGTGTCGGCGCGGTCTGGTGGGCATGAATCATGATGGTCGCTCCCTTATCACTTAGTTGGCACGGCATCGGACACGAGCGCTAGGGCTGCTCCCGCGCAATCGATGTCGTTCTGCACCGTGGGCGCCCCGCTCAGCCCGATCGCCCCGACAATTTCTCCGTCCACCTTAATGGGAAATCCTCCTCCCCACGCAGCCATACGCGGAAGCGCGGGCATGCCGGCCAAAAGCGACGGATCGGCTTGGATAAAGTTGAACAAGTCATGCGTGGGGACGCCGAACAAAGCCGTATACGCCTTATTCTGCGCAATCTCGATGCAAAGGATCGGGGCCCCATCCATCCGGCTAAATGCTTTGAGATTGCCGCCGTCATCGAGAATCGCTACGTTCTCGCTAACGCCAAGTTCTCTGGCTTTCGCCACGGCTTGATCCACCATTTTCTGTGCTAGCTCAGCAGAGATGCTGTGTTTCTTCACCACGTTACTGACTACCTTCGACATAAAATCTCCTTTGGTTCTCTGTGAACAATTCACTACTCCACTGATTCAACTGACAGTTATCTTGCTCGGACTGGCGGACTCACTATCTGATGCGTCAATATTGCAAGCAGGGTTGGCACTATTGGGAATACCATTGATTCCCAATAGGAATGCATAGCGTCTTTCTTCAAGCCCGGAGACTAAGTGTGGACATCGGTTCAGGCATTCATTCCGCCATCCACGGTAAGATTCGTCCCGGTGATGTACGAGGACTCCGGACCGGCGACAAACGCCACCATCGCGGCGATCTCTTCCACACGCCCGTAACGATCGAGCGCTGTGGCAGCCCTCTGCGGCACCGCCCAATCACCCGAGGCGGGATTTAAATCCGTGTCGATCGGACCCGGCTGGACGTTGTTGACCGTGATGCCCCGGCTCCCTACCTCCCTGGACAGCGCCTGGGTGAACATCTTGACGGCGCCCTTTGTGGCCGCGTAGGGCACAAGCCCCGGCGCAACGGCGCGCTCGCCCACGGCCGAACCGACCATGATGATGCGGCCACCATCCTTCATGTGCTTCAGCGCAGCCTGGGTCGTGGCGAATACGCCGCGGATGTTAATGTTGATCACGCGGTCCATCTCCTCCAGCGTGGTTTCCTCAAACGATTTCGGAATGGCCGTGCCGGCATTGTTCACCAGCACATCCAGCCGGCCGAAGGTCGCAACGGCCTTTTCGACCGCACCCTTGACGGCTTCGGCGTCGGCAGCGTCCGCCTGGATCGCGACAGCTTTTCCGCCAGCGAGTTCAATTGCTTTGACCACGGCGGAAGCCGCGCTGGCGTCCTTCGCGTACGTGAAGGCTACGCTTGCTCCATCGGCGGCAAGGCGCTTTGCAATCGCTGCACCGATGCCCCGGGAACCACCGGTTACGAGTGCCACTTTATTGGCTAACTTAGACATAAATCTCCTTTGGTTTTTCACTTCCCACCGATCCAACTGACTGCGATCTCGCCGGGAGCTGTCAGACTTCTTATCTGATGTAGTGTTTCTGCGATGGATTTGGCACCATTGGGAATACCAGCTATCCCCAAGAGGAATTCGTAGCAACGAAGATTGAAGGTGATCAAATCGCCGAGAGGCGATCAACATAAGCGCGGAGCACTTCGCGTTGGAGTTATGAGGCTGGCGAACTTGCCTTTACGAACGATTTCAACCAAGCCGGCCATCTTCAATTGTTTAATATGATGTGAGAGAGTCGCGGCGCTCACGCGGTGGATTTGGTGCAGCCTGGTGGTGGGCGTCGGGTCTTTGCAGGCCGCGATCTCCCTGAGCATCTGAACGCGTCTCGGCTCGGCCAGGACTCGGCCAATTCGCGCTATCTGGCTGCCTGTCCGTCCGTCATTGTGCAATCTTTCCACTATTACTCCAAATCGAGTATGGTTCGGAAGCGTGCATCTACGGGATGATCCGATCTTTCCGTAGCTTCGTGAGTTGTCGTCTGAAACTCTCATGCGTGTCGGTGCAATCTGCGAAGCCGGCCTTGCGGATCTTGATTGTGCTTAGGATTGTTTCTTCGCCGAAGTTAAGCATCCAGTCCACAAAAGACCAGTTCGCAATCTGTTGGTATGGCGTTGCATGCAGTCCGTAACGAGCCACTATCGAATCCCATAGCGGGCCCTTCTCACTCATCTCCGAAACGGTCGACATTGCAAGAGGCTCTGCGACGGAAAGATCATAGAATGCAGCCAATTCGTTCCAAAGCCGCCGCCAGCGGTAGACGTCCCCGTTCGACACATTGAAGATTTCGTTGCGTGCCTTATCCTCATCGAGCGCCCACAGGGCGGCACGCCCAAACAACTCTGCGTCGGTGGTTTCCTGAAGTGTGTTCCACCCCTCGCAGCGGCCTGGAAACCGCAACGGCAGCCCGAGCTCGCGGCTCATCGCGGCGTATGTAGCGAGGCTTGTCACAAGATTCATTGGCGAATTCAAGCTCGGCCCCATCACGAGATGCGGACGCAAAACCGTCCAGTTCGCTCCATGCTTGCTCGACCAATCGGCCACAATGTCCTCTTGTTGGTGATAGTGGATCGGCGCGATGAGACGGGGCTCCGTTTCTTTTGCTGGAGCATTGAACGCGCCTAAACTAAATCCATAAGATTTAGCTCCACCCGACAGGACGATCCGTCTGAGAGGGACATTGCGCGCCGCGAGGGCTTCAAGTGTATTCGTTAGCATCCTGGCATTGGGCTCTACGGTTTCGGCCATAGTCGGCTTCTCAACATAGGCGGCAAAAACCAGGTCAGTCACGGTATCCAGATTTGAGAAAGCCTTGATCGTGCCCTCACGGTCCATGAGGTCCACGCTAATGTGGCGCGGTGGGGCTTGGGTGCGATACGTCGGCGCGGGTCGGCGCGCTGCTGTTGTGACGCGCCAGGCCGGGTTAGCGGCAACAGCGTCGATCACTCCGGTTCCAAGCACGCCATATGGACCAACGAGCAGGATCTCACGGTCCGAAGTAGACTCTTTAGGAGTCGCGGTCATCGATGTTTCCTTCCATTTCGTGTTGAGTAGTGCCAAGTGGCGTCTATCTGATGTGCCATTCCTGCAAGGAGACGTGGCAATTCGAGGAATACAAGCCATTCCCAATGGGAATGCTCCCTCAAAGAGTGAATCCTTCTCCAGCAAATACAATCCATTCCGTAGAGGAATAGGGAGGCTATATGGACAGATTGGATGCGATGCAAGCGTTCGTCCGAGTAATTGAGAAAGGGAGCTTCTCCGCTGTCGCGAAAGAACGTGGAATTGGTCAGCCTGCTGTCAGCAAACAGATTTCCGCCCTTGAAGATGAACTCGGCACCGAACTAATTCACCGCACCTCTCGTTCCATCGCACTGACTGAGCCAGGTCGGGACTTTTACGAGTCTGCTTTGCGCATTCTCGATGATTTTGAAAACGCGACTTCACGAATCGGCCGAGGCCAGACCGCTCCGAAAGGCCTCATCCGTGTTACCGTTCCTCCCACATTTGCCCGCCTCCATATGGTGTCAAAGCTGCCTGCTTTCTTTGCTGCCTATCCTGATATGGCAATCGAGATGTCCACATCGGAAAGTCCTACAACGATCATCGAAGACGGCTTCGACTTGGCGATCCACTCCGGTGATCTCCCGGACTCCACTCTGGTTGCGCGAAGATTAGGGCAGACGATGACCGTTCTCGTCGCAACTCCTCAGTACCTCGCAGGCTACGGTGCACCGAAATCGCCGGAGGATCTCAACCGCTTTCGATCTGTCGTTTTTGTCGAGCGAGGTTCCGCACAGCCATGGAATTTTGGGTCTGGACAAGCCGTGAAGCGTGTTATTCCCACCGGAGTCTTTCGAACCAGCGATATTGAACAGATGAGAATGGGTGTTCTTGAACATCTAGGGATTGCCCAGGCACCAGCATGGCTCTTCGCTGCAGAACTCAGAGAAGGTACAGTTGTACGTCTTCTCACTCCGTTTGAACGAACAGTGCCGATCCTTGCCGTGCGGCCTGCCAGCCGCCGCATGTCCGCTAAAGTACGCATTTTCATCGAACATCTAGAGAAGACTTTCGCGCTATGTTTCCAGTTCAATCCACGATCTGGCTAAACTGCGGTGCGATGCTCGGTCGTCATGATTAGTAACCTTAAGTCGGGCTAGTGTCCGCCGATCTGTTTGGGCAAGATCGTCCGTTGATGCCAACAGGCGTGGCTGTTGAAAAATTTCCTTTGCAAAAATCCGCAGAAATTAGATCGCGTCAGGATGCCCTACAAGCGATTTGCTGGGGGCGCTTAGACATTTTCTATCCCCGAATTCGTGCTGGTTTTCTAAGATTTTGAGTTTTTCAACACCCACAGGCCATTGCACTCATCGACGGCCTTTGCTGCCGCCGCGAAGCAGCAATTTTACCGAGGCTGACGCCCGGATTGATCAATCTGATCCGAGGCTTCTATTCCCTTCGTTTCTTGGGAAGAAGATAGTCTCCGCTGCAATGAGTCAGAACCTTCTATATATAAGGACACGAAACTGGGTGCAAAATGGGTGCAAAATGCACCCAAATTGCACCCAATTTTGCCGATCGCTTGGCGCCAAATCATCCCGTAAGTCATTTGGAATGTATGGCGGGGACACCGGGGCTCGAACCCGCGACCTCTGCCGTGACAGGCACAGGAAACCGGTAACTTATAGAAACTAAGCGCAATGGATGGCTCCTTTTGGCGCTTTAAGGCACGTGTGGTAACCGTTATTGTGCCCTTATTGTGCCCGCGACCTCTGCCCTACAGACCTCTGCCCTACTAGATTTATCTTGCCCTTTTAGCGTCACTTGGATTGTCGGGAGTGAGGCCGTCGCGGCGTTGACATCAGCCAAGTATTTGCAAACGTCAACCGTACGTGAGGTCGGTGCTCTGTCCGACTTCGATGACATAGCCGTCGGGATCGCGGATGTAGCAGCGTATCTCGCCATACTTGGGTATCGGCTCCGTGATGAACTCGGCTCCTCGACTTTTCCATAATTCATAGCACGCTTGAATATCCGCAACGCGGAAATTCATAAAGCTGTTGATGTGATTTGGGTCGGGGGCGCTGAGCGTCACTGTTGGCTTATCCGGGGTTGGCCCGCCCCCAACGTTCAGAATCATCCAGATATTCGCAAGTTGAAGGTACCCAGGTGCGTTGCCGTCGCCTCTGCTCAGAATGCGCGCGCCGAATACCTTCTCATAGTAATCAAGCGATCGGTTGATGTCCGTCACGGTGAAAAAACACGCGATGCTGATCCCATCCTTCGGGGGCATCTCGTAGCTCTTCTGATCGATTTGTACGCTCATTTGACGACTCCTATTCCGGATAGAATTACCCCAGGGGAAACCTCGGAACCAAGATACCGGTCAAATATCCGGCGCAGAGTCATGCGCGGGGCGACTAGTGCAGCAGTGATTCCCAATTGGCTGGGACTCTTCCTGCCGGTCCTGGTACTGGCTGATCCAGGGGATGCGAATGCGGCGGAAGCAACTGCACGCCCCTGATCATCGCCCCCTTGTCGTAATCGTAGAACCAATCCTCACCCGGCTCGAAGCTGGCAACGATCGGATGCCCGGTCGCAGCTGCGTGCCTGGATGCATGCTGGCTTGGAGAGCTATCGCAGCATCCGATGTGCCCACACTGCGCACACCGACGGAGATGAAACCACCAACCTTCCGTCGCCGCCAGACATTCGACACACCCATTACCAGTAGGCTCTGAATCGGGGTTGATTCCGCGCCGGCTTCTCTTCATTTCCGATTGCCTTTCGTGTCCGCTGTTCGCAAAAGAATATCAAGCGACAAGCAAGATATTCCCGACGTCACTCTTCTCTGCCGCCGCTTAATGCGTTTGGTTACCACCAATGTTCTGCCTGGACACCAAACGTGAAACCAGTCGTTTGATTCTCAAATGGCACTCCCCCGACAAGTCCTCGGAAGCTGTTTGACCAATTGGCATACGTGACAAACGCGCGTAATACCGGCCTACCGAAAAACTTGCGATCCGCGCCGATTTGCGGAGCAAACGTGCATTTGCGCATCCAGCCATCGTAAGAGCCAGGAAGCTTGGTGTGATCGAACCCACAATCACCAGTCAACGATAAATGCCGAGTAAGAAACACCTGGGGCCTTACACCAAATGAGAGCCATTGTTGCCATTCGTTCTGCGTATTCAAGTTCTTCAACCGCTGAAACACAAAAATGGGCATCACCGCGAACTTGTCATTAGGTTGCAGAACGATCTGTTCCGTGGCCAGAAACTGCCTTGACTTGGCTGTGTCGGGTGAAGGCGTTGGAATCGTCGTCCCAATACCAGGTCCGCTGAAGTTACTTGCGGCCCCGGTACCGTATTGAATCAGGAACGTGTGATAGCCTCCATGCCACTCTAGCCGCTGATGACGGATCCCATACGCATAGCCGTCGCTCGAGGGTATGTCGGCGACGACAGATGAACCTGGAACAGAGGTAGATGTCATCTGTCCACCTTTTGAGGTTGCATAGTCAAACCAGATGCCCCACAGGCCCAGGGGTCCCTTTACGTCATACACCGTCGCGTCAATACGGCTTGTTGTCATGTTCCCATTTTGCGTGACAACATCCGGCCGCGCCACCCCGATGAAGGCTACTGCAGCCTTCCCGAATTTGAGGTCAAGATCTTCAACACCACCACCATAACCGCTCATATCCAAGGTGAAGAAATCGTCGCTATCAATATGCTGCCGGCGGTAATATCTTTCTCCAGCCCAAACCTTTGCGTTTGGCTGGCTCTCAAATAAATCGCCTGCTTGAACGAAAGCCTCGCGTACACGAAACTGATCGCTGCCAACCCCGATTGATGAATCTGCAAAGTCTTCGGAATTGGATGTGTTGGCTTCGATCAGGAACTCGCTTCTCAACCATGCCCTGTCTAACTCACGATCCGGATTCACCCAGTTGTTGACAAAGATCAACTCCGCATAAGATTCCGTTTCATTCCCCAAACGATACTTGGCTTGTGCCCCAGGTGCTTCAAATGCGACCTGTTGTCCGCCTTTGCTGTTCAGTCCAAAACCAGAACGAAAATACCCATGGAACTCGAAGGAACCTTCACGTTCCTGCAATTTCGCGATTTTTTCGTCTGCCTCTCTAAGTAGGTCGTATGTCGGCTCGGATGGTAGCTGACCTTGAAATTTGGCACCGACTTGATTCGATTCAGTTAGTTCAGATTTTTGCGGTTTTCCCAAGATCTGCACAACGGTTGGCTTTGTTGGTTGCTCGGTTGCTTGTGCTGGTTCGGCGCTCGCATCCCTTAGTTTCTTGGCCTGTCTTTCCGCTTCGAGTTGCTGTTCCAATGACGAGATTCTTACTTCTAACTGTTTCGTAGTCGTTTCCAATTGTTCTTTGAGTTGTTGCAGTTGTTGCTCCGTATCCTGACTGCGAGCAACTGGCGACGTGCTCATAGTGAGCACAAGAAGGCACAGAATTATTCGGAAGCGCGGACCTGTTCTTCTAGACGGTTGTGGGACGAGCATACCTGTGTCCATATTTGTGTTAGCCGCCAGTCTCTGCTGCCACGCCTATTGACCCCACGTGAGCCGACTATCGGGCAGCGAACGATTGACATATTCATACAGCGCAGCGAGATTGCGTGGGATGTCGTCAGCTCCCGACTTCCGATGCCTCCGATTGCTTCGATTAAGCATGAAGCGAGAATCGAAAACAATTGGACCTTGGTGTCGGCAATACCTTCGTATATCCGGTCCATTTAGAGCTCAGCTAGAGCTTTATGCACCATACTCACGGAAATAGCTCCCTCACCAACCGCTGAAGCAACCCGCTTGACGCTTCCGGCCCGGACATCGCCGACTGCGAATACTCCTGGTAGGCTGCTCTCCAGCATGAAAGGTGGGCGCGAAAGTTGCCAGAGAGGAGTCCGATCCGGGTCAACAACTAGTGGCAGATCACGTCCGGTGAGGATAAAGCCCTTCTCATCAAGAGCGACACGGTCTCGAAGCCAGCTTGTGTTAGGTGAGGCGCCAGCCATTATGAACAGATGATGTGCCTTAACCGAGCGCACCTCTCCGTTCAACTTGTTGATCCAACTGACTGTTTCGAGAGCACTCTCGCCCCCAAGCTCGGCCAGTTCGGAGTTGCAAAGAAGTTCGATAGTCGGATTTCCGGAAATGCGAGTGATGAGATACTGTGACATCGATTCGGATAACGTGGCGGCTCGCACAAGCATATATACTTTGCGTGCGGTCTGCGAAAGGAAGACTGCAGCTTGACCAGCGGAATTGCCGCCGCCCACAACAATGACCTCTTCGCCCTCGCACAATTGAGCTTCAAGAAAGGTGGCGCCGTAATGGATCCCGTGCCCCACGAAGCGATCCAGGTTCACGGTCGTTGGCTTCGTGTAGCAGGCACCAGTAGCGATGACAATAGTCCGTGCGAAGAAGACAGTACCATCGTTCATGACGAGCTCGTAGGGGTGGCGCTGACACCTAAGTTGAACAACCGCGCGCGCCAACGCCATCTTGGCTCCAAACTTCTGAGCCTGTTTGGTGGCCCTTGTGGCGAGTTCCTGACCGGAGACCCCGGTTGGAAATCCAAGATAATTCTCTATCTTTGAACTGGAGCCCGCCTGCCCCCCAGGGGCATGGCTTTCTATAACGAGAGCATCGATTCCCTCCGAAGCCGCGTATACCGCTGCCGCCAGGCCTGCAGGGCCGGCGCCCACGATGATCAGATCATGAAGCGAACTATTATCGATGTTGTCGTTAAGTCCGAGGGAATCCGCCAGTTGTGAGGTTGACGGATTTCGCAAAACCATCGTCCCGTTGCCAATCACGATAGGGATTTCGGAGACAGCGATGCCGAAGCGGTCGAGAAGGTTCCGATAAGCATCGTCTTTATCCAAGTCGATATAGGAGAATGGATGACCATTTCGGCCCAGAAATTCCCGAAGACGCAAAGTCTCTGCAGAATGTCGTGAGCCAATAACAATGACATTGCCCAACTGTCGGTCTATGAGCATGAGCCTTCGCAACATAAACGCGCGCAAGAGGATCTCACTCAGACTTGCGTCGTGCGCCACAAGGGTGCGAAGGTCTTCGGGGCGAACCTCCAGGATTTCACCTGCTTGTATAACTCGAGCCTGCACTACAGTTCGTTGCCCTGCGATCGAGCCCGCCTCACCGGTGAACATTCCGGGTCGTAAGATCGTGACCAGCCGTTCGCCGTTGACAGTTGGCTGAACGATTTCCAAGCTGACGGATAAGAGGATGAAGCAAGGCCTTCCCGCCTCTCCCGGCTGATACAGAACCTCTCCAATCTCTGCCCGGCGCACCCGTCCATACGGCCGCGCACGATCTATCTCCACCTTCGTAAGGACCGGCCACATCTGGTTCTCGGCATTGAGTTCAGCGGTGATCCGCTTCTGTTCGCTTAGGAGTCTTGCTTCTTGCAACCCGATAGATGCCTCATTTGTCGCTACGCTCAGAAGAAGCCTTTCGGTTTTCTCAGGGAAGCCTGTCCGGTTAGAACCGAGGACGATCACGCCGATTTCGCCATGTACGCCCAATTGCGCGGGGACGATCGAAATGCCTTCGCCTGCCAATTGGTTCCGTATTTGCGGGAGCGACCCTTGAGCGTAGGCAGACAGTGGGTCGCCGAGCATATTGCGGGCTTCCTCAACCGACAGGTTGATTCTGCTGTCCTCGGCGACTCGGAGAATCTCCACTGGCATAACGCCAAATGCGTCGCTCAACCGAGCGTACGCGAAATCCAGGCTGAGCATACGGAAGAGTACATCCAGAAGGGTTTGAACAATTTGCGATGGTTCACTACCGCGCCAGATAGCAGCCAGAGCGAGCAGGCTCGTCAAATCGCTAATGCACCGCCGAAGGCGCTTGATCTCCTGGGCTGGATCTTCGAGCTGCACTTCCATGTCAGGCCACCGCAGGTGAGCCGCTGCGGCGAGACCGACGCTCGCGAAATTCTCGCAGGAATTCTTCTGGCGGCACAAAGAAGGGATTTTGTTGAAGGACGCCGCCGATGACGACCATCGGATGGGTCCGCAAGATGTCAAGGATGGCGTCTCCTCCAAATTTGCCGAGATGATAGGTACAGATAACTGCGTCTTCGTGCCGACGCCACACCTCATTTACCCGCGACTCGAACTCAATCACATCATCCAAATGCGATCCGCTTTCAACGACCCAATCCATACGACAGCAAATGCGACTTAGCGGGAATCTGTCGGTGCCATTGCCGCTGGCCAACTGCTCGAACGCCGAAATCATGCGATCTGCATCGAAACGGCCTCCCGGAAGGTAGATTTCAGTATCTGTCCGAATCTCCAGCTGTCCGCTTTGCTCCGTAACCGCTGTATCGATACCCGCGACCGTGAGGCGTTGTAGGTGGTCCTGACGCTGATCCTGACTAACAATGTGAATTGCCTTATGGCCACACTGGAATCCGTCTTTTATGAATGGGAGCAAGACCCGATACTCTTCGTCAGGGCTGTTGAAGAAAGCGCAGACATGACGCGTTTGGTCGATCTGGGAACCAGCAAAAGGAATGGGCAAAGCGATCTTGTTCATAGCATCTCCCTCGACAGCAACGCCGCAACGCCTCCAACTGCAAAGAAGTATTCGAGGCTGCTCCAGGTTGATCAATGTGGCCAAGGTGGATATCCAACTTGGCCGCATTGCTCAGATTGATGTGCGGTGCCATCTTCCCGCTGCGTTGGGAACCGCGTCCGGAGTCGGCTAGCGCGGGATTTGACCCACGTAGTACCCGAGCCGATTCTCGGCACCCCTTGGATTATTGAACCCTCAGATCCGGATTAATTGGTCTTCGCATGGGGTTTGTTAACTATTGTGGCGCCAGCTTCGCTGACGATCTCGTCCTGGGAATCCGTTCCTCCCGAACAGCCGATTGCGCCGATGATTACTCCTCCATCGACCAGAGGAATGCCACCGCGAGACGCAATAACTCCGTCAAAGGCAAGCAGGTAGTTGAGGTGCATCAGCTGGATACCGTCCTCGAAAACCTTCGTTGGGCGCCTGAACGTCGCAGCGGCCCGCGCCTTGTGTTCCGCGATTTGGATCGAAGCGAGCATCGCACCGTCCATTCGTTGGAAGGCCACCAAGTTACCACCGGAATCGGCTACTGCTAAATTCATCTTCCAATTTCGCTTCCTCGCTTCTGCCACGGCGGCATGTAGAACCGCCTGGGCTCGGTCTAACGAAATCGGCGGCCCGTAGGGCACATCGAATGGTATCTCGTCGGGGACGAAATCGAGGGGATTCGGCGTCAGCCGTTCTTCAACGGCGATTTCTGTGCTGCTGCTTGGCATAGATTTCTCTCCTTGGTCGAGATGCAGATTCCGGATAATTCCGGACGACCCGCTTATCACAGCAGAACGAAGAGAGAGGAACAATTGGACGAAAGTATTGGCGATACCTTTGTATTAGAGTTCTTAGCTCGCGTTCCCGGCGCCACTGAAGTTGATACGAAAGTAGGAGCGATACCATCGTCCAATTGTTTCGCGGCCCTACTCCCGGCATAGTCGAGCATGTGCGGCATAACTACTGATGGCAGGTAAACGGAATCTATCGAGGGGAAAGCCATGGCGCAGCCGACTCATCAGCCCGGCGAAAATATTTTCAAAGTGGTTCTCGCCGAAGACGTCGATTGGAAGCCGTTCCCGGCTTTTCCACCCTCAGTCCGTCTTGCTGTCGTTGTCGGCGAACCTGCAGAGCCCGGCACATACGTGATGAGGGTAAAGGTGCCCCATGGCATCAAGCTGATGCCGCACAAGCACCCGGAAGATCGAGTCTACACAGTGATATCGGGCATCTTCTATATCGGATTGGGCGATGTGTTCGATGTCGAGAAGCTGGAGGCTTACCCACCTGGTACAGTTGTAGTGCTTCCGGGGGATACAGCTCATTTCCATTGGGCAAAATCGGGTGAGTACGTTACTCAAGTGACGGCGCTTGGCCCGCTTGGTATTGAATACGTCAAGTCGAAGGATGACCCGCGTAACGAGACCTCTTGACCGTTCGAGACGATTCTCCTCGCAGGTTGAAGAAATCTCTCCTCGGTTCGGAAGGCATCCGTAAACCGATCAACCAGTTCATCCACGGCCCGTGGACTATCGCCCTCCCTCTTCCACTCTTCGTTTGTGATCAGCTCGGGCCCCCTACAAACTAACAGAATAGACCGGCTCTAATAACTTCCTTCAATTTCGCGGGGCATGCGGTTCGCGTTTCCGAGGCCCAGCTTTGGAGACCCGCATCGCGTGGTTTCTCGGTTCTCTTGGCAGGTCGGATGACCGCGGCTCTCTTTCCAACCTCGCACAGATTTAGCGGTCATCATTGGGCCAGAACGGATAACCTGTTGCAATTGAACGTTGGTATTGGCAAAATCTTCTTATCAGTCGGCTGAACGGATTGCTGGGATCAGTACGATCACCGGCCCTTGATCGAAGAGACTCCCGCTATTTCGGCGAGCTCAAAAAAGCGAGCACACTTCGGGCCCCTTGATTGCTCCCGAGATGTGCACGAGCAAGAAAGGTCCTAGAAACTCGACTGGTTAGCTGCTTTGGAAGAAAATCCATGTCCGAGGGAAAGGCCATGAGGAGCTTCTCACCACCCATCTCTCTTGCCGGCTCCCAGCTCCGCGAAACGCGCCACGTATGTGCGTTCTTCAACAATGATGAGGACGAATATCGCATCCTGCTTCCGTTCATAAAGGACGGGTTGGAATCTGGTGACAAAGCCGTTCACGTTCTAAACCCCGAGCAACGTCTCGACCATCTGCAACGCCTGACTGGCGCCGGCATCGACCCGGCAGTCGCAGAACAGAGGGGCCAGCTCGAGCTTCGGACTAACACCGAAGTCTACCTTCCAAATGGCCGCTTCGATCAGGACCGCATGCTAGAGGTGTTTGAGCACCTGGCCAGCGGAAACGCCAAGGGAGGATTTCCTCTTAGTCGCATTTGTTGCCGTATGGACTGGGCGGTTGAAGATCGGTCTCATGTCGATGATGTGATTGAGTTCGAGTCGCGTGTGAACGATGTGTGGCTTCGTCACGATGACGCGGTCATTTGCACCTACCATCTCGGGCGTTTTGGAGGCGACGCGGTGATTGACATCATGCGGACGCATCCGATGGTCATCATCGGCGGTATTCTTCAGCAGAATCCTTTCTTTGTGCCGCCAGACGAGTTCCTACGAGAATTTCGCCATCGGCGGACCGGTCGGAGTAATTCGGCGGCGGCGACCTGAGATATGGACGAGCAACCCAGAGATCTTACAGAGGAGATCAAGCGCCTTCAGCGATGCGTTAATGATCTGGTCAGCGTCCTCGCTCTTCCAGCCGCGTGGAGCGGTGGTGAACCATCCCAGATTGTTCATACCCTGCTTGACGCGCTGTTGCGTATGCTCCAGCTTGATCTTGTTTATATACGGTTGAAGGAAACGAGTGATCAACCGCCAATCGAGACCGTCCGGTTCGCCCAATCACGAAATGAGAGAACCCCGGCGCGCGAGGTTTGCGACCTAATTCAACATTGGCTTGGGGCCGCTCCCGAGGAACAGCCTCCGGTCAGATGGAAGGTACTAGGAGACCGAGACATTTCGATGGTCCCACTCGGACTAGGGCTGCAGGGTGAAATTGGCGTAATCGTTGCCGGATCAGCGCGATCTGATTTTCCGCAGCAGACTGAAAGACTCGTTCTGAGCGTTGCAGCGAATCAGGCGTTCATCGGGTTGCAGGAGGCATGGCTCCGGAGTGAACAGAAGCGGATCGCGATCGAACTCGATCAGCGGGTCGCGCAACGAACTACAGAACTTGCCGCGGCCAACGAAGAACTGCGAAAGGAAAATGTCGATCGCAAGCACGCCGAGGAAGATCTGAGAATCAGCGAAGAAAAGCATCGCGTGATTATTGAAGCAGCCAACGACGTAGTGGTCAGCATGGATGAAAAGGGCGCTATCCTCCTTGCGAATCCCGCCACCAGGCACGTGTTTGGTTATGACCCGGTCGAGATCGTCGGTAAACCGATGACAATACTCATGCCGGAAATGATGCGGAAACTGCATGAAAACGGCTTCAAGCGATACTTGGCTACTGGGGAGCGGCATCTGAACTGGCACGGCGTCGAAGTTACCGCTCAACGCAAGGATGGCCAGGAGTTCCCGGTGGAAGTCTCGTTCGGGGAACTAACGCGTGATGGGCATAGGCTGTTTACCGGCTATATTCGCGATATCAGTGAAAGAAAACAGGCCGAGGATAGGCTTCGCGCGAGCGAACGCGATCTGCAGATGACACAAGCGGAGCTTGCGCGGGTTTCCCGGCTCACAACTATGGGCGAACTGGCAGCCTCGATAGCCCATGAGGTCAATCAACCCTTGACCGCGGTAATCAACAACGGTAGCGCGTGCCTTAGGCTCCTCGCCAATCGCAATCTTGAACCCGAGGTTCTGCGTCGGGCTCTCGAAGGGATCGTTGCCGATGGTACTCGGGCGAGTGCAGTTTTGGCTCGGATCCGCGCATTCATAAAGAAAGAACCTGCCGAAAGGAACTTGTTGGACATAAACGAGGTGATTCAAGAGGTTCTGGCTCTGGCTGGCCGTGAGTTCTATGAAAATCAAGTCTCGATTGATCGCCAGTTGACAACAGATCTTCCGCTTATGTTGGCTGATCGCGTCCAATTGCAACAGGTCCTGCTGAACTTAGTCATGAACGGCATTGAGGCCTCAACAGCGGTGATAGATCGACCTCGTTTACTCCGGGTGCAGTCCAGAATCGACGAATCCGGGGACGTACTCGTTTCCGTAACCGACTCCGGAACTGGCTTTGGTTCGGAGCTGGATCGCGTCTTTATTCCCTTCTTTACAACGAAAGCAAAAGGTATGGGAATGGGGTTGTCGATCAGTCGCTCCATTGTTGAAAGTCATGGCGGCCGGCTCTGGGCAACGCCAAATTCTCCCCACGGCGCGGTATTTTCGTTCACGCTGCCAGCAAATGTAGGGAGTTCCTCATGACTGGCGCTCCGGTTGTTTTCGTTGTCGACGATGATCCGTCGGTGCGTTCTTCACTGAAGTTCCTCCTAAGCACCGTGGGTCTGCACGTTGAGAGTTTTGACTCTGGAGACAAATTCTTGCATAAGGCGCTGCCAGATGCGCCCAGTTGCCTTGTGCTCGATGTCAGGCTACCTGGATTAAGCGGTCTCGATTTTCAACGTGAGCTTGCAGTGAGGAAAATTGGCATCCCGATAATCTTTCTCACCGGCCACGGCGACATTCCGATGAGTGTTCGCGCCATGAAGGCTGGGGCGGTCGAGTTCTTGACGAAGC
>Ga0207125_10032_pt1 | contig 34796 bp, 26 predicted proteins | sample Alteio_BWMinHeat_19_FD_153556 | JGI IMG/M metagenome (GOLD analysis project Ga0207125, IMG submission 153556) | Enriched cells from forest soil in Barre Woods Harvard Forest LTER site, Petersham, Massachusetts, United States -... | ecosystem: Environmental > Terrestrial > Soil > Temperate forest >...
AAGCACTCCGATTACCAGTGATCGCGAATACCAAATGTATCGCAAAAAGGCCACCCTCGCGGGTGGCCTTTTTACTGCTTGTACAGCATCAGATTAATCGCCAGCCACAGTCTCTTCAATGCTGCTGACAACCTCAACCTTGCTCACCGGGGCCGCAGGCTTGATTCCACCCAGGCCGCCGATCTCGCCGATGGCGACAAAGCCACCCGGCAACTCCGGCTCCTGCAGGATCTCCTTGCGATACAGCTTGGCCATGCGAGCGTTCTCGGCGTCCTGCTTCAGTTTCGCATCACGTGCGCGAATCTTCTCTTCACGCGCATTCTTCGCAATGCCGCTCTTGTCGAACGTATCGTTCGCAGCCGAATCCACATGCTCCTGGTTCAGGACGAGGTCGTACTTCGCTTCCTTCTCCAGGCCGACCTTCTTGCCGCCGGCGAAGATCTCGTGACGTCCGTGCTCCTCGTACCACTTGGTGAGCGAGGACGTCATGTGCATCTTCTCGATGATGTTGCGCCAGCCGATGCCCGTGTTGTACGCGCAGAAGCTGATCTCGCCTTCCTGCGTCGCGTACGGAATGATGCACTGCTCCGTACGGCGGAAGTCGTAGTTGAACAGGTCCTGGAACCACATTCCTGCGATAAAGAGAAAATTCCAGCGATCAGCCCGGCGCTTCTTGATGTCTTCCATCGTGCGGTCGCCAGTGACCTTACCGTAATCGCGTCCGGTCGCGCCAAAGCACTTATCGAACTTCGTCAGCAGCGAGAAGATGCTGAAGTGGGTCGGGGCCTTCTTCGGTTCGTAGTTGCGAATCAGAGCGAGTCCCGCGCCAATCATGGTGAGGTACTTGCCGCGCGCCGCATCGTTGACGCGAGCAATGTCCTTGGCAAGACGGTCCGCGTTCAGGAACGCCGTCACGGGCACAGCTTCCTTGGTTTCCTTGTCGATCATCAGCGCCATGCCGATACCGCAGTTCGGATGGCAGCCGCAGGAAAGCTGACCCCAGTCATGGTTCGGTCCATGGACCAGATCGGCCCAATCGGAGAACGTCGACATAAAGCTGATCGGGAACCAGTCGCGAACGGGCTCGCCGAGACCGGTCTGGTTCTTCACATCATGCGCGAGATGCGACAGCGTGTAACGCTGCGCCATACGACGCTCGTCGGATACTTCCTCGTCGCGGCCCGTAAACGAAACCGGCTGGAACGAAAGGAAGTTGATCTTCTTGGGGTTGTCGAGCGCGAACTCGATGATGCGGCCAACCTGCTCGTTGTTGATGCCGTTGATGATGCAGGTGACCGGAACGATATCGACGCCAGCCTCATGCAGGTTATGGATCGCCTGCAGCTTTACGTCGAACGAGTTGCCAACCTTGCGGTGCGAGTTCGCCGCATTGCCGATGCCGTCGAACTGCAGATACGCATAGCGCAGACCCGCCTCGGCAGCAGCCTTTGAAAACTCCTTCGACTTGGCAAACTCGATGCCGTTGGTCGCAGCCTGCACCGACGTATAGCCAACCTTACGCGCGTAGGCCACAGCGTCGAGGAAGTAAGGCGAAAGGGTAGGTTCGCCGCCCGAGAACTGCACCGACATCTGGCGCTTGGGCTTGATGGTGACCGCATTGTCGAGCATCAGCTTGATCTCGTCCCACGTCAATTCGTGGACGAAGCCGACCTGGTTCGCGTCCATGAAGCAGGGGTCGCACATCATGTTGCAGCGATTGGTCAGATCGATCGTCAGAACCGAACCACGTCCGTGCGTGACGGTCGACGTTCCGTGATTGTGCAGCTTCTCGTCATTGTGGGCGCGGATATCGCGGCCCGGGAAAACCTCTTCCAGATGCTTGAAGAAGGCGGTGTCGATCGACATGACGTCTTCAAAATGTCCGTGGACCGGGCAGTCCTTCACCATCAGGATCTGGCCGTCGCGTTCGATGATCTGCGCCTTGATTTCGCCGACCTTCTCGTTCAGCAAAATCTCGTGCGGCAGCTTGCCGTCGATGATCTGCTGACGAATCTCCGGCACGCAGCGCGGGCAAAGGGAGTCGGTAGTACGCGGCCAGCCAAGGGGCGGCTTCTCTTTCTGGTAGCTCTTCAGCAGCGGCTTATCCGACCACTTCGGTGTGAACGATGCATTGGGGCTAATCGAGTTCAGCTTGTTGAATACGGACCATCCCGCCTTCGCTCCGAGGACAACGCCTTTTTCAACGACCTTCGCTACTTTTCCCATATGTTTTGTCTCCTGAAGTCTCCGCCGGACTGCCCGCGACGGGATTGCCAACCTGCCAGAACCTTGTCCGGCCCCACGTGTACTTCGATGCAACAGGCCCGCTTATGTATTCGAAAGTTCGTTCCCTGTGCACAACAAAATCGAACGCTGATGCACCATTAACCCTATTGCTATCTTGACCCGAACATGAAGCTTGAACCGCTGAACGGCGAGATTCTGCATTGAACGGTAACGATCAACCCTGAACGGTCGAATACAATTCACGGCGAGGACTATTTCATGACTTTCCGTGTCGTCCAGCGCACATTTTCCGCCCTTCTTCTGTTGACTCCTCTGGTTCCGGTCTCCGCGCAAACGGCGCCGGCAAAGCTCACCATCGACGCCAAGTCGATCGTGACGCCCGTCAGCCCCATGCTCTACGGCCTGATGACCGAGGAGATCAACCACTCCTACGACGGCGGCCTGTACGCGGAAATGGTCGACAACCGCACCTTCCGCGCCCATTGGGACGGCGTCGGCAACTGGGGCATCGTACGCAACGGCAACGCCCGGGCCTCCTTTTCCGTCGAGAAGAACGACGGCCCCAGCCAGGCGCTGCCCACCAGCCTCAAGCTGACCACGGAAGCAGCCTCGCCCGGCAACGAGGCCGGCCTCAGCAACTCCGGCTACTGGGGCATGGCCGTACGCCCGCATACAAAATACAGCGGCTCGTTCTACGCCAAAGTCGGCGACACCAACCCCGGTCCGATCACCGCAGCGCTCATCAGCAACGATACCGGCAAGGTTCTCGCTTCCACTCACATCGACATCCACGGCGGCGACTGGTCGCGCTACGAATACACCCTCACCACCGGCGAAGTGAAGCCTTCTGCGGCAAACCATCTGCAACTGACCGTTGCAAAACCCGGCATCCTCTCGTTGCAACTCGTTTCGCTCTTCCCGCCAACCTATAAAGACCGCGCCAACGGCAACCGCCCCGACCTGATGGAGCGCATGGCAGCCATGCATCCAACGTTCCTCCGCCTGCCCGGCGGCAACTATCTCGAGGGCGACCTGATCGCGGACCGCTATGACTTCAAGAAGACGATCGGCCCGCTCGTCGACCGCCCAGGCCACCAGGCTCCGTGGACCTATTGGTCAACCGACGGCCTCGGCCTTCTCGAATTCCTCGAGTGGACCGAAGACCTGAAGATCGAGCCCGTCCTCGCGGTGTACGCCGGCTACTCGCTGAAGGGCGCGCACATCAACCCCGGCAAAGACCTCGAGCCCTACGTCCAGGATGCCCTCGACGAAGTCGAGTACGTCACCGGCGGAGTCGATACCAAATGGGGAGCGCAGCGCGCGAAAGATGGCCACCCCGCGCCATTCCCTCTGCATTACATCGAGATCGGCAACGAAGACTGGTTCGACAAATCCGGCAGCTACCCCGCGCGCTTCGAGCAGTTCGCGCTCGCGCTGCGCAAAAAGTATCCGCAATACAAACTCATCACCACCGCGCCCCTCAAAATGACCAACACAGCCGCCGCGCCTGACCTCGTCGACGACCACTACTACAAGTCCCCAGCCGAAATGTTCGACCTCGTCCACCACTACGACGTCGCCCCCCGCAACGGCCCCAAGGTCTTCGTTGGCGAGTGGGCCACACGCTCCGGCAGCCCCACGCCCAACTTCGGCGACGCACTGGGCGATGCTGCCTGGATGACCTCGATGGAACGCAACTCGGACCTCATCGAGATCTCCAGCTACGCTCCCATGCTGGTCAACGTCAACCCCGGCGCCATGCAGTGGGCGACCGACCTCATCGGCTTCGACGCGCTCACCACCTACGCTTCGCCGAGCTACTACGCGCAAGCGCTCTTTGCTGGCCACGTCGGCGACGGAACAGCGAAGTCCACCATCACCGGCGCGGGTGAGCGCTTCTTCTACTCCGCGACCGTTTCCTCCGCCACGCACACGCTCCATTTGAAGCTGGTCAACGCTTCCAATCTCGCGCAGCCATTAACCATCGAAGGCCTGCCTGCGGGGTTAGCGAAGATGACTACTCTTCACGCGGCCAGCTTCCAGGCCACCAACTCCATTACTGCGCCGGATGCAATCCATCCGGTCGTGTCAAGCCTTCAGCTCACCCACGCGCACACTGTCCCTGCGCTCACCATCGAGATCATCGACGTGCCAATCAAATAGAGAATGTCTTCGCTTGGTCGTAATAGCTCGTTAGAGCATCAACCAAGCCACGCCTACGCAAACCACTACGGCAGATACCCCGAGCTGTATCCAGCGTGAGTACGACCGCTGGTGCAACTCCTCGGGGTGCGAAGCCGCAGCAGCATCCAGCGTCGATTGACTAAACAAGCTTACCGGTCCGCTGCCGCTGATCGGCGCGCTCTTCGTCACCGTCGCCCGGATGTCCGAGAGTTCCACGTAGGGCCGCAGCCCGCGGCGATACCAGCCGCGCACCACAACCTGTTCGCCGATAAACCGGTACGCATCCGTCATGGCAAAAAACAGCCGCCCCAGCGGAATCGACGAGCGATAAAGAACAAACATCATTCCCGTCTCATCCTGTATCACCAGGTCCGGACTCCAGAAAGCCCCCGGGACGCCATTGCCGACAATCTCTCCACGCAGTTCCACCGCGCGTGGCGTCATCTGCGAAACGTCGAGGTCTTCCAGCAACTGCTGTATGTTTTTCGCCTCAAAACTCCCGCGATACCGGAACATGATGCGCATCGCCCACGTCGCCCCCGCCGCGATCAACAGCCACGGTGTCAGTTCGCTCGGAAGCTGAATTCCAGCCGCATGAATCGCGCGGCGGAAAAACCCTTCAAACAACAACGCAGCCGTACACACAAACGGCGCAACCCAGAAGAAGAACTCAATCGGAAACGCGCCCCAGCGCATCTTGCGCCCTTCCGCGCCGTCCGGCAGCGGATATGCCACCGGCATATGCATCTCTTCCGCTGTGTCGTTCAGGGCGCGCACACGCAACGCTGTCAACGGGTGTGTGGAGTTCATCTCGTACACCCGCGCCCATGGGTTCACCAGGTCCCAGCGCATGACCGCCGCTGCTTGTTGCGGATTCGCCATTCCCAGCGCCAGCGATGCGGCCGAGTTCAAATTCGCAATCCCCATCAGGGCAATCGCACCGCCGAGTTGATGCTGCGTTTTCAGCGCTTTCTTATCTGCTGCCGACCCGGTCTTCAGGCTCTCGCGATACTGACCGTCCATCTTCACCATGCCGTAAGCAATCTTCACCAACGCCGAAGCCAGGTCCCCCGGGGCGTGTGTGCATTCCGCGGAAAAATGATCGGCCCAGTATTCACGCGTACGATTCAGCGTCAGCACCAGGAACTGCCCAACGATATAGGCCAGATAGGCGCACCACGCAACGGCGCGCAGATTTTTTACACCTCTGCCCCACACATACATCTGGTACAGCAACAGCGGAGCAGCCGCGGCCAGCGTCATCACCGCAAAATCGTAGTGCTCAATGTGGCCGACTTCATGCGCCAGAACGGCATTCGTCTCGCTCTCGGTGAGTATGTCCAGTAGACCTTGTGTGATGACGACGCGCGCGTCTTTGCGAAACCGTCCAAACGAAAATGCATTCGGCGTTCCGCTGTGAATGAGCCCAACGCGGATCGGAGGCAGTCCATGCTCCGCGCACAGCCGCTCGACAAATTGACGGTGGGCCGTCGGCAGTGCAGAAGCATCCCAATCGATCGAGAACACCCACTCGATGATCATGGGCGACAACGCAAACTGCGCCACGATGAACACACCTACGAAGGCTAAGGCCACCCACATTGGCGCATCTTCGTGGACCAGATAGGCATCGCCGATAGCGAAGACCATGCCATACAGCGCCAGCAAAACGATAGCCGAGCGAGCGAAGAATTTCACAGAAAGTGCCTCCGGGGAATGACGGGATCGTGCCAGGATTCTACCCCGTCGTCGTCAAACCGTAAATAAGCCCACAAACTTATCCACCGGCATGGCTTCCAGCCCCACCTGATCCCCTGTTGTATCAAGTATTTTCGCCTGCGCCTCCGGCGAAAGCCGGCGCGCAAGATTGGTCTTGAACTTCTCCATCAGCAAAGGAATTCCATCACCCCTTCGCAGCCGATGGCCAATCGGAAACTCCACCACGACCTCCGGCAGATACGTCCCATCGTTCAACTCAACAGTCAGCGCGTTCGCAATCGAGCGCTTTTCGGGATCGTGATAGTCCGTCGTGAACTGCGTATCTTCCGTACAAAGAATCTTCGCGCGCAACTCATCGATCCGCGCATCGTTCGCCACGCTGTCTTCGTAATCCTCGGCCGTCAGCCGTCCGAAGATCAGTGGCACCGCCACCATGTACTGAATGCAGTGATCGCGATCCGCAGGGTTATTCAGCGGCCCCTGCTTATCGATGATGCGGATGCAAGCCTCATGCGTGCGAATCGTGACACGCTTGATGTCCGCTGTAGTCAAACCTTTTGCCGCAAGTTGAGCGTGAAGCGTAACGGCCGCTTCCACTGCGGTTTGCGAGTGGAACTCCGCAGGGAACGAAATCTTGAACAACACATTTTCCATGACGTAGCTGCCGTAGGGCCGCTGAAACTCAAACGCCTTGCCCTTGAAGCTGACGTCGTAGAAGCCCCAGGTCTTCGCGCTCAACACACTCGGATAGCCCATCTCTCCGGTCTGCGCAATCAGCGCCAGTCGCACCGCGCGCGACGTCGCATCGCCTGCGGCCCAGCTTTTCCGTGAACCCGTGTTTGGCGCATGGCGATACGTCCGCAGCGACTGGCCATCCACCCAGGCCAGCGACACCGCATTCAAAGTCTGGTCGCGCGTCAGTCCAAGCATCTGGGACACAACGGCAGTCGACGCCACCTTCACCAACACCACGTGGTCGAGCCCGACTTTGTTGAACGAGTTCTCCAGCGCAAGGCAGCCCTGAATTTCATGCGCCTTGATCATCGCGGTCAGCACATCGCGCATCGTTAGCTTGTGCCCGTTGCGCGTCATCCAATCCGCAACCGCGAGAATGCCGCCAAGGTTGTCGCTGGGGTGACCCCACTCCGCCGCCAGCCAGGTGTCGTTGTAGTCGAGCCAGCGGATGACCGTGCCGATATTGAATGCCGCCGCTACCGGATCAAGCTCGTAGTTGGTCCCCGGAACTCGCGCGCCGTTCGTCATCGTCAGGCCTGGGACCAGCGGTCCCAGCAGCTTTGTGCAGGCAGGGAAATCCAGCGCCTGCAACCCGCAGCCCAACGTATCGAGTAGGCAATAGCGCGCCGTCTCATACGCCAGCGCACTGGTCACTTCGTAATTCAAAACATAGTCGACAATGTCGACAATCACCTGATCGAACTCAGGACGGATATTGGAAATATGTGACGACACGCTCAGGCCACCCTCAATTCAAGACGTTTGCCCAGAGCAGCCAGAGCCTGTGCCGTTGTATCGATCTTTGTGTTGTGGCGGAGGTTAAGCATTCGCGTGATCTCCTGCCGCGGAATCCCCATGCGCTTGGCCAGATCGATAGGGCGAATTTTCTGACGAATCATCTCATTGTGGAGCAGCACAGTCGCCGCAACGGTAGGCGGAAGTTCCACGAGACGCTGTCCACGCTTTCGCATGGAAGGCATAGGAATCGGCCGGCCGTTATCAAAGTAGAAATCAAGCGCCGTCTCCAACGCATCGACAGCATGACGCAAGGCGTCATCGACGTCGTCTCCGCAGGTCAATGCTTCTGGAACATCCGGGAAATACACGGCATAACTTCCTGTGGGCTTGTCGTAGACGAGTTTGATTGGATAGAGCATAGGCCTCACTTCACTCCAAGCTGCTTCTTAATTGCATCGGCCAGCGCTTCTCGTTCCCATTAGCCGCGTTCCTCAATCGCCACAAACGCCACATCTTCCGGCCCGGTGTAATTCGCGCTCGGCCGAATGATCTTACCATCCACGCGCTGCTCCATCACATGCGCCGACCAACCGGACGTTCTGGCAATCGCAAAGATCGGCGTAAACATCGCGGTCGGAATTCCCATGACGTGATAGCTCACCGCGGAGAACCAATCGAGATTTGGGAACATCTTCTTGATCTCCCACATCACCGACTCCAGCCGTTCCGCCACGTCATACATCGCCATGTCGCCGGCTGCGCGAGACAAATCCTCCGCCACCTTCTTGATGACCACGTTGCGTGGATCGCCGGTCGTATACACGGGATGTCCGAACCCGATAATCACTTCCTTTGCGGCCACTCTTGCGCGGATGTCCGTCTCGGCTTCGTCAGGCGACGCATATCGCTGCTGAATCTCCAGCGCGACCTCATTCGCTCCGCCATGCTTTGGCCCCTTCAGCGCGCCGATTGCGCCGGCAATCGCTGAAAACATATCGGAACCGGTGCCCGCGATGACACGCGCGGTGAACGTTGAGGCATTGAACTCGTGCTCGGCATACAGAATCAACGACACCTGCATCGCCTGCACCCACTCCGCGCTCTGTGGAACCCCGTGCAACAGCGTCAAAAAGTGACCGGCAATGGACTCATCGTCTGTTTCCACCTCAACGCGTCTTCCGCTGGTTGCAAAGTGGTACCAGTACAGCAGCATCGATCCCAGGGAAGCCATCAATCTGTCCGCGACATCGAGCGCGCTCTGCGCCGTAAACTTCACGCTCTCCTGCGTAGTCGCGCCAGCCTCCGGCTCCAGGGTCGCCAGCACGCTGACACCAACGCGCAGCACGTCCATCGGATGCGCCGTCTTCGGCAACTGCTCCAACGCAACTTTCACACCTTGAGGCAATCCCCGCAGCCCACGCAGCCGCTGCTTATACGTGGTCAACTCCGCGCGCGTCGGCAGCTTGCCGTAGAGCAGCAGATACGCGACTTCTTCAAACTCACACTTCGCCGCAAGTTCCAGAATGTCGTAGCCGCGATAATGCAGATCATTGCCATTGCGGCCCACCGTACAAAGCGCCGTATTCCCCGCCGGAACGCCCGAAAGCGCAACCGACTTTTTCGGCTTGAATCCACTCGTAGCTACAACCGTCTCATCCGCCATCTACTCACTCGCCTTCTGGACCCTGGGCCCTGAGCCCTGGTCCCTATCCTTCGCAAACAGCTCATCGAGCTTTTCTTCATACGCGTGATACCCGAGAAAGTCATACAACTCCGCACGCGTCTGCATCGTATCGAGCACATTTTTCTGCGTGCCATCCTCGCGAACTCGCTTGTACACGTTCAGCGCCGCGGCATTCATCGCGCGAAACGCCGAGAGCGGATATAGCGCAATCGAAACATCCGCGCTTCGGAGCTCATCCAGCGTAAACAACGGCGTCGCGCCAAACTCCGTAATGTTCGCCAGCACCGGGACCTTCGTCCGCTCCGCGAATGCGCGATACTGCGCAAGCCCGGTCACGGCCTCCGGGAACACCATATCCGCACCCGCCTCGATGCACGCCGACGCGCGATCCAGTGCCGCATTCAGGCCCTCATTCGCCAGCGCATCGGTTCGCGCCATCACCACAAACGAAGCGTCCGTACGAGCATCGACGGCAGCCTTGATGCGGTCCACCATCTCTTCGCTCGACACGATCGCTTTGCCTGGCCGATGTCCGCAGCGCTTGGCCTGCACCTGGTCTTCGATGTGGCATCCACCCGCGCCGGCCCTGGTCAGCGCGCGCACGCTGCGCGCCAGGTTGAACGCCCCGCCAAATCCCGTGTCGATATCCACCAACAGCGGCAGCGAACACACATCGGTAATCCGCCGCACATCCACCAAGACATCTTCAAGAGCCGAAATCCCAAGGTCGGGCATGCCCAGCGAGCCCGCTGCCACGCCGCCGCCCGAAACGTACAGCGCGCGATATCCCACACGTTCCGCCATCCGCGCGTGGTATGCATTGATCGCGCCAATGATCTGTAGCGGATGCTCCTCAGCCACAGCGGCGCGCAGCTTTTCGCCCGCAGTTTTACTCCCCATTGTTTCCAGTGTCTCGCTCATCCAATCCCGTCGCCAAAGGCAAAACAGAATCGTAGCAGTTTCGGCCTACTTCGCGCCCTGCGGCGTCGCCGGACACATGCAATCGCGGAACCCCACCACCGTATTTTGCCGCATCGAGCACACGTACTGCGGCCACACCAGCCGAATCGCCAGCGACTTCAGCCCACCGCCGGGCATGAAATTCGACTCGTACTCCTGGCTCTCGGGCGCCTCACCCTGCTTGTCCGCGCCAAATTTTTCCATCAGCCTCGCCACTTCCTCCGGCGTAAATCCTGTGCTGTGGTACGCAACAGAATAGCGATAATCCTCGCTCCACTTCGCCGCAATCCCCGTCTTGTTGTCCGCTGAAAACACGCGATAGTCCTTCATCGTCGCCGTCTTCGGTTCGATATCGGCAAGCGTAAATGTCGGGTTGTTGCCATTGATTGGACTGATCGAAGGCACCATCTTCGCCGCCACCCACGCAGGTTTTATCGCCGCATCTGCATCCGGCGCGGACACTACATTTCCCGTCTGCAGCAGCCGCATCTCGTCCATGTGTGTGTGCGCAAAAATTGCCAGCCGAATATCCGGGGCAAAATCCGTCAGCACATCCACCAGCTTTTCGTCATGCAGAAACATCACCGGTGCCTGCCCTTTGCACACATCCCGATTGCTTGAAAGCGTCGTATAAAAATTCACGCCGGGCGGGATGTGGGCCATCACCCAAACCTGCTCGTGGTGCGCGTGCGCCGCCGCAAGTTCGGCACGCAACCACTCCAGTTGCGCCGCCGCGGACGCCGGGTCGGGCTTACCATCGCACCCCGCATGACCGGCGGCGAGGAAAATATTCTGCAACACAATCAGCCGCCCGCGAACAATCGGCTTTGGCAACGCCACGCTATAGTCTCCGCTCACAGGAAACGAATGCAACAATTCTTTTTGCGCGGCGGGTGACTCAAGCTCACCACCGAAGGTCTCCGCAGCGCTGCTCAGAAAATCACTGTTCGGACTGTCGCGATAGTCTCCGCAGCCAGAGTCGTTGTTGCCCAGCGCCATATAGATTGGCGTCGACGGAAACGCACGGCGCAATTCACTCGCAACATAGCTCAACGTCTTTGCCGCGAACGCGCTCTGCTCGTCGGCAGATGCTTTGTGAGCCAGCGTCTGAAAGCGGCACTCAAACGCATGCGCCAGCAAGTCGCCGGAAACAGTGACGAACAGGGGATGCAGCGAGTGCGCATGCGCCGCGGCCAGGCTCGATTCCAACAGCACCCACGGCGTATCGACGCCGCGCGTCCCACATCCGCTTGCCAGCTTCGTTGCGTCCGCGAGCTGTGTTGCGGAATCCGGCTCAGCAAGAATTTTCTGCCACTCTGCGATCGGCGCGGCCCGCAGCTTGTCGAACTTCACCGGGTCGTGGAACGGGTCGAAGTGGATATCGCTCAGCATCACGACGGGCACAGTCTCGGCCTTCGGCGCCTGCGCATCGCAAACCTTCGCGCCTACCGACAACACTCCGCACGCCAGCAGCGGTCCCAGCATTCGACGGCAACGAAGCAGCGACATACGCAAAGCCTCCAACAAGTCGTTGCAGCCAGTGTATCCGGCACGCCGCGCAATCCCCGCTTTGCGATCTAAGATGAATCGCATGGACCGCATTCCCTTCGACCATCTGCGCGAGACCATCCTGCGCGCACTCATCAACCTCGGCATCACCGGCGAGCGCGCCGCACTCTCCGCGCGCCTCACCGCCGAGACCGACCTCGACGGCATCGCCACGCACGGCATCGCTCGTCTGCCGCGCTTCGCCGAGATGGTGCGCCTGGGCCGCGTCGACCCTGTCGCCACGCCACACTGCACCGCAAGTTGCGGCGCGCTCGAACGCTGGAGCGGGCGGCTCGGCCCCGGCAATCTGGCCGCACACGCCGCTATGGCCCGCGCGATGGAACTCGCACAGCAACACGGCCTCGGCGGTGTCGCGCTCGCCGACACCACGCACTGGCAGCGCGCCGGCACCTACGGCTGGCAAGCCGCCGATGCAGGATTCGCGGCGATCTGCTGGTCGAACACGCTGCCCAACGTCCCGCCCTGGGGCGCCAAAACGCCCGCCGTCGGCAACAATCCGTTGGTCATCGCGATCCCTCGCGCATCCGGCCCCATCGTGTTGGACATGGCCATGTCGCAGTTTTCTTATGGCTCGCTCGCTGCTTATCGCGAGCGCAACCAGCCGCTCCCGGTAGCAGGCGGCTTCGACACCGACGGCAACCTGACCACTGATGCCGCGGCCATCGAAGCCTCGCAGCGCGCGCTGCCCATCGGCTTCTGGAAAGGCTCCGGCCTGGCATTCGCGCTCGACGTCCTCGGCGCGATGCTTGCCGGTGGAAATGCCACGCACAATTTTGCCCCTGATCCGCTGCGGGAAGCCGGGCAGTCCCAGATCTTCTTGGCTGTCTCACCGGCTGCGCTGGCGACTCATAATGCGTTGGGTGCGATTGCCGACGACGCTGTCGCTTTCCTGCACGCCGCTGAACCCGAGCGCCCGGGTCAACCCGCTCGCTACCCCGGCGAGCGCGTGCTTGAGGCGCGTGCGGAAAATCTGCGTCTCGGCGTCCCCGTTACCGAAGCGGCGTGGGCGGCTGTGCAGCAGCTTGCGAGTTGACACTCATTTGTCATCCCGTAGCGCAGCAGAGGGATCTGTTGTCCTTCGTGCTGCCGCCACCGTGTCATCTCTGCCGAAGCATCGGGCGGTGCGCGGTGGAGAGTTCCTCAAGCATCTATAGGTCGCGCCTTCAGCGCTCTTACATGCACTACACCTCTAACCCAAGGCTTCGCCCTGGGCTGGTATAGGACGGGCCTTCGGCCCTAAGACCAGACCGAAGATAACTGAAAATTAAACAGCTCTAAGAATCCGCATCAGGCGACTCCGCCGGCCTGTCCGGCTGCGATTGATATATCTCTTCCACGCGTGCCAGCGTATCGATCTCTTCTATTGGCTTGTCCGTCCGAATCCGAATAATTCTTGGAAACCGCATCGCAAACCCTGAAGCATGACGCGTACTCCTCATAATGTTGTTGAACGCGACTTCCAGCACAATCTGCGGTTCGACCAGCCGGAAATGTCCGCGGTCTTCCAGCGTGTGCGCCTTCAACCATTCAGTCAGCTCCGCAATCTCCGCGTCGGTCACACCTGAGTAGGCCTTGCCCACATTCAACAACTCACCACTTTCGCCGCGCACCGCGAACGTGTAGTCGGAGAGCAGCCCGGCGCGCTTGCCGTGTCCAAACTCCGCGCCAGTAATCACGACGTCGAGCGTTGCCAGTTCGCGTTTCAACTTCACCCACGCCAACCCCCGCCGCCCCGGCAGATAAGCCGAGTTCGCCGCCTTCAACATCACGCCTTCATTGGCCCTCGCACGCGCATCGCGATAGGCGAGGTCGATCGCTTCGGCATCGGCCACACGCTGCGTGGGTGAGAGCAGGAACCTCTCTTTCGCTTCATCTTCCGCGATATCACTTCCAAATAATTGTTGTTGCGGAGCCTTCCGCGCCACATGAACCGTAAGCGGCGAAACCACTCGCGACCGCCAGCGCTCAACCACCGCCTCCAACCGTGTACGCCGCTCCGTCAACGGGAGCGGCAACAACAACTCCTCGCCCGCGTACAACAAATCGAACGCCATAAACACCGCAGGAATCCGCGTCCGCAACTCATTCGAGACAATCTTCCTCCCAATCCTCTGCCCCATGACCGCAAACGGCAGCGCCTGCCCGCCACCCACAGCGCCGTGCCCAATGCCCACCCCATAATCCCAACCCAAAATCTCGCCATCCAGAATCAACGGTTCATCGACTTCAGAAAACGCCTCCTCAAGCTCGGGAAAGCTATGCGTAATGTCTTCACGGTTACGCGAGTAAATCGCCACCCGACCCGGCTGCAAAGCGTCTCCACAATGCACCTGCGCCCGCATGCCGTCGTACTTGTCCTCAAGAAACGCCAACACCGGAGGACTGCCACCCAAATTGGAATTGTCATCCCGCAGCGCAGCGGAGGGATCTGCTTCTCCTTCTCCAGCGGAATTTCTGGCAAGCGCCGCCTCTGCCTCAACGTCCTGCGCCAACCCTTCCTCCGCCGCATCCGCCGCAACCAAATCCTCCGGCGAACCTTTCTTCTTCCGCCCCTTCTTCACCTTCGGCACAACTACCTTCGGTGGCGGCTCTGTAAACCTAGCTACAGCTTCTTCCGGAGTTTCGACCGGTGACGCCAGCATGAATCCCAATGGATGATACAGCGTCATCCTGGCCTCACCCAGCGTTCCTGCAAACGCCCGTTCGACAGCCCGCGCCAGGTCCGCCTCCAGCATCACGGCATGTCGCACCGCGGCAACATCCGCCCCGGCGGCGAACGCGATTGCCTCTTCCACCAGCGACTGTTTCACTCCGATCCGCATATCGCCCAGCATCAGTTTCAGCAGATATTTCGCTTCTAGCGCAGTAGCTCTGCGCAGCAACCCCTCTACGAGCGCCGACCGCGAAGCCGTGGACCGCGCGACAGCCATCGCCGCAAAGACCTCCGCCACATCGCCCAACAACAAGCCTTCTGAACCCTGGGCCCTGGGCCCTGAACCCTGACTAGCGACCAGCAAATCAGACGCCGCGGCGCCTAAATCGCCATGCCGCCGATAAGCCGCCGTCAACGCTGCATCGCTCGCGCCCGACACCGCCAGCACCGCGCGCGACAGCAGCGCTCCACCCGCATTCAGCTTGCGCGAATCGTTCTCCGCAAACGGCTGGCCCGCGAGATAGAGCGCAAACAACCCGGCATCCTTGCTCTCCGGTGCGGCTTCGTGCGCGAGCTTCAATCCGGCCTCAATGGCCGCGCGCTTCTGCAAGCGGCTCGCAGTTCCAGCTAGCGCTTCAGCCACCGCCGCTACTTCCCCAAACATCGCCATCACCGTCTCCCCCATTCCGATTCGATGCCAGCGCAGCATACTATGCTGGAACACAACTGTGCGGCATTGCGTCCAACTCTTCATGCGAGCATGGCCCATCGCCGATCTCTTTCTCTGCGTGGGCCTCTCGGTGAGCCTTGCCGGGCAAGCGCAGTCAGAAGAGGGGGCGCTCACCCTTGCCCTCCACCGCGCGGCTGAAAGCGCCGCCGCCTATCAGCAATCGGTCCCCAATTTCACCTGCGACGAGACGATCCGTTCCGAACTGCGCAAAGGCAGGAAGGTCAAATTCCACGTCGATACGACTGGCAGCTTCCGCGTCATTCGCACGGCCGATCTGCCGACAGAATCCCGCCACATCGTCACGGCCAACGGCAAAGCGGTGCAGGATGGCGACAGGTTCCCTCTGCCGATCGTGATGATCGGAGGATTCGGCAATGGCATACCGCTGTACTTCGGCGCTTCCCGGCAAGCCTGCTTCCTCTACTCGATCTCAGCCGGCCGCATCGATTTCGAAGCGCTGCCCGACGTGCCCAAACGCGCCGAATGCAACGGCGTCGCACCCCAGGCCCGTGGCTTTGCGCTCTTCGACGCCACCGGCGCCATTACTCACATCGAGCGGCGTGTCCCCGACGCCGTGGCACTCTCCACAAATTTCGCCACCTTCACCGCACTCGATTACACACCTGTGGCTATGAACGGGCATGTTTTTACGTTGCCCTCACACGTCATGTCTGAGATTCCTAAAAACAATCTTATGGCGACATTCGATGCCCACTATAGTGCCTGCCATCTTTACTCCGGCACCATCACGCTGGAACCAGCGAACACCAATTAGTCAGCCAATCCGGGATAACAGCAGTGATTTAAACCGCGTGCGTCAGCGCGGTGATTTGTATCGCCGCGCGATGCGAAAACCCCCATAAACATTGGCTGGAAATATTCATCGCCAACTTCGTTTCATTTCCAGACTCTGGGTGTACGTTGAAAGAAGCGATCGCATCTGACACAAGACACGCAACAAATGGCGGGAGCGCCGGCCAATGGGAAAGACCCGTCTCAAAACTGTTTTCACTGCATGCCTTAAATTCGTGGCACTGCTCTTCTTGCTGGTCTCCGCTTCTAACAAGCTCTCCGCGCAACAAATCCAGCTCGCGACAACAGACCTTCCCAACGCACCCGGCTTTCACGAGCAGCAGACCATCGTGCAAGAGACCACCGCCAGCATCAGTGGAGATGTTACGGACGTTCGCGGCGGTCTGGTTCCCGGCGCAGAAATAAGCCTTGATGAAAAGGGCCGTACCGATCAGCGCCACGCCACTTCGGACGGCGAGGGGCACTTCCTGTTTCGCAATCTCGCTCCCGGCAGTTACAGCCTGGTCATATCTTCTCCAGGATTGGAGACTTTCCAATCTCAAACGATCGTTCTGCGCGCGGGTGAAAAGTACGAACTCCCTGAAATCGCCCTACCCATCGCCTCCGCCAGTACCACTGTCAACGTCGTCATGACGCAGTCGCAGATTGCGGATGAAGAGATCAAACTCGAAACATCGCAGCGCATCGTCGGCATCTTCCCGAACTTCTACACGGCCTTTCTCTGGAACTCCGCTCCGCTCAATACACGCCAAAAATTCAAGCTATCGCTTCATGCGACCACAGACCCCATCGCCTTCTTTAGCGCCGGGGTTGTCGCCGGTATCGAGCAGGCGAACAACACTTTTCCCGACTACGGCTCCGGCATCGAGGGCTACGGCAAGCGCTACGGCGCAGCCTACGGAGACGCCTTCATCGGCCGCACTCTTGGCTCGGCCATCTTTCCCTCCATCTTTCGCCAGGACCCCCGCTACTTCTACATGGGCCCGGCCAGCCCCACCAAAGCGCGCCTCAAACACGCCCTGCTCGCCGGCCTGGTGGCCCGCGGAGACAATGGACACTGGCAGCCCAACTACTCGCACATCGCCGGCAACGCCGCCGCTGGAGCGCTTTCAACCCTCTATCACCCGGACGCCAACAGTGCCGGAGAACTCGCCCGCAACAACGCTCTGATCGGTATCGCCGGCGGGGCATTCCAAGGGTTGCTGCGTGAGTTCGTCTGGTCCCGTTTCACGTCCAAAGTGCCCAGCTACGCCAAGGGCAAACCGGAGGCGGAAGTGCACCCTTGACGCCCGCTGTATCATCTAAAAAGACGTAAAGTAATGTGTCGTTAAAAACGATGACCATGTTTTCCCGTGACGCAAACCCGGTGACATTTCCCCGCACGGCTCCCCGCCGTGACTTTGCCTAGCTGCGCCTCGCGCCTTTCTTCGGCAGCCCTGATCGTCAAATCCACTCCACACACCCTTTTTCTGTTTAAGGATTTATATGTTTGATCGCCTCGAACAACTCGAACAACGCTACGAAGAGCTTGGCCAGCAGCTCTCCGACCCCGCCATCGTCAACGACCAGGAGAACTACCGCAAGGTCTCCAAGCAGCACCGCGACCTGGAAGAGACGGTGGAGAAATTCCGGCAGTATCGCACGCTGAAGCAGGGCATCGCCGATGCCAAACCCATGCTGCTGGAGAACGATCCAGACATGAAGGCGATGGCTGAAGAAGAGCTCGCGCAGCTTGAGCCTCAGCTTGCGAGGGTCGAAGAAGAGATCAAGGTCCTACTCTTACCCAAGGACCCCAACGACGACAAGAACATCATCATCGAGCTCCGCGCCGGCACCGGTGGCGATGAAGCGTCGCTGTTTGTCGCCGAGATGTTCCGCATGTATCTGCGATTTGCCGAGCAGCACAAGTGGAAGGTCGAAGTCCTCTCCCAAACCGACTCCGACGTCGGTGGCCTCAAAGACATCACGGCCATCTTCGAAGGCAACAAGGTTTACTCGCAGATGAAGTACGAATCCGGCGTCCACCGCGTTCAGCGCGTTCCCGCAACCGAAACGCAAGGCCGCGTTCACACTTCGGCGATCACCGTCGCGGTGCTGCCCGAAGCCGAAGACGTCGACATCAAGATCGAAAACAAAGACCTCCGCGTCGACACCTTCTGCTCCTCAGGCCCCGGTGGCCAGTCGGTGAACACCACCTATTCCGCGATCCGCATCACGCACATTCCCACCAATACGGTCGTAAGTTGCCAGGATGAAAAGTCGCAGATCAAAAACCGTGAAAAGGCGATGCGCGTCCTGCGTTCGCGTCTCTACGAAGTCGAAGCCGAGCGCGTCCACCAGCTGCAGGCCAAGGAGCGCAAGCAGCAGATCGGCACCGGCGACCGCAGCGAAAAGATCCGCACCTACAACTTCCCCCAGAACCGCCTCACCGACCACCGCATCGGCCTCACCAACCACAATCTCGCGATGGTGATGGAAGGCCTGTTGCAACCCACAGTCGACGCCCTGATCGCCCACTACACCGCCGAAAAGATGAAGGGCGAGCCCGTCGCGGTTTGATCATGGCCATGCATCGCAACACGACAATAAGTTCATGAAATAAAACCACTTGCAAGGCAACCAAAACGGGGCTACCGGCTTGGGAGATTGCATGGCAGGATACAACGGCGCATCCCTTGCGCCCGTCTCACTACTGGGCGTAAACGTCCGTGTGAGGAAACTTATGAAAAAGATTTTCGGCTTTGCACTTCCAGCTTTAACCTTGGCACTATTGGCAGCACCCACAGTTTCGCTGCATGCACAGCAATACGGCGGGCCTCCTCCGCAACAGCAGGGCTACCAGAACGGTCAACGCTGGGATGCTCCCCCACCAGACTTCGACGATGTGAACCGTCGTGCTTTCCATGACGGCATGGATGCGGCCCACAATGACTGGCAATCGCGCCGTCCCCTGGACGCTCACCGCTCGATGATGTTCCGCCGTCCTCCAACCGATCGTATGCATCGCGACCAGTATCGCGACTCGTTTGCACGCGGCTATCAAGTTGCCGTGGAGCATCGTGACCGCTGGGCGGATCATGACCACGATCGCTGGGATCATCGTGACCACGATCAGAACCCCCGCTAATCTGCACGCAGATAACGTTGCAAAACGAGGAGCCTTTTGGGCTCCTCGTTTTGTTGTTGGGATGCGTTAACGCAACTACGCGCAGGCCCTCTTCTCCGATTGCGCCACCACAATCTTCGTCTGCGATTTGCAGCCGTCCGCTGATACCCTCGACTCATGCGCCGCTTTTTCGCCCTGATCGCATTCGCCGCCGCAACCGCATCCGCCCAGCAAACCTTCACGCTCCAGCAAGTCCTCAGCGCGCCGTACTCCACCAATCTGACTGCCGCACCTGTGGGTTCTCTATTCGCCTGGGTCGAAGACGCCGAGGGCGTTCATAACATCTGGATCGGTGGCCCCAACCAGCCCGCGCGCCAGCTTACTCACTACACCGAAGACGACGCGCAGGACATCGCCTCGCTCACCTGGTCGCCGGACGGCAAAACGATCGCCTATGTCTACGGCGCCGAAACCGGAGCCAGCGGCCGCCCCGCAAACCCTGCGCATCTCCAGCGCCCGACACCCGTCGAAATCATCTTCCAACCCGTTGAGGGCGGAGACGCTATCCATCTCGGCGAAGGCCGTGCCCCTCTCTTCTCCTCTGACGGCAACTCTTTCTTCTTCCTCCGCTCCGGCCAAATCTTCACCGCCGATCTCGCCGCACTTAAAACTTGTGCAGCAAACAAAACCTGTCATCCTGAGCGAAGTCTCGTGGCAACATCACGAGACGCAGCCGAAGGACCTGCCGCTGTGTCCGCACCACCTCAATTCCCGGCACCGTTCAACCACATCCTGCTCTACGATCGCGGCACCGCCTCCTCGCTCACCCTCTCCCCCGATGGCAAGCTCCTCGCCTACATCTCACACCGCCGCACCCACACCTTCCTCGCCCTCTACAACCTCGAAACCAAGACCCTCACCTTCCCCGCGCCCTCCACCGGCAACGACTCCGCGCCTAGCTTCTCCCGCGACGGCAAGCAACTCGCGTGGCTCCGCTTCCCCTTCACCGACCCGCCCGAGTTTGCGGGCAACCGCACTTCGCCCAACCCCTGGTCGATCCAGATTCTCAACATTCCCACCAACGAAACCCGCACCCTCTTCCAACCCGAAGCCAACAAACCCGGCAGCGCCGAACCTCGTATGTCCACCGGCGAACCTCGTCTTTTGTGGGCACTCAATCCGACGACCCACGCCCTCGTCGAGAGCACGCCGCAGCAACCTTCGGCAGCTTCTACAAAACTGGAGCAAGTGTCGTTTGGCCGGAAGCAAAAGCCGTCCGTGTCAGATGCACCCCCGCGTGAATTCAAGCAGTGGCTGTTGTTCTTCAGCGAAGCCGACGGCTACGTTCATCTGTATGGACTTGACCCATCAGACCCCAATCCGAAGCCAGTCCCCTACAACGAAGGCCCATACGAAGTGGAAGACGCGACCGTTTCTCCCGATGGTCACATGATCTATTACGCCTCGAATCAAAACACGAGCGACGGCCCTGGGAATTACCCCGCGGACCCTCTTGATCAGGATCGACGGCACATTTACGCGGAGTATGTCGAACCCTATTTTGGCGGTGTTGGTCCGGTACGAATTACGACAGGAGCAGGAATTGAGACGCATCCTGTCCTTTCGGCAGATGGTCAGTGGATGGCAGAGCTAGTCTCTTCACCGTTGTCTCCGATGCATGTGCACTTCGTCGAACGACAGCTGGTTATCGCACCCAGCGGTGGCTTGAAACCGGGTGTCGCCAGATCCATGCCGGCGCATTCTCTCGCACCTTCTGCATATCCGGAGAAAACCCTCATCACTCCGACCCAGGTCATCTTCCCTTCCTCCGACAAACTCTTCCAACTCCACGGCCAGCTTTTTCTCCCCAAATCTGCCGCACCCACGAACGGCAAACGCCCCGCCATCCTCTTCTTCCACGGAGGCCCCAAGCGCCAGATGCTCCTCGGCTACCCAGCCATGGACTACTACTCCAACGCATACGCCATGAACCAGTACCTCGCGTCACGCGGTTACATCGTGCTGAGCGTGAACTACCGTGGAGGCATCGGATACGGCCTCGACTTTCGCCAGTGCCAGCACTGCGGAGCCGACGGGGCTGCGGAATATAACGACGCTCTCGCCGCTGTCGCCTATCTCCGCTCTCGCCCTGACGTCGACATTGCCCACATCGGCATTTGGGGAGGAAGCTACGGCGGTTATTTCACCGCCCTCGCCCTCGCCCGCAACTCCGACCTCTTCGCCGCCGGCGTCGACTTCCACGGTGTCCATGAGTGGGCCCGCGAAGATAATGCCGCTGCCGACTGGCTGCGCGGCCCGCTCGCCGAGCAGGAGAAGATCGCTGCCCTTGCCCATGCTTCCTCCCCCATGGCGGATATAGCCAAATGGAAGTCGCCGGTCCTTCTGATCCACGGCGACGATGATCCCGAAGTGGCGTATACCCAAACCCCCATGCTCGCCGACGCCCTGCGCGCGCGCGGCGTTCATGTCGAGGAGCTCATCTTCCCCGACGAACTCCACGGCTTCCTGCTCCACAAAGACTGGCTCGCCGCCTACGAAGCCGCCGCAAACTTTTTCGACCGAACGCTAAGGCCCGCGCCGACGCCTTCGAAGTAGAGCAACTCCGCTAAAATAAACAAGACCGAAACATCGCGAAGGAAACACCTCAAAACATGAGCACCACTGCACTAACCGCACAGATCGACACCCTCACCAAAACCGCCGGCCTCACCATCGCCGACACCGCCTCCGCCGCGGACTATACCGGCAACCCCACCACCCGTTTCACCCTCGCCCTGGGCGCCGACCCCGCGAAGACGCAGACCCTCGAGCTCTCCGAGTCCTTCGACGCGGCAAATCCCGCCTACGCCGCCGAACTCGCCACCTACTTCACCGAAAGCGCCCGCCGTCTTCGCAACCCGCGCCCGGATATGTACCTCGCCATGCTCGGCCTCCCGCTTAGCTTCGGCAAGTTCGGCTGGCCGTTCCACGGATCGACTTCCGGGGCCGATACTTCGCTGGTGCATGGCGAAGTCAACCTCGAAACCGGCGAACCCAGCGCGCTCCACGCCAAAATTTCCGCCTCGCTCACGCAAACCTTCGCCGAAGTGGTGACCGCCCTCGAGCAGCCATTTGCCGAAAGCTTCATCTACAACGCCGTCCGTAAAACCATGGACCAGGGCCAACTCGAGTTGACCAAATCCGGCAATCGCCAGCCTGTGCCGGTCACAACGCGCTACTACAGTCCGAAACAGAAGATCTTCATCTTCAACGACACGGACGACACCAAGCGCAGCGACTTTCTCACCGCCAAGGTCTACTGGCTCTCGGGAGTCCTGGGCGGCAGCGCTCCGGTCTGGATCGCCGACCCGCGCGACGCGCAGTACCTCAACACTACGGCCGCTGAGCTGAAGTCCGTCGCTGCGAAGCTCGCCACTGTCGGTCTCATCACCCTCTCTGACAGCGGGGAATCCGCCGCCCCCACCGCCGAGCTTTCCGCGCGCCACGCCCAATACCACGCTGAAGTCGAAGACGCCCTCAACTTTATCAAGCCCCACTTCAACGAAGACATGCGCGGCGGCCACACCAACATGTAGTGGAGTAAACACCACGACAAAAGGGCGGCCACGGGTCGCCCTTTTTCTTTACCTCACAACTGAAAACTCAAGCCTCACAACGGAACAGAGTCCCCTTCCGCGAACCTCATCCCTCAAAAAACCCAACCTCTCTGCGCTCAATAGCTCCGCGCTCCACGCTCATTCCGGCCCGGTTTAGAGCATTTTCCCTGTTGCTGGGGTTCCCGAAACAGTTGTGCAGCGGCGTTTTCTTTACGGAAAACGCCCATGAAGGCCGCGGCGCTGGACTACACCTACAGGGAAAATGCGCTATCCAATCCCCTCCAGCCGATCCAGCCTCTCCTTCAACTCCCGAACCTCCCGCCGCAACTCCTCCACCTGCTCCAGCACCCCGGCGCTCTCTGGACCCTGGGCCCTGGACCCTGGCCCCTGAACTACAGCGCCCACATCCACCGGGCCACCCAGCAAATGCGCCCACCGCGCCTCTCGCGACCCCGGCTGCCTTGCAAGTTGCACTACCAGTGCACCTTCCGAATGCTCTTCTTCCGTCCGAGAAGCCAGCCTCTGCAGCGTCGCGACCACCTGCGCCGGGTCGTCGAAACGGAACATCCGCTCCGACCGCGTCCGCAACTCGCCCGGCGTCTGCGGCCCGCGCAGCAACAGCAGGCAAATCACCGCTGTCTCGTCCCGCCGGAGCTGTAGCCGGTCCCGCACCCGATGTTCGTACTTCGGAACCCGCCCGTCCTGCGACGAATCCGCTAACCCCATATCCTCCAGCACATGCAGCCCCTGCCGTACTTCACCCTCGTCCAGCGACATCACCGGCTCGCGACTTGAGCTCTGGTTGCACGCATTGCGTAAAGCATTGAGCGATAAGGGATAATTCTCCGGTGTCGTAATCTCTTTCTCGATCAGCGACCCCAGTATCCGAACTTGTACGTCTGTCATTTTCATAGGTTTTTGCAGCTAAAGTTGCAGCCGTGACAATTAGATTACAGTCATCGAGCCAACTTTTTCCGCGTAGGGCCGTTAGAATAGAGGAAGGCAAATGACGATTCGAGAATTCGATTCGGCCTCCCACAAAAAATCCCGGGCCCTCCCATCGGAGAAAAATTTGAACCTCAACCAGATCTCTGCCAAGACCTGCGAAGCATCTAAGGCAACTGCATTTCGCACACGTTCTTTCTGGAATGCCGCTGCTCTCACGGTGCTCGTTCTTGCTCTAACGGCAGTCAACGTCTCTGCGCATGCCTCTATCACCCTCACTACGGGCGAGATGGGCTCCCCTAACAACGCCGTCGCCCTCACCGGCCAGAAATACCACCTCAAGCTCTACCACCTGCACACCGGCGAAAGCCTCGATGTCGTCTACCGCATCGGCAACACTTACTTGCCCGCCGCGCTGGACGAGCTCAACTACTTCCTCCGCGACCACCGCACCGACGACCAGAGCCAGTACGACCCCCGCGAATTCGACCTGCTCCACAACCTGCTCACCCGCCTCGGCCGGCCCAACGCCGTCGTCGACATCGTCTGCGGCTATCGCACTCCTGAGAGCAACGAATTTCTCCGCACCCGCGGCCCCAACACCGGCGTCGCGAAGAACTCGCAACACACTCTGGCTAAGGCCATCGACATACGCATCCCCGGCGTCGGCACCCGCAAGCTCCGCGACATCGCCCTCAGCCTGCAGGCCGGCGGCGTAGGCTATTACCCAATCAGCCAGTTCGTCCACGTCGACGTGGGCCCAGTCCGCAAATGGACCTTCCGCGGCCACGGCGACGACTAATCTCCGATGTCATCGGAACGACAAAGCCTCGACTCAACGTCGAGGCTTTTCTGCTTTTACAGCCCAGTGAAATGACTTTCAGGAACCCGAAATACACCCTTGATCATTGTCGGCTTGATCACGCACATCTGGATGTGAGTCTTGGCACGGAATCCGGCATTTGGATAAATTTGCTCGCCCTCAGTGAAAACTCCCCTCACCGTCTCGAAAGCCGGTTCACCCTGTTTGGCTCGGCTTTGGTGAAGATACTTTATGACTGCGCAATCCAGCTTCCTTAGAAATAAATCGTCCCCGCCCTTGTTTTCGGGCACAGGCACTCCGGATTCGCCGAGCAGCGCAACAAGTTCCTTATATGAATTCTTAACCGCGGAGATCCCGTTGGAGCTGATTAGATCCAGACAATAGCCTGGTTCGATCACTGCTCCCACTACAAACGGTTCTATTGCAGAACCGTCCTGAACGCTCTGCCGCTCTATTTTTTCCTTGGCCCAAGCCAGTGCTCGATCTGGATTTGCTTCCCAGAAATAGATTCCGGGGCCAAGCCAATCATAATTATTTTCACTAGGCTCAAAGGCTTCATTTTGGAGCAGTCGTTCTCCAGTTTCCCGGTCACATCCGTGATAACCGAGAATAAAGGAAGCGCTTAGGCTATGCACCCTGCTTGTAGTTCCCGTTCAGTTGGCCGTCTGGGGTGGCAATACCTGCCTCGACCAAAAAATCGAGGGCTTTTTTTCGTGATCCACCAACCTCAGCTCTGACAGCTTCCATCGCGGCCAGCGTCTTTTTAAGATCTTCGTTGCTCATGGCTCACCAATCAAACTATCTAACTATCTAAAGTTTATCACTATCATTCCGTGTTCGACGCCATCACTTACCGCCGCTTCAACCCCAGCAAACTCAGGAAGAAACTGCCAAAACAAACCTCGGTCCCCAGCATCAGACACAGCATCGCGGGCAGCGTCCGCCGCATCATCTGCACTGGAGCCAGCGGACCATACCCTGCGTGCGCCCATGCATTCACCGAGAACATCGCAATCCCCAAACCCGCCAACACAAGCAGCACGCCGGCAATCAGTCCAGTCTCCAGCGTCACGAACTGGAACCACCGCTGAAAACTTTCATCCTCCGGAAGCAGCCCTTCGGTGATCGCAAACACCTTTGCCGCGATCCCGAAAAACACGAGCTGAAACCCGAGCAGCACCGCCGCCACGGCATACGCCAGCGTATCCACACCGAGGTTCACAAAGCCCAGCGGCCGTTCCGCCGGCAGCAACCACGCCATCAGCGCGAGCCCGCCCAGCATCAACGTCAGACCGGGAAACAGGAACAGCCAGCGCGGCGAGTACATCAGCAGAAATCGCAAATGCCGCCAGCCATCGCTCCACGTCTTCAGGTGCGGAGGCCGGCTCCTGCCGTCTTTTTGCAAGGTGGTGGGCACCTCAACAATCTTCTGGTTCAGCAGCGACGCCTTTACCACCATCTCGCTGGCGAACTCCATGCCCGTCGTCCGCAGACCCAACCGCTCATACGCGTCGCGAGAGAACGCGCGTATGCCGCAATGAAAATCGCCAATCGGCGCATGAAACAGCACGCGCCCCACTTTGCTCAGCACCGGATTCCCCAGATAGCGATGCAGCACCGGCATCGCTCCCGGCCCAATGCCACCCTGAAAGCGGTTGCCCATCACCAGGTCCGCGCCCTTGCGCAACTCCGCCAGAAACCGCGGGATATGCGCAAAGTTATAGCTGTCATCCGCATCGGCCATAAGCACAAATCGCCCGCGAGCCGCGGAGATTCCAGCATTCAGCGCCGCGCCGTAGCCACGCACCGGCACCGCGACCACACGTGCCCCGTGCTCCGTTGCGATGGCCTGCGAGCCGTCGGTCGATCCGTTGTCCGCCACCACGACTTCGCCGGCGATGTCATTTTCGCGCAGTGCCGCCAGCGCTTTATCAACACACACCGCCAGCGTCTCCGCCTCATTCAGACACGGCATCACGACCGTCAACTCCACTGCATGCAACTCAATCACCGCCGCGTCGTTCATCGCGAAGCCTCGCCCGGCGAATGCAACGGCAGCGCATAAAATGCCGTTTCCCCCAGCCTCACCCAGCCCGCCGACGCCGGATGAGCCGCGTTCATCTCACCTGGATCAAAACGCCCCACCAGCACTCGCGCTCCCTCCGCCCGCATCACAACGTACACCTGCTCCCTGTTCGGCAGCGCATCAAGCTGGCCGATCAAATGCTTCGGCTCCGGTTCATACATCTCCGTCAGCACCTGGGCCCCTGCGAGCCGCGCCCAATAATTGTCATGCAGACAAGCCGTTGTGCCGACACATGCGATCTCATCGCCCGGCCGCACACCCATCGCACGCAAACCTTCTGCGGCGCCAAAAATCTGCGGGTCCTGCCAGCCATGCGCGAAACCCGCAACCGACTGCTCGCGCCGTTGCTGCAAAGCTACACGCAACGTCTCCCCCAGCGCCAGAAACGCCAGCAGGGCTACCAACACGCCGGCGCCGGAACGCAACGCAGTAGCCGGAAACAAACTGCCTTGGCGTGCATCGCTCTCGGCCCGCACCTGGAGCGCCGCAAACACCGGCAGCAACACCGCAAAATACGCCACCGTCACATACCGCTCTTCGATATTGACCAACCCATAAATCCCCCACATCGCCAGGCCCAGCCCCACTACCGGCCACCAAAACCGTGTCTCGCGAAGCCGTAGCCGCGCCCCCGCAAACAACAGCAGCGCCAACAAGATCATCGGCTCCGGATGATTCAGCACATAACGAAACACCAGCACTACATTCCGCCCATCGCGCTTCGCAAGCTGCCCCAACTCGATATGCGGCACGATCCGCTCGTTGAAGTACGTCGCATCGAACCATGCGGGATAAGTCCCCAGCGCATGTCCCTTGTAGCTATAAATTCCCGGCTGCGCGAGCAATTGCTTCTCGGGATGCGCCAGCTCCACCTTCGCCGCTCCAAAGTCCTTCGTCATCCACGGTTCAAGATGCATCTTCTCCGTACCGCCGACGTACCACGCATAATTCAAGCTGCCGGAGTCGCCAAAATCAAACCGCTGTTTCTGCCGCGAAAGCGCGGCTACATATGGCCCAGCAACCGCGGCGAACACCGCCAGCGCCAGCACGCCACTCGTGACCGCTCGCAACAAAGTCCGCCGCTGCCCCAGCCACTGAAACAACACCAGCACCGCAATCGCCAGCAGCGCCAGCAAAAACGCAAACGACTTTGTCAGATAGGCCAGCCCAAAGAACATCCCCACCAGCGGCGCGAAAACCAGCCTGTCCGTTGCCAGAGCCTGCAGCAACATTGCCAGCCCTGCGAGGATCAGCGCCTGCAACAAACCATCCGGCCCTACCCGGTTCAGCGTCAATTCGCGCTGCGCCGCGATCACCAGCAACGCCACGCCCAGCAACCGCAGCGCATTCAACGACAGCACAGCCGGCGCTGCGCCCATCGCTTCGCGCAAGCGGACCAGCGCTGTCACGAACCACAGCATCGCCGCCACCTGCGCAAGAAATACAACGAAATTAACGGCGTAGTAGATACCGAGCTCGTTCGTCCGCGACGGATGCGCCACCATTTGCGCCGCGCTCAGCAGCGCGGGATACAACGGATGCCAATACCCATTGACCGCATCCGCCCAGCGATGCGCGTGCAGCAGGTCGGCAATGTCCATGTACGCGACCGCATCGCCGTCCAGCATGTATGGCGCAAAGGCCGCCGCCAGACCCATCACGGGCACCAGCGCCACCAGGTACACGAGCAGCGGCCGCCGCAAAGTCGGGGCGTTCACGCGGTCTCCTGTTGCAGGGGGAATTCACTCATGGGTGGCTCGCACAAGAATATCGCGCCGCCGCCCTTCTCCGGCAAACTCTTATCGAGTCAGAACTTCGTCGGGGACCACCGGGTCCGCGCCAACGCTGTCCCGCGTATTCTTCTGCACGGCGATTGCAGCAAACACGCTGAGCAGATACGCCATCGCATAGAAGCCCTTTTCTGAAGGAGTCAGCGTCGCATTCCACAACCCGACCGCCATCAACAGCAGGCAAATCATCACGGAGACCCATGCCAACCCGTAATAAATATTCGTTACCGGAATCCCGTCCAACCGGTCACGCACACTCTTCTGTACCGACACCGCCGAAAACAAACCGTACATCAGCAATGTGAAGTAGTAGCCCTTTTCATTCAACTCCATCGTTGCTTTCGAGAGGCCGATGCAAAACGCCAACGCACCCAGAAGCAGTGCGGTCCAAGACGCGCCGATAAATGCGGCAGAGGGCTTTCGGTAAGGCTGGCTCACGGTCAAATCTCCTGGGAGTAACTTTTCAGATCGCGCAACTCACGAATTGTTACTCGCAACTCGAAATCTTACAATCCCCCGACCGGTTGGGCTGAGCAAATCCATAGCATTTTCGCTTCGATGTAGTCGCAGATCAGGCATCTATATGTCGCGCCTTCAGCGCTCTGGCATATATCGCATCTCTAACCCAGGGCTTCGCCCTGGGCTGATATAGAACGGGCCTTCAGCCCTGAACCAGACCCGAGATAAATAGCCCGGGCACCTCACAAAATGTATCGGCTCAAATCCTGGTTCTTCACAATCTCCGCAACCTGCTGTTGGACATACTCGCGGTCCACCACGACCACTCGCTCCACCACGCCCTTATCGCCTGCGCGCTCCATCAGCTTCGGCACCTTCGTCGAAGCCGCGACACCTTCCACCGGCTTCACCAGATCCGGAGCATGGAAGCTGATCTCATCCAGCACCTTCTCCATGATCGTATGCAGCCGCCGCGCGCCGATGTTCTCGGTCTGCTCATTCACCTGAAACGCGAAGTCCGCCATCTCGCTGAGAGCCTCCGGCGTAAACTCCAGCTTCAATCCCTCGGTTTCGAGCAGCGCCACGGCCTGCTTCACTAGCGACGCCCGTGGCTCCGTCAGAATCCGCAGAAAATCTTCCACCGTCAGCGCCAGCAGTTCCACCCGGATCGGAAAGCGTCCCTGCAGCTCCGGAATCAGATCGCTCGGCTTCGACACATGAAATGCACCCGCCGCGATGAACAAAATATGGTCGGTCGAAACGTTTCCATACTTCGTATTCACCGTCGTGCCTTCGACGATCGGCAGAATGTCTCGCTGTACGCCTTCGCGCGAAATATCCGGCCCATGCCCTCCCTCGCGCCCGGCGATCTTGTCGATCTCGTCGAGAAACACGATCCCCGCATCTTCCACGCGCTCCACCGCGACTCGCGTCACCTGGTCCATATCGACCAACCGCTGTTCCTCTTCCTGCACCAGGTACTCGAACGCGTCGGCGATCTTCATCAGCCGTTTCTTCGTCCGCTGCCCAAACAATCCCGGCAGCATGTCCTTCAGGCCGCTCTGCTCAAACTCTTCCGGCGGCTGGTTCGAAATAATCTCGAACTGCGGCATATTGCGATCGCGCACATCCATTTCTACGGTGCGTTCATCCAGCTTGCCCTCGCGAAACTGTTGCCGCAGACGCTCCTTCTCCCGCGCCCGCTCCGCCTCACTCTTCGGAACAATCGCCAGCGTAGGCGAAGAACTGGGTGGCCCATCCTTTCCCGCATTCTGGGAAAGGGTGGGGTCGGCCACGACTTCTCCGGGCGAAACCCCAACATGCGAAACCACCACAAGCCCGGGTGCCCCATGCCCTGCTTCCGAGACATGGGTTGTGGTCGCCATACTCGTACCTTGCGCTGCCAACAAATCCACCAGCCGGTCTTCCGCCGCCAGCTCCGCGCGGTCCTCAATCTCGTCGAGCTTCTCTTCGCGGACCATGTCGATCGAAATCTCAACCAGGTCTCTCACCATCGACTCGACATCGCGCCCGACGTATCCAACCTCGGTAAACTTCGAGGCTTCGACCTTCAAAAATGGCGAGTTGGTCAGCTTCGCCAGCCGCCGTGCTATCTCCGTCTTACCGACGCCGGTCGAGCCGATCATCAGGATGTTCTTCGGCATAATCTCTTCCGCCAGGTCCGGCGGAAGCTTCTGCCTCCTCATCCGATTCCGCAGCGCCACCGCCACGGCACGCTTGGCGGCCGCCTGCCCTACAACATACTTATCAAGTTCGACAACGATCTCTCGCGGAGTCAGGTCGTCCAGCGCAAGGGGTTGGTCTTCGGCGGTGCCAGGTAAATAAATTGCCATTACTTCGTGCTTTCTCGAAACCGTTGGTAGAGTTGTTCGGCCTCTTCATGTTGACGATTCTTCTCGTCCATACTGGCAAAACGAATCGTTTTGTCCATTGGCTTACCTACATCGACTCCGGCCCAGCGGTAGACCTCCACCGCGAGCCTTGCATTGGCCCGCATCTTGTCCGTAATGGATTTATCTGACCAATAGCGGCGAGCTGCCAGTTCATCCGCCTCACTATCGAAAGGGGCAAAGAGTCGCTTCAATTCGGCTAGGGAAGGCTCTTCCATAGTCATCATTTTACCGCTTCGCTCCTGTGCATTTGCCCAGCGGGACTCGTGGTCTCAAGATCATCACCAACTACGCCTTCAGTTCTTCCACCGTCACATTCAGGTTCGAATAAATACAGATTTCTGCGGCGATTTTCATACTCCGCTCCACGATCTCACGTGCCGAAAACTCCGTATTCTCCATCAACGCCGTCGCCGCCGCGAGCGCGTAGCTCCCTCCGGAGCCAATTGTCGCAATCGCCCCATCGGCAACCGTATCCGGCTCGATGACGTCGCCGTCGCCGCTCAGCAGAAACATCTGCTTCGCATCGGCGACAATCAGCAGAGCCTGCAACTGCCGCAGCAGCTTGTCCGTCCGCCAGTCCTTCGCGAGTTCAACCGCTGAGCGCCCCAGGTTCCCGCCATACTGCTCCAGCTTCGCCTCAAACCGCGTAAACAAGCTGAATGCATCCGCAGTCGATCCCGCGAACCCTGCCAGAATCTTCTCGTTATACAGCCGCCGAATCTTCTTCGCGGAGTGCTTCATCACAGTCGCCCCCAGTGTGACCTGCCCATCGGCAGCCATCACGACGGCATCGCCACGCCGCACGCACAGTACGGTGGTCGACCGCACACGGCGGCCTTCACCGAGGTCGAGCGGGTGGGCGGAGGGCGGGTTCAAACGCGGGAACACGGGCGGGTTCTTCTTCATTGATCGCACAGTGCAGTATATCGCCGCTGCTGTTCTATGCTGAGAGAGTTCCCCCATGGCCCCGTTTCTACCCCATCTTTCCCGTCTGCTCCAGCAGAGCCGCATACCGACACACCCTCGCATTGCCGCCGGAGTCGCCGCGGGCATCGCTGCCGCGGGCTGTGGCGTCTGGCTCTACATCCGCAGCCGCCGTCCATCCGCCATCGAGCTCGAGCGCCGCCGCCGTGAGCACCTCACGCTCCACGGCCGCATCACCGACGGCAGCATTGTCGACGCCCGCTCCCACGACGGCAACGAAAGCATCAGTCCCACGCCCGACGTCCTGCTGTTCCGCTACCGCATCGCGGGCGTCACCTACGACTGCGCGCAGGACGTCTCCCTCCTCCCCGAATGCACCGCCGGCTACCGTATCGACCAGCCCGTCCAAGTCCGCTACGACCCTCGCAACCCCGGCAACAGCATCATCGTCTCCGAAGAGTGGAGCGGCCTTCGCATGAAACCCCAGCGCGTCCTCCCCTTCGATACCAACCCACGCAGCTAGTCCGAAGAGGCCACCGCTCGTAGACACCCAACCGCCGTCACCACAAACGCATACACTAGAGATATGCACGTCCACGCGAAAACCGACGCGCCAAAGTCCGGCATCCAGAGCATCCTCAAGTTCTCCCTCTGCCTCACCCTGCTCTACATTCTCGCGACCGCCTGGTTCGGCCTCCGTGCCCACTCGCTCGCGCTACTCTCCGAGGCCGGCCACAATCTCTCCGACTTCCTTGCGCTCGGCCTCAGCTTCGTCGCCGTGTACCTGCAATCCCGTCCCGCCACTGAAGACAAGACCTTCGGCTATCAGCGCGCCGGTGTCCTCGCCGCCTTCGTCAACGCGCTCACTCTCATCGTGCTCGCCGGCTGGATCGCCATTGCCGCCATCCACCGTTTCGCCGACCCGGTCATCGTTCAGCCGCGGCTCATGATGTACGTAGCCGCCGCCGGTGTGCTGATGAACGGCGCCATCGCCACCCTGCTCTGGAAGTTTTCGGGCGACGTCAACATCCGCAGCGTCTTCCTGCATATGCTCGGCGACACGCTCTCCACCGCTGCCGTCATCCTCGGCGGTCTCGGCATTCTGCTCACCGGCCTGCAGTGGATCGACCCACTGCTCTCGCTCATCATCGCCGCCATGATCCTCTGGAGTTCTATCGGTATCGTCCGCGAGACCCTGCACATCCTGCTCGAAGGAACGCCGCGCAGCCTCAACCTCGCCGACATTCGTACGGCCATGGAAAAGGTCCCCGGCGTCGTCAACGTCCACGACCTTCATATCTGGAGCCTCGGCTCCCAGTCCCATGCTCTCGCCAGCCACATGCAGGTCATCGAAATGGACCTCGGTGAAAGCGAGGCTCTTCTCGAGCGCGTCAATCACCAGCTCCGCGACCACTTCGGCATCAACCACACCACCATCCAGCTCGAAATCACCGACTGCCCCACAGTCGACGGCTGCTGCTCTCCGCCCGAGCCTGAAGTCATCGACGGCCACTCCCATCACAGCCACGGCCCTGGCAGCCACGACCACTCCCACAGCCACGCTCACTGAAGCACTAAACTCACTCACCTCTTAAAACACAACGGCCGCACTCTTCAGGGGATGCGGCCGTTGTCTCGTTGATGAGCCCACTAGAATTTGTAGGTGTGCTTACCAAACGTATAGGTAAGACTCACCGTGGGCTCGCTCGTAATCGTTATTAATTTCGGTAAGTTCTGTCCGTAATCCGCGAACTTATACAGCAACCCGCGATACTCCGCACGCAACGCCCATTGCGGATTGAAGTGATAATCCACTCCCGTTCCAAAAACAATCAGCGGACGAAAGTTTGTCCCGGCAACCGTGCAGCAACCTCCAACCGTCGGAATAGTAGCCGTGCTTCCGCGCTTTGCCGGCTGGAACGCCAGAAACCCGGCACCCTCATCCGTAAAACCAGTTAGCCTGTGCGTAATATGCACCTGCGCCACATGCGACAAACTCAACTCCCATACATTATTCGGCACATAAAAATTGCTTCGCGTCCCCTCTGATTGCGCGCCAGCATCGTTGGTGTTGTGTTCCGTCGCCCGTGTGTACCCGATGTTCACCGAATATCCCAACCACGGCCTGAAACTCTGCCGAAACGTAGTAACGAGGTTCGGTGATGGATCCAGACTCTGTGTCATGAAGCCTCCCGCTTCCCCATTCTCGATGCGTGTGGCCGTCAGTTGCGGCGAGCCGCCCAGCGACACGGTCGTTTCCACCTTGTGCCGCGCTGCAATCTGCGGCTTCGTCGAAGCCGCAGTGGTAGATGAAATTCCCGGCGCATCCGGCAGCATCGGCGCAAACAACGCCGCCGCCAGTAAGTTATCGTGTGAACTGCTTGTACCCGCAGGTTCCTCAGCTTGCGGCGTTTGCGAAATGGCACTGCGAGATAGTCCCGCTGAGACAAGTCCCAGCACAACGACGGAGCGAACAACAAGTATGGCCCTACACTGCTTCAAAGCGATCTCCTATGACTTCGGATCGCGCCTCTGCCCTCGAAAGTTTTCTTCAAAAACTCAATCGCATGCGTAACCGCAATTGTTGGAATGACCGTCAGACGCGGTCTCTGCACGCATGGTGAGCGAGAAAAAAATATTTATATCGCGCTACCGTTTTGCGAAAACATGCGTAACAGCTAATCTGGCTTTGCGACCCTTCCATGACGCACACCGCTCCCCAACCCGTCCGTCGCGTCGCATCGGTCGACCTGCTGCGTGGCCTTCTCATGATCGTCATGGCGCTCGATCACACGCGCGATTACTTTTCGAGCGCCGCCGTCGATCCCACTGACCCACTCAACTCATGGCCCGCAGAGATGCGGGTCTTTTCTTTCTCTACACTCTATCCTCTACGCTCTACCCACTGCTTTACAGGTAGCTTAGCCACCAGTCGCGGCGGCGAGCTTTGACCCCGGCGAACCATTTGCAGGGAAAGTAGAGAGACGTCACTACCGAGAGCCAGATGAAATAGACGACGGGCAGTGAGAAGGCGGCCGCGGCGATGGGGGGATTGAATATGGGCTGTGGGGGATGGACGTGAATCGTGTGCGTCGCGCACA
>Ga0207125_10034_pt1 | contig 34096 bp, 32 predicted proteins | sample Alteio_BWMinHeat_19_FD_153556 | JGI IMG/M metagenome (GOLD analysis project Ga0207125, IMG submission 153556) | Enriched cells from forest soil in Barre Woods Harvard Forest LTER site, Petersham, Massachusetts, United States -... | ecosystem: Environmental > Terrestrial > Soil > Temperate forest >...
TCATCAAAATATTTTGCTCGGATAACACACTGCACCAACGCTTGCATCTACTTGACTGCTGCACATTCCGTTTTGGAGGTACGCCTTGGGACTGATTATCGTTATCGTTCTTCTGCTGCTATTGTTCGGGTCCTTCCCCATTTACCCGTATTCGCGGGACTGGGGCTATCGCGGCTCTGGCGTACTCGGCACCATATTGCTGATCGTCGTCATCCTCTGGCTGCTGCACTACATCTAGACCGCGGGCAACATCTCTCACACTGGATCCCCACACTCGAATAAGATGAAAGGCGCGCCTGAATATTGAGCGCGCCTTTTCCTCATGAGCCCAGCCACCGCCGCACTCTCATCTCTCCGCCTCAGCGACCTCGCCCCCAATGCCGTTCAGTCTGAAATCCGCGCCATGACTGTTGCCTGCGACACCGCCGGCGGCATCAACATGGCCCAGGGCGTCTGCGATACCGACCCTCCGCTACCCGTGGTCGACGCCGCGATCCACGCCATCGCCAGCGGACTCAACATCTACACGCGCGCCGACGGCATCGCCTCGCTGCGCGAAGCCATCGCGCAAAAATTCGCGAACTTCAATAACATCACCGTTGACCCGGCTACAGAAGTCTTCGTCACCTCGGGCGCTACCGGAGGCCTGCACGCCGCGCTGCTTGCGCTGCTCAACCCCGGCGACCAGTGCATCGTGTTCGAACCCTTCTACGGCTACCACGTCAGCACGCTGCGCTCGCAACGTGTCGAGCCCATCATCGTGCCTCTCCAGGCTCCCACGTGGGCGCTGGATATTGACCGCCTTCGTGCCGCGATCACGCCCCGCACACGCGCCATCATCCTCAACTCGCCGTCGAACCCTTCCGGCAAAGTCAACACCCTCGCCGAACTCGAAGCGATCGCGGAGATCGCCATCGAGCACGACCTGTTCGTCTTTACCGATGAAATGTACGAGTACTTCATCTACGACGGCGAGCGCCATATTTCGATTGCAGCGCTTCCCGGCATGGCAGAACGCACCATCACCATTTCCGGGTTCTCCAAAACTTTCTCCGTGACCGGCTGGCGTCTTGGCTACCTTGCAGCAAGCGGAAAGTGGATGCCCGCCATCGGCTACTTCCACGACCTTACGTATGTCTGCGCGCCCTCTCCGCTTCAGCACGGAGCTGCCGCCGGTCTGCTGGCGTTGCCGCAATCTTTTTACGACGAACTCGCCATCGAGTATCAAACCAAGCGCGACATGACCTGCGCTTCCCTCACCCGCGCCGGCCTCACGCCATCCATTCCCACCGGCGCTTACTACATCCTCGCGGATGTTTCCCGTGTGCCCGGCACGGACGCCAAGCAGAAGGCCCGCACCCTGCTCGCCGATACCGGTATTGCAGCAGTCGCGGGCTCCGCATTCTTTGGCAACGATGAGCATGGGCGTAATCGCGGCGAGAACCTACTCAGGTTCTGCTTCGCGAAGAAGTCTGCGGATCTGGAAGAGGCGTGTCGCCGTCTCGACGCCTACACCCCGGACGGGCGAAAGTAGGCGTCGCCAAACGGCGGTCGGCTGACACTCTGTGTCAGTCACACACTCAACAGCTATTCAGCATGGTTCCAGTGGCCCGGAACCCAAACCCAGTCCTCTCCGCGCCGGTCCCAGTGACCCTCGATCCAGCGAGCGTGCTCGTAGGGTGGTTGCACGTAGGCCCCCGGAACCCAGGTGTAATGGTCACTGTCCCAGCGATGGTAGCCGGGTTGCCAAACCCAACCTGAATGCTCGGTAGGAACAGGCGGAGCCGCTTCTTCAGGATGTGGAGGAGGTGCGATATGAACAACGATCTGAGCCCCAGACACGAGCGCAAAAGACAGTACCAAGCCACCAACGGTAGCGAAAACGTACTTTTTCATCATCAAGCTCCTTGCGTGATTTCCGTACCGCACCTCTGAAATCTCGTGCGCATAAAATTCGACGCCTTCGTATCCGCCGGGGGTTGTCGTTCGCGCACGGCATATTCGCCTCGCGTCAGAGGTTGTCTGTGCCAGGAGGTTGCCCGCATTCGGTAATTTTAAAGACAGTCTTCCACAGGACAGGTCAGGCGGGAACGTGAACTCTCTATCCTTCGACTACTTGCAGATAAGGGTGGCCGTAACGTTGCCTTCGGATAATGCCGTCAGCGTGACGGGCATGGTCGTTGCCCCTTTGCAGGTCGCGACGCCATTCGTCGCTTGCCCAAATGTGCTGTCGATCGGCGCATTCACTGTATCCGAACTCGACCACGTCGTCTGGAACGGCGCGAGAACGTATGCAGGAATAGCAATCGAACATCCCTTGGGGTAGGTTGTCACCGAGGTCGCGGTAAACTGCTGCTGATTCGCCGGCGGCGCTGCCATGTGGTCGAGCGTCGCTGTGGTCGGAGTAACGGTATACGTCGTCGTACCGGCACAAGCATCCGTGCCAACAGCGGCACATCCGCTCAACAAAGAACAGGCGAGAGAACACGCAGCAAGCAGCCCCAGAAACACTTTCATGGCAGGCCCCTCATGAGGCGCAAACAACCGTTTCATGCGGAAATCCTACACCCGCATGAAACGGTTTTGCCATGAATTTTTAGCAGCCGCCCATGATGGATTCATCGTACGGAAGCGTCAACCAACGTCGCGCACCGCAGTGTCCGCCCGCAATCGACGGGATCAGCATCACTTCATCACCGTCTTCGAACGCGTGCGCATCGCCGCCCAGAAAACGAATATCCTCATCGTTTACATAGACATTGATGAACCGCCGCAGCTTCCCGTTCTCGTCCTTTACGTTTGCCGACAGCGCGGGGAACTTTGCGTCAAATTCGGTTAACAAGCCTGGGAGATTTGCCGCATCCGACTCAAACGTTTTTAGTCCATCCGTATGCCGCGCGAGTGCGGTCGGCAGAGTCACCTTGATGCTCATCGCGCACCTCCCGCAAGCTCCAGCTCAAGCGCATCGAGGTTGCCGTCGAACGCCCGGATATACGCATCGAACGCCGCGAGCTTCGGCTTGACCGGCACCGCCTCTTCAAACCGGCCTTCGAGCGCGTCGGTCGTCTTCAGGCCATTGCCCGTGATGCAAACCACGGTCGTCTCGTCCGGCGAGATGCGTCCATGCGCATACAGGCGGGCCGTTACGGCAGTTGTCACGCCGCCGGCGGTTTCGGTAAAGATGCCTTCGGTCTCCGCAAGCTCCTGGATCCCGGCAACAATCTCCACATCGGAAACATCCTCCGCCCATCCACCCGACTCGCGAATCATCTTCGCGGCTGCTGGCCCATCAGCAGGATTTCCAATCGCCAACGAACGCGCAATGGTGTTCGGCTTTTGAGGCTCAATGTAATCCCAGCCCTGCTTGACTGCTGTCGAAATCGGCGAGCATCCTGTAGCTTGCGCTCCAAAGAAACGCACCTTCTTCGGTTCGACCAGGCCCAGAGCGATCAACTCGCCGAACGCCTTCTTGATCTTGCGGATGAGCGAGCCACCGGCCATCGGGCAAACCACGTTATCCGGCAGCTTCCAACCGAGTTGTTCAGCGATCTCATAGCCGACTGTCTTCGAACCCTCGGCGTAATACGGCCGCAGGTTTACGTTCACAAAGCCCCAGCTATACTCATCCGCAATCTGCGTGCACAGACGGTTGACATGGTCGTAATTGCCGTCGATCCGCACCAACTGCGCGCCATACACCTGCGTGTTCAAAATCTTCGCGGCTTCCAAATCAGCCGGCACCAGGATGCAAGCCTTCAGCCCCAGCCGCGCCGACTGCGCCGCCACGGAGTTCGCCAGATTGCCGGTCGACGAGCATCCCACGGTCGTAAATCCAAACGCCTGCGCATTGGCCAGCGCGACGGAAACTACGCGGTCCTTGAAGCTGAGCGTCGGAAAACAAACGGAATCATTCTTCACATAGAGATTGGTTGCGCCAATGCGCTTCCCAAGGCCCCGGGCGCGTACTAACGGCGTAAATCCTACCGGCAGATCGGGCTGAAAGCCCTCCGGAATCGGCAGCAGCGCTTTATACCGCCAGATATTCGCCGGCCCTGCGGCTACGCTTTCGCGCGTAAACTTGCCGCGAATCTGTTCCAGGTCGTAATGCACCTCGAGTGGCGCAAGGCACTCATCGCAGGCCGAAAGCGGCCGGTTACCAAAGCTTTTGCCACACTCATTGCAGCGAAGCTCATACAAATTACAGGAATATTCCATTACAACTCTCCCTCGTAGCCAAGGGGGTTGCGATCCTGAGACTTGTCTCTGTGCTGGAATGCCGAAGCGGCTAAGGAAGGAAATGCGGGGGTGCAACAAAAGAGCCGCTGCAAACTCCGAATCTCATGTTCCCTGTTTCCAGGAGAGAGTTGACACCGGTACGAACGTTTGTCCGGTTGTCGTGGCGTCTCAGGGCTCGTCCCTCAACCACTCTGCATGAAATTCAAATCTGCCGAAGCAGACTGGAATGAATCTTTTGTATCACACCCTCAGGCCGGAAGCAAGAAAACCATTTTCCACAGTGGACATCGCGCCCGCGAAACGATAAGCTACGCCCGTAAGCTTCTCGGGTTCCGGTTGTTCCATTCCAACTTCGGAGAGTACCGTCATGGCAGGCGACCTGTTGCTTCAAAACCTTACCTACAATCAGCGTTCGACCTTGATCGAGGCCGGCGGCGTTCAGACCATGAGCATCTTCCATTCCGACAAAGTCTGGGACAAAGGCTTAGGTCTTTCGACATTCCTCAAATCGGGGTCCGCTTCCCGGGTCGGCCTGCCGCCGCATAGCTACATCACTTTTGAGCGTGAACTGTCCGCTACGTACAGAACGGACAAGATGCTCCGTCTCCGCCTCGACGATCTGCTCAGGAAGGCGACGCGACCAGCATTTGTCTCGGTCAAGGCATCGCTCGCCGGCTGGCCCGGAGTTGGCCCTCTATCCGCCGTTCTTATACTCGAAGCCGCCCTTCCCCTCGGCAAAATCATCATCGAGTTCTACACCATGGACGATACCAAGCTCCACCAGGTATTCCCGACCTGGCAGATGGTCCCCGAGTAGCTGACAAAAATACCTCCGCCGTGACATAATTCGTCCCGCAGGCGATACACGTCCCTGCATACGTACACTGGCTGCGTCAAGGAGGGTACCTCCCATGAAGCTACTGCGCCTCATCATGAAAGGTCTCATCATCGTCTTCGCAGCGGGCAACATCTGCCGCTTCTAAGCGCTTCTAGACCGACTTAGCATGAAGTTTCTCAGCCGCTCTCCGCAGGCGGTCCAGCGAATCCGCCGGACCCGCGTCGAGCCGACGGCGAATGAGAAAGCTCATGAGCGCGCCACGCCACCCTGTTGGGAACCCAAAGCCACAGTGATAGTTCACGCGGCATTGATTCTCTCCTGTGCGAACACAGCTCATGTCTTCCCGCACCGTAATACCAAACGGGAATCGTGCGTCGAATCCAAGCTTGTAATGCAGCGGGTCAATCTCGGCAAACCGAAACTGTAGTTTCAGGTGAAGGAAGCGTGGGCCGGATTCCGCGAAGACTGTTTGCCCCACCACGGCACTCCCGGCAGGATCGACGGCTGTAATGCGCATGTTGTAGAAATTACCCCATGCCTCCGGGCGCGTAAGAAGCATCCAGACAAGTTCGACTGGCGCATGGACGATGCTGGTCGGACAACTAACGTACTTCAAAGCAGCACACCGCGTTGAGAAGATTATCGCCCGGAATCGTAATTCAAGTTCGGCCCGAGCCAGCGCTCCACCTCATCCACGCTGATCCGCTTGCGCTTGTGATAATCCTCCACCTGGTCGCGCTCGATCTTGCCCAGACTGAAATACCGCGACTCCGGGTGCGCAAAATACAGGCCACTCACGCTCGATCCCGGCCACATTGCATACGACTCCGTCAGCAGCATCCCGGTCTTTTCTTCCACATCCAGCAGCCGCCAGATCGTGCCCTTCTCCGTGTGGTCGGGACATCCCGGATATCCCGGAGCCGGCCGTATGCCGCGATACTTCTCCGCGATCAGTTCCTCCGGCGTAAACGTCTCCGCGCGGCCGTAGCCCCACAGATCGCGTGCCTGCTTATGCAGATACTCCGCGAACGCCTCCGCCAGACGGTCCGCAAGCGCCTCCGCCATGATGGCGTTGTAGTCGTCGTTGTCTGCGCGGTAGCGGTCGGTCATCTCCTTCAGTCCGATGCCGGTAGTCACCGCGAACGCGCCTACGGAGTCCGCTAACCCCGTCTCCACCGGGGCCACAAAATCCGCCAGCGAACGGCAGGCCTTGCCTTCGCGCTTTGCCTGCTGGCGCAGAAAATGCAGTGTCTCTCCCGCATCCGTCAACACGACATCGTCGCCAACCGCGTGTGCGCGGAAGAACCCAAACACACCGCGCGCCGTCAGCAGCTTCTCGCGCACGATGCGGTCCAGCAGCTTCTGCCCATCGTTGAAAATCTTCGTCGCTTCGACGCCGTTGTTCTCGTTCTCCAGAATCCGCGGATACAGCCCCTTCAGACCCCACGTGTGGAAGAACGGCGACCAGTCGATATATTCGCGCAACGTCTTCAGCGGCATCTCTTCAATCACACGAGTACCAAAGAACTCCGGCACCGCGAGATCTTCCGCCTTCCACACGATCGGCGTCCGCCGCGCTCTGGCTTCCTCCAGCGTGGCCATCGGTTCCTTGTTTTGCGCATAGTTCTTGCGCAGGTTGTCATACTCCGCACGATGTTTTGCCTCAAAGTCTTCGCGCCCATCATCGCTCAACAGGCTGGTCGTCACCGGCACAGCGCGGCTGGCATCGAGCACATGCACCACCGGCTGGCTATAGTGCGGCGCAATCTTGATCGCCGTATGCGCGCGGCTGGTCGTCGCGCCGCCAATCAACAGCGGCAGCTTGAACCCCTGCCGCTCCATCTCCTTCGCGACATGCACCATCTCATCGAGCGACGGCGTGATCAGGCCGCTGAGGCCGATCATGTCTGCCTTCTCTTCCTTCGCACGCGCCAGAATCTTCTCGCTGCTGACCATCACGCCGAGGTCGATCACGTCATAGTTGTTGCAGGCCAGCACGACGCCGACAATGTTCTTGCCTATGTCGTGGACATCGCCCTTCACCGTCGCCAGCAGGATCTTTCCCTGCGCCTTCACAATCTCGCCCGCCGCTTCCCTCGCGGCCTTCTCGGCTTCCATGTACGGCGTCAGGTGCGCGACGGCCTTCTTCATCACGCGCGCCGACTTCACCACCTGCGGTAGAAACATCTTGCCCGCCCCAAACAGGTCTCCAACCACGCCCATGCCGTCCATCAGCGGGCCTTCGATCACCAGCAGCGGACGCCCCAGCTTCACACGCGCTTCTTCCGCATCGATCTCGATGTAGGTATCAATGCCCTTCACCAGCGAGTGCGACAGCCGCTCTTCGACCGTTCCGTTACGCCACTCCTCGGTCTTCTTCTCGGTCGCGGTTGTGCCGGCTTCCTTCAGCTTTTCGCCGAAGTCCACCAGACGTTCCGTCGCATCCGCACGCCGGTTCAGCAGCACGTCCTCGACCAGTTCTTTCAGCTCCGGCTCGATTTCTTCATACACTTCGAGCATGCCGGCGTTGACGATGCCCATGTCCATGCCCGCGGCAATGGCGTGATACAGAAACGCCGAGTGCATAGCCTCGCGGACCTTGTTGTTTCCGCGGAAGCTGAAGGAAATATTGCTCACGCCGCCGCTCACCTTGGCGTGCGGCAGGTTCTGCTTGATCCACCGGGTCGCGTTGATGAAATCGACAGCGTAGTTGTTGTGCTCTTCCATGCCGGTGGCAACAGTCAGGATGTTGGGGTCGAAAATAATATCTTCCGGCGGAAGACCAACCTCGTCGACAAGGATGCGATAGGCCCGTTCGCAAATCCGAATCTTCTCTGAAAAGCTCGCCGCCTGCCCGTCTTCGTCGAACGCCATAACGACAACAGCAGCGCCATACTTCAGCACCTTCCGCGCGTTCTCGCGAAACTTCTCTTCGCCTTCCTTCAGCGAAATGGAGTTGACGATTCCCTTGCCCTGCAGGCACTTCAGGCCGGCCTCGATGACCTCCCACTTCGAGGAGTCCACCATGAACGGCACCTTGGCCACCTCCGGCTCGCTGCCCAGCAGTTGCAGGTAGCGCGTCATCGCAGCCACGCCGTCGATCATGCCTTCATCCATGCAGATGTCGAGCACGTTCGCGCCGTTTTCCACCTGCTGCCGCGCGATGCTGACGGCCTCTTCGTACTTGCCTTCCTTAATCAGACGCGCGAACTTCGGCGAGCCGGCCACGTTGGTCCGCTCGCCGATCATCATGTACACGCCCGCCTGCTGCGTAAACGGCTGCGACCCCGAAAGCCTCAGCGGTAGGATGTCTTTCTTGCTGTCATCCCCGAAGGGAACCTGCGTCTCGTTTTCGCTCAAGCGGCAACCTCGCTCTCGCGTGCATACGACCCATCGATCTGCGTCATCCCCCACCGCCGTGGCGGTTTACCCTCCAGCGCCTTCGCAATCGCCGCAATGTGCTCCGGAGTATTCCCGCAGCATCCACCCGCAATATTGATCAACCCATCCTTCGCGAAGCCCGCAAGATATCGCGCCATGTCCTCTGGCCCAAGATCGAACCCGGTCTCCGAAAGCGGGTTCGGCAATCCGGCGTTCGGATAGCAGGAAATCGCCGTGCTCGCCTTCTCCGAAAGCTCTTCCAGAAACGGATACATGAGGTCCGGCCCCAGCGAGCAGTTCAGGCCAATCGACAGCGGCTTCACATGCTTCACCGCGGTCCAGAAAGCCTCCGTCGTCTGCGCCGAAATCATCGTCTCGCCACCGCGACCCACGGCTGCCGAAATCATCACCGGCAGTTCCTTGCCGTCCTCATCGAACACATCGCGAATCGCGACCAGTGCAGCCTTCGCATTCAGGGAATCGAAGATCGTCTCCACCAGCAGCAAGTCCGATCCGCCGGCAATCAGCGCCCGCACCTGCTCCGCATAGGCCTTCTTCACCTGGTCAAACGTGACCACGCGAAAGCCCGCATCATCCGCATCGGGCGAGTTCGACAGCGACACGGTCAGCGGCCCAATCGCTCCTGCCACAAACCTCTGCCGCCCGGTCGCACTGCCCACACGGTCCGCCCACTCGCGACACTGCCGCGCCGATGTCTCGTTGATCTCCCACGCCAGGCCACTCAGCATCGGATCGTCGATGACCTTCTGGTAGAAGTCAGGGTCCTTGCGTCCACCGTGCTCGCGCGGGTCTTCGACAAAAAACTCGCTCTGCGTAATGCTCGTCGCGCCAAACGTGTTGGTCTCGATAATGTCCGCGCCCGCCTCCAGAAACCGCCGATGAATATCGCAGATCATGTCCGGCTGCGTCAGCGAAAACATGTCGCCGTTATTCAGCAGGTCTTTCGTGGAATTCTTAAACCGTTCCCCGCGAATGTCCGCTTCCGTTTTGCCATACGTGCGGATCGTCGTCCCCATCGCACCGTCAATAATCGCAATGCGCTCTTGGAGAATCTTTTCCAAAGGGTGCTTGTGTTTACTCATCTCAACTCCTCCGCGCGGTACCTTCACGCGCCTATCGCAGTACGGCGAGCCATAGAGGCTCGCCGTTGAGTTTCTACTCCCTACTCCCTATTCCCCATTCCCTGTTCTTAGGCGAGCACGTCGGCGAGGTCTTCACTGCTGCGGGGATCGAGCGGCATAGCCGGCAGGATCCCCACCAGCATGTCTTCCTTGCGCATGACGAGCGTGGTCGCGTTCAGGCTGGCCAGCTCGAACCCATGCCCATGCGTAATCGCATCCGTAGGGCAAGCCTCGACACAATAGCCGCAGAAGATGCAGCGGTTGTAATCGATGTTGTAGACCTTGGCATACCGCTCCGCCGACGAAATCCGCACTTCCTCGGTGTTGTCAGCGGCTTCGATATAAATGCAGTTGGACGGGCAGGCGGCCGCGCACAGAAAACAGGCGACACATTTTTCGAGGCCATTCTCATCGCGCTGCAACTGGTGTTTCCCACGGAACCGCTCCTGAAACTGCGCCCCGCGCATCGGCCCTTTGCCGTCAGGATAGTTCTCGACCTCGGTAGGCTGAAAGGCCTCCCGCAGCGTGATGCTCATGCCCTTCGCGATAGCGGCCGCATTACGAACAATCGACATAGATACCAGTATACGATGCCCGCCTCTACCCCGTGGCGCCTGGCTTTTAGCTCCTAGCTTTTAGCTTCTAGCTCCTAGCTTTTAGCTTTTAGCTCGCAGCTGATAGCTCGGAGCTGATAGCTGAATCAAGACCCCCCGCTCGCCGCGCCTCATCCAGCCCACATCACCGATGCGACCGAATCGTTCAACCCCATACGCTCCGCTTCGGTATACCCTTATCTCCATGAACCGCCCAGCCATCCTTGCCGCCGCCATCTTTGCTCTCACGCTCACCGCCGCCGCACAAACCGACGCGATGCCGCCCGAGCAGAATGCCCCGGCCAAACCCCACTCCCACACCATGGGAGCACCTTCGACGAGCCTCACGATCAAGACCGACGACGGCCATTCCCTCACGCTGACACTCGCCGATCTCAAGGCGCTCCCGCAGCAGACCCTCACCGTCCACAACGCGCACCAGAACGCCGATGAAACCTACAGTGGGCCGCTGCTCTCCGACGTCCTGGCTAAAGCCGGCGTCGTGCTTTCCGAAAAGACCGAGCACCCCATGCTTCACCAGTACGTCATCGCTACCGGCACCGATACATACTGGGTCCTTTACTCTCTTGCTGAAGTCCACCCCGGCCTGCACAGGGCGAAAGTCATCGTCGCCATCGCCCGTTCCGGCGAGCCGCTGACCACGGCCGGTCAGTTTGAGCTGATCAACGATCTCGACGTCAAACCCGCGCGGTGGGTCCACAACGTCACGACGATCGCCCTCCACACACCCGCCGAGTAGCCCACACCCGTAGCAAAGCAAAAGCTCTCACGCAAAGTTCGCAAAGGGAGCCAAGTTTCGCAAAGGGTTCCGTGGCGAAACTTAGCGCATTTCTTCGCGAACTTTGCGTGAGAGTACTCCTATCCTAGGCACAACTGTTTACCCCAAAGCCACAGCATCCGGTCAAAATTAACTTTACCGCCCGAACCGGTAGCTCGCCCGGAAAACCCCATTGTCGATCCCCGGGTTGTAGAACCCGCGATACCCGTTCGACATGTGCCGCATCCGAAAATCCAGCGCGAACGAGTGCTGGTGATCGCGAAATACTTCCACGCCTCCACCCACCTCAAACGTGAAGTTGAAGCGCGCGGAGTTGTTCACCGGCTCGTCGTGCGCCGAGGCCAGAAAGCCTCCATTGGCCACCAGGAACGGCTGCACTCTCTGCCGTTTCGCAAAGCCAAACCGCAGGCCCAGCGGGCTAATGCCTCCGAGATACGTCCAGCGCTTGCCGCACTGCTGGGTCGTCACTTCGGTATAGAGCACGCCGTTCTGTGTCAGACCGTCGAACGATGTCGTCCCGCTGATGCAATCGTCATTCCGCGTCGGTCCGCTGAACGGTCCGCTTACCGGTAATCCAATAATCACCGTGGGGCTCCCAAAAACCACCACCGTGTTCGTCCCCGAAACCACCGGATCGCGCAGCATCGTCACCGGCCGCAGCTCCGCCTCATACGAAAAGTCGAAGTACTGCTTATGCGCCAGCCGCAGAGAATATCCCACGCCCGCGCCAGCGATCTTGCGGTTCTCTTCCTGCCCGATAATGATGTGGCTCGAATCATTGGAGTAGTCCGCGAATACGCTGAACGTATTCCTGCGCCCATACTCCGCCTCTGGAGTTACCCTTTGGGCCCGGACACACGTCTGCAACAACAGCGCGGCACAAGCCGCAACCAATAACCGCTTCATTCAATCCCCAGATCCTTCCAGATGCTATCCACCCTGGACTTCACGTGCGCATCCATAGTAAGCATCTGCGGCCACTCTCGGGTAAATCCTTCCGCTGCCCATTTCCGCGTCGCATCGATACCCATCTTCGACCCAAAATTCGGCAGCCGGCTGGCATGGTCCAGCGAGTCCACCGGCCCCAGCGTGAACTGAATGTCGCGCTCCGGATCGATGTTGTTGGCCACCCGAAGCGTCACCTCCGCCACGTCCTGCACATCGCAGTCCTCGTCCACGACGACGACACATTTGGTGAACATCGCCTGCCCCATCGCCCAGATGCCGTTCATCACCTTGCGCGCATGACCGGCGTAACTCTTGCGAATGCTGACGATCATCAGGTTATGAAACACGCCTTCCGCAGGAAGATTGACGTCGACAATTTCAGGCAACGTCAGCTTCATCAGCGGCAGAAAGATCCGTTCGACGGCTTTACCCATCCACGCATCTTCCATTGGAGGCTTGCCGACCACCGTCGCCGCATAGATCGGATCTTTGCGATGCGTGATGCACGTAATGTGAAACACCGGATACTCGTCCTGCAGAGTGTAAAAGCCGGTGTGATCGCCGAAGGGCCCCTCGGTGCGCAACTCACCCAGCTCCACATACCCTTCCAGCACAATCTCCGCCGTCGCGGGAACCTCCAGATCGACGGTCTCGCACTTCACAAGCTCTACCGCCTTCTGGCGCAGGAAGCCTGCAATCAGATACTCCTCCACCTCGGGCGGCGCCGGCACGATCGCAGAAAACGTCGTCGCCGGATCGGTCCCAATCGCAACCGCAACCTCCATGCGCTCGCCGCGAATCTTTGCCAGCACGGTCTGCGGCACGCTGCTCGTGTCTACAGCGGCAGTTGTGCCACCCGCTGTCAGGGCCATCAGATCAACCGCGCCGGCAACATCCTGCGAAGCACCGCGCAGCCGGTCCCGGAAGTGTTCCGCCGCAACCTTCTGCCGCTGCCAGTGCATGCCGGTCGTCTTGCCGTCGTACACCTGCATCCGATACATCCCGACGTTCCGCTTGCCGTTCTTCGGATCGCGCGTGACAACACACGGCAGCGTAATAAACCGGCCGCCATCCTGCGGCCAGGTCTGTAGCACGGGAAACTTCAACACATCCACATCTTCGCCGCGCAAAATCACTTCCTTGCAGGGAGCGTTTTTTGCATCTTTGCCGTCGAGCCGCTTAGGGAAAAATCCACCCACCTCCGCAAGCACCGGCAGCATCTTCAGCTTATCCATAAAGCTTGCCGGAGCGACCGGATGCAGCAGCGTCTCGATGCGTTTCGCCACATCGTCCAGGGAGTCGACTTCGAGCGCCATCCGCATCCGCCGCTCGCTGCCGAACTGATTCATCAGCACACGCGCGCCCTTATACCCGGCGACATTCTCAAACAGCAGCGCCGGCCCACCAGCCCGCTTCGTCCCTTTGCCCGATTTTGCTGACCGGTCGGCAATCTCCGCCATCTCCAGCACCGGAGATACAGCCGCGCTGACGCGCTGCAACTCGCCCGCCTTCTCCAGCGCCTTCAACCAATCTCTCAGACTCTCGTAACCCAAACTGCCTCCCTACTACTTTGCGAAACTCTGCTCACTTCGCGAACTTTGCGTGAAAGCTTTTGCTGCTGCTCTTCAAATCTTCCAGAAAATCTTCTTCCGCCACAACACCCAGTTGGGCAAAAAGCAAACCGCCACAACCGCAATCGCAAACGCCAGCGAAGTCCACGCCGTCGAGTTCCCGTGCGAAAACCCATGCTGATACGCCAGGTTCCACAAGCTTCTGGTTTTGCCGTCCGCTCCAGTCATCTTGAAATACGAGGCCGCCTTCACCAGCACCACCGAAGTCGTGTACGCCGCAATCGCATTGGCTCCAAACACAAACCACGGCCACGTCGACCACTCCAGCAACCGCGGCCAGGGCTTCGGCCTGCTATCCACCAACGCACTGCAAGCCGCCAGCGCCAGAGCCGCCACGCCTGCAGAAAACAGCACATAGCTACTAGTCCATAAGTTCTTATTCAGTGGGAACCAATGCCCCCACACCAAACCGAAGACCATGCCCACCACTCCGGCAAACGCCAGCCCCAGCCGCATCTGCTTGGCACTCTCTGAAAACCATCCACTCCGCGTCCGCCGCATCCACAGCCCCGCCACCGCGCCCAGCAGCGTCGTGGCAACTGCGGTCAACGTACTCAGCAAACCTTCGGGATCCGATGTGGTCAGATACAGCGTGCCGGTACGCAGCCAACGCAGCGTCCACACGCTGATCGCCCGGTCCATCCAGGCGGTCAAATTGTTCACTGGATCGAGCAACGGAAAATCTCTGACCGGCCATCCCGCCCCCGGCACGGGGACCCACCGCAGCAACACCCAATACCCGACCAGCAACGCACTGATAATCACCAGCAGCGTCTTCGTCCGTCGCGTCGTCAGCAGCACCAACCCCGCCAGCAGATAGCACAGCGCAATCCGCGTCAGCACGCCGTAGATGCGCAGATGCGTCCAGTGAAAATACGGCACCAGCGAAAGCACTTCCTTCAGCAGAAACAGCTTCGTCGCGCGCCAGAAGATATGCCCGGCCAGCGTCTTCTTACAATCGCCCTTCCGCTCCCGGGCTTCCAGCGAAAACACGGTCGACGCACCGACAAGAAACAGGAAGGTCGGGAACACCAGGTCGGTCAGCGTACATCCATTCCACGCCGCATGGTCGAGCTGCGAAAACGCATGCCTCGAATCGCCGGGATCATTCACCAGAATCATGAAGGCGATCGTGATGCCGCGCAACATGTCCACCGACAAAATTCGGGGAGGCCGGCTCACTTCCGCGGTCGCAGGAGGCGCGTCAAATGTCGTTGCCACAGTCGAGGACATAACCCTTCCATCATCTACCGAATCCGTGCCAACCGCTACAGTGCCTTTCACTATCCTCTATCCCCTACCCACTATCCCCCGTCTTCCGGAACCTTTGACATCCCGCCGGTGTCTAACCCAACAACCGCATTCCTCGCCTGGATGCGGCACATCGATCCACTTCGAGGTGCCGTTATGTTTGAGGAATCGCTTCTGGAATCTTCCCATCTCATCCGTACGCAGAGCCGCTGGCCTGCTTTCGCTTCCTTCTCCCTGCAAGCCGCGATCGCGGCGACCATCATTATCATCCCAATCCTTCACCCCGAAGTCGTTCCAGTCCACGCCAAGTTGCTCGAACTCACTGCGCCCCCTGTACCCACTCAACCGCCCCCGCCGCCGAAGCCTGTCCACGTCGAAGTCTCCAGTGAATCCAGCACACCCGCCCCGGCTCCAGTCGAAGCGGCCGCGACTCACGCGCCAGTCATCGAACACATCCTCGATCCCAATCACGGCAGCTTCACACCACCACCTCCGGGCTCCATCATAGGCATGAGTAGCAATACTCCAAGCCTCGTTCCGGCCAACCCTTCAAGCGGAGGTCCAGCAATCGTCGTCGCCGGGCCTGTCAGATCTGAGCGCGCCAAAATCTCGACCGGAGTCTCCGCCGGCCTTCTACTCTCGCCCATCCGGCCCATCTACCCGCCCATCGCCAAAGCGTCGCACACAGAAGGCACGGTCACCGTCCACGCCATCATCTCGAAGACCGGAACCATCGAAAGCGCCAGCGCCGTCAGCGGTCCCATGATGTTGCAACAAGCTGCCCTCGACGCCATTCGCATGGCTCGCTATCGGCCGTATCTTCTCAACGGCCTTCCCACCGAAGTCGACACAACCTTCAGCGTCAACTTCCGCCTAAGCGAATGAAGCAGGGGATAGTGAATAGAGTGTAGAGCGTAGAGAAAGCCTTGCTTTTCACTACACTCTACGCTCTATTCACTGCCCTACCCCAGCGCTATGGCTTCCAGCGGATACCCGGCGTCCTTCCAGCCCTGCAACCCGCCTCGCAGCGGCCGTACGCGCAGGATGCCCAGGCTGCGCAGCTCCAGAGCGACTTTCGCGCTGGTCTCTTCGCTCGGACAGGTGCAGTACAGAACGATGTCGCGGTCTCGGGGGATCACCGAGTTGCGCTCCTTCAGTTCCTGCGGCCCAATCTGGACCGCTCCCGGCAGCGCCCTCGGGTCGGGAAGAATATCCAGCGGATGGCGCAGGTCGACGATGAACGGCAGTTCGCGGTCCTCGCGTTTTGCGTCCTCGATCATGGCCATCAACTGTCCCGGCTCCAGGCGCATCCCGCGCAGGTCTACCAGGAACTGGTGCCGCTTCACCAGCCGGTAAATCGTCACGGCAATCACCATCAGCAGCACCAGCGCCACCGCGAAGTGCTCGAGAATACCGAAAAACTCATTGCTCCGCTTGGCCACATCGCCAAAGAACCGCCCAGCAAACAGCCAGGACCCCGCCCATATCAGGCAGCCGATCGTGTCGTACACCACAAACTTCCAGTACGGGATCCGCGCCTGCCCCGCGATCGGAGGCGCCATCGTGCTCAACCCGGGAACGAACTTCGCGAACAGCAGCGTGTAGGCTCCGCGCTTGCCCACCGTGCCCTGCGTCTTCTCGACGCACGTCGCCGCCTCCAGCGAAAACCGGCACAGCACGTTCATCACGCGCGTCCCATACTGCCGCCCCAGCCAGTACCAGGCGGAGTCGGCAATCAAGCTCGCAACGACCACCAGCGGCAGCGCATACGACAGGTGCAGCTTATGCGCGGCGCTCATGGTTCCCGCAGCCAGCATCACCGGAACGCTGGGCACCGGGACCCCGGCCTGCTCCAAGAGCACCCAGCCGAACAACAGCGCATACGCATGAACTTCCAACAGACCCGTAAACGACGACATATCCTGCAACCTCCGCCCACCGGCTCGTGCTATCTAGATGTTCGCCCAAAAGAACCGTCGCAGAATACTTTCCCGCAACAAAAAATCAGCCTACACCTCCATCCGCAACCCCGCATCAGAATCAGCGTTGTAACAAAACCCGCATTACCGCGCTAGAATAGATTTGTGCCGCACAAGAGCCAATCCCCGACCAAGTTCGTCGTCGCCGCCCTTCTCGTCGTGGGCGTCGTCACCTGGCTGGCCATCTCCGCCGGCAGCCAGAGCAAGTTCTACTACGTCACCATCGGCGAGCTCCAGACGATGGGCGACAAAGCCTATACGCGCAACCTCCGCGTAGCGGGCAACGTGCAGCCGGGCAGCATCAAGCAGGTGGGCACCAACGCAACCTTTACGCTGCTGGAGCAGGGCAAAACGCTCCAGGTCAGCTACCAGGGCACCGAACCCCCACCCGACGCCTTCAAAGACGACTCACAGGCCCTCGCCATCGGCCGCTACAGCCGCGACGGAGTTTTCCACGCCAGCCAGCTACAGGCCAAATGCGCCAGCAAGTACGCGCCGGCCGCCAAGCCCGGAGCCGCTCCTACGGGCAATACCGCCCCCATGGGTACCACCGCTTCTCTCGCGCACTAAGCCCGCTTCTCTTCTACCCACCCACAACATTGTCATCTCGACCGAAGCATCGCGGCTTTGCACTCACTCACACTTTGTCATCTCGACCGGAGCATCGCGCTTTTGCGATGCGCAGTGGAGAGACCTGCTTCTTTTGTCGTTGCGTGTCCTTCGCCGCAGTCACAGATCGGCACACCACCTTACACCAGATTCCCCAACTCATCCTGTGTATAGAGTGCCCATGCGCAGGCCAGGTCCTGGACAACGTGGCCGAGGGATTTATACACCGTGATCTCCTCTTCAGACCGGCGTCCTTGGACATCACCAGCTAACACCTGACCGATCTCCGCCACAATATGTCCGTCACCGATAAGCCCTTCTGCCTTGGCCCGGAGAAACTCTGCGCCCTGCTGCAGAACACCCTCCCTGCTATCGGCGATAAAGCGTGAGCGGACAACCAGGTCGCTGTCCACCTCCACAGGCCCCGCATAGCTCGATCCGACCACATTTACATGGGTACCGGGCCGTATCCATGCCCCTTTCAATATCGGCTCAACCGCCGCAGTAACCGTGCAGACAATGTCGGCCTCGGCCACCGCTTCCCGGACCGATGCGGCCGCGCGGACGGCAACGCCAAGCTGAGGCTGCATACGTTCTGCAAAGGCCCGGGCACGCTCGGCCGATCTCCCCCAGACAGTGATGGAATCCAGCTTGCGCACATGCAGCATCGCCCGCATATGGGTAGCAGCCTGCTCGCCATAGCCGAGGACAGCCATGCGATGAGCGTCCTTGCGGGCCAGCACGTCCGTGGCCAACGCACTCGCCGCCGCAGTGCGAATAGCCGTGACTTCACCCGCATGTACGACGCAGATCGGCGCGCCCGTTTCGGGATCGAACAGGATAATAAGGCCCTGGTGCGATTGAATTTCGCGCGCAAAGTTCTCCTGAAAAACGCTGATCAACTTCGCGCCAAAAGGAGCGTGCGCTCCCATCGCACCCGGCATCACTCCAAAGAAGCGGCCTTCGGACAACGGAATAATTGATCGCAGAAGCTGCTTCGTTTCCCCCTTCGAAAAAGCAATCATTGCCTCCCTCACGACCGGGAGGCACACTTCATAGGTCAGCCTCGTCGCGACCTCTTCACGGTCTATGAATCGCATTGTTGCCTCTCAACCGTCTTCCCCCATCTCACACAAGCTGGGTGTCCAAGCCGTCAGCTATCTCGACGAACCTATGTAATCAATCTCCCCGCTCTGCTCATGCTGCGATCGCCAAAATCGTGCAAGAAATATTGAAAGTAGATCGGTGCAAAGAAGAACACCATCACGCTACTCAGCGAAAGTCCGACCGGAGCCTCCTGGAGCTCTCCCTGAAGCAGGAACGCGACAACAAAATAAAGAATGAACGAAGCACCGGCCGTAAAGCCGCTTTCTCCCCGGCTGGCACAAGCCTCCCCTATCCCCAACACGGCAAATATCAGATACACCACGGCCCATCCATGCGCATTACTGTGGCCGCGGACGCGCTTTGCCCAGCGCGCAATCAGCAGCATCCAGAACGCGCCAAAGGTGCCTCCAGTAAACATGTTCAGCAGCAACACCCATCCCCAATGCAATCGCGGAGGACGCGGCATATCCCATGCATTTGGCAGTTGCGTCACAACCCTCCTCCGCTTGCGGCCCTACGGCTTCGTCAGAGCCTTCAAATACAGGTAGTAAAACTCCACCCCCGAATAAAACGACTCCACCCTCAGCCGCTCATCCTTGCCATGCGCGCGATCGTCATCGAAGTCCACACCGATCCCGCTTACGCCGTAGCTCGGAATGCCCGCCGCCATCGTGTAAATCGAGTCGCTTGCGCCCACCGACATCGACGGCACCACCGGCATACCCGGCCACATTTCGCCGACCACCTGCCGCAGCGGCCCAAACACGTCTTCGCGCACCGGCGGCGGTGGCGCGCTCTTGCGCTCCGACCCCATCGCCATGGCACTGCCGCTATCGGTGACGTATTCAATTTTCAATTCGGGATCGGCAAACAGCGCAATCAGCTTCTGCCGAATCTCCTCCTGCGAGTACCCGGGCAGGATCCTGCAATTCACATTCGCCTGCGCCATCGCCGGCAGCGCGTTGGGAGCATGGCCGCCCTTCAGCATGGTCGCCACGCACGTCGTGCGCAGCACCGCACTGTCGCCCGGGTCTTTCGAGAACTTCGCCACCGCCTGCATATCCGGAGGCGTCGCCAGCACGCCTCGAATCAGCGCCGCGCGCGCCGGATCGGCAACCTTCTCGGTCGCCTCAAGCTCCGCGCGCGTCACCGCATTCAGCTCCATTGGAAACGGCTGCGCCTCCAGCTTTTCCAGCGCGTGCATCAGCTCGTAAATCGCATTGTCCGGCCTCGGCTGCGAGCTGTGACCGCCGCGGTTCGCTGTCGTCAGCCGAAAGTCCGCATACAGCTTCTCGGTGGCCTCCACGCCCATCTGCGCCGGCTTGCCCTGCCGCAACTCCACGCCGCCGGCATCGGGATTCAGCACAAAGTCCGCAGTCATCAACTCCGGCCGATTCTTCAGCAGCCAGTCGACACCGTTCGACTGCCCACCCTCTTCATCCGCCGTCAGCGCGATCACGATGTCACGCTTCGGCTTCCACCCCTCGCGTTTCAGTCGAATAAAATTCGTGACCAGGTCGGCATCCTCTTCCTTGATGTCCTGCGTCCCGCGCCCGTAAAAGTATCCGTCCTTCTCGACAAACTCGTAAGGATTGGTCGTCCAGTCCTCGCGCCGCGCTTCGACCACATCCAGGTGGCAGATAATCAAAATCGGCTTCAGCCCCGAACCGGTACCGCGATACTTCGCTACCAGGTTCTGCTTGCGATCATTCGGCCCGGCGAGAACAAGGTCCTCCGCCGGGAAGCCCGCGCCCAGCAGCCGCTCGCGCATCGCGGTTGCGGCGGCCGTGACGCTGCCGTTTGAGTCCTGAGAGTTGATCTCGATCAACTGCTTGAAGATCGCCCGCGACAGTTCGCGGTCCGCCTGCGGCAAAGCCGGCGCAGTACCCTGCTGTGCCGTCAAAACGCCACTGAGCGCCACGATTCCCGCGCAAATGCCCCAACCTTTACCTTTTCCGCTCAAAGCCGCCTCCACACCGCTACGTGACACAAAAAGCCACAAATTTTCGGTGGCTCTATACTCGCATAGCACCCGATGTTTGCCGCCATCAATCCAACGCCCGCCATCGAACTCACCCGCGTTTCCCGCGTTTACGGTGTTTTTGCCGCGCTTCGCAACGTGTCGCTCAGCATACGCGCCGGCGCCAGCGTGGTCATCCTCGGCGAAAACGGCGCCGGCAAGTCCACCCTTCTCCGCCTGATCGCCGGCCTCACCAGACCGAGCCACGGCAGCCTCAGCATCTTTGGCGAGCCGCCGCGCGACCAGTCCCATCGCCTCGCCTATATGTCGCACGAAACCATGCTCTACGACGAGCTCACCGGCCTCGAAAACCTCCGCTACTTCGCTGCCCTGCAGCCGCCCGGCCTGACACCGGAGCAGGCTCTCCGCGAAGTCGGCCTCGACCCCGCGCTCCCGCGCCGCGTTGGCGAATACTCGCAGGGCATGAAGCAGCGCGCTTCCCTCGCCCGCGTTCTGCTCACCCAGCCGGACCTTCTGCTGCTCGACGAACCTTTCTCCAACCTCGACGTCGCCTCCGCCGCGCACATGGTGGAGCTTCTGCTGCACTACGTGCAAACCCCGAGCAGCACCGGACAGAAGCGCACCCTTCTGCTCACCACGCATCAGGCCGAGCTTGCGCGTCCTTTGGCCGACACTACCCTCACGCTGCATCGCGGCGAAGTGGTTTCGATGTCGCAGGCTTCGATATTAGAGACGGGGGCCGCGCAATGAAGAAGACCAACGCCGCCCGCCTGCTTGATACCCTCAACATCCCCTATGAGCTGCGCGCCTACGAGGTCGATCCCGACGACCTCACCGCCATCTCCGTCGCCCGCAAGATCAACTTGCCCGCGGAGCAGGTCTTCAAGACCCTGGTCACGCAAACCAACGACGGCGAACACCTCTTCGCGGTGATCCCCGGAGACTCGGAGCTCGACCTCAAAAAGCTCGCCGCCGCCGCTGGGGCGCGCAAAGCCGAGCTTGCCTCGCTCAAAGAAGTCGAGCCACTTACCGGATATATTCGCGGCGGCGTCACCGTGCTGGCCGCGCGTAAGCCTTTCCGCGCCTTCGCCGACGAGACCATCGAGCTCTTCGACATTCTCTCCGTCTCCGCCGGTTTACGCGGGCTGCAACTGATCCTCACGCCGGCCGACTATCTCCGCGCCAGCGAGGCCACACTCGCCGACCTGACCAAGGTGGTGCACCCATGAACTACGTGCACCACGTGCTGACCCACCTGCGCAAAGACCTGCGCATCGAGTGGCGCACCAAAGACTCGATCAACGGCATGCTGTTCTTCACGCTGCTCGTGGTGGTCGTCTTCTCCATCGCCTTCGATCCGACAGCCTATCCGACGATCGCTCGCCAGATCTCCGGTGGTCTGCTGTGGGTTGCGATTCTGTTCGCAGCGATGACTGCTCTGAACCAGTCGTGGGCGCGCGAGGTGCGTAACCACGTCCTCGACGCCCACCGCCTGGTCTCCGCACCGGCATCGACACTCTTCGTCGGCAAAGCGCTGGCCAACTTCCTCTTCGTCACCGCGGTCGAGGTCGTCCTCGCTCCCGTCTTCGCGATCTTCTACAACATCCACCCACTCGGCAACGGCTGGATACTCTTCCTCATTCTTCCACTCGGCACCTGGGCCCTGGTGGTCAACGGAACATTCTTCGCCGCATTGAGCCTGCGCACGCGCAGCCGCGAGCTGATGCTTCCGCTCGTCCTCTTCCCCATCTCCATGCCCGCGCTGCTGGCGATGATCCAGGCCACCACCAACGTCCTGACCGCCGACTACATCCCCAACCTCTGGATCAAGGTACTCTTCGGCTACGACGTTATCTTCACGACGGCCTGTGTGCTGCTCTTCGAGACCATCCTGCACGCTGACTGAAGCCGTTCGAAAGGTCAACCTCGCCTCACAGGTGGGAAATCGCATTGAAGGGGCGGGACTTCAGTCCCGCCATAAATGCAGTTGGGCGAATGTGGCTTTAGCCACTGAGGGAATTTCGATAGGAGACAGGCTTCCTCAGGAGCATGCGAACTCCACACCTTCCATCGTCACTCCGCCAGCGAATGTCATTTGAGGGAAGTTTGATTCAGTCTCCGGCATTCCCTCAGCGGCTAAAGCCGCGATTTCATCGCACTTACGGCGGGACTGAAGTCCCGCCCCTTCAAAACCAGAACCTTGGCCAGAGCGTTCTCCTGACGTGCAAACCGCCCGTAGATAACGTTTACACTGGTTCTATGTTCGTTCCGCGCCTGCTGGTTTTCGATCTCGACGGCACCCTCATCGACTCCTCGCTCGATCTCTGCAACTCCGTCAACGCCACGCTCGAAAATGCCGGCAAGCCCACCCTGCCCCACGCTCTGATCGCCACCTACATCGGCGACGGCGCCGCCATGCTCGTCCGCCGCGCCCTCGGCGACCCTGGAGACCTCGACTCCCGCACTCCGGAAGACGACAGCGGCGACAGCCCCTTCCACCGCGCCTTCGATTTCTTTCTCGCCTATTACCGCGTCCACAAGCTCGACAACACTCGCCTGTACCCCGGCGTGCTGGAAGCCCTCACCAAGATCGGGGCCGCGTATCCGGCGCTGCCGATGGCCGTGCTCACCAATAAACCGGTCATCCCTTCGCGCGAAATCTGCGCCGCTCTCGGGCTTTCGCCGTTCCTGTTCCAGATTTACGGCGGCAACTCATTCCCCACAAAAAAGCCCGACCCCGAAGGCTTGCTGACGCTGATTGCAGACGCCAGCGCCCTCACCGCGACCGACGTCGTTCCGTCCGAAACCCTCATGATCGGCGACTCCGACGTCGACGTCCTCACCGCCCGCCGCGCCGGCGCCATCTCCGTCGGCTGCACCTACGGCCTCGCGCCGCACACCCTCGCGGCGGCCGAACCCGACCTCAGCGTCGCCGCGCCTTCGGAATGGCCACTGCTGCTTGGTCTTGCGTAAGAGTTTCCGGCCTGTCGGAAGAGCCCGGGGCGAAACCTGGCTCCCTTGGCGCCCTTTGCGTTAAGGATTTTGTTCTCTCCGAGTGGGGAGTTGTGCCCATGGTAGGAGTACCTTAACGCAAAGTTCGCGAAGAAATGCGCCAAGTTTCGCCACGGCTTCCGAGGCAGGCTCAAAGAGGTCCGATCCCTCCGGCCCTACCCCCACGCGCCCAACAACCGACGCAGCACGATCAACTCCCCCGTGTGATAGGCATTGTGGTCCGCGATCAGCAAGGCCTCGTGCAACAAATTCTGTCCATCGCCCCACGGAAACGGGTGCACCAACTCGGCATCGTCCGCATCGTGCAACAGCTTGTCGAACGCCTTACGGTCCGCCTTAATCGCCGCCAGCGACTTTTCCCACGCCTTCTCGTCCTGTGGCGCTGCCTCTTTGGGCCAATAATCATCCGGCCACTTCATCGGCTGGTACGATCCATCGCCGTTGTCACAGAAGTCCAAGATGTCGCGTTGCGCCAGGCGCAGATGCTCCACGATCTGCCATGCCGAATAGGGCAGGCCCTCCGGGACCACGCCGCGCAGCTTTGCCGCGAGGCCCTTTGCCGCGGCGTCGAACGTCGCATGCGCTTTGCCACCGTCGAGCAGCGTAATCAACTCCCGCCGCAACTCTGTTCCCAGGCTCTTCCTCACATCGCTCATGCCTCTTTGGATGCAACGATCCCCGCTCCGGCTTCCAACCCTCAGTCGTATTTATCGCGAAGCCGCTCCAGTCGAGTCTTCACCTCCGGCCACTCCGCCGCAATGATCGAGTACCGCGCCGAATCCCGCGGCGTAAAGTCCGAAGCCATGCGATGCGCGCGCAACACGCCATCCAGCCGCGCCCCCATGCGCTCCATCGCCGCCCGCGACTGCTGGTTGCGCGCATCGGTATGCAGGTTGACGCCGCACATCTGCCACACATCAAACGCATGCATCAGCATCAGCAGCTTTGACTCGGTATTCACCGCTGTCCGGACAGCCGAGGCAGTCAGCCACGTATAGCCGATCTCGCACACATCCGGCCCGCTGCGCCCGTGCCGGGGATGTCCCGTCGGCCATGACCACCGCTCGATATTCCAGAACCGCGTCGACCCAATCACCGAGCCGTCCGCAGACCGGACGATCGCAAACGGAAATGCCGTCCCCGCATCCCGCCACGCCATCGCTGTCTCCACATAGCGCGTCACCGCGTCCTTGCCCTGCGGCACAAGACTCCACCGATACAGCGAAGGATCGACCGCCGCGGCAGCCACCAGCCCGTCGACATGCTCCCACTGCAGCGGTTCCAAACGAACACGCCGCCCCTGCAATGCGAAATATCCCGCTTCCATAGACTCCCCTACGTACAGAGTTTACGCAGCCAGGTCTTAAGACCGTCCCTTAAGTGCCGGATTCTTTGTCGCACAAATAACACAACTTCGCGGCGCGTCAAACTCACAGAAAGCTGGAATAGAATGATTCGAAGTCCACAGTGAGATGAGGTACCCAAGGAGCTGTTGTGACCACCCCCTCGCGCGCAAACGAAATCTTCGGGACCGGCGAGATGGCCGACCTTACGCGCGCCTTCGACTGGAGCACGACCCCTGTCGGCCCTGTCGCCGAGTGGCCCGATGCGCTGTTAATCACCGTCAACACCATGCTCTCCTCCCGCCATCCCATGTTCCTGTGGTGGGGTAAAGACCTCATCCAGTTCTACAACGACGGCTATCGGCCCAGCATCCGCGAAGACAAACATCCCAGCGCCCTCGGCCAGCGAGGAGAAGACTGCTGGGGAGAGATCTGGCCCGTCATCTGGCCGCAGATTGATGCCGTCATGACCCGCGGCGAGGCCAGTTGGCACGAGAACCAGCTCGTCCCCATCTTCCGCAACGGCAAGCTCGAAGACGTCTACTGGACCTACGGTTACAGCCCCGTCCGCGACTCCTTCGGCGAAATCTGCGGCACGCTGGTCGTCTGCACCGAAACCACCGACAGCGTCACCGCCCGTCAGCAACTGAACCGCGAGCGAGAGCGCCTAGCCGACCTCTTTCAGCAGGCGCCTGCTTTCTTCGCCGTCCTCAGCGGCCCCGAACACGTCTTCGAAATGACCAATCCTCCCTACCAGGAGCTGATCGGGCATCGCAGCGTCATCGGCAAACCTATTCGTGAAGCCGTACCCGAAGCTGAGGACCAGGGCTTCGTCGCGCTGCTCGACGGCGTCTACCAGACCGGCGAGCCTTTCGTCGGCAGCGGCACACCCGTCCAGTTGGCGCGCGGCAATGCGCAGCAACTGGAGCTCCGCTACCTCGATTTCGTCTACCAGCCCCGCCGCGACGCCGACGGCTCCACATCCGGCGTCATCGTGCTCGGCGTCGATGTCACCGAAAGCAAGCGCGCGGAACAGGTGCTTCTGCAATCGGAAAAGCTGAATGCCGTCGGCCGCCTCGCCAGCTCCATCGCGCACGAGATCAACAATCCCCTGGAGGCCGTCACCAACCTGCTGTACCTCGCGCAGCAGGCCGCTGTCAGCCCCGACGCCAAGCAATACATCGCTACGGCGGAGCTCGAACTTCGCCGCGTCTCCGTCATCGCCAACCAGACACTGCGCTTCCATCGTCAGACCACGAACCCCAAACCGATCACGTATCAGGAACTGATCGAAGCGACGCTTCCGCTCTACCAGGGCAGGCTCGCCAACTCCCAGGTCACCATCGAGCGCCGCGATCGCACCCACCGCGCGGTCACTTGTTTCGATGGCGAAATCCGCCAGGTGCTCAGCAACCTCGTGGGCAACGCCATCGACGCTATGCATGGCAGCGGCGGCCGCCTGCTGATACGCAGCCGCGAAGGCACCGATTGGAAGACGGGACGCCCCGGCATCGTGCTGACCGTCGCCGACACCGGCTCCGGAATGTCCGCTCACACACTCTCGCGCATCTTCGAGCCGTTCTTCACCACCAAGGGCATCAGCGGCACCGGCCTCGGCATGTGGATCAGCCGCGAGATCGTCGACCGCCATCTGGGGCATCTGCGAGTCAGGTCAGCGCAGCCGCCGCACTCTTCGGGCACGGTGTTTACGCTCTTTCTGCCGTGCGACCTCTCTGCATCCGACTAAGCTGCGATACATTGGTGTCACCATGACTGCCCCTCTACAAACCACCTGCTGCATCGTTGGGGGAGGCCCTGCCGGCATGGTCCTCGGCTTCCTGCTCGCCCGCGCCGGAGTCGATGTTACGGTGCTCGAAAAGCACAAGGACTTCAACCGCGACTTCCGTGGCGACACCATCCACCCCGCCACTCTCGAAGTCCTCCACGAGCTTGGTCTGTTGGACGCCTTCCTCCAGGTGCCGCACCAGAAGATCACCAACCTCAGCGTCGTTATCGGCGGCCAGCCGCTGCAACTGGTCGACCTCACCCATCTGCCCACCACCGCGAAGTTTGTCGCACTGATGCCGCAGTGGGACTTCCTCGACTTCCTCGCCGCCCAGGCAAAACAGTTCCCTTCCTTCCACCTGTTGATGGAGCACAAAGTCACTGGTCTGCTGCATGAAGGCGGCCGCGTCGTCGGCGCCCGCGCGGACACACCCAACGGCCCGGTCGAAGTCCGCGCTCCGCTCACCGTCGGTTGCGACGGCCGCCACGCCACCACCACCGGCGCCGCAAATTTCAGTGTCATCGAACAGGGCGTCCCCATCGACGTCCTCTGGTTCCGCGTCTCGCGCCGCGACATCGACCCCGAGAACGCCCTCGGCTACTTCAACTATGGCACCGCCTCTGTGCTGATCGATCGCAACGACTACTGGCAGATCGCCTTCCTCATCCGCAAAGGCAAATTCGATGCGTTGAAAGCAGAGGGCCTCGACGCCTTCCGCGCACGGCTCGGCCGCCTCGTGCCCTTCCTCACCGAAGCCGGCTCCGACGGAACATCGCGAATCGACGAGATCACCAGCTTCGACCAGCTCAAGCTGCTCACCGTCCAGATCAACCATCTCCATCGCTGGTACGCGCAAGGCATCCTCTGCATCGGCGACGCCGCGCACGCCATGTCCCCTGTTGGCGGCATCGGCATCAACATCGCCATACAGGACGCGGTCGCTACGGCCAACGTTCTCTCCGGGCCGTTGCAGCTTGCCACCATGTCGCGCCCCGTACCCACCGGGACTCTCGCCGAAGTACAGAACACTCGCGCCACGGCGGTCCGTCTCACCCAGAGCTTCCAGACCTTCGCCCACGGCATCCTGATCCGCGCACTGAACAACCAGGGCGTCATGCACCCATCGTTTTTACTGCGGACGCTGTCCTCATCCCCTGCGCTCCGCCGCCTCGCAGGCCGCGCCATTGGCATGGGCGTCAAACCGGAGCACGTCCACTCCGGCAAAGCGTAGGCAAGCAACCGCAACGGCTTTCACGCAAAGTGCGCAAAGGGAGCCAAGTTTCGCCACGGCGCCCGTGGCGAAACCTGGCGCTTTTCTTCGCGCACTTTGCGTGAGAGCTTTTGCTTTTGCTGCTTACGAACGCTCGGGGTTCCATAGCCAGGCTGCGCCGCGCACTCCGCTTGAATCTCCGTACATCGCCTTGACGATCGGCGTGTCCGCGTTTCCGCCAAAACACAGGTCTCCCAAGCGCGCCCGCACGTTGGGATAGATCCGATCCACCTTCGACAACCCGCCGCCCACCACAATCACATCGGGGTCGAGGATGTTCACCACCACCGCCAGTCCTCGGGCCATGCGGTCTTCGAGACGATCGAGCGCCGCCATCGCCTCCGCATCTCCCTCGCCGGCCGCGGCAACAATCTCCTCACCGCGCAACTCTCGCCCCGACACGTTCTTGAAGTCCAGCGCCAGCCCGGTGCCCGAGATCCACATCTCCAGACAGCCCCGCTTGCCGCAATAACACTCCGGCCCCGGGAATTCATTGCCCGTCGCCCAGGGCAGCGGAGTATGCCCCCACTCGCCGGCCAGCCCGTTCCGCCCGGCGTGTACGCGCCCATCCAGGGCGATCCCACCGCCGCATCCCGTCCCGACGATCACCGCAAACACGACGTGCTCGCCCCTGGCCGCTCCATCGGTGGCTTCGCTAACGGCAAGGCAGTTTGCGTCGTTGGCGCAGCGTACCTCGCGCTCCAACGCAGCGCTCAGGTCCTTTTGCAGGGGCTGGCCATTCAGCCAGGTGGAGTTCGCGTTCTTCACCAACCCGGTCGACGCCACAATCGTCCCCGGAATCCCAACGCCAACGCTGCCCACCCGGTGCGTTTCCGCTTCAACCTGCCGGACGAGGCCGGCAATCGCGGTAACTGTCCGGTCGTAGTCGCCCCGGGGCGTCGGAACGCGAATCCGACGGAGCTCTTTTCCCTCGGAGTTCAGCCCAATCGCTTCAATCTTCGTCCCACCCAGGTCGATCCCAATTCTCATCCCAGCTTCACCCTCTTTTCGCACGACGTAACCGTTAACGTTTATTTATCCCGGACATCCAGCATAACGTCTGTCGGCTATCGAACAAAGCTGTATGATTGGTGTGCATCCGCCACACACGATCCGCCGTCCGGCGCAAGCGAGATGCGGCCCTCACCCTCTGGGAGATCGCCCGTAACGGGGCCCAGAGGTCACGAATGTGAGAGGGGCCCCTGCGTGTCCGTTCATCTGGTCAATCCCAGCGATAATTCCTTTGGAACCGCCGTCATCACACCGCGCTGGCTGTTCGTCCTCGCCGCCGCTACGCCGCGCTCCATGGGCGACCCCATCCTGGTCGACGAGTCCATCGAGCAGCTCGATCCTCTGACGATCCAGCCCGGCGACGTCGTCGGCATCAGCGTCCACACCGGCAACGCCCTGCGCGGCTACGAAGTCGGCCACATCGCCCGCGAGCGGGGCGCTACGGTTGTTTACGGCGGCATCCATGCCACCCTTTTCCCCGAAGAACCCTTCTCCCACGGCGCGGCCCACGCTGTCGTCAAGGGCGATGGAGACGTCGCCTGGGGCAACTGCCTGCGCGACCTCGCCGACGGCACCGCCCTCCGCATTTACGAAGGCGGCAAGCTCGAAGGCGAAGACTTCCTCGCCGCCCGCTGGGACCTCATGGACAAGAGCAAGTACATGTGGGCCTCGGTCCAGACCATCCGCGGCTGCCCCAAGCACTGCTCGTTCTGCTCCGTCTGGCGCACCGACGGCCAGAAGCCCCGCCAGCGCACCTTCGAAAGCGTCATCGACGAGGTCATCGACCTGCGCCGCATGGGCTTCCGCTTCATCGCCCTGGCCGACGACAACTTCTACCCCGTCACCCTTACCGACCTCCGCCTCGCCCGCGAGCAGAACAATACCGAAAAGCTCGAACAGCTGCTCGCCATCCGCGCCGAACGCTACGCCCTGATGGCCGAGCTCGCCAAGCTGCCAAAGGACATGGTCTTCTTCACCCAGATCACAATGGAGTCCGCCGAAGACGGCGATTACCTCGATGCCATGCGCAAAGCCAACATCAAGGGCGCGCTGGTCGGCGTTGAAGCCGTCACTCCCGAAGGCCTCAAGGCTGTTTACAAGGACTTCAATTACTCCGGCGATCGCCTGATCCAGCAGTTGCAGGAGTTCCGGAAACACGGCGTACATGTCCTCGGCTCCTTCATCTTCGGGCTGCCGACCGACAAGCCCAGCACCTTCGACGCCACGGTGGAGCTCGCCCTCAAAGCCGGCGTGACCTTCGCGCAGTTCGTCATGATGACGCCCTTCCCGGGCACCGTCGACTTCGGACGCTGGGAGAAGGAGCAATCGGTCGCACCGGAGATGGTCGGCGATATACCGATCACGCGCTACTGGCTGATCCCCATCAACGTCCGGCCAAAGATGTTCACGCCCCACCCCATCATGAGCTCCGGCGAAATCAGCGAGCGTACCCAGAAGGTGTGGGACCGCTTCTATGACTGGAGCAACGTCTGGAGCCGCTCCGCCTGCACACCAACGCTGCGAGCCCGCGTCGCGTTTGTGCTGCTCTCGAAACTCTACCGCCAGATGTATGCCGGCACGGGTATTTCCACCGACAGCGCGCGCAAGAAGAAAGCCAAAAGCTGGGCCCGCTTCATCGCGCGCCAGACCCGCCGCATCTTCCAGGCCAAACCCATGCCAGAGCTTATGAACCCGGTCTGGCAGCCTCGGCTAAAAGGTGTGCCGCAGCTTACCCAACTCACGGTGCAGTCATCAATGACCTCAGACTAGATACATTTCCGGTTGCATCTCCTAGGGAGTATTATGCCTCTCCATGGAAGTCGGAAGCTTTTTTCAAAACCCTCGTGAGGCAGCTCTTGCTGAAAAAGTATGGGCATTGACTCTCACCCTTACGCCTGCGGGTTACACCATGCACGGTGTCCACCAGTTTTTCGCCAAGATACCTTGGACCAATCAGCGGATTATCCTCGCCCGAGATTGGATCACGAGGTACAGAGAGGACGATGGACTTGGCGGAGTGAATTCGCTAAATCGAGAACTTGGTAATACCCATTACACCGCCTTGGAAATCGGCAATGTGGAACACTTCTACGTGGCCGCATTGATGGGAACATTATTTCCCAACAATCCGTTTTGGTTCGGTTGGATGTCTTCGGCATCACTATTTTGGGAGATTGTTGTCGGCCCGGGAAGGATTGCAATTGCCAAACGAGGATTGCCACTTCCGAAATTGTGGACGGTTTTACAGCACAATTTACAGCATAATGCCGCACAGTACGCCGTAGATGCAGCCGGACTAAAGTTTGGAAATTTCTACAGCCTCTACGATTTGCGGGATCAACTAACAGGCAAGTGACAACCGAAGCTTCTTGCTCAACGTTCGTGATTACTTCACTGCCGGCCAGCGCCAGTCGCGGTCCTGGGGCCTGTCGATCCCTTCGGTATAGGCGTAATCAATCGCCTCGATGATCTGCCCCTTCAGCCATTCCTTCGCGTGCGCTCCCGCCGTCTCCAACCGCGGCACGCGGTCGAGCACATCGATCGCGAGATTGAAACGGTCCACCTGGTTTCGGATCGCCAGTTCCAGCGGCGTGTTGATGTTGCCCTTCTCCTTGTATCCGCGCACATGAATGTTCACGTGGTTCGTCCGCTTGTACGTGAACTTGTGAATGAGCCATGGATAGCCATGGAAGTTGAAGATCACCGGCTTGTCCTTCGTAAACAGCGCATCGAAATCGCGGTCCGTAAGGCCATGCGGATGCTCCGTCGACGGTTGCAGCTTGTACAAGTCAACGACATTGACAAACCGAATCCTGAGCTCTGTGCAGCGCTCTCGCAGAATCGCCACCGCAGCGAGCGCTTCCGCCGTCAACACGTCGCCGGCGCTTGCGATCACCACATCCGGCTCCGCGCCCTCGTCGTTGCTCGCGAAGTCCCAAATCCCGATACCCTTCGTGCAGTGCACGATCGCCTCATCCATCGTGAGGTAGGCAAGATGCGGCTGCTTGTCCGCAACGATCACGTTGACGTAGTTCTGGCTGCGTAAACAGTGGTCCGCCACACTCAGCAGACAGTTCGCATCGGGCGGCAGATAAATTCGCGCTACCTCAGCGCTCTTGTTGCTGACCACGTCGAGAAACCCCGGGTCCTCATGACTGAATCCGTTATGGTCCTGCCGCCACACCACTGACGAGATCAAAATGTTCAGCGACGACACCGGAGCGCGCCAACTGATCTCCGCCTTCGATTTCTCCAGCCACTTCGCGTGCTGGTTATACATCGAGTCGATGATGTGCGCGAACGCCTCATACGTATTGAACAGACCGTGCCGGCCGGTCAGCAGATAACCTTCCAGCCAACCCTCCAACGTGTGCTCGCTCAACATCTCCATCACGCGGCCATCGGGAGCGATGTCGGTGCCATCGGCGTCCTCCGGTTTATACGCCGCAAGCCACGTTTTCAGACTCGCCTCATACACTTCGTCGAGCTTGTTCGAAGCATTCTCGTCAGGACTCAGCAATCGGAAGGTCGTCATGTTCTTGCGCATCACATCGCGCAAAAACTTCCCCAGCGTCCCGGTCGGCGACACTTCCTTCGACCCCGGCGCACCCGGATCAACCGCATACGCGCGGAAGTCCGGCATATCGAGCGCCTTGCGCAGCTTGCCGCCATTCGCATGAGGATTCGCCGTCATGCGTCGATCTCCCACGGGCGCCATCGCCTTCAACTCCGGTATCAATGAGCCTTTCGCGTCGAAGAGTTCTTCCGGTCTATAACTCCGCAGCCACTTCTCGACGATGCGTAGATGTTCGGGGTTCGTCTTCACATCGAGCACCGGGACCTGGTGTGCACGCCAGAAGTTCTCCACCTTGTGCCCATCGACTTCCTTCGGCCCCGTCCACCCTTTCGGCGAGCGCAGAATGATCATCGGCCAGCGCGGACGGTCGGGCTTGCCGGTACTGCGTGCCTCAAACTGGATGGCGCGAATCTGCTGCACACAACTTTCAACGGCAGCGGCCATTTTGTGATGCATCGGCTCCGGCTCATCGCCTTCGACCACCACCGGCTCCCATCCATAGCCGCGGAAAAGCTGTTCCAGTTCTTCGCTGGTAATGCGCGCGAGGATCGTCGGGTTCGCAATCTTGTAGCCGTTCAAATGCAGGATCGGCAGCACCGCACCATCGCGAATCGGGTTCAGAAATTTGTTCGAGTGCCACGAAGTCGCCAGCGGCCCGGTCTCGGCCTCACCATCGCCGATCACTACACTCACAATCAGGTCGGGATTATCGAACGCTGCGCCAAACCCATGCGACAAGCTGTACCCCAGTTCCCCACCCTCGTGGATCGACCCCGGAACCTCCGGCGTGCAGTGGCTGCCCAACTGCCCCGGAAATGAAAACGCGCGAAACAGCCGCAGCAGGCCCGCCTCGTCCTCACTCTTCTCCGGATACACCTCGGAGTACGTGCCTTCCAGATAGCAATTCGAAATCGTCGCCGGCGCCCCATGACCCGGCCCCGCAATGTAGATCATGTTGAGGTCGTACTTCCGGATGACGCGGTTCAAATGCACCCACGTAAAACTCTGCCCCGGGTCCGAACCCCAATGCCCCAGCAGGCGGTTCTTGGTATGCTCCGCCTTCAGCGGCTCGCGCAGCAGCGGATTCTCGCGCAGATAAATCATGCCCGCGGAAAGATAGTTGCAAGCCCGCCAGTACGCATCCATTTTGCGAAGCTCATCGGCTTCCAAGACCTTCTCTGAAGAACCTTGCGGCTCATTTTTCGTTGGGACAGTCATCGAATCTCACTCCCTGCAGAGTAGGCGGCCCCGCAAAATTACCGGGCGGCACCTCGTGCACTCATTTACACGAGTATGTGGGTTGGATGCACACAACACTACACGGCTCTGTAAATTCACAGACCTTCCGCAAATCCGTCTGCTTCCCTCTTCTCCCTTCCCCCAAATTTGTCATCTTGAGCGGAGTAGCTCGCGGCACTTTGCGAGCTACGCAGTCGAAAGACCCGCCAAGCTGCTTGTATTACTTCAGCGGCCCGGCCCGTTTAACCACAACGCTCAATCAGGCCCCCGACAGTGGCAGCCGATGCGAGGCAGTCCAGAGTATCGGTTAAACGGGTCGCAAAGTTTACGAGTTCAATCCGCCTGGCAGGTCCTTCGGCTGCG
>Ga0207125_10035_pt1 | contig 33920 bp, 28 predicted proteins | sample Alteio_BWMinHeat_19_FD_153556 | JGI IMG/M metagenome (GOLD analysis project Ga0207125, IMG submission 153556) | Enriched cells from forest soil in Barre Woods Harvard Forest LTER site, Petersham, Massachusetts, United States -... | ecosystem: Environmental > Terrestrial > Soil > Temperate forest >...
ACACAGATGACCGGCGGGAGCTCCGCCCTCAATTCCTCCTACGACCAGCACCGCACCATCGGCGCGATGGCGCGCGCGATGTTCGTGCAGGCCGCCGCCGAGAAGTGGGACGTGCCGGTGTCCTCTCTTCACACCGAAAACGGATTCGTGCTTGGCTCGAAGGGAAAGCTTTCTTACGCCGAGCTCGCTCCGGCCGTGGCTCTTCTTTCCCCTCCCGAAACGGTGCAGCTCAAGGATCCCAAAAATTTCAAGATCATCGGTAAATCCGTGGAGCGCGTAGACGCCTTCGACAAGAGCACCGGCAAAGCCAAGTTCGGCCTTGATGTGCAGATTCCCGGGATGCTTTACTGCGTGGTGGCCCGCGCGCCCGTGTTCGGCGCCAAAGTGAAAAGCGTGAACGATACGGCCGCCAAAGCCATAACTGGCGTGAAGAGCGTAATCGCGCTTCCCGACCGCGTGGCCGTACTCGCCACCAATACCTACGCTGCCCGCATGGGCCGCGATGCTCTCCAGGTGGAGTGGGAAAAGACTGGGAAGGAAGGCGTGTCGAGCGCCACGATTCTAAAGGAATATCAAGAGGCCGCCAAAATTCCGGGCGCCGTTGCCGAGAACAAAGGCGATACGGCCGGCGAGATGAAGAAGGCGAAGAAAAAGATCGAAGCCGAGTATGTATTCCCGTACCTCGCGCACGCCTGCATGGAGCCGATGAATTGCACGATCAATTTCGACGGCCAAAGCTGCGAGCTCTGGAGCGGTCACCAGATGCCCACGATCGATCGTGATACGGCCGCTGGTATTTTGGGCCTCGACAAAGAAAAAGTGCAGGTGCATACCACCTACGCCGGGGGCTCCTTCGGCCGGCGCGCGAACAAAAATTCCGACTACGTGAGCGAAGCCTGCATGATTGCGTTGAAGGCGAAAACTCCCTTCAAAGTGGTATGGACCCGCGAAGACGACATGAAGGGCGGCTACTACCGTCCGTTCACTTTTCACAAAGCCGTGGTGGGCCTCGACGCCAAAGGAATGCCGCACGCCTGGGACCACCGCATCGTGGGCCAAAGCGTAGTGGGCGATTCGATCTTTGAGCCGATGCTGGTAAAGAACGGCGTAGACGCCACCTGCGTAGAAGGCGTGGCTGGTTCGCACTACGAAGTGCCGAACCGGTTTGTTACTTTGTCGCTCCAGAAACAGCACGTGCCCGTTCTCTGGTGGCGCTCGGTAGGCCACACCCACACGGCCTTCGCCATGGAAACCCTGATGGACGAAATCGCCCACAACGCGAAAAAAGATCCGCTGGCCCTGCGCCTCGAACTTCTCAAAGGCAGCCCGCGCCACGTGGCCGTGCTGAAGCTTCTCAAAAAAGTTTCTCCTTGGGGCAAGCCCGCGCCGAAGGGCAGGGCTTACGGCCTCGCCGTTCAGGAAAGCTTCAACACCGTGGTGGGCCAAGTGGTGGAAGTATCCATGAGCGACGGCCAGCCCCGCGTGCACCGCGTATGGGCAGTAGCTCACGTGGGAAAAGTGGTGAACCCGGAAGGCGCGAAAGCGCAGCTCGAAGGCGGAATCCTTTTCGGTCTGAGCGCCGCGCTCTACGGCAAGGTAGACATCGTCGATGGCGCACCCTCCGCCAACAATTTCAGCGACTACCCGGTGGTTCGCATGAACGAAGCCCCGGAGATTCACTCCTTCTTCGTCGACTCCGACGACAAACCCACGGGTCTAGGCGAACCCGGCGTGCCGCCTCTGGCGCCGGCCGTGGCGAACGCGGTTTTCCGTCTCACGAAGAAGCGCGTGCGAACTCTGCCGTTTAAGGATTCGCTGGCTTAGCTCACTATTTGGCGAAATCGCACATAGAGAAAGCTTCCGTGTTCCGATACGTGGCGATGCAGGTTTTGCGCGCAAAATACTCGGCTTCGTCGGAGTCTTTGCTCTGGAGCCGCAAAGTTCCCAGCGTTTTGTAATTCGGGATCCCGTTAACGTCGTAGCTTCCGTCGGGCGCCAGGCAGGTGCAGTCGAAGGCAGTCTTGGCGCCGCTGGTGTCAGCGAAGGCCGCCTGGCTGATGGCGAGAGTGGTCAGGGCGAACAAAATAATATTCATGGCGTCTCCGGAGTTAAGTCTCGCCGGACTATAGGCACCGATCGTTGGAGATTTATGGATCGGGGATTTTAAGGGGGTCAGAGGCCGAATCGGTCCGACCCCCTGCGTTTGGCAGGGCGTCGTCGGCACGCACATTGCTGATGGGGGCAGCTATGCCACGCAAACGCCTGATCAGAACCAGTCATTTTCCGTATCACGTAACCGCACGAGCAAATAACCGCGATGATTTTCCCGGCGCTCTCGAGTTCATTTGGAAAACGCTTACCAATGAACTCTACTTACAGGCGATTCTGCATGGTGCACAGGTGCACGCGTTCGTATTGATGTCGAATCATTTTCACCTGCTCTTGTCTACCCCGGCGACCCCCATCGACGAAGTCATGCGGGAACTATTGAGCGCCTGTACCCGGATCATTCATGTAAGAACAGGGCGTAGCGGTCATTTGTTCGGTCGACGCTATTACTGGTCTCTCATCAAAGATCCGCTCTACTACGCGCATGCTCTAAAATATGTATACCGAAATCCCGTAAAGGCGGGACTTTCGGAACGAGTGGAAGAATATCCATTCAGTACGTTCCCGGGGTTGGTTGGTTCAGTTCGTTTACCTGTGGCGATCCACGCCGCGCCTGCTGGCTTAGACAGTCTCGTCCCCGATTCCTACGATGCCCTGGAAAAGTGGCTGAACCGAGCGCATCGAGCAGAGGAGGCGGCGGCCATCCATCTAGCGCTACGAAGAAAAGAATTCAAGTTGCCGGTGAATCGAAATACTCGGAAGGTGTTCAACCTTCCCGCCACTGACGCGCCCCCCTCACCAAAGGGGTCGGACACCAAATGGTGGCTCTAAATCTTCATCTCTTCCATCGACTTCAGCAGCTTCTTAAAAGCTCCCGTCGAAAATTTCTCCCGGTGCGCTTCGAGGAAGGCCGGCATGTCGAGTTTTCCTGGATGGTCCAGGAGCCAATCTACGAGGTCGTGGGCCACCGATAGCGTGGCGGCGAGCGGGTGGATATGGGTGTGCCCGAGGGCTTCGGGGAAGCCCGTGCCTTTGGGAAGCTCGTGGTGCTGGTAGACGATCTTGTCCACGTCGGCCGGCACTTCCTTCATTCCTTGGATGCTCAGGGCGGCCCGCTTCGTGTGGTTTTTGTATTCGTCCACGGCGTCGGGGCCAAATTCGGCTTTGCGGGCTTCGAGTTCTTTGATGTCTTTCACGGCGCAGAGTTTGTTGTCGCTCATGCACATATCGTGCAGAAGCGCCGCCATCGCCAGCTTCTTGAGGCTCATCTCCGAGCCCCATTCCATACCGGTGGCGATCGCGCAGCCGATTTCGGCCAGCATCTGGCTGTGGGCGGCGATGTATTTGTCCTTGTTGCGTTCCATGTTGGAAAGAACGGCCGCCAGGGAGGGCACCTCGAGCATCTCTTTCACCACGAGGTTCACGTTGTTTTTCACGATTTTTTGCACTTCGGGCGTGAAGCCGATGTGGCGGGCGAGCTCGTGGATGGTTTCGATGGTGTCCATGAGGATGGGCGCCGTTTCTTTTTTCGGCGCGGCCGGGATGGCCTTGAGCAGCCTTTCCAGCACGGCGTTGATCCGCTCTGCCACCGCATTCAGTGATTCGCGGCGCACGTAGAGGTACGGAATCTTTTTCTCCTCGTACTTTTTCTTATCTTCGGGGGAGAAGGCCGTTCCATTGTGAAAGAGTTTTACGAATTTGAGGTCGGATAGGCGGATGAAGACATCGGCCGCGAGGGGGCGAGTGAGAAGAAGCAGTGGCATGCTAATACGGGCGTAGAGCCCCGCGCTCGACGTTTCCTCAGTCACGGGCTCGGCTTTGAGCTCCTGCATCGCCAATTTGATTCCGCCGAGCAGCTCATTCTCGCGAAACACTTTGATCTTGGGGCCCCGCACTTCGGGGCTCTTGCCCTCCGGATTGTGGAGCACGAACGGGATCTTCGCTTCGCGAATTTGCTCGAAGATGAGCATTCCATCGGGGAGGGAAGTATCGAGCACCGCTAGATCGAACTCGGCTTTTTTGATCGCGGGAATGGCGTCTTTGGCGGAAAAGAACGGGCGAGGCGCGCAGTGAAAAGCACTTTCCAGGCTAAAGGAAAGGAGCTCCGCCACTTCGGCAGTACTGAAGAAAAGGAGAATCCTTTTCGGAGATACAGCGATTTGGGAGCGAGCGGAACTGCTGCTCAGTTTTTCTCCTCGGCCCGTCCAGGGCCTCAGTTTTCTTTCACCTGTTGCCGGGAATCCTTCCCGGGTTCGCTACCCTCCATTTTACCAGGAGAGTGGAAAAAACGGCGATATTTCAAATGGAGTTTATTTAGACGGTAACCGGCCGGGATTATTTGGAAAAGTTGGATCATTTACACGAAAAAAGGCGCCCGCGGATTCGCGAGCGCCTCTATAAGCCGGAAGACCCGTATTAATCGCGGGTGCAGGTGGCGGTCTCAACCGGGTAGTCGTAGCTCGAGAGCTCGATATTGGCCGTGCGGGCCTTTCCATTGATGAGGTCGAAAGGAATGATCACCGTGCCGTAATCGGTGGTGTAGCCGGAGCCGTTTCCGGAGAACGTGCGTTCGAATTTGCCGGTGATGCTGTAAGGCTTGCCGTTCATCAGGCCGCTAAGGGTGATGTCTTGGCGGGTCCACTCGATTTTCTGAAGCTGGTCGAGGATGAGGTTGCGGCCTTGGCAGGTGAAGGTGAGTTCGGCGGCCTGAGCGCTGGCGCCAAAAAGGAAGAGGCTAACGAGAAGGGTTTTCATGAAATCTCCTGGATGGGTTTTCGGGGCGCCCCTATTTACCATGGGAGAGGGAGGATGCTACCAAGAAAATGTCGGGGTGCGGCGTGGGTGATTTCCCCCAGAAAAATCACCGATTTGCCCCAGGAGCCGAGCACGGTGAACCGGGAACTGTGAACCGGCTATCGCGCCAGCGATAGCGTCATATGCATATCGTCTACCTTCTGCCCCAGCAGCCGGAACTGGTCCCGCACCACGTCCACGCGCGCGAAGCCCAGCTTTTCGTAAAGCGCGATCGCGGGCGCATTGTGGGCGAAAACCCAGAGGTCTACCCAGTCGAGGCCGCTTTGCTGGCGCGCCCAGGAAATGGCCTGCATGGAAAGACGGCGGCCGAGGCCTTGCCCGCGAGCGGCGCGTTCGATGCCGATCGCGAACTGGCAGCGGTGGATAGTGGGCATCATGTGGGAGCTGCGGAGCAGGCAGTCGGCCACGATTTCGCCGCCGATTTCCGCGATCCAGATGCGCTGCCAGCCGGGGCGCCCCAAGGGCGCCGTGATCGCTTCGAGCATCTTGGCCACTTCCACTTGCCTGTTCATCTCTTCGAAGTCGAGGATCGGGTGGAAGATTACGTCGCCGCTGTTTCCGCTTTCGCGAAAATGGCGGAGGCAATGTTCGAAGTAGGCGGGCAGGTCGCCCGGCTCTAAAGTGCGTATGTTCATGCGTCGTCCATCAATGCCATAACTTCTTGTAATGCCTGGATGTCTTCTTCCCAGTAACGGGGCGTGGCGAAGAAGGGAAAAGCTTTCGGGAAAGACGGATCGGCCCAGCGGCGTGCGATCCAGGCGGAGTAGTGGATCATGCGCAGCGCGCGGAGCGGTTCGATCAAAGCGAGCGTGCGCGTGTCGAAGGTGCGGAACTTGGAATAGCCCTCGAGGAGGTATTCGCGGTCTCTTTCGGCGTGCTCGCCTCGTCCGCGCACCACCATCCAGATGTCTTGTACGGCGGGCGCGGTCATGCAGTCGTCGAAGTCGAGGAAGAAGGGAGCGTCTTGCTGCCAGAGAGTGTTGCCGAGGTGGCAGTCGCCGTGGAGGGAGATGGCCGGTATCCCTTGGAGCGCCTGCGTGGCCCGGGCGATCAGCATCTCGCAGGTAGATCGGTAGCGGTCGCGGTAGAGGGGGTCGATCAGGCCGCTCGCGAGAATGAATTCCATGGGCTCGCGTCCCCATTTCTCGGGCGTCAAACGAAGGCGGTGACGGAAGGGGAAGTGCTCGCCCACATTATGGATCCGGCCGATGTAGCGGCCGAGGGTGGTGAGGCGTTCGGGGTCGAGCTCGTCGCGCAGGCGCCCGCTCACTTTTTCGAAGAGGGTGAACAGGATGCCGTCGGGCGTGTGGAACACGCTTTGCTCGTCGAGGCGCCAGGGGGAAACGACCGGGATTTCGGCGTCTTCCAGCGCGAAGAGGAAGTCGTGCTCTTCCTGGATCTGCGCCTGAGTCCAGCGAGTGGGGCGATAGAACTTCGCCACCACGTGGGCGGGCGCCCCCGATTCGCTTTCGATTTCGATATCGTAGACGCGATTTTCCAGCGAGTTGAGGGCGAGCGCGGAGCCGGTGGTGCGATAGCCGGGCATGGCTTCCGCGACAATTTGGTCTACCGAATCGAAAATGGAATCGGGAGTGAGCCGGAAAAAGTTCTCGAGCTGGTTGTGCGGGGCGTTGGGTGTCACAAGAGCGGTCAAGGTATCACCCTTTGGTCCGCGCGGGAAACGGGTTTGCGGGCGATCCGGGTTCAAGATTTTCTGGAAGACTGGGAATTTTTCGTGCAGGATTGAAGAACAAGAAAACAGGTACGCGCGCCCCCTTTGGAGAACCCGTTGATGTTGAACCGCCGCGATTTCCTTGCACGCCTTTCCGCGATTTCCGCGGGGGCGCTGCTCCCGCTTCCCACCTTCGCCCATGGAAACCCGCACCCCGTGAAAGACTCTCCGCAAAGCAAAGTTCTCGTCGCCGGCGCCGGCATCGCCGGGCTTTACGCCGCGGATCTCTTACGCGCGCGCGGCTACGACGTGCAAATCGTGGAAGCTTCTAACCGCGTGGGCGGCAAACTTCTCGGCGGAACCGTGGCCGGATACGCATTCGACTTCGGCGGACAAGGCTTCAGCGACGACATGAAACGCGTGGAAGCCCTCGGCAAACGCCTGGGACTCACCCAAATCAAACGCCCTTCTCCCGACGATTTTTTCCTCGACGGCGATACTCTCCGCTTAGCCCCCGAGTACAACGCGATTCGCGGCGAGCGCATCGAGTTCGACGAGAAAGCCGCCGATCTGTACCCTGGCCTCTCCGATCCCGCCAAGCGCGCGACTTGGGCGGCGATGTCGGTGATGGATTTTGCGCGGGACAAGTTTAGCGCCCGCGGTCTCGCTTATTTCCGTACGAATTTTTCCACCGAGTGGTGCTCGCTGCCCGAGGACGTTTCTTTTCTGCATTTCCTCGAAATCCAGCAAGCCTTCGAGGGCGACGAAGCCAACGAGATGACCTTTCGCTACCGCGAAGGATTTTTCGCGCTCAGCGATCGTCTTGCGCAGCGCCTTTCCCCGCGAATTCGTCTCTCGGCGCCGCTCACGAGCGTGCAAGTGCAGAGTGGCGGAATTACCGCCGTGGCCGGCGGCGTGAAGTACGAAGCCCACGCGCTCGTGCTCGCCATACCTCTTCCGGTGGTGAGCAAGATTCAATTCAGCGGCTTTGAAACTCGCCCGCTTCTCGACTCTCTCTCTACCTACCGTGGCTGCAGCGTGCGCAAGATCCTCGCCGTATACGCAAAACCCTTCTGGGGGAATAAAGCGCGCGACGGAGAATTTTCCACTCCCTGCGGGATGAGCATGCTCGACAACTCCGACGTCGAAAAAGGCATCAACGCGCTGGCGATTTTTCTGGGCGGCCCGGCCGCCGAGCAGAATCCGGGGCGCGAAGCCGTTCTCGCCCGCGTGGCGGAAGTGCTCGGGCCGGAAGCGAAGAATCCCATCGGCTACCACGAGCAAGCCTGGCTCGATACCGAACACCTCCCTGGAGGTTACGCCTCCAACCGTGTGCCTTCGCGCGGCGGTTTTGGGGCGCTTCCCACTACGCTCGCCGGGCGCATTTTCCTGGCCGGTTCCGAAACGGCGGGCCATTTCCCCACGTACGTGGAGGGCGCGCTGGAATCGAGTGAGCGGGCAGCGGCTGCTTTGACCAAGAGCCTGGAAAAGGAATCCGTGCTAGCCTAAACAGGTGGAAACCACCAAAGTTTACGTAAACCGCACCCTCAACCTCCGCAAGATCCGGTATCTCGGCTTCGACATGGACCATACCCTGGTTCGCTACGACAGCCGAGCCTTCGAAGGCAAGATGCACGACATCGTGCTTTCCAAGCTCTTCGCCCAAGGCTATCCCGAAGCGGTGTTGAAGCTGCCCTTCGAATTCGACCTGGCGATTCGCGGCCTCGTGATGGACAAGCAGATGGGCAACCTGCTCAAGGTGAGCCGGCACGGTTCGATCCGCGCCGCGTATCACGGCCTCTCGCCGCTTGATTTCACCTCCCAGAGAAAAACCTACAGCTCCACCTACATCGACCTGCGCGATCACCGCTATTCTTCGATCGACACCGCCTTCTCCCTTTCGCTTGCCAACCTCTTCATGCAGCTGGTGCACCTGAAAGACTTGGGCGCCACGCTTCCCGATTACGCCACCCTCTTTGCCGACATCGTAAACGCCGTAGACGCCGCTCACCGCGACGGCTCCATCAAGAGCGAAGTGCGCTCTGATTTGGCGCGCTACGTGATCAAGGACGAAGCCTTAGTTCGTTCTCTGGAGCGCTACCGCAAGCATGACAAAAAACTGTTCGTGCTCACGAATTCCGATTTTCACTACTCGAAACTCCTGCTCGACTACGCGATCAATCCATTCCTCAAAGAGCATCGCGATTGGAGCGAGCTCTTCGAGTTCGTGATCGTGAGCGCGCAGAAGCCGGGCTTCTTCGTGGGCAACCAGAAATTCCTGCGCGTGAATCCCGCCGATGGCACGATGACCAACGTAGACCGCGAACTACCGCCCGGCATTTACCAGGGCGGCTGCGCCCGCACATTCACCGATACCCTCGACCTCGACGGCGACGATATCCTCTACATCGGCGACCACATCTACGGCGATATTCTCCGTTTGAAGAAAGACTGCAACTGGCGCACGGCCATGGTGCTCGAAGACCTCGAAGAAGAAATCCGCAAATACCGCGAGGTGGCCCCAATTCAGCGCGAGATCAACGAGCTGATGCTGGCCAAGCAGCCGCTGGAAGACGAAAACGTGCGCCTCGTAAGCGAACGGATCGAAGCCGGAGTTTCGAAACACGACGCCGTAATCCAGGAACTCCAGGCCAAAACGACCGAGCTCGACCGCCGCATCGGCGAGCTCATCCGCAAGCACCAGAGCCACTTCAATAAGTATTGGGGTGAGGTGATGCGGGCCGGGAACGAAGAGAGCTATTTCGCGAACCAGGTGGAACGCTTCGCGTGCATTTACATGTCGAAGCTGGGGGACCTACTGGAAAACTCCCCGCGCACTTATTTCCGCGCGCCTCGGTTGCCGATGGCTCACGAAATTCAGGCGGGGCAGGTGAATATGACCTTGAGTGCATATTAATACTAAGGGCAATTTCCTTGCCGCGTTTAAAGCCGGATCGTTTGTCAGGCATCATCCGAATCCGGGGTGGTTTCAAAGAATCACTTTGGTGGCCCAAGGAATGGTGCGTTAGAAAACAGGAAATTACCACGCCAGGGAGGCAGCTTATTCTTTTTCCGGCGCTGCCATCTTCAGATTGATAAACGGGGTTGAGCCCCCCGAAACCTGCGGCAAAATCCCGTTCCATTTATCGATCGCTTTGCTCTGAACGAGGTTTGCGCTCAGCGTGGACTGCAGCAGTCTGTTGGCTTCCGCCTGGGCTTTCGCCCGCACCAGAATTCCTTGCGCTTCGCCTTCCGCTTTTGCCACTTCGGCCTTAGCCAGCATCTGCTGCTTTTGAAATTCGTATTCGGCCTGCTGCGCTTGCTGCTGGGCCGCCATTTTTTGCTGCATTTGCGCTTCCAGCGACTGAGGCAGGTGGCTTGCTCCCAAGTTTACCTTGTCGAGATGGAAACCCATTTTTTCCAGTTCTTTGGCGAGATTTTTCTGAATGTCGTCTTGCAGCTCATTTCGTTTCGCGGAAATTACTTCCGAGAGCGACATTTGCCCGGCCGTATTCTGTGCCACCGTGATGATTGTTCGGCGTATGAAAGTGGCTTCGATATCGGAAATGTCGGAGCCGCGGAACGCTTTGAAAACCTGGGCCGCCAGTTCCTCGGAGGTGTTGAAAGTTACCGAGATATCCTGAGTGATGTGCTGGCCTTCGCGGGTGGGTAGATCAATGCTGTCGTCACCTACGGAGGAACCTTCTCCGGCACGGCGAACCATGGAATAAGTTCTCAAGGCCGTGGGGTAGCTCTGCACTTGGGTCACGAACGGCATTCGCAAGGCAATTCCTTGGGGAACGGTTCGCAAAGAGCCGGTCCACACATTGAAAATCACGCCGGTGTTTCCGGGAGAGATGATCGAAAAGGAGCTTACCGCCATGATCAACAGAAGCAGGGAAACCACGGCGATGATCAGCCGGCTGCCGAAGGCGGCGATGAATTCGGCCGGATTGAGTTGCTGATTGTTCATGAATTTTTGTCCTTTTTGGAGTGGTCGGTGATGTCGATTACGTCGCCCGGCTCGCGGGGCCGGGCTTTAAGGAATTTGCGTAAAAAGGATTCGAGTCTCCGCTGGAGAGGGCGCAGCAAAAAATAGATAGCCGCGGCGGCGACAAGAAAAATAAAAAGTTCTGCGAGCGTCATTGAGAATCCTCCCGGCGGTGTCCAGCATGCTCCTGCCTGGAGGGTTATGCCAGGGAAACCAAGAGCGTGGGCCAGGCGGATTTCATTTTGTAAGATTCGCACTAAAGAATGAAATCTGTTCTTGCTGTGCGAAAAAAAGGCGGCGGACTTGTCAATTGAGTTTATTGAGGCGCCGTCAAGCACCTGCTAGTGAGGCTAAGGGAAGGCGCACGCGAAACGTGGTGCCCCGGCCCGGCGCGCTTTCCACCGAAATCTGGCCGCCGTGGGCATCCACGATCGCCTTCACGATGAACAGCCCTAGGCCCACGCCCGAGCGATTGCTTCGCTCCGCCTGCCAGTAACGCTCGAATAAATGGCTGCGCTGTTGCTCGTTCATGCCGATTCCGGTGTCGGAAACTTCGATCAAGGCGAATCCGTCTGCGTTGCGGGAGTGGCTCACCCGCACCGTTCCGCCGGATCCGGTGAACTTCAGCGCGTTCGTAACCAGATTGGCCACCATTTGGGAAATTCGGTGGGAATCGCAGTTGAGCGTCAGTGATTCTGCCCCGAGGGATGATTCCAGAATCACGCCCGCCTGGGCGGCGAGCACTTTCATTTCATTCACCACGGCCTTCACAATCGGAACTACGTCGTGGTTTTCGCGATGAACGGGCAGGCCGCCGGAAGAAGTGATCTTGGAGGAGTCGAGGAGATCCAGAACCAGATTATTCACGCGATTGCAGGCCGCGCGGGCACGTGCCGTATGACGGAGAAGTTCGGGCCGGGATGCCAGTTCACGCTCGATCAACTGCACGGAAAGCTGCACGGCGGTGAGGGGGGCGCGCAGATCGTGGGAGAGGATCGCGAGGATTTCGTCTTTCTCGTGGTTGGCGGCCTCCGCCGCCCGGCGGGCCTGCGTGCTTTGGATATAGGCTCGCCGGAGCATGCCCACGAGAAAATTAGAGAGAAGAGAGGTGCTGAGGAAAACGGCGGCACGAAGCACGAAATGGAAATCAAAATCGATTTCGCCCACCGGGCCGATGAAGAAATAATCGGCCGTTACGGCACTCGCGAGGCTCGAGAGCATGGTTACGCCGATGTCGGTTACGAGGGACAAGAAGATGCTGGATACCAGGCAGAGCAGCACGGGGGTGAGGTGAAACTCGTCGTGAAGCCCCCAGCCGATTGCGGTGGTTGCTACCAGGGTAAGCGCGCATAATCCAATTTGCCGGGGAAGAGAAATTTTGGTGCTGAGCACCTGCTCCAGGCGCAAAAGCATGGGATGCCAAAATTGGCCGTGCGATCCAATGCGATCGTTCTCCCAAGTTCCTTGCATAAGAGTATCTCGATACGCTCATATGCCGGCGCTGCCAATAGCCAGAATGGGCATAGCAAAACTATGGAAGAATGGCGCCCGACTACCAGCTCATTTCAAGACAAGCGGACTGGCGCGGGATTTTGCGGCGCGTCCCAAAAAAAGATACTGGTACCTTATGGACGCTCGAGAATCGCGGTCACGCCCATGCCGCCGCCGGTGCAAATCGAAATCAGCCCGCGGCCTTTTCCCCGTTGCTCCAGCAATTTTCCCAGCGTTGCCACGATACGGCCGCCGGTGGCGCCGAAAGGATGGCCGAGCGCCACGCTGCCGCCCACGGTGTTCATCTTGGAGCGATCAAGGGAGCCGAGCTTGCCCGGCAACCCTACGCGATTTTTGCAGAAGTCGTCGCTTTCCCAGGCTTTGAGGGTGCAGAGCACCTGCGCGGCGAAAGCTTCGTGGATTTCGTAGACGTCGAAGTCTTGCAGCTTGAGACCACGGCGCGCGAGCATTCGCGGCACGGCGTAAGCCGGCGCCATTAAGAGGCCTTCCTTTTTCTGTAAAAAATCCACCGCGGCGACTTCGCAGTCCACGAAGTAGGCCTGGATGGGCAGCTTATTGGCGCGGGCGTAGTCTTCCGAGCAGAGAAAAACGGCGCTGGACCCGTCGGTAAGCGGAGAGCTGTTCCCGGCCGTGAGCGAGCCCTTTCCGTTCATGGGGAAAACGGGTTTGAGTTTCGCGAGTTTTTCGAGCGAGGAGTCGCGGGCATTATTGTCTTTGGCGGCTCCGCTGAAGGGCACCACGAGGTCTTTATAAAAACCTGCGGCCCAGCCCTTGAGGGCATTTTGGTGGGAGGCGAGCGCGAGCGCGTCTTGCTCCGCTTGGGTGATATTCCATTCCTGCGCCATCAGTTCGCAGTGTTGACCCATCGAGAGACCCGTACGGGGTTCGGTTACGGCGGGGTAGTGGGGTTTGAGAAACGACGGACGAACGCCCGCGAAAATTTTCAGGCGATCGGTAAACGTGCGGGCGCGGGAGGCGGCCACGAGCACCTTGGTCATGTTGCGGTTGAGTTCTACGGGGATGTCGCTCATGGAATCGAATCCGCCGGCAATTCCGGAATCGATTTGGCCCAGCGCGATCTTGTTTGCGAGCAGGATCGTGGCTTCGAGGCCCGTGCCGCAGGCTCGCCGCACGTCGAAAGCGGGAGTTTCAGGAGCGAGGCCCGAGCCCAGAACCACTTCTCTCGACATGTTCCAGTCGGAGGAGTGATTCATCACGCCGCCTAGGGCAACGTCGCCCACCGTTTTACCGCCTAAACCGAACTTGTCTACCACCGCTTTTACGGAGGCGGTCATCAGCTCCTGATTGGTGCGGTCGGCGTAGCTACTGCCGGCCCGGCAAAAGGGAATACGGGCTCCACCGGCGATTACAACTTTACGGGTCATGGTTACCTCAAGGAAACGGTTGAAAAACTTTCGAAATGGCCGATTGCGCTGTTTGCACCAGGTCTTCCCGGGAAGTGGCGGCACTCACCGGAATTTCTGGGAGCAGTTTCAGCGTAATTTTTACACTTCGTAATCCTGCCAGGGCCAGCAGGTGCGGCGCAAACTCCATATCGCCGTACCAGCAGATCCGGTCGCGGTTGGCTGCCGTTACGGGTTCGCCGTTGATTTCGGTGGGCTGCAGTACCGCCGGCAAAACCGGCACGCCGGCCTCGATCGCGGGGGCGAAGAGCGGGCGCTTAAAGGGTAAAACCGAAGAGCCATTGGTAGACGTTCCTTCCGGAAAGAAAATCATGCTGTGACCGCCCTTGAGGGCCTTCGAGATGATCCCCACTTCCGCGGCCAGATTTTCCCGGGAGCGGCGGTCGATGTAGACGCAGCCGGCGGCGTCGGTGAGGCGTCCGAGAATTTTCGTTCGCTTCACTTCCACGGTGGAAACGAAACAGAGCGGGCGCACGGAGGCGAAGAGCAGGATGTCGAGGTAGGAAAGGTGGTTGCTCACCGCCAGGTAGGTTTGGCGCGAGCGCCAGTTTTCTTCGCCCTCAACTTTGAGCTGTACCCCGAGAACGGCGAGGGCCACGCGCGCCAGGCGCTGCACTAGATGGTTTCGTACTGATCGGAGAGTATCTCCGGAAAAAATTAGACGAAGCAGATTGCCGATCAGCACCATCCACATCATCAGGAAACCGATCACGACTACTTTCCAGTATTGGTGAATAAGCTTCATCATTTTCTCTTAAGCGACAAAGTTAATGCGAACTCCGCCACCGGTTCCTCGGGTTTGCGCTCCAGAACGGCGCGGCCCTTCAGGGTGAGATTATGCCGCTCGCCGCTGTTGCGCGCAGCCTCCACGAGTTCCCGGGCTTTTAGGCCTTCGTCGCAAATGAAGAGCACATGGCCATCGGGGCGTTTCAGGAAGTTAGCGTGGAAATCCTTGAAGATGAGCTGCACGTTCTGGGCATCGAGCTGCCAGATATGGTGCATGGCTGCCATTCCAATGCAGCAGTCGGCCCCGATCGCGATCGTGCCGAAATACATCGAGCCCAAGTGGTTGCGGGTCCAGCGGTTGAGTTTGATGCGCACTACGGCGCGTTCGTCGGTAAGTTCTACGACGGTGGGCTGCACGGAGAAGAGAAGCGGGATTCTCAAAAGACCGAAAGCCCGGACCAGTACTGTGTCGCGGACTTTTTTGGGCAACCTGCCCTTTATATGCTGGGAAAAAAGCTCCTGGAGTTTGGCTTTGTCCATGCCGCTATCTTAGGACAATTGGTTTGTCTGCACTATCGGAACTTACTGGTTGGAGGCGGAGCGTAAAGGGGTATACTGGGCGCCGTGACTCAATGGCATGAATGGATCCAGTCCCCCCTCTTTTTTGAGTTAACACTCTTCCTGATTTCCGTGGCCGCGGGAGTTTTCGGCGCCATCCTGGGACTAGGCGGCGGAGTTTTGATCGTACCCGCGCTTACCCTGCTTTTCGGCGTGCAGATCCGCTACGCGGTGGGAGCCAGCATCGTATCCGTAATCGCCACTTCTTCGGGCGCGGCCGCCACCTACGTGCGCGACCACATCACCAATATCCGGGTAGCGATGGTTCTCGAGGTGGCCACCACCGTGGGCGCCCTTTGCGGCGCGATTCTCTCGCCCTTTTTTCCGGTGCGCGCTCTCTTCGCCGTGTTCTCGGCTATTCTTTTTTACTCCGCATTTTCCATGCTCCGAAAGCGTGGAGATAATTCCACCCTGGAGACGAACGATCCCTGGGCCGCCCGTCTGCGCCTGAATTCGAGTTACCCTGATCCGAAAACGGGAAAGCCGATTTCCTACTCGGTAGACCGGGTTCCGCTCGGCTTTTCCTTGATGCTGGGCGCGGGAGTGATCTCGGGGCTCTTGGGAATCGGCAGCGGCGCTCTCAAAGTTCCCGCGATGGACTCCGCGCTCCGCCTCCCCATCAAAGTTTCTTCCGCCACCTCCAACTTCATGATCGGCGTCACGGCCGCGGCTAGTGCGGGCGCCTACTACGTGCGTGGAGACATCTTGCCGCTTTTGGCCGCTCCGGTAGCGCTCGGCGTGCTCGGCGGATCCATGATCGGCACGAAAGTGATGATGCGCCTGCATAACGATCGGATGCGTCAGCTCTTCATCGTGGTTCTCTTGGGAATCGCTCTCGAGATGGGCCTCAAATCCTACGGCTTCGAGGTGCGTTGATGAAAGAAAAACCCGATAACCTGATCCGCACCGAACTCCTGATCAGCTACGTGCTTCGCTACGGCGTGCTTCTTTGCCTTTTCGTGATCGGAATCGGCTTGGCGGCGCGCCTGGCTCTTTCGCCGGGTGGAAACGCCGAAGTGGTGCGCGACCTGGTGAAGGGCCTAAGCCCGGGCGACTACCGCCCTCCCAGCAGCGCTTCCGCGCTTCTCGCCGGTGCGTTCCATTTTCAGCCCGACATCGTGATCGCCCTGGGCCTGGTGATGCTGATCTCGCTGCCGATCATCCGGGTAGCGATGACCACGCTGGTATTTTTAGTGGAGCGAGACTGGATTTTCTTCGCAATCACACTGGTGGTGCTGAGCGTGCTGCTAACCGGCGTAATATTCGGCCGAGCATTGTAGTACTGAGTCTGGAAACCGAAAACCGGACTCAAACTTGAACTTGAACCCGAACTTGAACCGGAAACTGATCCTAAATCCCCCACATCCAGTACTTCGGAATCGACATCATCACGCCGTAACCCGACTCAATCACCCGCACCATTCTCGGGCCGACGATGTATTTGGTGCTGCCGTCTTTGCACGCCTCATATTTCTTCATCGGGGATTGATCGAGAGCCGCGCGATCGGCCATGCCGCCCACGAAGGGGGAGATGAGGTTGTTCGCGTCGTTGTAATACATGATGTTGCGGGTGTCTTGGGGCGTGAGCCCGCCGGAATGGCTTTTCTTGCTCGGGTCGGGCGGGCCGGAAACGTAGTAGGTGGTGTAGTCGAGAAGTTCTTTTGATCCGTAGTTCACGGCGGCTCCGTTGGCGAAGCGCGCGCCGAAGGCCATGTAGGGATTCACGTTGTAGGCGATCAAGGGTTTGCCCACGAGGCTGGAAGTCCAAGCGCCGCCGGTGCGGCGGGGGATGTCGACAAAGTAGGAGGTCCAGAGTTTTCGTTCCCGGGCACGGAGCTCGTCGGGATTGTCGGAGTAGCGGTACATGAGGTCGAGCTGTTTGAGGCCTTCCATTCCGGTGGAGCTTACGTTCCGCATGATCACGCGGGTGAGAGCATCGCCTTTGCCGGAAAGCTGTTCTTCGAGATTGGCGGTGCAATCCACCACTTTGGCGTAGTCGTCGCCGGCGTCGGGTTTGGCGAGCATCTCGGGGGGGATTTTCTTTTTGAGGTCGGCCAGCGCGGCGTCGTGCTCGGCTTTCGTGAGGTCGAGGCCGTAGTCGGCTTTGAAAGAGTATTTTTTGGCTTTGGAGTCGTAAAGAATCTGGCCGCTTTCTTTCACGAGGAAGCTCTTGAGCGCGCCGCTTTCCCGCACGTTGGCGATGCGCACGTGGCCCTCGCCGAATTTGAGCCGGCCTTCCACGGCGTGTACGCGGTTTTCCTCGTCAACCACGTAGCTGAATTCCTTTTTCTCCTTGTTGTCACGCAGGGTAGACATCACATCCCGATCCACTTCGCGAAGCTTGAGCTCCTGCGTTTCGGGATGCTCCATATCGAGGTGGGCCGTGAGGTCGGATTCGTGAGGGTGAGGCGTTTCCGCGATCGAGGCCGGGTCGCGGCCGGAAACTAGCGAGTGGCGGGTGTCTTCGGCTATGGCGGCATCAGCGGCCTTGGAATCTTCGCCCTTCTTAAGCATCACCACCGAGCCGTCTTTGTGCCCGAGCAGCTCCATTACTTTTTGCACTTCTTTCGCGTGCTCCTCGGTAAGTTTTTCGAGCTGGGCCGTTTCCGCGGCCGTCATTTTCGTCTTCGCCGCTTCCGGAGCTGCGGCCTGGGCGGTCTTGGCGGCGCCCGGGGCGAGCTCACTGGTGAGTTTCTCGGCCTCGGCGTTGAGCATGCGGCTGGCACTGGTCATCCTTTCGAGCTGTTCGGTAATTTCCTGGTGGGCGCGGCGGGCGTCGGGAACCCATTTGCCTTTTTTCATGTGGGGCACTTCCTTCGCCAGGTAGATCTCGGCGGAGGTTTCGAATTGCCCGTCTTTTCCCTTGTTCACGAACTTGGCCATCGGGAGGCCCGTTTCGGAAACGCCCAGGGTATAGGCCTTGGTGCCCTGTCCGTCGAGCGCCTTCTTCACTTCTTCCAGCTGGCTGAGCGAGCCCCTGGTTAGTTCGCGGTAGTTGTCGAGCGCTACGAAGCTGCCCTTGATCTTGCCCTCTGCAGAGATTTTATCGAGAGTTATCCCTTGGGTTTCCAGCTCGTGCCGGAGATTGAAGGGGACGAATTTTTCGCCATACACCTCGCGTACGGCGGCGGCGTCTTCCGCGTAGCGAAGCGTGAGCTTCGTTTGCATCCGGTGAGTGGCTTCTTCCTGTTTGTAAAGCGAAGTGGTGTAGGGCGGATTCCCGAGCTTCTTCTTCCCGTTCGACTGAAAGTACGCATCAAAAGCCGTGGGAATTCCCGCTTCATTTTTCTTCGAAAGAGAAAGGTGAAGCCCTTCGTGCTCAAGGAATACATCTATTTCCTTATTCGATAGCAGCTGGCTGAAGTAGCCCATCGAAATGGAGTTACCATTGGTCAAGGCGCCCGATCCTACCACGTGGTTGCCCACGGGGTCGTATTGGAGATGCGTTTTGGGGTACCGGCGAAGAAGCGTGTCTTTCTGCGCCGTGGTGCCGGCCAGCTCGGAAGGCAGAGTGGATTTTTCCCCTCCCTTTATTTCATATACGTAACGTTTGGGAACTTCGCTGAACTCCCGGTTCTCCATTAGCTTGGCAATCTTCGCTTCAAGCTCGACGACCCGGTCGTTTCGCTGATAGATCTCTTTGGCCGCGGAAACCGAAAGCACGGCGCGCGCGCGTGATTCGCCGTATTCCTGGATCACGCGGTCGGCCCGTATTTTCAGGGAAGCGCGGTCTTGGGCGGAAATTTCTTTCGCCCTAACGGCGGCGTTCGAGGAAAGAGCTACGAACTGATCGGGCGGCACCACCGGAAGTTTAATCTCCAGGTAGCCCAGATGATTCTGGAACATCAGCTTCTGAAGGCCTTGCGAATCTTCGGAAAGGAACTTTTTCACCGAAAGGCCGGGATTTTCCCGAAGGGCTTTCACGGTATCGAGCGCGATTTGTTCGCCGTAGTCGCTGGGCGCGAATAGATCTTTGGCGAAGTTCTCGCGCACTTTAGCGAGATCGAGCTTGTCGATGTTCTTATCCAGGCTTTTGTAATTTACGGAAGCGTGCGCTTCGCGCCACCATTCCGAAGAGCTGGCCCAGGAGTTTTGTTTCCAGAACTCCGGTTTAATCTCGAAAACGGCTTTCCCGTAATGCTCTTGCCCCGCCCAGCCCGTGCTGGAGCCCGTGGCGTATACGAAGTCGCTCGCGCCGTAAATTTGGTTTTCCAGAGAGGTAACTTGGGCTTTCTTATCCGGCTCCTGGGCTAGCGGGTGAAGGCCGTCCTTCGCCTTGGAAGCGGCATCTTCTTCGTAAGAGCGATGCTCTACCCGGAAGGGGAGGGCTTTCACCTTATCCACGAGTGCGGCCTCGTCGGCGGAAAGCTTTCCGAGTTTTTCGCGTCTCAGCGCGAGATTGCTCGCCGATTGCAGCCCCAGCGCAGCCGGATCCCTAAGCAGGGATTTCATCTCTTCCAGATTCTTCGGTGTTGCACTCACCAGCGAGTGGCGAATCGGCGCGGCATCGGGCTCGAAGTAGCGAAGAACCCGGTCGAGACCCGTAGACTGCTCGGGCGTAAAGTGGATCGCCTCCAGGCTACCCGGATCCTTGAAAATCGATTCAATCATTTTATCGTGCTCGGCGCCGAGCGACTCATACACTTTTCTCATCGCCTGGTAGGAAGAGGCGTTGCTGGCGGCACGTTTTCCATCGAGAACGTCAAGCAGCACGAGGGTTTGGAGGCGACCGAGGTCTTTGCGGGCATCGTGGAACTGCTTCTCGGTGAGATCGCTCTTCGCCAAAATGTTTCGCGTGCGGGTAACCATATTGTCGATCTGTTCACCGAGATCATGGCGGCCCAACGCGCGCATGCCAGCGATTTCCTTGTCTACATTTTTCAGGAATTCGGGAGTGAGGTAGTCGGCGAGAATCTTGGCTTCGGCGCCGATTTTCGTTTTATCGCCGAATTTAGCGGCATCCGTGAGATGGCCCATCGCCGCCGTAAGGGTGTCGAGCTTTTCGATGCCGCTCGAATCCTCGCATACGGCGTCGCAAAGGAAGCGGTAGAGCTTGAGGCGATCCCGCACGTTTTTGAGCTCGGGAGCAAAGGCGGGATCGATAACGCCGTTCTTGGCCACGGCCGCGATCTGAGCGCGGAAGGCATCGTCGGGACGGCCCTCATGCCAGAGCTTGGCGGCCGCTTCGAGCCGGCTTTGGCTTTCTTCCCGGGTGGGAACTTCGATTTTGCCGCGGAGTTTGGGCTCAGCGTCCAATCTCATGCCGCTGCCGATTACGTTGGTAAGTTTGTACTCCAGCGAGGCCTTCCGGTCGGCAATCGCTTGGTCAATCGAGGCGTCGGTGCGGGCTTTATACGCGAGACCTTCTTTGTCTTTACCTTTTTTCGCCATGCTACGGAGCTCGCGTACGCTGTCGGAGTTGTCGAGCATGAGGTGCTTGAGGCTTTCCTGCACTTTCGGGGTGAGGGCATTTTCGGTGGTGATGCCGAGCGCTTTGATGGCGTCACGGTTAATCCCTTTCTGGAACTGGTAGCGGGCATAGTCGTGCAGGTCGGAATCGATATGGGCGTCGCGGAAAACTTTCGCGATTGCGGCGGCGGCGGGATCGTCGGTAAGTTTGGGAACGCCTTTGGAAATTGTCTGGTAGGCCGCCACGAGACGAGCCTGCTCGGCGCCCGTTAAGTTATCACCGGCTCGCGCCTTGGCGAGCAGGCCGGCATATTGCTTCTCGGAGGCTTCCGGAAAGAGGCCGATGCCCCGGCGGGCGAAATCTTGGGCCATCTCTTCGCGGGTAGCGTAAGTTCTCTGCACGTTCACGCGGAGATCAAGCTTGGAGTCGGCGGCGAGGTCTCGCTGGTCTTTTTCGCTCATTACTTTGCGAACCGATTTGGGAAGCTCGTCGTACGCACCGTAGCGCAGCTGATAGAGGGCGGTGTCTTCATGGTGGCCGTCGAGGAGATAAACTTTGGCGTCTTTCGCCTGGGTCCAGAAGTCGGGCCCCTTCACGGCGGGAATTTCCCGCTCGGCGATTTTGCGGGCGCCGTTGCGGAGGTCTTTAAAGCCGGAAGAATTCTTTCCGAGCTCGTCGAGCGTTTCCGCCACCTGGGCCAGGCCGATATAGGATTCCGTCAGGCGAGCATCCCGCTGCGAAACGGTTACCAGGGAGTGGCGCACTTCGGCCACTTCCGTGTTCCCGGAATAAATGCCTTTTCCGAGCTGGCTCTCCAGGTCGTTCGTGAGATTTATGATTCTGTCTCGGCGAGTCGCCAGATCAGCGATCTGGTTTTCCGTGAGTAATCCGCCCAGAGTTTTTTTCCAGTCATCGAATCTGGCGGCACGAAGTTTATCCAGTACGGCGGGATCAAAGATTCCTCTCACCTGGTTGAGGGCAATTTCGGGAGATAGGGTGCCCTGCCTAAGCCCAGTCAGAATTTTTTCCATGTCCGGGACAAATTCCGGGCGGCCGAGCGCGGCAAGACTTCCGAGTTCGAGGTTGCCGAAGGCGCCTCCATGATCAACCGCAACGGGATTAAGCCGGTTCGGAGCGTGGAGATAGTTCACACCATTGCGATCGGGCTCGTTGATAAGGTAGTCAAATATCCGCAGCTCTGGAGGACTGGCGCTGGTGCCCATTCTGGAATTGTTCACCCACAATTGTACGGTACCTTTTTTCCCTTCGAACTCCCTTTCCACGGTGATCGGCACCATATTCAGGCCGAGGAATCGGTCGATGGCGTAGGCCGCGAGTTCCGAGCTTCCGTTGGCGGTGCGGGCGGCATCGGGCCGATCGTTGAAATAGGCCTCGTAAGGTTTCCAGATGCCTTGCGTACCGTCTTCAAACGTGAGGCGTTTGGGCTGAGAAAGCCCGAGGCCAACATCTTCATGACCCACGATTTTCATGGTGCGTAAGGCCTCTTCCGTGTCTTTCACGCGCTGTTCGCCATCAGGCAAATGCGTTTCCAAGCTGTTCCAGATCTCCGGCTGGAGGTGCCGCGGGGGACCCGGCTGGGCTTCGGTTTTGAGCACGGATTGCTTTGTAGGGTCGGTCACGACTTCCTTTACCTGTTCGGCCTCTTCTTTTCGCGCTTGCGCGAGGAGCTCTTCGCTAGTGGAGCGCTGCTCAAGAAAACGGGGCATAGGCTCGCTCGCCGGCACTTGCAAAACAGCATTTATATCGGTGCGGAATTTATCTACGCCGCCCAGGATTTGGCTTCGGTCTTCTTTTTTGGCTCCACTGAAGCGATCCACGGCGATGTTCATTTCCGTTTTGAACCATTCGAATTCCGGGTTGATGCGGCCCCAATCCCGTTCACCGGCGAGGATGTCGCGGGCTTTGGCGAGCTCCGTGAGCCACGCGTCTTTTTTCCACCAGTAACGCGCGGCCTGCGCCGACTCCGTAACTTTCCCGAGGGGCCCGGAGGCGTGGGAAAGCGCGGCCGCGATGCTGGCTTCCTGCAGCTTGGTAGTGCTGAGGCCGCCCACTTTTAGTAAGGCGGCGTCTACCGCCCCCATTAGGTGCACGTTCCAGAATGCTTTGTATTCTGACTGGTCTACCTCGAATCGTTTGCTGGGCGAGCCGAGGGGAGTTCCGAGAGCGGAAACGGGATCGCCGGTCACGTGGTAGAAAGTTACGTCAAGATTCTTGGCGATGCGCTCGTCGAGGCGCCCGAGATCCCGCAGTGGCTCGGTGGCACCAAATCCGTTAAACGAAATCACTTTCACGCGGTCGAGCGCGTTTTTATATCCTCGCGCTTCGAGCTCTTTTACCAGATCGTGCCCGAACATCTGGGCCATGCCTCCGCCCAAGCTGTGCCCGGTGATCACGATCGGATTGTTGGTATTTTTAAATTCCTTAATGCTGCGTTCGAGGAGGTCGGAATAGAATCGGCCTCTCGCCTGCATTTTCCCCATTCCGCCGTCTACCAGCCAGTCCGATAAAGTTTGGGAGCCGGCGATGGCGATGATAGTAGGGTCGACTGAACCCATTGCTTCTGGTACGTAAATGCCGCCTTTGAATCCGGTTCTTAGGTCTCCCATTCCCCCCGTGAGCCGATAACCGGGAGGAGTTGTGGCTTCCGCTTTATACAGGCGATCCACGAGTTCTCGCCCCGTCTTTACTCCGGCCTGCTGGTATTCCGGCAAGGTGTAAACATGTTTCGCGATGGCGATCGGAAGAATGTGATCTTCTCGCAGAGCCACGTTGCCCAGCTCCTGGCGCAAATCTGCGACGAATTTAGACTTCAGTAGCGCCCGGGGCTCGTCGTAGACTACGCCGGGAATTACGCCGCTGGAGACGCGGAGAAGGTTACGGGCTCTCATCCGGACGTAGATATCGGGGTCTGAATCGGCCATTATCCGCAGGAGGTTTCTGCCGTCTTTCCCGAATTGCGGCGGCGAAAGCCCCCTAAGGGCGACCAAGCGAACTTCCGCCACGGGATCACTCAGGAGCCGCAAGATCGCGGTTCGATTGGAAACGGACCGGTTCAGGAGACTTTCCGCTACGGCCGCTCGTACGGCCGGGCTTTTGTGTTCGAGCAGCGCGTAGCTTACGTCTACGGGGCGGGAGCGAATATCGGTGGTCGCCTTTTGCACGGTGTTCGCGCCGGCGGCGAGCATTTTCTTGGTGAATTCGGAATCGGCTAGACCTCCGTAGGCCAGGGATTCGCTCGGTACCAGGCGCTTAATTCCGTTTATGTCCTGAACCGTGCCGCCCATTAGTACGGCTCTCACGAGGGAGGGATCATCGGAAGGTTTCAGTGCGGCCAGCGACGCGGAGTTGGCGGCCTCATCGCGGAAATTAGCGAGTGTGCGCAGGGCGAGAACCCGCACCCGGTCTTCCTTTGATTTCGACGCTTCGATCAGGAGGTCGCGGGCTTTGTCGGTGGTGCGATAGCCCAGGGCCTCCGTGGCTCTGTACGCAATTCCCGGGTCGTCAGACAACACCCACGGCCGGAGAAAAGCGGGGGAGCGGCCCATCAGGCCCTCCGAGGCGTTATGACGAACGTTGAGATTCGTGGAAGTTAGGAGCTTCGTAAGGCTTTCATCCGACTGCGAACGCAATTCGGAAATGATGTGCACGGGAAGTCTGATCATCGGCGGAGCGGTGAGTTCCGTGGCGTGCCACTTTTCAAGCTTTTCCGAGTTTACGGGAATTTCCCGGGCCGCGGCGATATCGCGCAAGTAGGAAACAGTTTCCGGATTCGTTTCGGTATTCACCATTCGGGCAAAAAACTCGTTGGATCCGGGGTGGCGGGAATCGGCTACGTTTTTGAGCCATTCCAATTTTCTTTCGGGGGAAAAAGTGCCGTACGCTTCCGCACCGCGCTCGAATATGGCTCCGTCGAAATCGGCGTCGACGAGCGGCTTCTCCAGTCGCGAGTTGCGGTGCTCGAGGGCCTGGTAGCGCAAATTGAGGGGCGAATTTTCCTCCAGCTGCCGTTGTTCCCGTCGAATGCGCAGAGCGAGGAGCTCTTCCCCTTGGCGGCGAAGTTCTTCGGGCGCGTTTTCCATGCCGAGGTCGAGCGCAATGGCTGCCGGATCGAACTTTCTCGTGGGAATAGTTACGGGTTTCAGGTCCGAAAAATCCCGATCCGGGGCGCTCGGCGTAAATAAAACGGCTTTGGTGCTCTTGAAATATTCAGCCACATCGGGGCGAACATTTTCCGGGGTTCGCCCTTCTAAAATTTCGCCAATGATGTTTGCCGATGAGAGGTCGCCGGGAGCTTCTATCACGGATATTTTGCTCGAAAGCTGGCGAGCCGCGATGTACGTGTCTACCTGATGCTTTTCTCTATCTACGGGGTTTTCGATTAATGCGTAGTGAAGGTTCTTTGCCGAAGCGCTGTTGGCGAATTCCGGTTGATCCAGGATTTCATGGCTGGAAATATTCACGACTTCCACCAGGGGATTTCGGCCGGCGAGCATGGAAGCACTTTGCAGAGAGTTTGCGGAGAGCATTTCCTGCAACTTCTCGCTCGGGAGGCGCACCTCCGGAATTTCGCGAAAGGCCATTTCCATCATGGCGTATTGATCTTCGGGGCTTAAGCCTCCAAGTTTAGTTGGAACCAGCAATACCTCGTCGAGCCCCAGCATTTTCACTGCACGTTGAATGGCGCGAACCTGGTCGAGGCTGGGCGGGGTAAGGCTTCCCTGGAGAAAGCCGAATTTTTTCCCTTGAGCGATTCCCTCTGTTCGGGGAATTTTCCCCAGACTTACTTCCTGCGGACCATGAGCGATATTCACCCGGAGGGCGAATTCGATCGCTTTTTGCGCGATCTCTTCAGCGCTACCGGGAGCCGGCGCATCGACCAGGCTGTGCCGCGCGCCAAGCTCATCCACGCGCCGTTCGGCGCGAGTGAGGGCCTCTTCCGTAAGCGGGTAGTTCGTGAGACCGGCCGCCTTCGCGTGACGGCGCTCCGCCATTTCCCGGAATTTTCCCACGTCGCAATCCCGCGGATCGCCGGCGTGAACGTTCACGCCGATCAACAGGGCGAAGAGTAAGAAAAGGATGGGGTGGTTTCTGAACATATTTCCCGTGGCTGCTTATCGGGCAATTGGGGGATTTGATTGAGCTTTTGACCATCCAAAAGGAGAGTGTTTCCAGGTACTTGGAAAAATCTGGAAATTCAGCGCTAACCTACCGATAGGGAAGGGTGAATTCACGCCGCATCCTAATTTTCGCCCTCACGTTTTTCGCCCTCCCGGCTCAGGCCGAGGAGATGCTGGAAGATGTTGATCTGTACACGTTTTCCAAGACAAGTAAGCTGCACACGGACGAGTACATGGAATACCGAATCGGGGATCGCTTCGAGTGGACCCTCTACGGCGCCGATTATTCGAAGCTCGGTTACGGACATCGCTTTGAGTGGGGAAAGAACGGCCTCAGCGTGATGAGTGTTTGCATGGAAGTAGATGGTGAAACCGGCGGCTCGCGCTACCGCAATATCGTAGACGAAGCGCACTGCCCGAAATTTGAGTCCGCCTACCGCTGGTACGTGCCCTATGAAGGGCAGGTGAGCCGCTGCCTAAAAGTAGACAAGCTCACCAACGGCGGCCGTTTCAGCCGGATTGTAGACAACGCTCGCTGCGTGAAACCAGAAACTATTTATATGTGGGAAAAAAAGTACTCCACGTCGCAGGCCGAATGCCTGGAAGTGGACGGCGAAACTCTCGGGAAAATTTTTCGCCAGCCTGCGCGCAGATCCGACCTTTGCACGAAAACGCTGAACGTCGACGTTGCCTACGGACGCAAGGAGCCTTATATGCCCAGAGCGGCGGCCTCGCGCTCGCCCGCTTCCATTCCTGTTCAGGAAGCGAAAGAAGTGCCCGCGGAGTTTGATATTGAATATTGGGAAGACCTTGATATCAAGCCGAAGCCGGTAAGGGCGCCCCAGTAGGTACCAGTATCTTTTTTACGGCCGCAGTGCGGCTAGCTTCAAATCCGCCTGGCGCCGGTCTTGGCGAGGGCGAGCCATCCAGCGAGAAACGCCACTCCGCCAAACGGCGTGATAATTCCTAGGACTTTGATTCCGCTCAAGGCGAGCGCGTAAAGGCTTCCCGAAAAGAGCAAGATCCCGATTCCAAATGCGTAGTGAACTACGTTCAGGCGCACCCGGCGCTGCTCTTCCAGCAAGCCCACCATCACAAGCGCGAGCGCGTGGGCTAAGTGATAGGTAACTGCCGTCTGCCAGGTGTGTAGGGCCGCTTCACTGAGAATATTTTGCAGGCCGTGGGCGCCGAATGCTCCCGCGACTACCGCAAGAAATCCGTGGATGGCGCCGTGACGTATCGTGTTCATTTTTTCCGGAAGGCGTGGAAAAAGAAGCCATCGCTCGGGCCGGGCCCGAAGTAGCCGCCGCCAACGCTTTCAAATTCCGGATGGCGAGAGAGGAAAGTTTTCACCTGATTGGTGGTTTCCGCCGTGCGGAAAGTGCAAACCCCGTAAGTGAGGAATCCGCCGCTTTTCACCAGCGAGGAGTAGAGATCGAGGAGCCGCGCCTGGAGCGCCTCCAGCCGGTCATAGGAATCGGGATCCTGGCGCCACTTCTGATCGGGGTTGCGGCGAAGCACGCCCCAGCCGCTGCAAGGAGCGTCTACCAAAACGCGATCGGCGGTCTCTTTGAATTTTTTGATTACGGTTTCTTCCGTGCCCTCGGGGAGGGCCACGGCTTTGATGTTGGAGAGATTGGCGCGCGTGGCGCGCTGGCGCAGGCTCTCCAGCTTCTTCACGGAAACGTCGTAGGCGAAAACCTGCCCGCGGCCAAACATCGCATCGGCCAAGGCGAGGGTTTTTCCGCCGGCGCCGGCGCAGGCGTCTACCACGGTCCACGTGCCGGGAGCCTTGGGCACTTCTTTTTCCTTGGGCCATTCGCGGCAGTGTCCGGGAACCTTGCGGGTCATGGGCGCGAATTCTTCCGGCCAGAGGGCGAAGAGGGCCATCATCTGCGAGCCTTCGTCTTGAATCTCGTAGGCGCCGGTTTTGAACATCGGGTGGCTGAGCACGGGAGCGTATTCGTCGAAGGTGAAGCCGTAGGGCGCGATCTTGGAGATGCGGCCGCGGATGGGGAGCTCCTTGGAATCGTTCAGCGCGGAGAGCACTTCATCGCGGCCCTTCTGGCGGGAAGCCCGCAGGGCGAGCGGCGCGGGGGAGCCGAGCACGTTCACGAGGTCGTCGCAGGTTTTCTTGCCGAACTCGCGTTTCCACTCTTCGATCATGTTGGGCGGAAAATCGGTTTCTACGGGGAAGCCTTCGTCGTTGAAGTTTTTATTTCGCTCGAAGCTCTGCAGCAGGCGCTTGGCCATCTCTCTAGCGGTGGGCCACTCGGCGAGAGTTTCGGCATCTAAGAACCACGGTTCGTCTTCACTCAGTTGAAAGCGGAGGAAGTGGGCCAAGGAACTTGGGCGTTGAAGCAGCAGGCGAGAGATCGGGGCGAGAGAGCTTTTCACGCTCGGGGGCGCTTGGCTCAGGGCTGAATCGAGGTGCACGGGGCTGGTGAAAAGCTTTCGCCAGAGGGCGTCGAAGGCCACGCGGAAATTCATGGCGGGGCCGGGGCGGCCCACGCGGCGGTCAGAACTCGAAGGGCGCTTGCCGCGGGCTTGTGCCGGGCGGGATTTTTTCTGGGGTTTCTTCATAGGATTCCGCCCCTTATATGCTTAAACCCGCGGGATTGCCCCTGGATTATTGCGAAGGGCCAAGAAAGGGCCGCGAAAGGCTCATATGGCGAATAACGGTCTGCGTTTTATGAATAACAGATTCCTAAAATACGAGTGCGGCGCAATACCGCTAGCGTTCCCTTGTTCCTTCCACGTTCACACCCAGAGAGGTCCCCGATGAAAACCCTTGTACTCGCCCTTCTTCTTACCTCCGGTTCCGCTTTCGCCAAACACATCCCCATGGACATGCACCACCGCGCTCCGCAGGTTCCCGTGACTTCCATGACCTGCTCCCAGGCCAACCACTTCGCCCAGACCTACGGCTACGTGCTCCAGAGCTCGCCGGATGGCCTTCTGCCGATCTACCCGATCGACACCTCGCCGAGCGATCTCTCCTGCGGCCGCTATCGCCCGATGCCGGTTGTAGTGCACACCAAAGACCAGCATGACTGCGTGATCTCCTGGTACTGCATGAGCGTTTAGCGCCAGAGCATTTGCTTGTTTGTAGAGCCGGTCCGCTCTAAGGGCCGGCTCTTCTTATTCCTGGAGTTTCGCGTCTACCTTATCGAGGGCATCCCGGAGCGCCCCCTCGCGTTCGAGCTCGCGTTCTTTCTTGGCGCCCCACCAGCCTTTGATCGCCAGCATCGCGATGATGAAGAGAATGGTTCCAATCACCCCGAACTGAATCCGCCGCACCACTCGCACTACGCGGTCTACGTGATCGCCGAAATAATATGTGGCGTACACGATCGTGGGCACGCTGATCAGTGCGGCTAGGCAGTCGTAAAAAAGAAAAATCCGAACCGGCAGGTGAAGGGTGCCGGACGTGAAAAAAACAGGAGTTCTTAGGCCCGGCATAAAGCGCGCCGCGAAGATCACCTTGTTTCCCTGGTCGTGAAGTTTGCGGCGCACCATCCGCATCCGCGCCGGTGGAAGAAGCTTTTTCACCAGCGCCGTTTTGCGCAGCCTCCGCCCGAACACGGCGCCGATCGTGTAAACCGAAGTATCGCCCAGCACAACGCCCAAAAAACAAACGCCCACCATGATCCACACGTCGGCAGACTTGTAGTAAGCCATCATGCCCGCGGCGAAAAGAATCAGATCCTCGGGCATGGGGAGGCCGAAGCCGCAGGCCAGCAAAAGAGAAAAGACGATGAGGTAGGGCACCGGCCCCGAATGACCCATCAGTGTGTTGAGAACGGCTTCCACGAGGGCCTAAGATACAGGAAATAGGGCATTGACGACGCGTATAATCTTCCGCGGTAAGCGGCTAAGGCGCGATTCCTATGAGAAGATGGCGCACGGAGGACTTATGGCCGCATCGAAAGAAATTTTAAAGAAACTCGACGAGATTCTTGAGTCGGAAGTATCGGGCATCGTGCGCTATCTGCATTATTCGCTCATGATCAAAGGCCCCAACCGGATTCCGATCGTGAAGTTTTTCCGCGATCAGGCCACAGAAGCTTTCGATCACGCCGCGATCATCGGTGAAAAAATCACCGCTTTCGGGGGCCATCCTTCGCTGAAGGTGGAGCCCATCAAAGAAGGCAACAAGCACGACGTGATGGACATCCTCCGCGAAAGCCTCGAGCACGAAAAAGCCGCCGTGAAACTCTACGGCGATCTGCTGAAGCTCTCCGGCGAAGACGTAGCCCTCGAAGAGCTCGCCCGCCAGATGATCCGCCTCGAAGTGGAGCACATCGAAGAAGTGGAGAAGATGCTCACCCGATGAGTTTCTTCGTGCAGCTGGGTTTACCCGGCGATCTTAAGCCGGAAGCCCGCGACAGCCTCGCCGAAATCGTGACCCGCCTCGCCTCGCGTTTTTCTTTCGAAGGCCTCGAAGACTGGTCGGTAGACGTAAAAAATTCCCGCGTGCTCGGCGCCGAAGCCGAGTTCCAGGACCTCAGCCGCGCCGGCGCAAAAAAACCGGAAATGCGCGTTTACTTCGCTGAGCGCGCTCACGCCGCCACCTTCGCTCGCATTCTTGCGGATGCCTTCGCTGATTTAAAAGTAAGCGGCGCCCGCCGCCTGGCACCCAAAGACTGGATGAAGCTCTGGCGACGCCACTACAAAACCCAGACTCTGCGGGAAGGGAAAAGCCGCCTGCACATCGTGCCCGCCTGGAAGAAGCGCCCTCAAGGCGGCGCCAGCGTGCGGATCACGCCGGGCCAGGCCTTCGGCACCGGCACGCATCCCACCACGCAGCTTTGCTTGCGTCTCTTAATGCGCCACGGAGCCACCGCCAAGCGAGTGCTGGATTTCGGCGCCGGCACCGGTGTGCTCTTGATCGCGGCGTCGAAGCTGAGCGGCGCAGGTGGCCTCGCCGTAGAGAGCGACGCCGTGGCGCTCGCGCAATGCCGCAAGAACGCTAAGCTCAACCGAGCGAGCGGGCTCCGTTTCGCCTTGAAGCTCAAGAGCGGGAAATTTGATCTAGTTTTCGCCAACGTGCTCGCGCCCGTTTTGCTCGAGCACCGCGATTCCCTCGTGAAGGCTTTGAAGCCGGGCGCCTTGATTTTCCTCTCCGGAATTTTAGGCAAAGAGGCGAATGCATTCTTGAAGAAATTCAAAACGCGCGAACTAGCGCTTGTCGAGCGGCTCGATCAGGGCGACTGGAGCGCGATCGCGCTACGGCGTCTTGAATAATTTGGGGTTGTCGGTCCACACGCAGCCGAGGCGGAGGAAGCGGGCCTTTACGTCGCGATCGCCGAGTGTGAGCCCAAACATGAACGAAGTTCCCATCGAGCGCGCCGGCCCGCTGTAGTGCGCGGTCTCGCCGGTTGCTTTGTCGGTAATCTGAATATCGAGCCCGTGGAAGGGATCGAATGAGGTGTAGCGCACGGTGAAAGCGGCTTCGGCATTTTCGCTTTTTACGACGAGCGGGAGATGCGCGTTGAGGGGAGACGTAACGGTGTCGAGCAGGCGGGAAGAGTCAACGGGCGCGCCGCCTTCGAACGAGGCTTTGTCCATCACGCAGGCGAAGTAGTCGGGGCGCTCAGGTTGGGCCGGGGGATCGAAATTAGGTTTGGCGAGGCTCTTGTGGCAGCGCAGGCTCGCGGGGCCGCTTTCGAGCAGGGCTTCGTCGGTGCTGAGGCCTTGCGGAGAGCCGGTGAAGGCAACGCGGCGCTGGCGGCTTTCGTCGTTGAGCACGAAGAGAGTGCTGCCACCGCTGAGGGAAACATCGAGGGCGAGCGAGAGACTGTTGGGGTCTTTGGTCTGCACTTCGGCCTGGTCTTCCACGAGATCGGCGCTGAGGGGCAGTAGGCTGGTGCCGCGCGCGAGGTCGCAGTTGAGGGCGTCGGCGGCGTGAGCGGCTTGGCCGAGAGTAAGAAGCGTGAGAGTGAGAATTGCGGCGCGCATGGGGGCTTTCTAGGGTTGTTTCCGGAGCATGGTTTCCCGGTGCTCACCCTGGTAAAAGGCTTCGAGCCGGATGGCGGTGAAGGAGTCTTGGTTGAACACGAGCCTGGAGGTGCCTTTCCGGTCGTCGCGTGTTTCCATCGTGAGGGAAGTCGCGTTACAGGACACGGTCACGGTTTCGTCACCCTCTTCCGTATGGGCGCTGCGGCTGGCTCCATCGGCCGGGATGAAGCCACCGTCGTCCGCCATCGCGTAGCTCACGCTGGAGCCGTTTGCCTTCGAGTGAAGCACGAATTCCAGGGCGGTGCCGTCGTTGTCCTGGCCCACGTAGCGGCCGTCGTACATCGGACAGGACGGAGTAGTGGTGGCAGCTTGCGCAGAGGTCGTATTGCCTTTGTCTTTCGAACAAGCGGCGAGAAGAACGGAGATGGCGATAATGCGCAGTTTCATAGAGGGCGCATTCTCCATTAATCGACTCAATTAGTCAAATTATCAAATTTCCCTGAGAAATCAGTACTATGCTGGAGAGGCCGTTTAGGTCAGCAAGAAGGGGCCGAAGCCGTAGACCGCTTAGCGCGCTTCGAAGGCAGCGCCGGCACGTGTTTGAGGCAGTCGCTCATCTTGAGGATGTGGGTCACGTAGGCTTTGTCGCGGTTGTAATGGAAGAGTGCGCCTTCCTGGCTCTGGCGGTCTTTGCCCTGCCAGCCGTTGGAGGAGAGGTAGTTGGCCACGCTGAGGATAGAGTCGTCGGCTTTAAATAGATTCGGTTTGGCGTGATCGCTCTTGGCCCACGTTAGGTAGCTCGACGGCATGAACTGCGCCATCCCGAAGGCGCCCGAGAAGGATCCGTGGAGTTTTTCGGCGTTCTTCAATCCCTTTTGGTGGAGCTCCTGCAGGGCCATCAGCTCGTCGGCGGCCCAGTCGCTTTTCGTGCGGGCGCGTTCCTGGATCCGGTTGGCCATGAGCTGGTCGTAGTCAGCCGCCTTTTGTTTGGCTTGGTCGAGCAGGCCGTCGAGGAGGGTGGGGTAATCGGCTTGCGTGATGCTAAAGAGCGCGCTCGCCACGTGGAAGTGGCCCAGGTCGCGCCCGTGGCGGGTTTCTACCCAGAGGAGAGAGGCCACCACTTCTTTAGGCACGTGGAATTCTTGTTCGGCTTCTTTGAAGGTTTGCTTGTGGCTCTTGAGGAATTTCTGCACGCGGCGAAGTTCCCAGCCGGGAATGGTCTCTAAACCGGTGCTCTTGTTGGATTTGAGAAAGCCCAGGAAGTTGAGTTCGAGCACGTCGGCGCGCTGGTCTTCGCGGTAGTTCTTCTGGATGAGTGCCAGGAACTCGGGGCTCATGCCTTTGGCGCGCAGCTTTTGGACGGCAAATTCGGTGGGGCCAGTCGAGGGCGAGCTGGGAGCGCGCGCGGGCGCGGTGGCCGTGGGCGCGCTAGCGCAGGCGATTAGGAAGGGGAGGAGTAGGAGGACAAATTTCATGGCGTACATCCGTGAGCCTGAATCGGTGGGCACTACAGAGATATTTTGCCATCAGGAGGAGGGGGATGTCACCACTTCTTGAACACGACGAACACCGCCGCCAAAAGTAAGACGAAGCCCGCGGCATAGTTCCACCGGAAGTCTTCCTTAAGGTACAGAATCGAAAAGACGGCAAAGACCGTCAGGGAAATGACTTCCTGGATCACTTTGAGCTGGGCGCCAGAATAGGTGCCGTAGCCGATGCGGTTCGCGGGCACTTGGAAGCAATACTCGAAGAAGGCGATTCCCCAGCTCGCGAGCACCACCCAGAGGAGAGGCGAGTCGCGGAACTTGAGGTGCCCGTACCAGGCGAACGTCATGAATACGTTCGAGAGCGTGAGGAGCAGGATAGGCCAGAGGGCGAGCATCTTAGAGCGCGAGGGCGATCTTGAGGTCTTCCCAGAGATCGTCTACCGATTCTACTCCCACGGAAATGCGGATCAGGCCGTCGTCGATGCCGAGCGCTTTTCGGTTCTCGGGCGGAACGGAGGCGTGGGTCATGATTCCGGGATGCTCGATCAAGCTTTCCACACCGCCGAGCGATTCAGCGAGCGCGAAGATCTTAGTGCCAGCCACAACCTTGCGCGCCTTCTCGAGGCCGCCTTTCATCACGAAGGTGATCATGCCGCCGAAGCCGCTCATCTGTTTGCTGGAGAGCGCGTGCTGGGCATGGGTTTTGAGCCCAGGGTAAATCACTTTTGCGATTTCACTGTGTTCCGCGAGCTTTTGAGCGATGGCGCGGCCGTTGAAATCGTGGCGTTCCATGCGAAGCGGCAACGTTTTGAGGCCGCGCATGGCGAGCCAGGAATCCATGGGGCCGGCCACGGCGCCGAGCGATTTCTGGAGGAAATAAATCTTATCGGCGAGAGCTTTATCCTTCACCACCGTTACGCCGCTCACCACGTCGGAGTGGCCGTTTAGGTATTTCGTGGCGGAGTGGAGCACGATGTCGGCGCCGAAGCGGAAGGGCTTCTGGAGCATTGGGCTCATGAAGGTATTATCCACGAGCGCGAGCGCCTTCTTCTTGTGCG
>Ga0207125_10037_pt1 | contig 33791 bp, 24 predicted proteins | sample Alteio_BWMinHeat_19_FD_153556 | JGI IMG/M metagenome (GOLD analysis project Ga0207125, IMG submission 153556) | Enriched cells from forest soil in Barre Woods Harvard Forest LTER site, Petersham, Massachusetts, United States -... | ecosystem: Environmental > Terrestrial > Soil > Temperate forest >...
CGCTGACTGCGATCGTGGTCTCGGTCGGTCCATAATGATTGCGGATTGTAGACTGCGGAGCGGCCTTTTGCCACGCAGATGCTATGGGGACAGGGAGTGCCTGGCCGCCAAAGATCGAATGTCGCAGGCTGGGTAAAGAGCCATCTCCCAGGCGCCCTTCAGCTTTCATGAGTGCGACGGCGGAAGGCACGGCGGTAAACATGGTAATTTGAAAATCGCGAACGAATCGCTCTGCCATCGTTGCCATCCCCTCAGGAACGCTATAAAGGGTCGCTCCCGCGGTCCAACAGGTGAATAGATCGTGCACGGAAGGATCGAAGGTCAGATCAACGAGTTGCAGAAACCGGTCCTTCTCTCCAGGCTCGAGTAAATCCGCCACATTGGACAGGTAAGCCAGCACGTTGCCGTGATTCACAGGAACACCTTTAGGCGTTCCCGTAGTGCCGGATGTGAAGAGGATATAGGCGAGATCTTTGGGTTTCGCTTGAGAAACGTTCCGTTCCGTGGCCGATGTCTGAGACCGCCAACTGGCATTGTGAGGTTCGGGAAGGATAGTCAGAAGATCAGACGGCAAACGGTCCGTGAAAGACCGCAGCATGGCTTCACATTCGCGGTCGCAAACTATCACTCCCACCTGAGCCTGCAATAAAATGTCGAGATTCCGAGAGATCGAAAATCGGGGATTGAGCGGTACGTAAGCCATGCCGGCCAGGACCGCTCCCATGATCCCGGCGTACGCGATCTCCGTGCGATCAGAGAAGATAGCGATCCGTCGTTTTGATGGAGGACAGGCGGTTGCCCGCGCGGCAATTGCCCAGGCTAGTTCCGACAATTCGGCATAGGTATACAGGTGACCTTTCACCCATAAGGCGGGGGTCTTCGAGAACCGCTGGCAGGCCTCGAACAATACTTCGCCCAGATTGTTGGCAGAACTCAACAGACTCATTTCGTTTTGCTTGCGATAGAGGTCGTGATCTCTTCGATCGTATCGAAGCTTTCTGAGGTTAGTTCCAGGGCCGAAAATTGGATTTTAAATTCCTTCTCTACAAAACTGATCAGCCCCATGAGGGCCAGCGAATCCAACAGGCCGCTGCTTCGCAGAGCTGTCCGGTCCCCCAGGCTGGACGCCGTAATGCCGGAGAGATGCTGAGCAAGAATATAGTGACGAAGAGTCTCTTTGGGATCGTTCATCCTTCAGCTCTTTCTAAATCCGCTTTGACCGCCGCCATGAATCGAGCCGCGGCTCTCCCGTCCCAAATGCCGTGGTCCACAGAAAGCGCCAGATTAATGGTCTGACGGACGATAGCTTGCCCTTTGACCACCAGGACGCGAGGACCTACATAACCGCCCACCAACACGCCTGGAGCAACGAAGGTTGAGGCTAGCGCCCAGTCCACTGGAACCGTAGAGACTTGGAACGTTCCCGCGCCAAGCCGAAAACCGATCTGGTCCATTAGGACGCGAAGTATCACCCGACGCAAGAATCCGAACGGGACCAGCCAGCCCCACCGTCTCAGCCCGATCCATTTTTCATGATCCGCCTGTCGGACCTCGGGAGCGCGCCGTGTAATCTCTTCCGCGATCTCGCCTATGGTTTTTTGGTCTCCATTTTCAATGACCAGAACCGGAGCTAAAAAATGGTCTCCCGTAATGGATAGACCGATCGCCACGTTCTTGGGGTGGTATTTCCGATTGCTGGCAATAAGGGTGTGCAAATCCGGGTTGGACGCCAAGGCACGAGCGGCGGCTTGAACGAGAAGGTGGGTCGTTGAGGCGTGAACCCCTTCACGCTTCAGCTGATCGAGCCGTTGCAGGGCGTTTGTCATGTCGACGGTGATTTGCAGCGTGGAGAAAGCCGGCCGCAGGACCTGAAGACTGTCCCGCATCCAGCGTTCAGCGTAGTCTAAAGGACGATCCGACGGCGAGGTCATGTCGAAATCTCCTGCAGTCCACGTCGTAACGTCTGATAGTCAATTTTATCTGTCGATGTTTTCGGAAGTCGCTCTTGAACCATGAATCGATCAGGGATCATGTAGGCAGGTAGTTTGCTCGCGCAGAACGTTTTAAGATCAATGATGCTGGGCGGAGGTCCGTCCTGACAGGCGAGGAACGCCACGATCGACACGCCGGACTCCGGATCGGGAATGGAAATTACAGCGGCTTCCCGCACTTTAGGGTTCAGGTAGAGTGCACGCTCAATTTCCCCTAATTCAATACGATATCCCCGGCGCTTCACCATGCGGTCCTTGCGCCCCAGATAAATAAAACCGTCCGCGGGGTCCCAGCGCACGACGTCCCCGGTATTGTACCAGCGGACGCCGCCTCGCTGAATAAAAGCCGCGGCATTTTCAGTCGGGCGGTTCCAATAGCCCTGAAAGACGGACGCCCCACTGATATACAACAACCCTTCTCCGCCCATCGGCACTTCTTTTCCCTCTGTATCAAGAACGAGGGGGAGGCAGTGTGAACAGGGAAAGCCAATGGGGTATGGCGTGCTGCGATCATCCGGAATTGAAGGGGGGATGCGAGCAAAGGTGCAGACGTTGGTTTCGGTCGGGCCATAAAGGTTGTAATAGTCCGGCTTCGGCCAGATGCGCTTCACCTCGCGCAAATGTTTGATAGGGAAAACTTCACCCGCGAACAGGACCAGCCGCAAACTCGAAGCATCCTGTTTGGCTAGATCACCAAACTGGACCAGCAGCGTGAGGATTGACGGGGTGGAGTACCAGACGGTCAGTTTGTTGGCGGCAATAAACATGGCTAGCTCTTTGGGGCTTTTTCCGAGCTCTTCGGAGATCAGATAAACCGTAGCGCCGTGCTTGATGGCGAGGTACAGATCGAGCACCGATAAATCAAAATGAAACGGGGCGTGGCTGCTGAATCGATCTTTTTCAGTGGGTAAGAATACCGACGAACACCAATCGACGAAGCTGAGCGCATTTTCGTGAGTGATCATCACGCCTTTGGGGATCCCCGTCGAGCCCGAGGTGTAGAGGATATAGGCCAAATCGGTTGGACCTGTGGATGGGAAGGATGGGACAGGAGACGTTGTTCCCATAGCGGCGAGTTCTTCGACGGTAATCACCGCGGCCAGCGCGGCCTTGGTTTCGTCGGACAAGATAGCAAGAGAACGGCTGTCTACGATGAGGGCGCGAATCTGACAATCTTCCAAGATCTTACGGCCGCGCTCAAGTGGCGCGGTGAAATCGACGGGCACAAAAACCGCACCAGCTTTCAGAATTCCGAAAATGGAGATAATGGTAGAGATACTCTTGGGTAATACGACGCCGACACGGTCTCCCTTTTTAATCCCGCGCGCGGTCAGGAAACCCGCCAAGGCGTCCGCTTTTTGAAGAAGTTCGGAGTAAGAGATGCTTTGGCCTGAAGGATCAACAACCGCGGTCCGGTCGGGCCAACGTGATGCGCTTGCTTCAAGATAGTGCGCCAGGTTATTCATCAGGCCCGCTTTCGCTCAATGAGGGCGGCGATATCGTTAATGCAGTCAAAACCCACGACACCGGTTTCGGACGCCGAGAGTTCGATGCTGTATTCCTTTTCCACGAACGTGATCAACCCCAGAACGGCCAGGGAATCGAGGACACCGCTGCTTTGCAGGCGTGTATCATCCCGAAGGTTTTCGGGTGTTTCGCCTTTTAAATAGTTTTTCAGTATGTAGTGTCTGATTTTTTCTTTGATCGCGTTATCGGGCAGCGGTGAGGGCATGAGGCTCTCCTTCTACATGGACTACGGGTTTGCCGGTGCGCATGATTTCCTCGATAATATCCGCCGCGTGTTCCACACCGCCCGCTTGGCGGATCGAATCCGCGACTCGTCTCGCGGACGTGTAATACGATTCTGTCCCCAGAACCCGCTGAATCGCCTGACGCAAAACAGAGGCGGAAAATCTCGCCAAGGGAATGACATGCCCGGCACCGGTCCACCGAAGACGTGCGGCGATGGCCGGTTGTTCGTACGTCAAAGGTACGGCCACGACGGGTACGCCCTGGCTCATCGAATCCAACACCGTATTGAGTCCGGCATGGGAAATAGCCAGCTTGCCTTTGGCTAAGAGGGCCTGTTGGGGTGCATAAGAGACCACCAACGGGGATCCCGGCAATGTCGTTGCAACCGCGAGATCTCCTCCGTGACTGATCACCAATTGAGCCGGCAGCCCCTCGCAGGCTTCCGCGATCCAACGCAGCAAAAGCGGCGTACGATTTTGGAGCGTTCCGAGCGAGGCGTAGATCACGGGACGTCCATCCAGTTTGGCCCAGGGGAAACCAATTTCTTTCGATGCGTTTTCCCGAAACGGACCCAGATAGTGAAAGCAAGCGGGAAGCTTTTGGCGGGGGAAATCAAAGGCAGCAGGTTGCTGGCTCAGCTGAGCCAGCGTCGAGTAATAGGCTTCATGGTCCTGATAGCAGGGTAATTGCCACTGCTTCGCATAGCGCTTAAGGACTCGGGCGATCGGTCGCATCATAAAGTCCCAGACTTTGTAGCCGAGTTCATTCCGTATTCTTGCACAAAAGGAGGAGCTATAAGCCCATCCTGTAAAAATCGGTGGAACGGTCGACTCGCGGTTGATCGCCATCGCGTTACACACCGTGACGAAGGGGATTTTCAAGTGGTTGGCGACTACCGCGCCCGCGGGTTCTGTTTGGTCCACTAATAGCAGGTCCACCCCAGCCTTGGAGAGTGCGTCTGGAAGGTCGCGGCAGATCATCTCGGTGGTGCGTTCGATGAGCTGGACTGTGAAACGCAACGCGGGCAGGGCCTTCAGCTGAGTGAGATGGGTCAGATCCTTCGCCAACGACCCTAGGGGGTGGCTGCTCTGTCCTAAAACATAAAAATTGAGACCCTCCGCACGAGCTTTAGATTCTATGTCCGGCATCTGGAAGAGTGTGACACGATGCCCGCGCTTGATTAGCGTACGGCCCAAAGCACCGAAAGGATGGAGATGTCCGGAAACGGGCGGCGAGATGATACCGAGATGGGCCACGGCAACTTTCTAGCAGGAATGCCTAATAAAAACAACTAAATTACGCCATCAGACCCTTGACCGCAGCACGGTTCCCGGTTAACCTTAATCCATGAACAACCCTTCACTCGACCCTTTTAGTCAGGCGCGCAGCTTGATTAACGATCTTTTTCCGCTCCGACCGATGATTTATTGGGTTGATTTTCTTCTCACCATGGTCGCCGCATGGGGAAGCTTTGGTTTAGTGATCGCAACGCCCTGGCACGCTCCACTTCAGAAAATGACTTGGTTGGTGATCAGTGCTTTCGCTTTTTTTCGAGGGTTAGCCTTTATACACGAGATCGCCCATCAACGGCCAGCGGACTTACCCGGCTTTCGGTGGGTCTGGAATGGCCTCTGTGGTTTGATGTTCTTCCTCCCTACGTTCACCTATCTAGCGCATGCGTATCATCATCGTATTTCTACGTTCAGCACAAAAGACGACTTAGAATACCTTCCCTGGGCCGGGCGCCCCGTAGTGGAGATTCTGCTTCCTTTCTTGATCTTTCCCATCGTCCCTTTTTTGATGGTCGCACGATTTCTCATAGTGGGCCCGATCTCGCTTCTGGTCAGGGGTCCATTACGAGAATGGCTGCTGCGTCATGCCAGCACCCTTAAGATGAATCTCCGATTTGAATGGCGAGATATCTCCGTGCCGGAGCGCCGTCTCGCCGTTTGGGAAGAGACACTGTGTTTGGGGTGGTGGGGTTTATTCTTGCTGGTGTGCTATCGGATCGGGGGTCTTCATATCCTCTTAGACTGGTACATCGTCATTTGGTTGGTATTAACGATTAACCACCTTCGAGGTCTGGGGCGTCATCGATATGCCTATACCGGAAACAAGGTAAATTTTGAAGCGCAGGTTCTAGACTCGGTCACCGTGGCCGGGTTTTCTCCCATGGCGCCGCTCTTGATGCCCGTTGGCCTGCGTTACCATTCGGTTCACCATATGTTTCCCTCCTTGCCCTACCATGCCCTGCGGCAAGCCCATAAGCGGCTGCAAAAATCTCTTCCCAAAAACCATCTTTATTTTAAAACTCTCGTACGAAATTTTTCGACCGCTTTACTCAACGTATTTAAGCCGACGCATCCCGTCGCGTAAGCCTTAGAATTTGTAGGAGAGCGTCCCGGTGAGGCGGGCCTTCACGATTTCGGCACCCTGCAGCGGGCTGTATTCAAAATGATCATGGTTCAACAGATTAAAGGCGTTCACCGCGGCTTCGAGTCCCGATAGTTTTCCGGCAAACGCGTAACCCACACGAGCATTCAGCAAAAAGTAGGCCGGCAGGTTCTGGTCGGGAAGGCCGGCGCTCGTCGTAGTTACTTTATCCACCCAGTTGACCGCCCATTGAGACGTCCATCCGTTATAGCGCGTCCGAATACCCGTATTGACTTGATGGCGAGCGGGAATAATCGGTAGCGTTACGCCATACACATAGATATAAGAATAATTGGTGAACAGCTTTAACCATTCGGTAGCGGTGTAGTCCAGCCCCAGTTCACTGCCCCAGGCGTGGGTCTGATCCTGCACGTTAGCAAAGGATCGTTGCGACATGAACGTCGGTGGTAAAGAAGCAAGGTTAGGTACGGGAGCATTTAATGTGACGCCATCTGTATAGTCCCAATGATAGCCGGTCAGAGTCGAGTTCAAACGCCCGAACCGGCCCGTATGGGCGATTTCAATAGAATGCAATGATTCTGGATCCAGATCCCGGTTACCGACAAATTGAACTTGCAAGTTAGAAAACGGAGGATTCGGAGGGAGGCCAGGACCGCCAGGGTTGGGGGTCAAAAATGTGGCATTGAAATAATTCTCAATCAGATCAGGGTTGCGATAGGAAGATCCCGCCGATACACGGAAAACGTGTTCTGGCACGGGGGTGAATAATAGGCTGCCACGGGGCGAAAAGCGGGTCGGGGTCAGAGGGTGATGATCCACGCGGCCGCTTCCCATCAACAACCATTGTTCCGTGATGTCCCATTTGTCTTCAAAAAACGCCGACCAGAAATCTTGTAGCGCACGACCATCCTGCAGAATTGCGGAATTAGCGACTTCGTGCTTATAGCTTCCTCCGAAAACGGCTTGGTTCCGGAAAGGAAGTTTCACTGTTTGCTCTAAGCCGGTTTCATAGCTGTCATAATCAAAGGGCGTTCCTTGAAGAAGCGGTTCTTCTTCGGGAGTACCGCGATTGTGGTCCCAGTTGGCTTTAAAGAGCGTGTCAAAGAAATGGTAATTCATCCGGACGAAATTTTTTTGCCCTTTGTCGAGCAGCGTCCCAATACCGTCCGCGACCTCCGCCTGGTAGTTGTTGTATCCACCCGCGAGATTGAGAGAGGAATGCTTGGAGAAATCGTAATCGACGGAGCCATCGAAACGTCCGTCTTGGGCTCCCAGACGGCTGGCATCTTCAAATCGGTCCGTTGAATTCCATCCCGCACCGAAGCGAATCCCCAAATTGTCTTTCTTCTGGCCAAAATTTAAGCTCCCAATCTGCGTATTGCGTTCGCCACCGGTGTAGGTCACTTGGGTTCCATTGACCTGTTCAGGGCGTTTGGTGATGATGTTAACCACCCCACTCAAAGCATCCGCACCATACACAGCGGAGGCGGGTCCTTCGACGACTTCAATTCGGTCGATCTCATCGAGACCGACCGGCAAGCTGGACCATGTAAGAAAATCGAAATAGGGATTGAAGACGGGCTGGCCATCTAGGAGGATCAGGGTCCGACTATTGAGGGCCCGGTTGATGCCGCGTATACCGATCTCGCCCTGACCGGTGCGTGTTTCCATCACTTCAACACCCGGCACGTTGCGAAGTGCGTCCCAGATGTTTTGAGCGCCGGAGGCTTTGATGTCTTCCTGGGTGACCACATAGACGGTGGCCGGGGTTTGATTTTCGGCGTGGGGAAGACGAGACGCAGAGACGACCTTCGCCTCTTCTTGATAGAACTGGAATATATCATCAGCGGCCCTTACCGAAGGACAGATAGCACATCCGCTGAGTACGATAATCGCCAAGCCCTTCCCGATCGTCATACGCCCTCCTTCCTGCAAAGTCATAGAAGTTATTGATGCGTACCGCAAGGGTTTTATGGAGGCTCTCCTTAGTTTTACCCTAGACAGAAAGAGCTTCTCCTGATACAACGGACATGGCATGAGAACCCGCTTCGCTTTGGCGATATTTTTCTTTTCTCTTTTAAGCCCTGGCCTTGTGCATGGCAAGGAAGACGTCGTAGCGGTTTTAAGTTCTGATCTGCAGCCCTACCAAGACGCCTATACCGCATTCCGAGAAAAACTCCAACGTCCCGTTCGCGTGATTCGCCTGAGCGATGAGAACGTCCGGATCGACGGCGAACCCAAAGTGATCGTGGCCTTTGGCGGAAAGGCCGCCCTGTTTAAGTATCCGGAGAGCAGTGCGCTGGTGTATGGCCTGGCGCCGGGCACCCAGATCCCATTAGGACGACGATCGGGACCTGTGACCGAGATCCCGATGATGCCACGCGCGGAAAAAGTCTTTCAAGAATTGAAAGTGCTGCAGCCGGGACTCCGCCGGCTGGCCGTCATCTGGATCTCCCCGGCCAATGAATCGTATGTCCGAGAGCTCGAAAAAGCAGGGCACGGTCAAAATGTCGATGTCCTGGTTGAAAAACTGGGTAAATCGGAAAATCTCCCGGATCGCTTACGCGCCTTAAGAGATCATGCCGACGCGTTATGGATTCCATCAGATCCTCTCCTGATCAACGAACAAAATCTCGTTCTTCTCTCGCAATTTTCAGCCTCCGCCCACATCCCCTTTTACTCCTCTATTGTAGGTCTCACAGAAAGAGGGGCGGTTGCGACACTGTCTGTCAGCTATCGAACGATTGGCCAAACGGCCGCTGAGCTTGTCCAAAAAATCCTCTCGGGATCAACGCCGCCGCCGACATGGTATGACGAGGACATCGATGTTTTTGTGAATCAAAAAGCGGCCGGGGCCCTCGGACTGGACGTGAACGGACTGGAGAGGGTTCGGCGATGAAACTCCAGACGCAATTCGCCCTCGCTTTCATTCCACTGCTGGGCCTGGCGGCACTCGGCACCACCGTGGCCGCTCGCAAGGCCGTTCATAAAGTACTTCTGGAAGAAATGGCGGGTCGCGGGCAGACCGTCTTGGAGGGGATCGCCGCCTCCACCGTTCCTGGATTGGAGTCGGGCCAAGAAGACCTCTTGCTGCCGATTCTTACATCGGCCCTCGCGCGTGAAGGCGCTGCCTATGTCATCGTTCTCGATACGCGAGGGCGCGTGGTCGCGCATACCAATGTTCTGGAAAAAGGCAATCTCTACACGGATCCCATCACATCGGAAGCGCTGAAGGCCTCGGAAACGAGGTATCACGAAGTGCCGTCAAAGCCAGTGGCGTTGTTGGATGTCTCGTGGCCGGTTTGGAGTCCGGAGAAGAACTCGTCCAAAACGTCCAACGAGTTATTCTTGCTGGGTGCCGAGACAGAAAGCAGAAAACGGCTGGGGACCTTGCGAATGGGCCTTTCCTTGGAACGTGCCCAGCAAACGGAACAGCGGATCGCCCGCCAACTGGGCCTTCTATTGGCACTTTTCGATACGCTTCTACTCGGACTCGCGTTTTTTCTGGTGCGAAGCATATTACAGCCGGTCCAACATCTGGCGTTGGCCACAGATGATATCAGCCAAGGCATGTTTGGTGCCGTAGTGCCGGTTCCTTCGGCCTCGGAGTTGGCCAACCTCGCTCGTAGTTTTAATCGCATGAGCGAAGTCCTCGCGCAAACCACGATTTCCAAGGAATTCTTCAACACCATTCTGGATAAAATGCCGGATCCGCTGATCATTCTCAATCCTCAAAAGCGGTTTCGCATCGTGAACCCGGCCGCTGCCCAGCTTCTCGAGACTTCCTCTGAAGTCTTAGCGGGACAAGACTTTGAGTCGTTTTGGGATGAACGGAATCCTGTTTCTTTAGCGGCGCTCGAGCTGGGCACACTCCATGACATTAAAATCCGGTTAAAAACTCGTTCAGGGAAGTCGCCTCTGCTTATTTGTTATGGATGGTTATTGAAAGACCACGAAGAAAAACACATGGGTTTTATTATCGCTCTACGAGTGGCCCCATGATGATAAACAGCGGGTTTTTGTCCCTCGCCTTTCGAAACGTCTTCCGGAACCGGGCGCGGTCCGTCATTACGCTGCTGGTCATTTCATCAGGGTGCATTTCGATGATCCTGGCGCGCGGTTTTCTGGATGATGACGTTCATCAAATGCGCGAGATCAGTATTCGAGATTCGCTGGGGCATCTCCGCATTTATCAAAAAGGATATTTTGATCAAGGACTGCTGCATCCGTTTGATTACTTGATCTCCAATCCAGATGATTTAGAAAAGCAGCTCGCCGCGATCCCGCACGTTAAATTCGCAAGTCCGCGTCTCGATGTGGCGGGAATCGTCAGCAATGGGGACACCAGCCTTACATTTTTGGGACAAGCGATCGACCCGGCCAAAGAAGTGTCCTTGCGTAATACCTGTCTGATGACTCAGGGCGCTTTTCTGAAGCCCGGAGCGCCCTATGACGTGATGCTGGGCAAAGGACTGGCGAAAGCACTTCGGGCGAAGCCGGGAGATGCGCTGGTCCTCGTGGCGACGACTCGGACCGGATCGATCAATGCGTCCGATGTGAAGGTGGTCGGGGTTTTCAGCACCATTGATAAAGCATTTGACGACCATGCCATACGTATGCCGCTCACACTCGCTCATGCGTTGCTCAGGACACAAGGGGTTGAAGCGGTGCTTGTTTTCCTGGACAAAACAGAAGCCGCCGCCTCCGTCAAACAGCAGATGCAGGTGCTTTTCGAAAGGCTGCACCTTCCTTACGAAGTGAAAACCTGGGATGAATTAGAAGAGGCCGAGGATATCCGGAAACTGGCGGGGGTCTGGCAGAGTATGTTCAGGGTCTTTAAAATGATTATTTTAGTCGGATTATTCCTGGGCATTGTAAATACGATGAACATGGTCGTGCTCGAGCGCGTGGGGGAGATCGGCACGCTCCTGGCTTTGGGAATGAAACGGTCCGGTGTCGCGATCCTCTTCATGCTGGAGGGAGCGATCCTCGGTCTCTTGGGTGCTCTCATGGGATGTTTGGTGGGTAGTGGTCTGGCCCTGCTCATTTCGAAAGTCGGTATTCCCATGCCACCGCCTCCCGGAAGTAATTTGCCATGGGTCGCCCGGATCGCCCTTTCTCCGGGAATTTTTGTTTTGCCCTTTATCCTGAGCGTCGTTACCGCTTTAGTGTCGTCCATCTTTCCAGCACTCAAAGCCGCCCGTTTGGAGATCGCCGAGGCGTTGCGGCATAACGTATAAGCATTGACTAAATGAATTGCTCGAATTACACTCAAACCATGAAGTTTGTTTTGCGGACCTCAATCGTGTGGCTCCTCCTGGGAGCTTTGTCGAACGCCCAGGCCCTCACGGCCAAGGCGATCTTGGCCAAAGCCGACGCCATCCGGATGCCCGGTGGCGATGCCGTCTTCGAAGCAACCCTCATCGGGTCCGAACCCGGCAGACACCATGAGGATAAGGCCACCTATGAAGTCATGATTCAAGGGCACGACAAAACCTTGATCAAGACCTTGACGCCCGCCAGCGACCGGGGTCAATCGATGCTCATGCTGGGACGCGATCTCTGGATCTTTATGCCGGACGTTTCCCAACCGGTCCGGGTCGCCATGCAGCAGCGTCTGTTTGGCCAGGTCTCCAACGGGGATCTGGCACGGGCCAATTTTGTCGGAGACTACACCCCGAGCATCGCCAAACAAGGCAAAACGTTTTACGAATTGAAGCTGATGGCGGTCAGCGATGATGTGACGTATGGTCAAGTCGAACTCTGGGTAGAAAAAAACACCTTTCGCCCGATCCGCGCCGCTTTTTATGCCGCGTCCGGCCGTCTGCTTAAAGTGGGCCATTACAAAGACTATCGGTCCATGTCCGGCGTGATGCGTCCATCCAAACTGGTCTTTGAAGATGCAATAGAAAAACAGAAACAATCCACGATCTATTACAACGACATCAAACCTACGGCGCTCCCTGAAAAATATTTCACCAAAGATTATCTGAAGAAGCTGAAGTACTAACATGACTCGCCGGGCGTGGTGGATCGTCGCAGGCCTGGCTCTTCTTTTAACCTGTCCAGTCCTCTGGGCGGCGAGTACGGCCATGGACGATCTGGAGCAGCTTTTCCCCGAACTGCAGCCCGTCTTAACCGCCAAGAATCCACCCGCCGCATCCACCCCGTCCACCGCACAGCCCCTACGCCTTTCCGGTTCTTTTCGAGAACAATCCGCTTTCCGGCTCAACGCGCCGCGGCAAATGACGCAACTGCGGTCGGTCGCCTATCTCGCGGGAACTGGGGCCTGGTCGGACAACTTCTCTTACAAGGCGAGCGGATGGTTGTGGTACGACGCCGTCTATGATTTGACCCGTCATTACCCTCAGGCGGTGGAGGACGACCAAAAGATAGACGGCCAAATCCGCGATACCTACATTGACTATTCCCATGAGAACTGGGATGTCCGGGTGGGCAAACAGCAGATTGTCTGGGGAGAAGCGGTCGGCTCGTTTTATGCGGACGTCGTGAATGCGCGGGACTTACGGGAACTGGTGCTGCAGGACTTTGACTTGATCCGGATTCCGGAATGGGGAACCGATCTTGAATATACATTTCAAAATTTTCATGCCGAAGGCATCTGGCTGCCCTTCCCCGAGATGGACAAGATCGCCCGCCCGGGCGCCGAATTTGCTCCTCCCATCCCTGTGCCGGCCGGGTTCCAGACGCAGTTTGGTTCCGCTGAAACGCCGACTCGCTCCCTGGAAAATAGCGAGGTGGGGGGACGTCTTTCGCTGCGGGTCAGCGGATGGGATCTGGCCGCTTTTCACCTGCGTACGTGGGATAAATCGCCCATTTATCGAACAACGATAGACCCGTTTCAGGGTCTCATTACCTTAACGGAGACCCATCCGCGGCTGACACAGGACGGATTTACATTCGCCAAAGCCATCAACGATGTTGTTTACAAAGGGGAATTCGTTTATTCCTCTAAAAAGTTTTTCCAGAGTACGGACCCGACGGTCCCGGACGGTTTGGTCGCCAAAGACGAGATGGATTACCTCTTGGGTGCGGATTATAATTTTGCCAAATGGCGGACCGCCTACCAGTTAGGCCAGCAGGTCATCCGCGATTACCAAAATGACCTGTTCCAGCTCAAGCGAGTGAGCACAACGGCGGCGTTCTTTATCCGACGGGAGCTTTTGAATGATCGCTTGGAACCCGAGATTACGCTGGTTAAATCTGTTGATTCCTGGGATGTGATGGCGCGCCCCCGGGTCGGGTACAAGCTAGGCTCGAACTGGCGGTTGATCACCGGAATGGATTTATTGGGGGGCCCCGTGGACGGGACGTTCGGACAGTTTAGAGGACACAGCCGGTATTACGCCGAAGTGCGTTTTGATTTCTGATCCGGAATATACCGTCCCGGTGCGATGAGGCCATCGGGATCCCACGTCTGCTTCAGCTTCGCCGCTGCCGTCCAAAACGCCGGCGAATATTTCCGAATCGAGGCGAGGATAGCAGGTGAGCCGCGGTAGGGGACGTAGCCCGCGTTCATGAGGACATCCATGAGCTTCTCGCTGCAGGCCTTGGCGCGCGCAGATTCCTCCCGGCTGGATTTATCAAAGCAAATGCTCATGATCGCCGAGAGCGCTCGTTCCGTGGTCAAGGAGAGCGTCACCTGATATTCAAAGCCAAATTGATGGAAGAGGGGTTCCGCCAAGCGGGTTAAATCACTGACGGATTCGCCCATCATCGGAAGGACGGGTGAGATCCAGATCAACCCCGAGCCGCTGTCGAGGGCATCCTGCGCAGGTCCCGGTTCTTTCCGTGCCCGCCAATGGGCGCCCTTCAATGTATCGAAAGACGGCGTTCCCGTGAGCATGTCCATGCCAACCCGCGCCTCGCCCAATGACTTCAGCAGAGGATGGTTCGGGATGATCCATTTCATCACGCTCGCGCCGCGGTTCAACCACGTAAACTGTTTCTCCGTTAGAAAGAGGACCCGGTCCAGGCCGGGAAGGCCCTTTAATCCTTTCTGAATCGATCGGCGCGCGGCGGCCGTCATGACCCGGCTTCCCATCACAACCCCCAACGCCGCCCATGCCGGGATGCCATATTGCCGGCATAGCTTGTCCAGGAGCTCCGGATGCTGTTTCTCCAGCGCCTGTTTGCCATCCGCCTGGTCCCAAGGATACTGGGCCCGGCTGGCGACCAAGCGTCGTTCGTTGAGGCAATGAACGGTACTCCGTACCATGCCCTGCAAACGCAACTGCCGCAAGACTTCTACAAGGCCGCTGATCGCCTCCGGTGTTTTGAGCGTGATAAAGAAATACTCCAGAGACTCCGGTTGCGGCATCAGCCAGAGCGTCAATCGGGTCACGATCCCCAGATTGGATTGGGTGAAGAGACCATCGATGGAAGGTCCGACACCCCACTTGTACACATGCTGGGCCTGGGCGTTGGGATAGGCGCCAAATCCCGTAGATAAAAGTGAGCCGTCCGACAAGACGACTTCATAATTACAACTATTGCCGAAACGGTCTCCGTAAGGGCTGTGCCCGAATCCGCGATCCAACGCGTTCCCCATCAAGCTGGTCTCCGGGCCCGCACCTGTGCAATCCATGATCAAAGGAATCTTATTTTGTCGAAGGTAGTTAGACAGTTGACCTTGTGTGACACCCGGCTCCACAACAGCATAAGCGAGTTTGGAATTCACCTCGAGGATTCGATTCATCCGCGACAGGTCCAGAATCAAGCAGCCTTCCAGAGGTGCACACGCATCGCCATAGCCCCAATTTTTACCCGTGCTTATTGGATAAAGCGGAGTCTTGTGGGCCGCTGCAAGGCGTACGATTTGCTGGACTTGCTCACGATTCGCCGGTCGGATGATCCCTAAGGGCCGGCTACCTTCTTCGGGAAGCGTGGTTCGGGCGAGCCGGTCTTGGACGATGGGGTCAGTCGAAAAGAAATCATGGCCAACGATCTTGCCAAACTCTTCTATCTGGGTAGGAGACAGATCCATATGTATCCGTATAGCATTAGTGGACTCTGTTTTCAACGAAGCTTGTGGGCAACCACGGCGTTGCTGTAGCCGCGATAACACAAGAAAGATTGATCGATCGCTAGACCACAGCGTTTGAAGGTGTTGCGGTAGCCGGCCAAATTATGAATCCAAAATAGACCCTGATCGTACTCCCGCGAAAGCTGGCGATTTTGCTGAGCGACCGCACGACCCTCCCAGAAGAGTTCCATCGCTTTGCGTAATCCATGGCGCTGCCAGGCCTCCCGGAATAGATAAACCGCCCAATCGGTCATGTTCATGTGACGCCCGATGTCGCAAGCAAAGAGATGCCCCTTCGGAGCGAGCCAGCCGGATAGCTTCTGAATCATGGTTTTCGGAACCTTAACGAAGTTAAGCGCATGCACGCTCACAATCCCTGCAACGGATTTCAATGGAAAATTAATTCTCTCGGCTTCTGCCAGGAGCACGTGATGGTTTCGGAGGCCGGCGCGTCGAGCTTTCTTAACCGCGATGGCCTGCATGGCCGGGTTCCTATCCACATGAACGATTTTGCAGTGGGGAAGACTTTGAGCCAATCGAACCGAGAAGTTACCCGTGCCGCCGCCGAGATCGATTAGACGCGAACCCGCAGCCAGATTCCAGCTCTTCACGGTGGCCACACAGGTGGACAGGATCTCCTGGTAAGCCGGATTGTTCTCCGCCATCAGATCATAGACTCTGGCATAAGCCGACCAGTTCACGGCTGACAGACTTCGGTTCATGGCGATATCTACCCCCTAAACGCCTCCGGTTCAAGAGGAGGTTACTATTGCTTTTGGGTCAAATTCCTTCTAAACTCGACGGGTGATTCATATCGAGAATGTAGGTGGAATTTATCATCCAGGGGTGTCGTAAAATGGTTTGGAAACTCGCCGCACTTAATCTCTTCCGGAACAAAGCTCGATCATTCCTTACGCTATCCGCGATCTCCTTTGGGTGCGCCGCGCTGATTATCGCGGGGGGATTCCTTCAAGATTCCTTGACGCAAATGAAGGAAAATTACATCCGCTCCTTTTTAGGGCACATCCGCGTGGTGAAGAAGGGCTTCTTCGAAAAGGGCCTGCTGGACCCCTATGCCTACATGATTGCAGATCCCTCGAGCTTGGTTCAAAAGATCTCCGCTCTGCCCGGTGTCGCTGCAGTGACTCCCCGCCTGGAATTCCCCGGGCTCTTGAGCACTGGCGATACGACGCTTCCCTTTATCGCGCAGGCTGTTGAACCTGACACCGAACAGCGCGTCAGTCTTAATTTCCGGATCCTTCAAGGCGCCAACTTGTCCTCCCATGACTCGTATGATGTTATTTTGGGGCGGGGGTTGGCGGAAACCCTCAGCGCAAAGCCGGGCGATAAGGTCACGCTCTTGGTGTCAACGGCTCACGGCGGGATCAATGCGATGGATCTAACCGTGAAAGGTGTTTTTCATACTATTTCGAAAAGTTTCGATGATCGTGCCATTCGCGTTGTCCTGGCCACGGGTCAAAAATTGCTCCGAACGGACTCGGTTCATACGGTCACGGTGTTCCTCTCTCAAACCGACGATACGGACAGGATTTGTGATCAACTGCGAGCACTTTTTCAAAAGGACCATCTCGACCTGGATGCAAAACCTTGGCATGAATTGCCGGACGCCGATTTTGTGAACAAACTGGTACCTTTTTATGGGGTTTTCTTTGGTGTGCTTCGTTTCATCATCGTGATGATGGTCGTTTTCAGCATCTTTAATACGATTAATACGTCTGTGTTAGAGCGCATCGGAGAAATCGGTACGCTCGGCGCGTTAGGAACGTCACAGCGATCGATCCTTAAACTTTTCCTGGCAGAAGGGTTCTTGCTAGGTATTTTCGGCGCCGTCTTAGGCGTGATGGCTGGAATCTTTCTGGGCCGCGTGATTTCATGGATCGGAATTCCCATGCCGATCGCTCCAGGCACCACCATGCGATGGATTTCGAAGATCGAAATTGTTCCCAGCGCGTGTGTTTCAGCCGGCGCGCTGGTCATTGTCGCGGCCTTGCTCTCAACGTTCTACCCTGCCCTGAAAGCCGCCAAACTGGAACTCGCGGAAGCCCTACGGCACAATGTTTAACTATGTTATCTGACAAAGTCAAAGAGCTATATCAGAGCGGAGAAATCGGTGAAGCGATCACCCGGTATCGGTACGCTCTCCGTTTCGAAAATGACGCATTTGAAAGAGCGAAGATCTATCTCGATCTGGCACGCATTTATCGGATTCGTGTCCGAATGAAAAACGCTCACCTGGAATTGCGGCGGGCCTTCGAAACGCTTCAATTGCTCTGGCCGGAAAACACATGGCGTTCGGTGTTACATTCCTGCCTGACTCAGAATTCCTGGCCTAAAGTGCATCCGGATTTTGAAAGAAGGCCACTGGATTCAAAGACCCAGATGTTAGTGGAATTGTACGAAGAGGTAGGCTTATCCGCGTATTACCTCCGGCAAAACTGGACCCTTGTTCAGACCATGATAAGGGGGAAAAAGCCTTGTTTTGATTTGGGGCCCTCAATGCCTTTGCTGAACTGGTATGGGGGATCCTCTTGTATCCTGGCTTTAATGGACCTCACTCTGCAAAGCCTCATCAAGGTGAAGCGGGTGGAATTCCTCTATAAAAAGAGTATGCAGTTCATTCATCGTTGTTATGAAATTGCAGCCCAACTGCACCCACACACAGGAATGGGTAAAGCGTTGATTTGGGAAGCGCTGCTGTGCGAGTACCATGGAGATCCGGTCAGGTCCGCCGAGTTGTTTGAGCGGTGCTTGAATGAGCACGGAAAATACCTGGACCCTTTTGACATCCGGTTGAGCGCGATCACCTTGTGTGTTAATTACCTGTCCCGCGGACACTTCAAAAAATCCCTAGAAGCCATGAAAAAACAAGAAGAATGCAACTCCTCTTTCCAGGAAGCCTTCGGAGGAATGTCTATGGATGACGTCCCCTGGTATTCCTTGGGCGCCAAAGCGATGCTCGGCGAAATTAAGGAGATTCAAAAGCCCGTCAGGCTCTTCAGCTCGATTTTGAGCGCCGACAAAGATGAAAAATGGCTCCTGGCACATTATCTGGGACAGCTCTTGATCGCCGGCCGACAAACTGGACTCAATGTATCACAAGCCGAGGACCTGATCAGCCGATTCGAAGTGTTGGGCATGTCGCCTCGCGGAACCCACTCCGAAACCGGGTTCTATTGGGTCGCGGAAGCCTATATGCGATTCTCTTTCGCTGTTCAGGATCGCCATCTGATTTACAAATTCAAGCGCAGTCTCAAAAGGCTGGGCCAGGTTTTGCCGCATCCCACCACGCACTCGCACTATGCGGTCTTAAAAGCGGGATTGGCTTGGTTGGAGGGTAAAACCACGGTCTATGAGAACTGGTATCGACGTGCGCTCGAAGAAGCGCGTCAAATTGACAATCAATGGGCGCTCCTTGAGTTGGATCATCTTAGACTGTTAGCGTTGCCGCGAGAAGTGTTAGGTTTCCTAAAGCCCACTGAATTGATCTTTGAAAAAGCCCGAGAGCTGTATCAGCGTGGAGAAATACAGGAAGCCATTACGCGGTATCGCCACGCCCTGCGTTATGAAAACGACGCCTTTGAAAAGACCTCTATTTATATCGATCTGGCACGGCTTTATAGAATTCGTGTCCGAATGAAAAATGTCCGCCTGGAATTGCAGCGGGCCTGCGAAGCGCTGCTCCTACCCTGGCCAGAAAACACGCTCCGCGCTGTTCTCCATGCCTATCTAAATCAAAATACGCGTCCCCAGCTTCACCCCGATTTTGAACGACGGCCAGAAGATCGAAAAACACAGATGCTGGTTGACCTGTATGAAGAAATAGGCATGTCCGGGTATTACCTTCGGCAATCTTGGACAGTGATTCAAACCACGTTTAGAACGAGAAAAGCCTGCCATGATTTAGGCCCCTCCATTCCTTTAGTGAATTGGTACGGTGGGACAGCGTGTATTCTGGGCATAATTGAGCTTTATCTACAAAGTGTTTTTCACGTGAAGCGGATAGGGTTTCTTTATAAAAAGAGTCAGCATTTTATCCGCAAGGGTTATGAGATCGCCGCGCACTTAGGCCCGCATAGAGGCTTCGGCAGAGCGACGATCTGGGAAGGACAGCTCTGCGAATTACACGGACAGCCGGTTCGTGCCGCGGAGCTGTATCAAAGATGTTTGCAAGAGCATGGGTCATATCTGGACCCCTTTGATATTCGCGCTGTCTCTATAGGGTTGAGCATCAATTACCTGTCGCGCGGCCATTTTCAAAAATCGATCGAGGTGCTGAAAACGCAAGGGACCTATAATCCTGCGCTTCAGGAAGCGACTGAAATCATGTCGTTGGATGACGTCCCTTGGTATGCGTTAGGGCCTAAGGCCATGCTCGGCGAAACCAAAGACATCCAAAAAGCCGTTCACTCCTTTCGCTCTCTTCTGAGCGTGGACAAGGATGAAAAATGGCTCCTCGCGCAGTTTTTGGGGCAGCTTTTAATCGCAGGCCGGCAAACGGGACTGAATGTGTCCCAGGCCGAGGACCTCATCAGTCGATTCGAAATGCTGGGGATGACGCCCCAGGGAACGCACACCGAAACCGGATTCTATTGGGTGGCCGAAGCCTATACCCGTTTCTCCTTCGCTGTTCAGGATCGCCATCTGATTTACAAATTCAAGCGCAGTCTCAAAAGGTTGGGGCAGGTTCTGCCGTATCCTACCACCCATTCTCATTATGCGGTCTTAAAGGCGGGATTGGCTTGGTTGGAGGGTCAATCCACCGTCTATGAGCGCTGGTATCGACGGGCTTTTGAGGAAGCCCGTCAAATTGATAATCAATGGGCGCTCCTCGAGTTGGATCATCTCAGACTGTTGGTGTCGCCGCCTGGAGCGGCAGGAGGTCCCCTTGAGATTAAGTGAAGCCTTTCAAACGGAAGTAATTTCAGTCGTTGGACGGGACGCTTTTGAACTTCGCCAAGATCCCTTACGGGAATGGACGACCAATACGTTAGACTCGCCCCGTACGCTGACCGGGATTGTGAAACCCAAAAGTCAAGAGGAGACGATGGCGGTGGTGAGACTTTGCGTGAAACACAAGGTTCCCTATTATCCCGTCAGCTCGGGTAAAAATTGGGGCTATGGCGGAGCCACTCCCGTATGTGACGACGTTTTGATCCTCGATCTCTCCGGGCTTAAACGGATTATCGAGTTCAATGCGGACCTGTCCTATGTGGTGGTCGAACCGGGCGTGACCCAGCAGGACTTATATGAATATATGCAGCTTCGAAACCATTCATTCATGGTGCCGACCACCGGAGCCGGTCCCAATGTCAGTTTGATGGGAAATGCGATGGAGCGAGGGTATGGGATTACACCCGAGGAAGATCACTTCCTATCGGTGCTAGCGCTTAAAGCGATTTTGCCGGATGGCCGTCTTTATCAATCGGCGCTCAGTGAATTGGGCGGTGCCTATTCCGACAAAGTTTTTAAATGGAAAATCGGACCCTACTTGGACGGCTTGTTTGCGCAAAGTAATTTGGGGGTCGTCCTTGAAGCCACTTTGGGGCTGGTCCATCAACCTGAGAACGTGACGCAGTTCGTCGTTTTTTTAGATGACGAAGAGTTTGAAACGGGTGTGCACGCCGTTAAAACGCTCAGGCAAAAACTAGGTGGACTCCTCGGTGGTGTGAATTTGATGAACAAACGGCGGCTTCTGGCCATGGTGGACGACCAATGGAGTCAAGAAAAAACCCTGGATGAAATTCGCGTGATCGAACATGCCAAGAAAAATGGAGTTCCTGATTGGGCGATTGTGGGGGCGCTTTACGGACCGAATGATTTGGTCCAAGGAGCCAATCGCATTATTAAAACGGAGTGCCGCCATTTCTCCAGAAAGGTCGTTTGTTTAAGCCGTCGAAAATATGAATGGGCCAATCGGCTTCTCAAGCATCTCCCCTTCAAGAAACTTAAAATGCAGCTGGCCAATGTCGGAAGAGCGCTGGAGATTCTCGAAGGCAAACCGAGCAACGTCGCTTTGCCGCTGGCCTATTTGAAGAATAAAAAAGGCCATCCCGTGGGAGAGCTCAACCCCGACAAGGATGACTGCGGGCTCCTTTGGTTTTCGCCGTTGGTTCCGATGGATGCGCCCGTGGTGCGCGATTATGTCCAAGAAGTGACCGAAATTTGCCTGGCCCATGAGATCGATCCGATGATCACGTTAACGGCGTTCTCCTCGCGTTGCTTCGATTCAACCATCCCGATTCTATTCTCAAAACAAGTCGCTGGGGACGCCGAGAATGCCAAAAAGTGTTACGAGAAATTGCTTAAAGAGTGCAGTCGGATGGGGTTTTTCCCTTACCGGCTGAATATTGATCAAATGAATGGCTTGTTTGAGAATCCCAACGTTCCCGCTTTTTGGATGGCCCAACAGATCAAAAATGCGCTGGATCCCGATCACTTGATGGCTCCGGGGCGGTATATCCATCATAGGAAGCCATAGAATGGTTTGGAAGCTGGCGGCCCTCAACCTCTTCCGGAATAGAACACGCTCCTTCCTCACGCTAACCGCGATTTCTTTCGGATGCGCTTCTCTCATTCTGGCCGCGGGCTACATTCAAGACGTGATCACCCAGATGCAGGAAAGTTACATCCGCGCCTTTTTAGGTCACATCCGCGTGGTGAAGAAGGGCTTCTACGAAAAGGGCCTGCTCGACCCCTACGCGTACATGATTCCTGATGCGTCTAGCCTGGTCCAGAAAATCTCCGCTTTCCCGGGAGTGATCGCGGCAACGCCCCGCCTGGAATTTCCCGGGCTCCTGAGTACGGGCAATAGCACTATTCCTTTTATCGCACAGGCCGTTGAACCTGACACCGAACAACGCGTCACCCTCAATTTCGTGATTCGCCAAGGCGCCAACTTGGTTTCTCGGGATCGTTATGGGGTTCTCTTAGGGCGCGGCATCGCGGAGACAATCCAAGCGAAGCCGGGAGACAAGGTCACGTTGCTGGTGACCACCGCCCGGGGGGGGATGAATGCCATGGATGTAACCGTGAAAGGCATTTTTCATACGGCTTCGAAAGATTTTGATGATCGGGCCGTTCGGGTAGTGTTGGCGACGGGCCAAAAGTTGCTTCGAACGAACGATGTGCATACGGTGACTGTATTTCTGGCGAAGACGGCGGACACAGACCGGATTCGTGCCCAGCTTCGAGACCTGTTTCAGAAAGACCATCTGGATCTTGACGCGAAGCCGTGGTACGACCTGCCGGAGGCCGATTTCGTCATAAAGGTTGTGCCCTTCTACGGGGTCTTTTTCGGGGTGCTCCAATTCATCATTGTGATGATGGTGATCTTCGGCATCTTCAATACGATTAATACCTCCGTCCTGGAGCGAATTGGTGAAATCGGTACGCTTGGCGCGATCGGAACGTCGCGGCACGCGATCCTTAAACTCTTTCTGGCGGAAGGGTTTTTGTTGGGCGCCTTTGGCGCCGTCGTGGGTGTGATCGGCGGGGTTCTTCTGGCGCGCCTCATTTCATGGCACGGGATCCGGATGCCTGTCTCTCCCGGCACGACCGTGAGATGGACTACACGCATCCAAGTCGTTCCCAGCGCTTGCGTCTCAGCGGGTGTGCTGGTTATTATCGCGGCTGTAAGCTCGACCTTCTATCCCGCGCTGAAGGCCGCCAAACTCGATATCGCCGAGGCCCTGCGACACAATATCTAGCTACCACTTCAATCGAGCGCCGCCGAATAGTTTCTGGATCGTCTGTACTGAAGCCACGGTAGCCGTATAACTCCCAAATACTTCGAGATTTGTTCGCACAGGCACATGGCCTTCCAGCCCGATCGCTGCCGCGTCACGAGACCTCGGCGTTCCCTCCACGGTAAAATCACTGCCGCCTGAGGTTTCCGCAAAATGGGCTGATAGGGCGTCGTGGGTGTTCGCCAACTCGTGTTCCCAGGCGACGCTTGCATTCAACGCCAAGGGATGCGAAGCGTCTTGAAAGAAGAGACGCTTGAGTCCTACACCCAAGCTTGAAACCACCGAATTCAGCGATCGATCGGCCACGGTGAGATCCAAACCGGGAGCCCCTGATTCCGTGAAGCCATCCTGTGACAGATGGGTTTGTCTGAGCGAAAGGGCGGGTTCAAGGGTCCAGGCGTCTCGCTGGTGGAAGGAATAGCCTGTCTCTAAAAACGTCGTATAGGCTCGGCTATTGAAGTTGGCGCTCGATTGTTCGTTGATTCCACTATAACGGATCGTCCTACTATTGTCGTTGGAGCCCGCGATATAAGCCATCGCACCGTTGGTAAACCAAGCTTCTCGAGTGTATCCCACATAGACCCCCGATTGAATCGATTTAGCATTCCCGGCACTCGCCCGGTCGGTCACGTCTAAATTCGTCTGGGTATAGCCACCGGAATAACCAATCAGGAGATTGTCTGTCGCCAAGCCATCGTAACCAGCTTGAAACCCTCCGGCCGTCGCTCGCGAAGCGGGAGAGCCCAATGAGGAATCCGCTTTCATTGTGTCAACCCATCCAACTCCCTGAGCCCAGAGGCCACAAGACCCGGAGGAAACGTTCACGGCCCGCCAGTCGTCTGGCGAGGCTCGCCGCATGGCGGCGCGCCCGCGCATTCCTTGGGTGAACAGAGCCGCATTCTGCAGACCGACCTCCTGGTACGAGGCGAGCGAATCCCCACTGATTTGCGAAAGAGCATCGGGAATTTGTGAGGCGGGTAGCTGGGCGATATCATTAATGGCATTCGTAAACTCTGCGGTGGACGTGTTTTTCGGTCCGTTGAGATTAGCCGCTACGCTGCGCTGGTTGGTGTTTTGAGCAAACGGCAAGAATGGGGTCGCAAAATCGATTAGCACAAACGCATCCGTAGCGGTGTAGGCGGGCGCAAAAGTCAGCAGTGACGAAGCGGGGCTGCTGAACGTCGCGAAGGTCCCGGTGAGCGAACCGGCATTAAGAACGCTATAGCGACCGACCCCGAAATTGGGCCCGGTGAGATTGAGCGTTCCACCAGTGAGGTTGGCGTTTCCAGTAATTTTCAACGCTCCATGGGATGCCCCGTTGAAACTTGCGTTCAGAGTTCCTGTGCCGGAATACACGGAAGCGGTAAGGGTGCCACTGTCATTGACCCCCGGCGTCACGGTCGCCTGATTGACTAAACCCCCTAGGGTCCCTGTTCCCGAGAGATTTCCTGCCGCTCCCACAATCACGTTGCCTGGCAGCGCCGATAGCAGATTGAGCGTCCCTGCGTTGACAGTCGTTGCTCCAGTGTAAGTATTGGATCCGGCCAAGGTGAGGGTGCCATTACCCACTTTGGTAAGCGATCCGCCTGCTCCACTTATATTTCCGGTGACCGTTGTGCTGAGATCGTTGCTACCTACCGTCAGAGTCGTTGTTCCCAACTGAAAATTGCCAGATCCACTGATCGAACCCGCAGACCAGGTAGAGATAGTCAATTGGGTGGCATCAACCGACCCCTGATTGATCACGGTGGCGTTCCCAAGAGTGGAGGCGTCATGGAGTTGGAGTGTGGCTCCGGCGTTATTTGTAATCGTTGCATCACCTGCCGTGGCTTCAACACAAGGGCCAAGAAAACAACCATGGCTGAAACTTAATACGCCCGAGTTTATAATCGTTGCGTTGCCAGCTGTGCCAGCCTGGAATGTGAGATTGCCGCTGTTGATGATCACTGTGGTGCCGCCCCCATTTATCGTGCCTCCAAAAAACGTAAGGCCCCCACCATTATTAATGAGTGTCTGTGTATTTCCCGAACTATTGTCTACAGAGCCGAGCTGCAAATTTTGGAGATTCGAGACAGTCAGCCTATAGGCCGAAGCGCTGGAAATGAAAGTGAAGCCGCCTAAAGTGGTACTGGGGACAGAAAACGAGATAGCCGTTGACCCCAGCACATTAAAACTCGCCGTATCCCCTGGCCCCGGGACGCCAGCGCTCCAATTACCCGCCGTATTAAAATCCGGTGTCCCAGCACCGCCATTCCAGTCGCTGGTCACGGCGACCGCCAGAGGGGAATGGGACAGACTGCAGACAAGGCCGATAAGGACCATCAGATATTTCTTCATGGCCGAGGCTCACGAATAAAACGGCCTATTTTTATCTGAAGCGTCGCGCCGATCGCCCACTGGGAAGACGGAAAATTGAAGGTTTGAGAATGGGGGGGAGTCTGGATATCGACCGACTTCGGATAAGGGGCCACTACGTAGCGGGCCTGGAAAAGAACGGAAACGATGCGGTCCGGGAAAAGGTGGACGCCCGTCTCGAGGTAAGGACTCCAGGTTCTTTGCGTCAGGTCCCCGGATGAAGAGTTGTTGGTGTAGCTGATTTTGGCGGAAGTCAGCTCAACCCCCGCGCCCATCTCCGGAATGGCTGTTCGTTGATTGCCATGAGGTAGTTCGTTGACCAGACCCAAGGACGTTTGATACCGAAATTTCAAGGAGGCGTTGTCGGTCCCTTGAGAATCGAAACCACGGGCTTGATCAGCCACTTCAGAATGGGTGAGGGGTATGACTACACGAGCTTCCAAGAACCAAGCCGCCGGACGACTGGAGGCAGAGACTCGGAACCGCAGCCCCGTAGATAACCCTGTGGCTGGAGTTCCGTTGTTCGACATCAAGAGCGAAGGTCCAATCAGGAGCGAAAGCCGGGTGGGACTATAGCGATGCCGCCAGAGGTCCCGGACGGTCATAGAACTTCCGAAGACTTCGGGATGTTCCACTTGAAGCCGGCCTAGGTTGTTGCGGGCTTGTTGAAGTACATTCGATGAAACGCCCGATGATTCTGAGAGGATTTCTCGATAAAGGCCTTCCGCCTGCTGAGGCTTGCCGATCTTTTCAAAGCAGATGCCTATGCGAAATCGAACTTCGCCGATTAACGCGGGGTTATCCTCCGCTTGGTCAAGGACTTGTTGATAGAGATGAATGGCTGCTTCGGGGTTGCGTTCCACCGATTCTTTCAGCATGGCCTTCTGAAAGAGATCTTCGGTTACATGGGTGGTTGCATACAACGGCGCGGCGGTCGCCAGGAGCAGCAACAGCACCTTGCCGATATACGGGTTTCTATCCAATGAATTTGTATCCGCTTCCGTGAATGCCGAGGATGTATTTTTCGGGGTTCTCAGGGGAGAGCTTGCGTCGCAGCGCCATCAAACGATTGTCGACTGTCCGGGTCGTGGGCTTCAACTCAAACCCCCAGACTTCTTGTAAAAATTGATCTCGGCTGACTACTTTGCCCCGGCAACGAATGAACAGCTCTAACATTTGAAATTCCTTGGTGGTCAGCGTGATTGGTTTCCCCTTTTTCGTCATTTCCATCCGGGCAAAGTCCACCATGAAATCATCGAACTGAAATCGTTCAGCCTTCACCTGTTCCCGTTTGTGCCGACGAAGCAGCGACTGAATCCGGGCAAGCAGTTCCATCGTACTGAAGGGCTTGGTGACATAATCATCGGCCCCCTTCTCCAGCCCGAGGACTTTTTCGGCTTCCTGCCCCTTCGCGGTTAACATGATGATGAGCACATCGGAACCGGCCTCACGGAGCGAACGGCACACTTCATACCCGTCCATTTTGGGCAGTCGTAGGTCTAAAATAATGAGGTCGGGCTTTAAGGCGTTCGCCTGATCAAGGCCTTCGAGCCCATCTTTGGCGATCGTCGCCTTATAGCCATGGCGTTCCAAATCTTTGGCCAATAATTTGGAGATTCCTGGATCATCTTCCACGATCAGTATGTGAACCATTATTTTCCTTCCTGAGCCAGCGGAAAGATGAGGGAAAAGATACTGCCTTTTCCTACTTGGCTCTCGACTAAAATTTTTCCCTTGTGACCTTCGATCACATGCTTGACCATCGCCAAGCCCAGCCCCACGCCGCTCTCGAGACGTGCCGAGCGTTTATCTTCAATACGATAGAATTTCTCGAAGATCTTTTCCTGGTTAGTCGGTGAGATGCCGATGCCGTAGTCTTTAACATCGACGATTCCTTGAGCGGCTGTCTTTTGAACCCACACCTCAATCTTCCGGGCCTCTCCCGAGTATTTCATCGCGTTATCCAGTAGGTTGAGGATCATCTGAGTAATCGCCCTGACATCGCCTACAATCGGAATCGGCGCTGGCGGATAATACGTCAGGACCTCGAAGCCACGCGCTTCGGCTTTGGGGTCAAAAAGCTCAACCGCTTCTTGGACGAGGCCAATTAGCTCGAGAGGCTCCCTTTGGTACTCTTTTTTACCTGCGAGTATTTTGGAGAAATCCAGGACATCCTCGACAAGTCCTCGCAAGCGTCCGGTTTGTTGACTGAGAAGGGAGTAAATCTCCTTTTTCTCGTCCTCGGAATCCACCCAGCCGTGGATCAGCTGTTCCTCGATTTGTGAGATGACCGTCAGCGGTGTTCGTAATTCGTGGGAGACATTCGCCACAAAGTCCGCCTTGAGATTCGATACCTCTATTTTTTGTTTGAGGGCCTGCGCCATAATCAACATGCCGATGATAATGACGATAAACGATAAACCGATGACCCCAGCGAAGATCCATTGACGCCGTTTAAACATTTGATCATGAAAGGACGCGCCTGTATCCATCAAACTGAAGTGAAGCGGCGGATCCATGACGTCGATCTCCCGCTGCAGGCGGGGCTTCCAAAGCTGCCGCAGGGTGTGTCCTTTCAGGGGCTGATGATCCCATTCCACTTGAAGACCCGAGGCTTGCGTCGATTCCGCCACAGCATTCTTGAGGGCAAGCCACACTGAATCCGCCGGAAGGATGGCCACTAAGAGGCCGCGTCGCTGATCGGTGTGTGGCACGAAGATGGGGACTACGACCGCCACGTTCTGCGCCCCCACGGCGGGAATCTGGAGAAGAACACCCTGCTCAAGGTGGCCCGTACGACGTACTCGATGAAGCAGGTCGGCTCGATCATTTTCCGCAAATCGCTTGCCCACCTCAGCCAGATTTTGAAGCTGCTCCTGGACCCGCCGCAGATGCTCCCAACGCCGCCGGTTCTCGAGCGAAATGGGCCCCGCTTGTGCCACCGATTTTTCCAACTCGATCTGCAATTCCTTGAGGAATTTCTCGGATTGAAGTGCGGGTAATGGCCAGCGGTGGAAAAGCAGGCCCTCGAACAAGTCCAGGCGATCTTTAAAGCCAGAATTCTCATCGTCCTCCAACTGGATGGCCATTTGTCGTCCCACAATCCCCATAGGGATCCCCGAAAGATCCAGCCGTTGATCGTAGGAGCGAGCCAATTGGAGATAGGTTTCTCTGGCGTGACGCTTCTCATTCAGTTTCGAGTAATCTCCGGCGATATTTTCGAGGAGAGCCGCTTGCAATGCTGGGAAGGATGTCTTGGCGAGTAGGGCTTTGTAGCCTTGAATCGCGCCTGCGTAATTTTTGTCGACAAATTCCATCCGTTCCATACGCTGGATCTCACCCATGAGCGGACCCCAATCCAACTCCGACCGTTCAGCGCCGTTTCTGACCCCCGGGACGTTTTCCGGCCAGGGGGCCACCATCCGGTCCGATTCATCCAAAACAAAGAGGCCATAGCCAGGGAAATCGTTCATGGGGGGCGGCGACAAAAGAACAGGAAGGATTTCGGTGGGCTCTAGACGCTGGAAACCGGCCTGGCCAGCGATCATTTTCACCGACGTAACCAGATCAGATAACTGCTTGAGGGCTCTTTTTTGGACCAAATCGGCAACTGCCGTATAACGCTCCTCCGTCTCTTTCTGCATCAGCCGATGCTCATTCTGATAAGACCGTAGACCGAGGATGCCCAAAATCCCGCTGGGAAGGAGAATCCCCAACGCGAAAATGACGGAGACTTTCAGAGGACTCCAACTTTTTATGTAAGCCAGCGTATCTAAAGACATAGACGTCTTTTAGCACGGTTTTCGACGTATTGCAACGCTCATTTTTAGAATTTACCGTCGCATTACAACAAATTACAGTTTGGAGACCTCCTATTACAAAACGGTGATTCATGCGCGGCCCTATCCAGTTATCCTGGATTATGGGATTCTCACCAATATCATTGATGCCGAAGTGGCACGAGAGCAGGACGCCTGAGGGCCCGACTTCAAAGGGTCCTCAAAAGGGCACCACTCAGAAGATTAGGGTCATTCTAGGGCTACTCCTCGCGCTCGGAACCCTCCACTTCATCCCCCATTACCATTGGCTGGTTCTGTCTCTTCTGCCGCTTTCCTGGTGCTTTTTATGATAGAGACTACTTCCTATGACGCTGTTGTAATCGGTGGTGGGCCGGCCGGTTCTACTGTCGCGACCTTGCTCGCCCGTCAGGGTCTCCGGGTCGTGGTGTTCGAGAAGAAAACGTTCCCACGCTTCCATATCGGCGAATCCCTTCTCCCCGCTTCCTTACCTATCTTTGAAGAACTGGGAGTTCAAGAACAGCTCAAAGCGCGCTTTATCAAAAAAGGCGGTGGCAAGTTTTATTTCGGGCAGGCTCCTGTTTATTCCGATTTTTCAAGTGCCCCTCGCACCGCCTCTTTTGCCAAAACACCGAATGCCTATATGGTCACACGGGAAGATCTCGATGATATCCTTCTAAAAAATGCCGCATCTTCTGGCGCGGAGGTTCACTTCCAAGAATCGGTCACGGATTTAATCCAACAAGGCAAAAGAGTCATCGGGGTCATCGTAGAAGACGCGGCAGGGAAGAACCGGCACGTTCATTGCGATATGGTCTTTGATTGCAGCGGGTTCGGCGCGGTGATCCCTAAGAAATTCAATCTAAGGCGAGAAAATCGATTGAAACGGATGGCGGTGTTTGGCCATTACCAAACCACTCCCCTGGATAAAGATGTCAAAAATGGTTGGATCGTAGCCCCCATGATCTATGACGGCTGGATGTGGATGATCCCCCTGAAGCAAGACATGGTCTCCGTAGGAATTGTCATCCCGGTTGAAGAATTTAAGAAGGCGGAACAATCTCCTCAGGAGTTCTTGGAAAGTTATATGAAGAAGGAACCTGTGGTGAAGGCAGGCCTGTCCCCGAATCCCCAACTTCAAGGCAAAATTCATTTGTATGGGAATCTGGGGTACACGACCTCCCGCGCGTATGGAGACGGATGGGTCCTGGTGGGCGACGCCGCATTTTTCATCGATCCCTGCTTTTCATCGGGCGTACACCTAGCTCTCTCGTCCGCCAAAGAAGCGGCCAGGTGTTATTTAGAAGCGCGTCATTCGCTAAGAAGTCCGACAGAGATATTCCAGGCGTATGAGAAGGTGCTCCGAACGGATGAAAAATATGTACTCCGTTTTGTGGATGCGTTTTATATGGCGAGTCGCAACCATGTTTTGAGGTGGCTGGGTCCACAGTGTATGCGGATTTTCAGGAGCCTGGGGCTGTATCAAACCGTAGACAAGGCGATCGGCGGCGATTTCTCTCAAAACGCGCTCACGATCAACATCATTTTCGCCTTCTCCAAGATCATCAGCTTCCTGCTTCCGATCCGGCCGCAAACTGAATATCAGGTCAAGACGATGCCTTTGGAAGGTGCGCGGTTTCCGCGCCTCTTCAAATTCACAAATCTTCCCTGGCTGCCCGATTTTTTGCGCAATGCCACCACGGACTATTTAAATTTCATCGAACGCGTAGGTCGCTTGTATGATCCCGCGACCCCCCTTTTGAACACCGCACTGGACCGCATGCACGAAACGCAGGTCCTGGATTGCGGCTCCGGAGCCGGTGGCCCTTGGCTCCACCTTTTTGAGAAGTTGCGGAAGATGCATCCGGGGGTTCAGCTTCAACTGTGCGATTACTTTCCTAACGAAGAAGCCCGACATTTCTGGAAGAAAGCCTTTGACGGCAAGGTAGCGTATGTTCCTGATTCCATTGATGCCAAAAATATACCCCCGGACTTAAAAGGATTTCGGACCTTCTTTTCATCATTTCATCACTTCCGGCCCGAGCAGGCTCATCAGATTCTTCAAGATGCTGTTACCAAACAAACGGGCATCGCGATCTTCGAATACACGCAGCGCGGTGTACTGTCGTTTCTGGGGATGTTCCTGGTGCCATTCGTCGTTTGGGCCGTCACGCCTTGGATTCATCCATTCTCATGGAAACGGCTTCTTTTTACCTACCTCCTACCCGTCATTCCCTTAATGATCGCCTGGGATGGCTTGGTGTCCTGCCTGCGCACCTACAGTCCGAAGGAGTTAAAAGAGCAGACTCACTTGTTGGGAGGGGATTACTACGATTGGCAGGTAGGGGAAGTTAAAGGGCCGCTCTCGCCGGTACCGATGACTTACCTGATCGGTCTCCCTCGCCGGCGCCTGGATAGACCCAAGGATAAAGCCGTCGTCGGAAGAAAAGTCCCATCCCCCCTCGCATCGGAATAAACCACAGCGGTACGCCTCCTGCCGGAAGGTTGGGATACACCCATTGACCCCGCCTGACACCCGTATATTCCATGATCACTCCCAAAACGATCATATAACCGACGTAACGTAGATCGTCTTGATCATGGAAAAATCCCAGCGCCAGGAGGAGAACAGCACCGGGGGCCCAAAATAGCACGTCCGAACGCGACGTGATCAAATAGGGTATTGAAAACAAGAGGACGACCAGCCAAGGCAATCGTGTTGAGGGGAGGGGTCCGTTTAAGAGTCGCATACAGTGAAGCGCCAAGAAAGCGTAGAAAAGCGGAACGTAAGCGGCAAGTCCCCAGATATCCGGATGCACATAATAAAACGTGCCGCGGCGAATCGTGTACACGTCTATCAATGAAAACCCGCACATCAGTAGCGCCATCAATCCCTCGCGCCGCGTGATCCGGCCGAAAGTCACCGCCCAAAACGCCAGAAGGAGGACCGTCTTCAAGGCATTCCCGATAGGCAGAGCCAGAATCAGCATACTGCCGACGGCCTGACCGCCATACCGTAGGATCTTTGAATTCACCACTTGAATCGAACCCCGCCAAATAGTTTCTGGATGGTTTCTATCGAAGCCAGCGTGGCTGTATAGCTCCCGAATAATTCGAGATTTTCTCGCAGTGGCACGCGGCCTTCCAACCCGATCGCAGCCGCGTCCCGGCTTCGGGGTGTGCCCTCCACCGTAAAATCACTGCCGCCCGAGGTTTCTGCGAAATGGGCTGATAGGGTGTCATGGGTATCCGCCAACTCGTGTTCCCAGGCGACGCTTGCATTCATCGCCAAAGGATGTGGAGCGTCTTGAAAGAAGAAACGTCTGAGACCCACGCCCAGGCTCGAAACCACAGAATTCAGCGATCGATCCGCTACGGTCAGGCCCAACCCCGGAGCCCCGGATTCGGTAAAGCCGTCCTGAGCCAGATGGCTCTGTTTTAACGAAAGGGACGGTTCAATGGATAAGGTGTTTCGCCGGTGGAAGGAATACCCCGTCTCAATAAAAGTGGTGTAAAGCCGGCTATCGAAGCTGCCGGTCGCTTGCTCGTTGATCCCACCATATCGGATGGCCCGGGTCATGTCGTTAGATTCAGTCGTATAAGCGGCAGCGCCGTTCGCAAACCACGCTCCTCGCGTGTAATTAGCATAAACCCCTGATTGGATCGATTGGGTATTCCCGGAACTCGCGCGGTCGGCGACATCTAAATCCGTCTTGGCGTAGCCCCCCGAGAAACCGAACAAGATATCTTCTGCCACGATGTAATCATAGCCGGCCTGAAACCCTCCCGTATTGGCGTGGGATGCGGGAGAGCCAAGCGATGCGTCCCCGTTCATCGTGTCCACCCCTCCGACACCCTGAGCCCAGAGGCCATAGGAACCGGAAGAAACGCTTACGGCCCGCCAGTCGTCTGGCGAGGCTCGCCCCATGGCGGCGCGCTGGCGCATTCCTTGGGTGAACATGGCGGCATTCTCAAGACCGACCTCCTGAAAGGAGGCGAGTGAATCACCACTGATCTGCGAAAGAGCATCGGGAATTTGCGAAACGGGGAGCAACGCTACACTGTTGATGGCGTTGGTGAAGTCGGTGGAGGACGTGTTTTTCGGCCCGTTGAGATTGGCCGCGACGCTGCGCTGGTTGGTGTTTTGAGCAAACGTCGAGAATGGGGTCGCAAAGCCGATGAGCACGAAGGCATCCGTGGCGGAGTAGGCGGGGGCAAAGCTCAGTAAGGACGAAGCGGGGCCATTGAATGTCGCAAAGGTGCCGGACAGAGAATTAGCGTTGAGTACACTATATTGACCGACCGCGAAATTGGACCCCGTGATGTTGAGCGTTCCGCTGGTGATGTTGGCGTTTCCCGTGATTTTCAATGCCCCATGTGAATCCCGGTTGAAACTCGAATTCAAAATACCTGCACCGGAATAACCCGAAGCGTTGAGCGCACCGACGCCATTGGTCCCAGGCACGACGGTCCCACTATTGACCAGGTTCCCAATAGTCCCTATTCCCGAAAGAGTTCCTGCCGCCCCAACCGCCACGTCACTTGAGAGCGACGATAGAAGATTGAGAGTACCTCCATTAACCGTCGTAGCGCTGGTGTAGCTATTGGAACCCGCCAATGTGAGGGTCCCATTACCCACTTTGGTCAGCGATCCGCCAGTGCCGCTGATAGCTCCTGAGATAGTTGTACT
>Ga0207125_10036_pt2 | contig 33488 bp, 34 predicted proteins | sample Alteio_BWMinHeat_19_FD_153556 | JGI IMG/M metagenome (GOLD analysis project Ga0207125, IMG submission 153556) | Enriched cells from forest soil in Barre Woods Harvard Forest LTER site, Petersham, Massachusetts, United States -... | ecosystem: Environmental > Terrestrial > Soil > Temperate forest >...
CACCTGGGCCGCAACGACTGGATTTTCGAGATCAACGTGACCCCCAACCGCGGAGACGCGCTGTCGCATTTCGGCGTGGCCCGTGAAGTAGCTGCGCTGTTCGGCCTAGCCGCCAAATTGCCGGAACCCACCGTGCACGAGGCCGCCGTTTCGATCTCTGCCACCGTGGTGAACAAAGCCGGCAAAGAGATGTGCCCGCGCTATTTTGGCCGCGTGATCGAAGGGGTGAAGATCGGCCCCACGCCGTACTGGCTGCGCAAAAAGCTCGAGAGCGTGGGATTGCGCTCGATCAACAATGTGGTGGATGCCACCGCGTTCGTGATGTTCGAGATGGGGCAGCCGCTCCACGCGTTCGACGCGGATAAAATTAAAGGGAAAGACGGCAAGGTTGCCGTTTCCGTGCGGGCCGCCTCCGCCGGCGAGAAATTCAAAACGCTGGCCGCCAAAGACATCGAGCTGGCGGAAGGGGATCTCGTGATCGCCAGCGGCGCGGAGGAGCGCGGAATCGCGCTCGCCGGCGTGATCGGTGGCGCCAATTCCGAAGTAGACGATAAAACCGTGAACCTCTTCCTCGAGGCCGCCGAATTTAATGCTGTGCGGGTTCGCAAAACGGGCCGTCGCCTGGCAACACTTACGGATGCGGGCTACCGCTTCGAGCGGGGAGTGGATTCGGGCCGTGTTGATTGGGCCCTCGATCGCGTGACCGATCTGATCGTGCAACTGGCCGGCGGAAAGAGCGGCAAAAAAATAGTGATGGAAGGTTCGCAGATCCTTGAGCCGCTTCCGCAGCTCCGGCTGCGCCTCTCCGACCTTCTGCGCTGCTTAGGGAAAGCCCCCGAGCTTCAGCGCGTGATCTCGATTTTGCGCGGCCTCCAGATTCCTTGCGAAGCCGCCGCCGGTGAACAGGGCGGAGTGAGCGTGCAAGTGCCTCGCTGGCGCAAAGACATCCGCCGCAACATCGATCTCGTGGAAGAGATCGCGCGTATCTGGGGCTTTGAGAACCTTGAGAGTAAGCTGCCCTTGGGTGGGGTGGGGGAAGCGGAGTCTAGTGAGAGCCGCCGCCGCTCCTATTTCCAGGTGCGCCGGATCCGCCGCCATTTAGCGTCGCTGGGATTCTTTGAGGCCTTGAACTACGGGTTCACGAGCCCCGAAATCCTCTCGAAAGTGCATTCCGAAGAGGAGCTCAAGGAAGCCGTGGCGATCCTCAATCCGGTTACGTCGGATTATTCGGTGCTGAAGCCCTCGCTCTTAAGCGGCCTGCTCCAGAACGTGGCGCATAACTTCGCCCACAAGCGTAAAGACCTCCGCCTCTTCGAAGGCCGCCGCGTATTCCTGAAGGATCCCGCCCCGAGGGAGACTGACCCTCGTCTCGCCACCGGCGTGCAGGAAGACGTAAACCTCGCCCTCCTCATGACGGGCGCCGAGGTAGACGAGTTCTGGCAAGGCAAGGCCACCGCCGTGGACTTCTACTCCATCAAGGGAACCATTGAGAGCATCTTTGAGCTTTTGGGACTAGGCGGCATTCAATTCCAGACCGGAACCAACAAGAGCTTCCTCCACCCCGGGCAAAGCGCCACGCTGCTTAGTCAGAACAAGCCCTTTGGCTGCGTGGGCCGCCTGCATCCGCGCGTGGAGAAGAACTTCGACTTCGACCAAGACGTGTTCTACGCCGAGTTCCGCCTAGACGCTTTGCTCACGAACGATCGCCGAATATCCACGTTCAAGCCCTTCAGTCTTTTCCCCGAAGTGGAGAGGGATTTTTCCGTTTTGGTGAAGGATTCGGTGAATGCGCAGATGATTCGCACTTTAGTGACCAAATCCTTGAAGCCTCTCCTGCAGGAATTCCATTTTTTCGACATCTACAAGGGTTCTCGCGTGCCGGACGGCCATGTGAGCTATGCCTTCCGGGTGGTGCTGGGAGCGATGGATCACACGCTAACGGATGCGGAAATCACGGTAGCGCAGGAAAAAATCATGAAAGAGCTCGAAAAAGAGTTCCAAGCGAAGTTTGCCGGGCTGTCTTAAGATAAAACCCAATAAAATTCCGCTTCTCGGTATTGCTCCTTTTAATTCGATTGTTTAGCCTATTCATATCCTTCTGGTTTTTCGTTTGTTGGGGGAAGCATGACAAAGGCTGAGTTGATCGAAGCGGTATATAGCAAGGTGGGGATTTCTAAAAAGGAATCCGCCGATCTTGTCGAACTCATCTTCGACACGATGAAAGACACCCTCTCTAAGGGGGAGAAGATCAAAATTTCCGGCTTCGGAAATTTTGTGGTGCGCGAGAAGCGCTCCCGGATGGGGCGCAATCCTCAGACCGGAGAATCGATGGAAATCTCCGCTCGCCGCGTTCTCACCTTCCGCCCTTCGCAGGTGCTGAAGAATGATCTGAACCACGGCGAAGGCGGCGATATCGTAGAAGAGGATGAAGATGATGACGACGAATGAGAATCAGAGTCTTCCCTCGATCGACTCCCTGACCGCAGCCTCGCTGTTGGTGGGCGACGATAAGATCACCACGATCCCCGACCGCATGTACTTCCGCATCGGCGACGTAGCCGAAATCGCCGGCGTGCAGCCCTACGTGCTGCGCTTCTGGGAAAAAGAATTCGATTTCCTGGCTCCGATCAAAAACGCGGCCGGACAACGCTTGTACCGCAAGGGCGACGTAGAGAGCGTTCTGCTCATCAAGCGCCTGCTGTATCTAGAGCGTTACTCGATAGAAGGCGCCAAGAAGCGTATTAAAGAGCTGCGCAAACAGGGCGGCCTCGGCGATGCGAAACGCGAACGCGGCTCGCTCGACGATCACAAGATCGAAGCCATTCGCTTAGCGAAGGAAGAGCTTCGCGGCTTGATCGATCTCGTTTCCTAAACCGCACATACTTGTGACGTCACAAGTGAAGTATGCGTCAAATTAGTCTTTCGACGGGAACGCCGGCGCGCTCAGCGAGCCCTGCAGGCGCATGGCGTAGGAGCCATCGGGCTTGAGGGTGCTGAAGGTTCCTAGCATCCCGCCGATGCCCGGCACCACTTTTTCGATGGTGGCCGAGGGCTTGAGGAGCAAGTGAAGGTCGTAGCGGGTGTTCGGGGTTACGTCGGCCAGAGTTACGGTGCCGGACGGAATCTGCACATCGAGATCTTTGCCGGGGCCGCCCACTTTGAATTTATCGATCTTGAGCTGGCCGCGCGAGATGGTGCCCTGCACGTCTATTTCACCGAGGCTCAGGATGGGGAGCGCTATGGGAAGCGAGAGCGCGCTGGGGTCGAATGAGATATTTTTGCCTTTGATCTGCACTTCGCCTTCGGCCATTGCCACGCGCTGGTTAGGCATGTTGATCTGGAAGTAGAGCGAGCTCACCTGGCCTTTGAGGTCGACGCCCGATTGCGCGAGCGGCGTGAGTTTGCCGAGGTCGACCGTATCGGTCTCCACTTTGAGGTAGAGGCCGCTTCCGCTGGAGAAAGAGCCTTTCACCACGGCCTTGTAAGCCTCCGCGCGGAAAGAGCCGCCGAACGAGGGCGAGCCGCCGATGGGGATCAACGAAAAGGGATTGGGATAGATTTTGATTTCGTCGATGGAAAGCGGCACACCGCCGCCGGCGAATTTGGGCTCGAGGGAAAGTTTATCCATGCGGAGGTGGGGAAGGGGAAAAAATCCCAGCGCGATTTTTTCGGCCTGCCACTGATAGGGCGTGCTCTGGTTGAGGGTGTTGAGGAGAAAATTGGTCACCACGGAATCGGGGATCTTGAGAAGGGTGAACGTAACCACCGACCACAGAAAGAAAGCGGCGTACGCGGCGATCTTCAGAACGCGCTTACGGGTGAGCGCGGCGTTCATCGCCGGGGTGGGGGCGGGCTTTTGTTCGGCGGGTTTGGAGCCTTTGGCGCTACGAAGTAGGTTTGTATCGAGAGCGTCGGTGGCCATTAGAAGCCTCCTTTATCGGCTTCTTTTTTGAGCGTGAGCTGCGCCCAAATATAGCCTTCGGGATCGTCTTTGGTGTCTACGCTGAGTTTGTCTACGGAGGCGCCCGAGCCGCTTTTCTCGATGAGGTAGAGGGCGCGCACGAGCTGGCGAAGCGAAATTTTGTCGAGCTTCATGTCGGCGGAGTTTTTTGCCCCGGGAGTAACGACCACGCTTTCTTTTTTGATGAGAGCTTTGGTGCCCACTCGCTCGGCGAAGGCGCTGGCGTCGCCGCTGAAGTCGAAGTCGCGCAGCAGGGAATCGGAGGTGCGGCTGGCCTCGGCGGCTTTGAGCTCCTGGATGTGCACGGAGGAGTTTTGGGCCATGCGGATTTCGTCGTCCATGCGGGCGAGCTCGTTCTTCATGCCGATGGTGCGGCCCCAGAGGGTGAAGAAGGTGAGGAGGAGAATGAGCACGAAGCCGGCGAACGAGCCGATCAGCACGTAGCTCTGGGTTTGCGTGTCGAGCTCGGAGAACTTTTGCCGGGCTTTGAGCACAGCTTCGGAGTCCCATACTTTTTCTTTGAACTCGCCGGTGATGCGGGCTTTGAAGTTGGTCCAGGCTTTCATGCTAGTTTCCCTTCTTCGGGGTGGTCATGGAGGTAACCACGGAAGTGAGAGTGAATTTTTTCCTTAGGCCTTTTCCCGCTTCGAGCGGAGAGGCCTTGGCGTTGGAGAGGAGAGGGAGGGACTGCAATGCGGAGGCCGCGCGCTCGGCGTCGCCCTGGGTGGGGCTGTCTACTTTCAAGGTAAGCTTATTGCCGACAAGCTCGAATTGATTCACCTGCATTCCGGCGGTGGGGGGCATTCCGCGGGTGAGGTCTTGCAGGAGATCCAGCGTGCTGGATCCGCCCGAGCCCGCGCCCTTGGCCTGGAACTCGTTTTCTTTTTCTTTGAGTTTGGACTTTAGCTTATCGGGGTTGGCCTTGAGCCCGTCGATGTAGCTGGCGGAGCCGCCGCCCAATACATCCTTCACTACGCGGGTGAGCTGGATGTCTTTCTTGGAGCGCTCCCGCTGCAGGAAGAAGCTCTGGCCGAGCACGCTGATCATCGCCACTACGTAGATGGTGAGCGCTAACTTTGCGGGATACACGAACTGCTTGAAGTCGAGTTTGAGGCCGCGGCTCGAACCGATGAGCTTGCCGGTTCGCATGTTGATCGAGGAACGGCCTTCGCCGCTCACTTGCGAGAGACCGAGCGCCGTGGCCATCGGGAGCAGCCACTCGAGACCGCGCTGCGGGCGGATCGAGATTTGCGGAAAAAGGTGCGTGATCTGGAGCGGTAGCACTTTTTTCTGCCAGCGTTGCGCGAGGTATTCGGGCAGGCCGGGGAGGAGCGAAGCTCCTCCGCAAACGTAAACAGCCTGCACCGGCTCGCTGTAGCGTGAGGTGAAAGCCATGAGGCTCTGCTGGAAATCGTGGAAAAGGGGTTCCATCGAAGTGCGGATGGTCTCCGAGAACGCCTGCTGATCGGCGTTGATCTGCATGCCGGGTACCGCGAGGAAGCCGCGCTCCGTTTTGGCCAGCTCCGCTTCGGCCATGCCGATTCCGTAGCGCTGGGAGATGGCGTTGGTTACGTCGAAGCCACCCACCATGCTGGTGCGGTGGAGCACGGGGAGGGAATCGCGGAAGAAGAACATGCCCGTCTTGCGGTGGCCTAGGTTCAGCACCGCTACGTTGCCGAGGCTCTCGCCTTTCATTCGCTGGAACTGGGCGCCGAGGGCGGCGTCTTCCATCATGAGGCAGTCGGGGGAGAGCTGCACTTCGGAGAGCGCTTCGAGGAATTGCTGAAGAGGGGCGACCGGGGCGAAGCCGGTGAGTACGTGGGTTTCTTTGGTCTTGGTGGGGAAGAGGTGGCTGGTAACCACGCACTCGTCGAGGTCGAAGGGGATTTCGTCTTCGATCGCGAACTTCACGGCGGCGAGCACTTTGCGCTTATCTTTGAGCGGGAACGTTTGGAAGCGCGAGCTGTAGAGCGAGTAGGGCAAGTTGGTAACGATGCGGTCTACGCCGGGCGCGTAGCGGTTACGGATTTCGGCGAGCGTGGCCACCTGGCCGGGGCTGAGAAGGCGTTCGCCGGGGGAGATGGGGTCCCACGCGTCGGGCACGGAGGTGATGTCATGCAGGCCGATGTCGAAGCCTTTGAAGCCGAATCCTTTGAAACGGGCTTCCACGATCACCGATTTGATGTGGGCGGTTCCGATATCGATGGCTAGGATCTTCATACTTCTCCCTATTCCGACTTCAAGTATACGACGCTGAGCGAATCTAAGTCACTCGAATCTGAGGTGCTGGTATTGGTGCTGGTTGACGTGGAAGACCCGTTACTCGCCTGCGTGGTGGTCTGCGGCTGGGTAGCCGTGGCCGTGCTCGTCGCGGTACTGAGCGGGTCTTTGGGCGGCATGGGACCGATATCGGCCAGCCACATCTTCGTGGCCACCCCGCTATTGGCGGTGATCACCGCGTGGTAGGTGGAATCCGGATCGAGGATGGTAATGCCGTTGGCCGTGAGCTTTTTCTTGGCGTCGTCGTAGCTGCCGAGCGTGCCGAGGAAGGTCCAGAAGTCGTTGGCGTCTTTGAAGGGGCCGCCGAGCGTTTCGTCGGTGCGGCGTTTGCCGATCCGCTCCAGCGCATCGGGAGTGAGATCGGGGATCAGGGAGTGAATCAGAAGTAAGGAGGCTTTGTTCACGTCGAGCGAGTTGGCGTTCTGCACGGTGAAGTTGTCGTCTACGAGCTTGAAGAGCGTTTCGTCGATCCCCTTGATCATGTGGTATTCGCTGCTGTTGGCGATGGGCGCGTTCTTGGGCTTGTAGGGGGAAGGCTCCACCGTGCCGTAGAAGTCGTCTTTGGCGCGATTGTCGCCGTCGTTCGCGGTATTGGGATCCATCCACGCGAGGATATTGCCCACCATCTGATCGCCGGTGAGGTTGGCGTATTTGTCGCGGAAGGCGTCGTCGTCTTGCCGCTTTTTGTCGAGCATGTTGTTAAAGATCTCCACGTAGGAGTCGTGGATTTTCTTTTTGGCTTCGTTGAGAGCGTCGGTGGCGCCTTGGCCGTTCGGGTTTTGCTGAGGCGAGCCGGGAGGCGGGCCGAGCGGATTATTAGGATCGAGCCGGGTGCCCCCCTGCGAAACGCCCTTTACGTCATTGGGATTCACCGGCGGCCACACCATCTGGTTAATACCCATGCGCCCGTTCTCGCCGAGGATGGTTACGTTCACGGTGCCCTCTAACCCCAGCGAGGTGCGGAATGCTTCGAGCGTGGCGGTGTCGGATGGGGCCAAGCCCGGAATATCCGGCGGGGGCAGGATCATCGGCGTTTGCCAGATTTTATCGACTATGGACGCGTTGTCGCCCAGGCCCATCGCTTTCGCTTTGGCCTTCGCTTTTTTCGTGGCGCGAACTTGGAGGAGCGCGAGGCGCAGGCCGGAGCGGGCGAGGAGCGAGGCGCGAAGCTGGTCGCGCGCGCGGAACACCACGCTGCTGTACACGCCGCTCTGGTAAACCAGCTCGCCGGCGATGATCGCGAGCACGAACATCGTGATCAGCGCCATCAGCATTGCGACCCCTCGTTGGTTCCGCATCAGTCGGTCCTGTTCTTTGCGGCAGCGCGGGCGGCGGCGTCGAGGTAGTTGAGCTGCAGGTTGGGGCGGATGATCGTTTCCCAGGCGAGCGGGTTGGCGTTGTTCTGCGGATCGGGGGCTTCGATCTTGAGCTTGATGAGCGCGGGGAAACGGGTTTCTTCCTTCGAATAGAGGCTTTCGGAATCCCAGGTGTCTTGCCATTGCTTATCGCTCAGGCGGTAGTATTGAAACTTGGCGCTGGAAAGGTTTTCGAGCAGCGCTACGCGCTCGGGTTTTTTCGCTCCGGTGGTATCTTCGTAGCGAAAGGCATCCCAATCACTGGAGCGGTAGAGGGAATAAGTACCCTTCGAATTGCGCTCCACTTCCCAGGTAACTTTCACGAAATCGCTCTGGGGGGAATCAGCCTCCACTCGGCGGTTATCGTTGGCCACGAAAGTAACCTTGTTATTTTCCCCCTTGAAGCGGGAGCGGCGGTAGCCGTCGGTTCGAAGCGGGGCGCTCCAGAATTCGGTGGTCTTGCTGCTGTCTTCGGGCTTCACCGCAAGCGCGCCGAGATAGGGCGTGTAGATTTGCTCGAGATCGCTATTCACCGACTGCAAGCTCAACAAGATCGACGTCACGTCAACGGCTTCGGCGCTCAACTTCGTATTGATGTCCCAGCTGCTCGTGGTGAGCTGGAAAATCCCGAGGCTAAGGAAAGCCAGGAGGCCGATCGCGATGAGCACCTCAATTAAGGTGAACCCTCTAGATTGATACGTTGAAGTCGGTGTCATAGTTTACTAGCAGCTGCGTGAACGTTTGGTTGCTGGTTCCCTTTCCTTCCGGCCATTCGATCGTCACCTTCATGCGCCGAACACTTTTCTCGAGGTATTCTTTGAACATTTTAAGGAGCATGCCCGTCTGCTGGGTATCGTTAGCGTTTGCGCCTGCCTTGTCGGCTTCGGCCTGCGACTGGCGCGCGATCAGATCCGTCAACGCGGAGAAATCCACCTTGGAATACTCGATGGTGTATTTGAAATCTTTGTTGGGATCGGGGAAGGCCTGCGATTCCTTTTCCGGAAGATTGTCGAAGTTCTTGCCCTCGACGATGAGCTCTTTTTCATTGATGAGATTGCGTGCGAGGTTCGTGGCGATGATCACGTTCTTGTTGCGCGAGCTGGCGCTGAGGCTTCCGCTTTGCGCCATCACCGTGGCGAACGCCACCATCACGATCAGCGCGAAGCTCACCATCACTTCTAAAAGGGTAAAGCCTTTTTGGTTCACGGCAGCTTGTCCTCCGGGCCAACGGGTTCCAGGCGGCTGAGGCCCGTGATGGGGTGGAGGAAAATCGCTTGGTGCACCTTCTGTTCGGTCTCGAAGAAGATCGAGGCGCCGTCGGTGTTGCCGTTATTGAAAAAGTAAACGAACGCCGTGCCTTCGGTAATCGGCTTTTTATAGCGCGGGCTTTTGACTTCGATGATTTTCAGGCCGTCGGGCATCTGCATCGGCTGGGGCATTAGATCGGCCACCGGGTGGAATGTGTCGGCGTCTTTTTTCGCCGCTTCTTCCTTTTCGCGCTCGCTCGGGGACCGATCGGGCTCTTTTTGCACGAGGTACTGCGACGGCGCTTCGTCGAGCGAGATGGTTTGCTTGTCGAAATCCACTTTGAGACGGATCAGCTTATCGGTGAGCATGGCGCGGTCGCGCGCCTGTCCCAGAATCAGCGCGAGCCGGCGGGCGACAGATTCGCCTTTGGTACGGAACGCATCGCTGAACGCCGGGATGAAAACCCCCGTGACCAACGCCATCAGGCCGATGACCACGAGGATCTCGATTAAGGTAAAACCCTTAGTCGTTGCTATGGATGTCTTCGTCGGGGGTGTTCTTTTCGCCACCTTCTTTACCATCCCTTCCGAACGAAGTGATCACGAACGACTTGCCGCCATCGGGCGACTGGTAGTCATACGGGTTGCCCCAGGGATCCTTCGGCACTTTGCCATCCGAGATGATGCCGTTGGCGGGGTAGTTAGGGCAGTCGGGCGCGCTGGTGGGTTTCACCGCGAGAGCGTCCAAGCCCTGCTCGGTGGTGGGGTAGTGGTTACAGTAGCGGTAATACTCCTGCATCATGCCCTTGAGGTTGGCGATCTGTGTTTTCGCCGTGCCCCGGTAGCCGTCTTGCATGCTGTCGAGCACCTTCGTGGCGGCGATCGTACCGATGATCGCCATGAGGGAGATCACGATCAAGATCTCGATGAGGCTCATCCCGTGTTGGGAGCGAAGTAGGGCTTTGACTTTGGTTCTGCGGTTCATTTTTTCTCCTTAATGTTGAATTTTCTGTAAGTCCAGAAGCGGCATGAAAACGGCCATCACGATCAAGCCCACGCTGAGGCCCATGAACACGATCATGAGGGGCTCGAGCAGGGTGGTCATGCGTTCGATTTTCGAGTTGGTTTGTTCCTCGTAATTTTTCGCGACCATCTCGAGCATGCCGGGCAATTCCCCGGTTCGCTCGCCGATCGCGATCATGTGGAGGAGGAGCGACGGAAACTCACCGCTGCGCTTTAAGGGCTCGCTCATGCTTTGCCCTTCGGTGATGTTGTCTTTGGCCACGCCGATTGCGGCCGAGATAATTTCGTTCCCTACCACCGCTTTCACGATGCCCATGGCGGTAACCAGCGGCACGCCCCCGTTCATCAGGGTGGCCATGGTGGAAGCGAAGCGGCTCATCGCGATCATGCGCGTGATTTCGCCGAAAATGGGGGCCTTGAGAAGGAATTTGTCTTTCTGGATACGGCCGCTCGCGGTGGCGATGTAGCGCTTGAAACCCCAAAACACCCCGGCGATGGTGAGCAGCACGACCCACCAATCGGCCACGAGGAAGTGGGAGATGTTCATCACGAGCTCGGTATACCAGGGCAACTTTTTATTCATGCCCTGGAACACCACGGCGATACGCGGAATCACGAACGTGAAGATACCCATCATGAGGCCCCCGCCGATTACGGCCATCAGCACGGGGTAGGTCATGGCGGCGCTTACTTTTTGGCGGAGGCGCACCTGGGCTTCCATGAATTCGGAAAGGCGGATCAGCACCAGGGGGAGGGTACCGCTCGCTTCCCCGCTCTCCACCATGTTGATGAAGATCGGCTGGAAAACGCCGGGATGTTTGCTGAGGGCTTCTTTGAGCGAGATACCTTCGTTCACTTGCTGGCGAACATCGGCGAGCACGGTTTTGAGTTTCAAGTTCTCGGTTTGGTCTACGAGCGCCGAGAGCGCTTCCACGAGGGGGATGTTGGCTCGGATGAGGGATGCGAATTGGCGCGTGGTTACCGCCAGCGTACGCAGGTTCACCGAGCCGCCGCCCGAAAGGGTGGGGAAGAGCTTGGCCAGCGCGCCGCCCTTGGCGTTCGATTTCTCCTCGATCGAAAGCAGCACGATGCCGTTCTTCTTCACCTTCTGCTTGGCCGTTTTGATCGAGTCGGATTCCACGCGAGCGCGCACCGCCGTGCCGCCTCGATCCGTGCCTGTGTACTCGAATATCGGCATTACATGTCATCCGCGTGAAGGGTGCGGGAGAGTTCCTGCACCGTGGTTACGCCGCTCAAAACTTTGCGGGCGCCGTCTTCGCGCATGGTGAGCATGCCGTGGTCCATCGCCGCTTTCCGAATCGTGGCGGAATCGGCGTTTTTCATAATCAAGGTGCGAATCGCATCATCCATCACGAGAAGCTCGTGCACGTTAATCCGGCCGCTGTAGCCGGTGTGCGAGCAGGCCACGCAGCCCACGCTCTTGTACAACGTGATCGGGCCCTTCACATTGCGCACCCCGAGTTCCTGCAATTCGAGCGCGGTGGCTTCGTAGCTTTCGCGGCACTTCAAGCACACGCGGCGCACGAGGCGCTGCGCGAGAACGGCGTTCACCGAGCTGGCCACGAGGAAGGGTTCCACGCCCATATCGATCAAGCGGGGGAAGGCACCGCTTGCTTCGTTGGTGTGCAGGGAGGAAATCACCAAGTGACCCGTGAGCGCCGCCGTTACGGCGAGATCGGCGGTTTCCGAGTCGCGAACCTCCCCCACCATGATTACGTCGGGGTCTTGGCGGAGGAAGGAGCGTAGCGCTCGCGCGAACGTGAGATCGATCTTCGCGTTCACCTGCAGCTGGCCCACGCCGTTGAGCTGGTATTCGATCGGATCTTCGGCGGTGAGGATGTTGATGTCTTCGGAGTTGATGCGCGAAATGCAAGCGGCCATCGTGGTGGATTTACCGCTACCCGTGGGGCCCGTAACCAGGATGATGCCGTTCTCGCGGCTCACTTGCTTCTGGATGTTTTCCAGCGTTTCGCCCTCGAAGCCTAGGCGCTCGAGGGAAAGCAGCTCGCCGCCCTTCTCCAAAATACGCATAACCATGCGTTCGCCGAACTGGGTGGGGATCGTGGAGAGACGAATATCGATTTCTTTGCCCGCCACTTTCCGGAAAATACGGCCGTCTTGCGGGATGCGCTTCTCGGCGATGTCGAGGTTGCCCATTACCTTGATGCGCGAGGAAACCGCGGCGTGCACTTTTTTGGGCTGGTGCAGGATGTCGTGCATGATGCCGTCTACGCGGAAACGAATCACCGTTTCTTTTTCGTAGGGCTCCACGTGGATGTCGGAGGCTTTTTCTTTCACCGCGCGGAAGATCACGGAGTTCACGAAGCGGATTACGGGCGCTTCGTCTTCGGTGGCGTCCAAGATATCGATCGGGCCTTCGAGGTCGTCGTAGTTTTCCTCGTCCTCCTTGTTGATGTCTTGGATCATGTTCGAGGTATTGCGTTCGTAAACGCGGTTGATCGCGTCTTGCAAACGGTTGCTCGTTACCACCACGGTGCGGATGTTCGGGCAGCCGAACAGCACGCGTAGATCCTCGAAGCTCTCGAGGTTGAAAGGGTCGGAGACGGCGAGAGTTACCACGCCGTCTTTGTTTTCGATCGGAAGCACCTCGCGCGTACGCGCGTAGTTGATCGGGAGCTTATCCACCAGCTTGGGATCGATCTCGTTGGGTTTCAGATCGTCGATGTAGGGGAGATCGATCTGCGCGCAGAGGGCGCGCATGATCTCGTGGGGCATTACGTATTTTTTACGAAGTAGGATATCGCCGAGCCGGCCGCCTTCTTCTTCCTGCAATTTCACGCACTCTTCCAGCTGCTCCTGCGTGAGCGAGGTGTGCTTGAGCAGGAGCTCGCCGAGGCGAGTGGGAGGCAAGTTCTGTAAAAGTGGTGGTGTCATGCTATTGGCCGATCACTCCCGGATCCTGGGGCGTAACTACCGGGGGAGGCACGCCTTCCCCGCCGTTGAAGCCGCTGTCGATCGAGGGCGGCGGGATGGGCTGCATGGGTTCGAGGGGAACCTGGTTGTTGTAGCCGGGATCGTAATAGTTGTTGTCGTAGCCTTCATCGTCGTCGCGGTCGGGGGAGCTTGGGCCCTGGAAGGTACTCGACTCCAGCGGTTTCGACTGAGGCAGCGGCTCGATCACGGTGAGATCGGGTAGGCCACGCTTGAGCTTGTTGATCTCTTTTCCGTAAGGATCGATCGAGCCTTGGGTCTCGCGCACGAAGTCGTCACGGTCGTTGAGCTTGTCGGCGAGAATTTTCCGGATCTTGTCGTACTGCTTGATGATCCGGGGCGTGATGAACACCAGCAGGTTCGTCTTGATGTTCTTCTTGGCGGAGTTCTTGAAGAGCCAGCCGAGCACCGGGATATCGCCGAGGAGAGGCACTTTCGTAACGTCTTCCTGCACGATGGAGCGGATCATCCCGCTGAGAACCACCGTGTCGTCGCTTTGTACGAATACCTTGGTGGTCGTGGCGCGGGTATTTTTCCCGTTGGCTTTGCCCAAGAGCTCGGTGGGTACCTGCGTGTTGTCGAAGTTTTCCACTTTCTGGCTAATATCGAGCTTCACGAAGTTGGAACCCTTGTTGATCTGCGGAGTAACTTCGAGAAGCAGCGTGGCTTTATCCTGCTCAAAACTCTGCTGAACCACGCCCTGCGAAAGCGTGCTCTTCGCCACGGGCACCGTTTCCGATACTTCGAAGGTGGCCTTCTCGTTGTCGAGCGCGATGATCTGCGGAGTGGCGATCACCTGGGAGTCGGAGTTCGCCTGGATGAGCTCGAATACACCGTTGAGATCGTTCACGTGAAGGGGTTGCTGGCCGCTTCCGATATTTACGTCGGCTTTCTGAGCGCCCTGCTTAAATCCGAGCACGAAGCCCGAAGGCGGAACGCCTTGCAGAAGTTTCTGCAGGTTACCGCTCGCGGAGTTGAGGCCGATCCCGGAAGAGGCGGCGATGAAGCTCATACCGAAGTTATTGTTGCGGTTGATGCTCATCTCGAGAATCGTGGCTTCGAGGAATACCTGGTCGCGCGGCTGGTCGAGCCGCTCGATCACTTTTTTCATCGTAACGAAATCTTGCGGCGAAGCGGTGATCACCAGGCTCTGCGTGGTTTTGTCGGGGGACACTTTGATTTCGCTCTGGAAGGTGCTCGGCGCTTCCCCAAAAGTAGGGAAAGCCCGGTTCGACCGTGCTGCCGTGCCACCGGTGGTGAGCTGCTGCAGTACTTTGGCCAGTTCCTCGGCGTTGGCAAAGCGAAGCCCAACCACGTGAATGCGCCCGCTGCCTTCGGCGGCGGCCACTTTGGTGTCGAGGCGGCGCACCAGGGAACGGATCTCCTGGATCCCGGCGGCGTTGGCTTTCACGATGAGGGCGTTGGTGCGGTCGTCGGCGATAATTTTGGAAATCGTGGATCCGCCGTTACGGCCCTTGGTTCCCGTACGGGCGGGAGCGCCGTAGGGGTTCGAGGGGCGCGGCATCCCAAAGCCACCCTGGCTCGAGGCGGCTTGATTGAGAATGCTCTCGATGAGCTTGGCCACGTCTTTCGCGGCGGCATTGCGGATCGGCACCACCACCAGGCTTTCCTGGTAACCGGCCACGTCGAGGAGCTGGATCAGCTCCACCATGCGATTGATATGAGTGGCGGTGTCGGTGATGATGATCGTGTTCGTTTGCGTGTAGGCCTGCATCCGCGCTTCGCGGGGCATCCAGAGGCGGAACGCGCTTTCGAATTCGGTGGCGTCGATGTAGCGCAGCGGCAACACGCGCGTGATGAATTCGTCGTTGTTGGGAACGGCTTTGTCGGAGTAGATCGGGGTCTGCTTTTCTTTCGCGTTGGCGATCCGCTCGATCCGGAGATATTTTCCGCTCGGCACGAGGGCGAAGCCGCGCACGTTAAGGGCGGTGAGGAAGGCGTTCCAGGCGTCGCACACGGTGATCTGCGTCTGCGAAACTACCGATACGGTGCCCTTGATGTCTTGCGGGTTGTAGATGAAGTTCTTGCCCGTGAGCTTGCCGATGGCTTTCGCCACGTCGAGCACTTCGGCATTGGGGTAGTCGAAGTTTTCCACGATCTCTTTGCAAGAGGCCGGAGGCGCGAGGCGCGGGTTTGTTTTGGAGGCGCCCGTTTTTCCGCCCGCTCCGCCGCCGCCGCCCACGTCTACGGCAGCTCCGGGACGGCCGGTTTTTCCGCTAGGAGTGCCTTCGCCGTTCCCCATCGAGCCGCCGGCGCCGTTGGCGTCGTCGAAATCATCGTCGAAAGGGGTAAAGCCTTCGGAGCCGCCCGCGGGCAGGTTCGAAAAGGGATTCGGGGGCGGGGGAGGCATCGCTTCGCCGGCCGCGTGGGCCGCGGAGGGCAGAAGCATGGCTAGGAGCAAGAGTTGCGCTACGTTTTTCATCGTTTCACCTGGCTTTGTCCTTCGTAAATTTTCGTGATCTCTTCCCCATTTCGGCGCAGCACGAGGGTGCTGCGGCCGCTGGTGGCATGCCCGATTCGGCCGAGCTTCTCGAAAGCGGTGGCGGCGTTGTCTATCGCCTCACCGTCGGCGCGAAGGATTACGTCATTGTCTTTGATGCCCATTTTGTCCCAAGCGGAGCCGGGCTGAATCTGCAGCACCCGGTAACCCACCACGTGGCCGTTCATCAGGTCGGGAACCATGCGGGCCTGCGTGAGTATGGCAGAGCGGTTTTCCGCGGTGGGCGGCTTGGGGGTGGCCACCGCCGTGAGGGGAAGGAGAAGGATGGAGAATAAGATTTTCGTCATGTCTCGGCCCCTAGTTGATGTCATACGAATAGTTGGTGCACGCCCCGCCGCCGCGCTTGATGCTTACCTGGATACTGCGGGTGCTTGGATCCTTGAGAGATCCTAAAACCTGAAAGGCCTTCGCCGGATCGTTGATGCTCTCGCCGTTGAGGCCGCAGATCACGTCGTTATCCTTGAGTCCCAGCTTGTCGTAAACCGAACCGGGCGTGATCTGAAAGCAGCGATAGCCGCTCGGGCGGCCGCCTTCGAATTCGGGCACGCAGCGGGCATCCGTGAGGATGTTGTTTAGGTTCTCCATCGCCTTATCCACTTCCTTGCGGTCAATGTGGTAGTGGGTGTCGTCGGTCTTCATGATTCCGCCCGCGGCGCCCTTCACGGGTGCGGCCCGGCGGGTAGCGAGAATCTGGTCTTTGGGCAGCTCCACGAATTCACGGCGGCCGCTCGCGTTGTTCATGAACACCACGCGTTCGTCGGTAATCTCCTGCACCACCGTATCGCGCGTGATCGGTTCGCCGAGACGCACGGCCACAACCTGGTTGGCCGTTTTGTCTTCGATCGAAGCCACGCTCTTTTTCGCGTCGTCGAGGATGATTACGCCCAAGAGATTGAGAGGAAGGGAAGTTTTGACGGGAAGGCTGTTGTCGGCTCCGCCACCTTCGTCGTTGTTGGGCACCAGGCCCTTTTCGTTGAAAAGATTCGGGCGCCCGTTGGGCAAAATCACGTTGCTGTAGGCCACGAAGTCGTGGCGATCCCCAGTGAGAATGCGCGCGCGCGGCGGCTGGATCGGCGGGAACCACGGGGTGAGGCTCGCCACGAGCAGGTCGGCCACGAAGTAGCCGCAGATCACGGCGGCTACCGAGTTGTACACGAAGGATTTTCGGTAGAGCTTTTCCCAGTCGATCAGCGGCATGCGGAGTCTACCGCTGCTCACGGTGCTCATCTCACCAGGTACCGGCACAAAGCCGACAGGACGAGCGCGGAGTTTTCCCAGTCTAGCGCTGAACAGGGAGCGAATCCGTTCGCCCCATTTTTTCAAACCAAGGTTCATTCTGCCTCTATAGCTATTGAGTCGTGCAGCGATGCTAGTGCAAGCAGCCTGCCATGACGGGGAGTTTACCGCTGCGGCAGCTTGGCCGTAAACGAGAGATATGCTTCAAGAATTTGTGTTTACACGGGGGCGGGACTGGGGCGGCGCGCCTGACAAAATGCCAGGAAAGTGCGGCGATCGCGCGGTTTTGTCAAAATGTCGGAAAATCTTGGGAAAACCTACTTAGAGCCGACTTCGACTTCGTCGCCCACCATCACGTTGGTGAAGCTGCCGAGGGGCGTGGAATCAGGCGGGAGAACGGAAGTTACGCGAGCCACGGCGAGATCGGTTTCGGCGTGAATCACTTTCAGCTTGGCGAACTTGAACGAAATGTTACGGCCGGTTTTTTGGTTCAGCTCGTCGACGGTGGTGATTACACGGTAAGCGTCGAGCGTGGAGCCATTCTTGATTCCCTGGTTGGTGCCCATGTTCACGTACACATCGCGGAAGAGGGGTTGCCCGTCGGCCATCGGAAAATCCGTTCGGATCCCGAACACCTTGTACTCGCCGGCAATGGCGGCCGCGGCGCAGAGGGCGTAAACGATAAGGGTAGTAGTAATCCAAACGAGATACTTCATACGAGTATCTCATCGGACACAGGTGGGCTTTCTTGAGGGCTTTTTGCGCGACTAAATTACTTCGCGTCGTGGCTGCAATCGAAGGGATTGTTCGCGCAGTCGTCGGTAGACGAACTCGAGGAACCCCCGAAATTCGTGTTCGTGCGGTGGGTTACGGCCGGAGTTGGAGCCGAACCTTTAATCTGGCGGTCCATCTCGATAAATTCCCCTACGTTGGGCTTCTTCTGGAGAAGAGCGGCGTACCAGGAACCGTCGATGGCGTAAGCGGTGGGCGCGCCGAGGCCACCCGGCTTCAACCCGGAGTTGGCTTCCCTTTTGAGAATCGAAACGCAATTCCTGATTCCATCGGTAAAGAGCTGCAAGCCATTGGGCATCTTGCATTGAGTGCCTTTGGTGAAATCGACGAATACTTTGGGATCCAAGCAAGTGGGGTTGGACGCGAATTTCATCACGAGAATATGGGAGAAGATGTCTTCCATCTGGTCGTTTACTTGCACTCGCGAGTGCGCCAGGCAGGTGAGGGTGAAGGTATCATCGGGCGGATTGTTGTACTTGGAATCGAATGCATCAGTCTTGTGGATGCAAGACACACCGGCGACGGGCGACTGGAGGCCCATTTGCGGAATCGAATGCGCCATGGCATCGGCCAGGTCGGATCGCATCGCGAAGCGGAAATCGGCGAAGTATTTCGTGAGCGCGGCCGGATTGCAATCCGTGGGCGGCGAGCCAGCGGAAGGAATGCCTGCAACCGGCGGGCCTCCGGCGGGAGGGGCGGGGAAGTGGTCGTCGTCGGCGAAGGCCGTGGCCGATGCGATTACGGCGATAAATAGGATGTATTTGGGGTGGGTCATAAGGCTCCTAATTACTCCAGCTTTCCGCCGTAAATCATCACCAGCTCGGCGAAGAGCGATTTGTCCACCTTGTGCATCATGGCGCTTTGGATGAGCTTGAACGCCTCGAAGGGCGATTTGGCCTTCGAGTAGGTGCGGTCGGTTGTGAGGGCATTGAAAATATCGGCGATCGTGATGATCTTGGCGAACACGGAAATCTGGTTGTCGGTAAGGCCGTGGGGGTAGCCGCCGCCGGCGCCTTCTTCGTGGTGATGGAGCACGCCGAGTTTGGAGCGTTGGCTCACGTCGCGGTTGTCTTTGAGAAGCTCGTAGCCCCAGGTGGAGTGCTGCTTCATCGATTCCCACTCGGGTTTGTCGAGCGGGCCCGGCTTATTGATAATCTTCGGGTCCACTTTCGTTTTCCCGATGTCGTGGAGGAGGCCGGAAATTCCGAGGTCTACCAGATCCTGCTCGCTCGGCATGCGCAGGCGTTTCCCGAGCGCGATCGCGTTGAGGCCCACGCCCACCGAGTGCTGGTAGGTATAGGGATCGTGCGAGGAGAGGCGGATCAGGTGGTAGAAAGCTTTGGGGTCGCGTACCAGCAGGTTCACGAAGCCGCTCACGGCCTTCATTCCCTTGCGGATATTTTCCGGCGAGGGATCCTGGAATAGCTCTTCGGTCATCCGCACGGCGGCCGAGCGCATGAGGCCCACCTGGGCTTCCGTACTGATCTGGGCATGCGGATCCGATTTAACGAGAAAGGTTTCGAGGTATTGCCGCACGATCGGGGCATCGGCTTTCGAGAGGAATACGCGTTCCACCCCGGCGTCGAGCAGGCTCTGGATTTCGAAGGCGGTGAATCCTTCGCGTTGATCGCGGAACATGCGGTATCGTTTTCCCCGTTTTACGAAAAAAGAAACGGAGGGAATCGAATCCGGGCGGATGAGGTGAAGCTTCAGTCCTACGAACGGCTCTTTGTTCTCCGGCGAAAGCTCGCCAAAGAACTCATTGAGCGAACGGCTAACGGGATCGTCGCCGGCGATCGGGGTAACAATGTGAGATTCTGCAGCGCCCATAGTTTATTTTACCACTTATTCTCTTAGCCTATCGGCAGATGGCGGTTCCTTGTTTAGCTCCACGTGGCTGTCAGGTGTTAAGTCACTTCCGCCTGTCTCCGTGCTGATCACGTGTATACGCGCTGATCAGAACGGCTAAATCGGGGCTGTAAAAAGTTTCGACAGTGGCGCGCTCATCGCCATTGATTCCGGGCCCTTGGCGATTCGCTTCCCTGGGCCGCAACCAATCGCGTTCTGGCACCCCCTTTGCAAATTGATGAAAGACAGTGTGAAGAATACCCGGCGGGCTCTTTGATCGGATGCCGCGCTCAGTGAATCTACAGCGACCAGCGGAGGACAGTTAATGTCTGCGTATCTCGATAAGTCTCAGGGCGTGACCTTTGTTTACTCCAATATCCACGAGCTCTACCGGAAAGCCAAAGACGCGAAACTCGATTCGCCCTTTGTTGCCGATCGTTCCCACATCGTGGGCGGCGAGCAGCCCCGCGTGCTCAAAGCTAAAGACGTAAAAGTGGAAGAATTCAAGCCCGCCGAATTGAAATCAGAAGAGCGGCCCTTTCCCGTTCCCATGGGCGTGCGTGAAGCCGAAGAGAAGGCCAAGCGCTTGAACATGCGTCCCGTGGCTACTTTGCAGAAAAATTTAAACGACCTTACCGACGCTCACGAAAAGCTTCGTTTTCTTCTCCAGGAGCTCGAGAGCTTAACCAAGAAAAAGGGATAGATTTTTGAGACTCGTTTTTCCTCTTCTGCTCTTCGCACTCAGCCTCGGCCAAGCCCGGGCTGAGAGTTTGCTTTCGTCCGAATCAAGAGACCTTCTGCCCGGCCGCACGTCGCTCTCCGAGGGCGAGCATCTCCGCTTTCCCAAAGGCTTCCAGCTAGAAAAATTCAATAAAGATCGCGGCTACGCCGCCACCGTGATCAGCGGACACAGCGATCACGGCCACGATTTCGCCTGCGCCCTCTCGATGCGCGCCATCTCCGAAGTAAAATTTGCCGAGGATCTCGACTGGCAAGTTCTCTCCGCCGCTTTTGAAGGCGGGGTTCAGCGCTACACCCTCGTAAACGACCAATGGGGAAGCGACCGGGAGCTGGAATTCCGCTGCGCCGGCGGAGCCATCGTGGGCGAGGTACTAGGCGGAAGAGGCGTGAAGCTGATGGCGCTCGTGCCCATTGAAACCGTCGACGACAAGCCTTAACGGTTTCGCTCTGGAATCGCGGCGGCGCGCGGCAATGCGCCCAGTCGCGGAGAAAATCGCTCGCCGCTAAAACTAGGGATTTCCGCCAGCGTTGTTGCTGGCAATAGGGCGAAATTTATTATCCAATACGGCAGTGAAGCAGAAACCAAGATGGCTGTTTTCTCTCGAATTGCTTGCTCTGTTCGGCGTTTATTTTGCCACGGCGAAATTTGGACTGGAACTCGGGGCCGTGAGTGGATTTGCCACCTTGGTTTGGCCCCCTACGGGGATCGCGCTCACCGCGATGCTCTTTCTCGGCTATCGTGTGTGGCCCGCGATTTTCTTGGGCGCGTTTCTCACCAATCTCACGACGGGCGCACCAATATTGACCGCTTGTGGCATGGGAGCGGGAAATACCCTCGAAGCGGTGCTCGGCGTTTATCTGCTCCGGCGTTTCGAGTTTTCGCCGCGCCTAGACCGGCTGCGCGACGTATTCTGCCTGATTTTTTTCGCCGCCATCCTCAGTACGGCGGTAAGCGCCTCGATAGGAACGTTAAGCCTATTTTTTAGCGGCGTCGTTCCGGCTCATAATTTTGGAGCTACCTGGCGCGCCTGGTGGCTGGGTGACGCCCTAGGTGATTTGGTTGTTACCCCAATGCTACTCGTGTGGGCCGGGAGGCAGTGGCCTCGTCGTGCTCCCGGGCAGCTGATCGAATTCGGCTTGGTTGTGCTTGGCCTGATCGTGACGAGCCTTATCATCTTTGGCCAGTTTGCGATTCTGCCTTCCGATCATCCTCCTATTACTTACATTATTTTCCCCATCATTCTCTGGGCAGCGCTTCGTTCTGGGATGTTCGGCGCCGTGAACGCCACGTTCTTGTTATCCATCTTTACGGTTTGGAGCACGGCGAAGGGATATGGACCATTTGCACGGAATACCCTAAGCGAGAGCCTATTTTATCTCGTGACTTTTCAATCCGTCGTGGCCGTAACGGGAATGATCTTTGCCGCGATAATGCAGGAACGAAGGCAGGCCCTCGACGAACTGTACCGGCACCAAGAGGAGCTACGGGGTGCGCTCCAGACAAGGGACGAGTTTCTTTCGATCGCTTCTCATGAATTAAAAACACCCGTTACCTCGCTGCTGCTGCAGTTGCAGCTGCTGGGGAAAAATCTTCGGAAATCCTTCTCACCCGCAATGGGGGAAGCCCCCGCTCCCGAAAAGCTATTTCACGCACTGGAAATTTGTGAAAAGCAGAGCAAGCGCCTGGTAGTTTTGCTCGACGAGCTGCTGGACCTAACCCGAATCCGCGCCGGCCGGCTCTCGCTGACCATAGAGGAAATTCGGCTTAGCTCGATTGTGCAGGACGCGGTAGAGAGGCAAAAAGAGGCTGCTTTGAAGGCCGGAAGCAGCCTCAACGTGAGGGCGGATGCATCGATTGTGGGCGAGTGGGACCGAATGCGCCTGGAGCAAATCGTTACCAACCTTCTCTCGAATGCCATCAAGTACGGGGCAGGTAAGCCAATAGAAATCGTGGTCGAGGAAGACAAGGCTAGGAAGTGCGCCGTGCTGAAAGTGAAAGATCGGGGAATTGGTATTTCTTCCGATCTAAGGTCCAAAGTTTTTGAGCCTTACGAGCGGGCTATCACGAAAGAAGGAAAGAATATTTCCGGGCTGGGTCTTGGGCTCTACATCACTCGCCAGATTGTCGAAGCCCACGGCGGTGAGATCGACTTTCAGAGCGAGCTCGGGGTGGGGTCTACTTTTACCGTAATTTTCCCTCTTAAGCATAGCGGGGGCGCAGCCGTGGAGAGAGCCGTGGGAGAATAGGGCCTACACTCGCCGGGTGCGCCAGAGCCGCCAAAGCAGCACGGCACCCACGCCCTCCGCCACCACTTCCAGCGGATTCAGATGCAGCAGGAAATGTTCGCCCAACGTTCTATGCAAAGCGATGGGGAAGCGTACGCCATAAAACGGGAAGAGGAGAGCGATGCGGCTCGAGTACTCGGTCAGGGGCGAGAACGGTTCGGCAAAATTGTCGAGCAGGAGATGGGTGGCCGCGCCGAGGAACAGTGCCAGCCACATCTCTTTTCGAGTGGCGAGCGCTACGAGCGCCAGCAGGAACAAGAAAAGTAGGCTATGCCCTACGGTGCGCGTGCCGCTAAAGAGGCCGAGCTCCGCGGCGTGGCGGCCGGTGAGCAAAACGGGAATATAGTAGAGCGGCTTATCGATTAGATCGGGCAGGAGAGTGCCTATCAGCAAAGGGCGCAGGGGGAGCTTTTTAAATGGGCGTACCAGCTGCTGGCCAATCCCGAGGTGAGCGAGGGGTAGCAACTCAAACCTTAATGGCGCCGGGAGGTCCAAATCCGGCTTTGGGAATCGTGATGGTAACCACGCCGTCTTTATAGTTGCGTTCGATCTTCTTGGCGTCGTAGGCACCCGGCATCGCCACCTGTTCCACCACGCTTTGGTAGCTGTTGGTGCGGGTCACCCGGTTGCCTTCGGGGGCGGCGGCGTGATCTTGAAAGCGGCGCGCGAGCGAGAGCTTCACGTAAGGGCCTTCGCCCGACACAAACAGGTTCTGCGCCTCGTGTTCGGGCAGGTTCACGCTGATGGTGTAGGCGGCATCGCCCGTGGCCAGCACGGGGTTCAGGCTTTTGAGGTGATAGAACGGATCTTCGCCCCGACGGGTAACATTGGCGATTTTTTCCATCGCGCCGGCTTTATGGTCTTCGATGGTGTTGAAAGCTTGGGAATCGACGCGCTTGATGTCGTCGGCCGTTTTCGAGGCGAGCGCTTCGTAGCTTTTTTGCTGGTTGTCGCTAAGTGCCTGAACGCGGGCGGAATTGATTTTTTTTGCCGAGTCGATCTGATTATTGGCGGCGTTGGAAATCTCGACTACGGCCCGGTCGCCTTTCTGGCGTTCCACGTCGAGGGCCTTCTCGCGGTCGCGCTGCACGCGGGCCAGTTCGAGCTGCGCGCGCTGCTCTTCCACTTCCTGCTGATTTTTTTTAGACGCGATCCGCGCGGCGGAGGCATTGTCGGCCCCGGACTTATCCACTTCCATGAATGCTCCTCAGTGGCTGAAGCCCTGGTTTTCCTGCGCGGTATTTTGCACGATGTTGAAGAAGACGCGGGCCACTTCGTCGTAAGTTTCGGAATCAAGGCCTTCGAGGAAGGCGCGTTTACTGCTGATGCTCGGCCGGAGGATCATCTGTTCCAGCAGCTTTTCCGCTTTTTCCACGCGCTCGTCGCGCTTTTCCTGCTGCCCGATCCGGGGCGCTAGGCGGCGGAGGGTGGTCTCATCAAATAAAAGATGATTACCCTGAGCCGATTGCTGCAGTAAGTATTTTACCTGGTCCAGTTGGTCTTGATTGACGTAAATCACGGGAGACCGCCTCCATTGCAGTTCGAGGGAGCCTAAATCCTTGGCTCCTGGATAAAGTGTAACGTGGGCGGCCCGGCACGCCAAACGAAGAAAGGATGAACTTTGGCAGAAACCCCGTGGTACAATTTTGGGGTAGGGGGCCCGTTTTAATTGAGTAAAAAGCGCTTTAAATACAGCGATTTCTGCCAGGGCTGCCGGTGCGCGCTCAGTTCAGACGATAAAATCGTCTACGTAGAGGAATCCGCGAACCGGTATTTTTGCTCGGAAAAGTGCATTCGCACCTATTACGATCCCATGGCCGAGCACTACCGCGTGCAGATGATGGAGATCCGCGATCCCCACGACATCTCGGAAGCCGATTTCGCCGATTTCGAAAGCTACGCGCCTCTTTGCCTCTCCAACCCCGACGAAGAGTGGGTAGACATCACCGAGTTCGGCGAGACCATCACCTATTTCCTCTCCAACTTCACCAACGAGGGCGGCAAGTTCACTTACATCGTGGCCTGCTTCTGTCTCGAGAACGAGCCAACGTATATTCTCCTCAGCTTCCCGACCCGCGATAAGAAACTCGCCGAAGAGTTCCGCCGCGGAGAGAAGATGGAACGCAAAGAGGAAGACGAAGAAGTGACCGAGCCCGAAGTGAGCCCGGTTCTCGCCGAGGATTTCCTCGCCCGCCAAGGCAACGCGATCGAAGAAGAAATGCTCCGCCATCGCGAGCCTACCGATGTGCCCCAAAAAGAGTTCGAGGAATACGTTCACCTGGTGGACCAAACCATCGAAAATCCCGACGAAGTTTGGGAACTCCAGGACGAAGGCGACAACCCAATTCTCACCCTGATCTCGCAGCACGAAGAGAGCCTCCACTACGTGGTGATCTGCACCTTCGACTCGAACCAGAACCAGGAAAGCTGGCGCGTGATTTACTCTTTCCCCACCCGGGATCCCGCGCTCGTGCAGCGCTATCGCCGGGGCTTGCTCCGCGAAGGCGTGGCGGGTAAGGGGAGTTTTCTGCATTAGCCGTAGGCTAACGGAGTGCGGGTGACCTAAGGCAGAGCCGGCGGGCCTTCGCCGTCGACGATCGTTTTATAAAATTGCCCCTTTGCCTCTCTTTGTTGGAGCTTCGCGTGAACGCGAACGAAGACGCTGGTGTCGAGATCGTCGGGCGGCGATTCGATCAGCTGGAACTGCACGGTATTGTAGGAGGCCAAAATCTCGGTTTGCGCCGGGTTGGCGGTGATCGCCGTGGTCACAGCGGTCGACGTCGCTGTTTCAGTAAGCGTTGCCGTGGCCGTACCAGTCCCCGTCCCCGTGGGAACTCCCGGCCCCGACCCACTAACATCGCTGCTATTCCCCAAGTGCGTCGCGGTAGAAGTGCCCGTCACACTAGAAGTGCCATAAGCCAGCTCCGTCAAGGAACGCATGCGGCTTTCGCGGTCGTTGTCGGTGGCGGCTTTCTGCTTGAGGTCGCAAACCAAAGCGTCCATCAAGGAAGCCCGGCTGCGCGCGAGCTGCGCGTAGAGGCCGGTCGACTTGGCCGACACAACGTCTTTTGCCACCAAAAACTTAGCCTGCATTTCGTCGAGAGCGTCGGCCAGGGCGAGCTGGCCTGCTTTTTCGCTCGAAGAAAGGGTCGCTTCCACGAGGTTCACGCCCTCGGCATGGCCGTGGAATTGGCGATGCTCGTCGATGCGGTAGAGGAGCTCCGTTTGGGTCACCTCGCGGGAAAATCCTCGCTGGGCGATTGAGGCGCCGTCGTCGCGGATGTCCTCAAGGGGAACGTCGGTCACAAAAGTGTGAAACCGCTTCTTGGCCGCTTCGTCGTCGTGGGCTTGCGCGAAGTCGTCCATCGAGGCTTGAAAGGCGGAGTCGGCTTCGCGCGTGTCGTGGGCTTTGCAGTCTGCGCCGGCCGCCACGCTTACGCAGGCGAAGGTGCCTTCCTTGCCCGACAGCTCGGGATGCCCGCTGGCCTCGTTGATCATGCCGGCCGTAATCGGCGGCGGGCCGCTCGGGCAGAATTTCTTGTACGTCACGTCTTGTCCGCAAAGGTTCACGGTGCCCGTGTCGAGCTCGCAAAGCTCCTCCTCCGCGAAGGAATAGCTCGGCGATGCGACCAGGAGCAGTCCGCACGCGAAACGGCGAAATGGGAATTTTCCCCCAGGCATCCTGCGCTCCGATCGAACCAACGGAATGCGGGAACCCTTAAGTCTTTATCGTCCAATTAAGGACTAAACTTTTTCGGCCTGTTTTTCGGGAGCAGGGGCGGCGGCTTCGCGGGGAGCGGAAGCGTTCTGGGGCGGGATCTGGGACGCAGGAGGAACGGCATCGTTGCCGCCGCCGTTCATGGCGTCTTTGAAGTTCTTGAGGGTGCGGCCGATGCTATGACCCAGATCGGGCAAGCGCTTAGGGCCGAAAATCAGCAGAATTACGAGCAGTACTAGAAGGTGTTCACCCGACAAACCGAACATTCGTTTTACCTCTCCTCTCCCTTATAAACCAAAGGGGGGCGTGGAGGCAAATTCATGCCTAAAAACTATAGAGTACGCGGGGCGGCGCGAGCAGGCCCGGATTGCTGAGGAAAACCTTATAGGCCGCGAGCTGCGACTGCTCGAGCACCACCACGGAAGTGTATTGGTCGGTGGTGAGCTGGAAGTCGAGCTGCAGACCGGCGGGCACGGCGAAGCAGGTTTCGGTTTCGGCCGAGTCATAGACGAAGGGGATCGCGCAAAGCACGGAGCCGGCCGGCACGGTCGAATTCACTTTGAGACGAACCACGCCGCTTTTGGTGCCGGTGGCGGAGTTGGCGGCTTGCTCCGAGCAGAGCACGGAGCCGCTGAAGGCCGCGGCGGTGGGCGCATCGGCGCTGGTCAGAAGGGGGCTGTGGCAGAAGAGGAGCTGCGGAACACCGGTGGTGTTCGCGGGGCCGGTCGAGTTCGCCTGGGAGGCAGAGGTTTTAGCGTAGTTGAGGGGTGTGAAGGCTTGGCCCGTATTGGCGTTGCCGCATCCGGTAAGGAGCGGCAGGCAAAGCAAAGCTACCCACAAAGCGATATGGCGCACGGAGACCTCGGTATGGTTTGGGAGACGGGCCGCGTGAGCGAGGAGGCGAGCGAAGGGGGAGAACTGGAGTGGGGATTCGCGGCCGTCTTGGAGAAGCTATCTCAAGATCGATGCCAGAAGGAGACAGTGCCCAAAAACCGTACAATTCCAAGGCATCCGCCCGAAACTGCTGATCTAAATCGGCGCTGTTTAAGGGCAAGAAAATAGACGGCTGTACAGTCTCAATACACCCCCGAACTACCTGGATTGACGCGGGTTTTGAGTCCCTTTTCTCTCCAGCGCCGCGCTCTCTTGCCCGATGAGGTATATAGGGGGATTGCCTGAATTCCGTAACCGAAAACATCTGGGACACCTTCTGGACAATCGCGGCCGCGATCAGCGGACTCGGCTTGCCCGGAGCCGTTCTCCTGCTTTTGGTATGCTACTTCGTCGTGTTCCTGCGCTGGGCCTGCCGCGACTCCTCTTTCGCCGAAGCACTGCGTGCCACGCAGCCCGGCCGTCGTCTTTGGTTCAAGATCATTGTGGGAACGGGGGCGGCCCTGTTCGTGCTCAATCTTCCCCTTTGCTCGCTCGAGCTGCTTCGTTACTCGCTCTACGTAGCGGCGGCCGTTTGCGTGATTTCGATTTTCTCCAAGAGCCTGCGTGAAGCCACGCGCCTTTCGCAGTGGCCCTTCTGGCTGATTACGTGTGGCCTTTTCTGCTCGTTCGATCTTCTGCTCTGGGCCTACTGCCGTTCCGCTACCGACGCTGCCGGGCTCGAGTCTTTCTTGCCGTTCATGGAGCTCATGCTGATCGGGATCGGCTGCGGGCTTTTTTTCTTTGCCACGAAAAACGCCCGCGAAAATTTTTCCACGATTTCGCTCCGGGTGGTTCTCTGCGTAGTGGCGCTTCTCGTGGTGGAGCACACCAGCGTGCAGGTTACCTATTTCCTTACCTATCGCTTGCTCAATGCCCGGCGAGCGGAAGATGCCGTGGCAAACGCCTCTTACGCCCCGGTTACGGAAGCGATGCGCTCCCTGATGCGCAGATCCGCGCCGCGAACGATGCGTTCCCCGATTGAAGAGAAGGGGATTAGAGCCCGGGTAGACTTCGAAGAAGACCTCGCCAGGATCATGGCTTTCTTTTTCGGTTTGGCCGGATTCAATGCGATCGTGGCCATTACCTCACGCCGTTTCGGCGTGCGCGATGCCAAAAAAATTCCGATGCTCGTAACCCTCGGGCCGGCCCACGACATGCTCAATGTTCCCGAAATGCCTGAATCGGTGAGGCGCTCGGTTTTCTTCCCCAACCGCCAGTATCGCCGGGGCCACCGCGCTACTTTGCTCTTCTTCGCTGTGCTCGGAAACCTGTTCGTGAGCGCCATCACGGCCTTTTCCAGTTCGAAGGGCGAACTCACTCACTTCCTGCTTTCCTTCTTTGCTTATTCCGGGATGCTCTACCCGCCGATCATGCTCGGCTGCCGCAATGGGTTCCGCCTCGCCGCCTACCGCGCGCGCAGCTCTATCCATGGCGTGCGCATTCTGATGCACAATCCTTCTTACGTGCCCCTCGAAGTGAAGGTGCGCAAACCCACTATCTTGCAACGGATTCAGCATCGGATCACGGGAGCCTGGATTCGCCACGCGGTGGACAAAGAAGGCCGCCTCTACAGTTTGATGTTCGGGCATTGTCCGTACGGAGAATTTCCGGCCCAGCTTTATCAGCTGCGGGCTGGCCCGCTGAATGAGTCGCTCACGGGGCGGCAGGCTTATGTGGCGATCCCGAAGGTGGAATCCCTAGCGGTCGTGCACACGCTCCGCGTGAACCAAATTCGATAGTTCTGGCTTTTGGCTGGGGCTCTGCAGCAAATCGGCGCAACCGGTTCTGTGATAAAAACGCGCGATGAAAAATCTCCCCGACGAAAAACTCCTAGCAGAAATCCAGCGCGCGGTGAAAGTGGAGCGCTCCGCGATCACCGAAGTGCTGCAATACTTGGCGGAAGTGGAAGTGCGTAAACTTCATCTGGCGCGCGGCTACTCCTCCCTCTGGGACTTCGCCACCAAGTTCCTAGGTTACAGCGAAAGCGAAGCCTATACCCGTATCCAGGCCATGCGCTTGATTCGCGAAGTGCCCTCCGCGGAAGAAGATCTGCGGGAGGGCAAGGTCAGCCTTACGGTTGCCGCGGATACGAAGAGCGCCTTTAACCAGGAGAGCAAGAAGCGCCCCCTGGCCGCCGAAGAAAAACAAAAGATCTTCGAAGAAGTAAGAGGCAAATCGAAACGCGAGGCGGAGAAGGTGTTCCAAAATCACTTTGGTGGGCCAAGGAATGATGCGTCAGAAAAACTGGTCATCCATGCCAGTGCCGAAACCTTGGCGAAACTCGAAGAGCTCAAAGGCCTATATGCTCATCTGAACTTCGACGGCGATCTTTCCAAGCTCTTCGAGTTGATGGTCGATCTTTCGCTCAAAGAGGCGAAGAAGAAGCGCACTGAAGAGCCCGCGCGCCCCGTTCATAAGCCGAGCCGGCCTCACTCGCGAAATATTCCCCAAAGAATTCGCCGCGAAGTATGGAGAAGTGCCAATCTCGAATGCAGTTACGTAGATCCCGTCACCGGGCGAAAATGCGGCTCGAAGCATGCCCTGGAAGTGGATCATGTACAGGAATGGAGCAGAGGCGGCACGCACGATCCGCAAAACCTACGTCTCCTTTGCTCGGCCCATAATAAGTTCCGGAATTTCCAAAGTACGGCGTAGAAGGCCTGAGTATTTACTTCTCGTCTTTCCCGTTTTTCGGGGTGTCCGGCACGTCTCCGGTGCACATTTTTTTCGGTGAAGGCGGGTTTTTGGCGGCTTCATCCGCTTTGTCTTTCGCGATCTTCGCGAAAACGCCGTCATAATCGGCGGAGCTGAGGAAGGTGGGCTGTTTGATTTCAGAGAGGCACTCAGCGTTCCAGTAAAGGCCGCGCGATTCGGGTTTCACCTGGTCGGCCACCGCTTTGGCTACGGCCGCGATGTCGGCTGATTCGGGATAAATATAGAGAGTACCGCGGTTTTGTTTCAGAACATCGACGACAAATTCAGCCACTTCCGGATTCCAGCTCGTGCAGCCGTTGCTGCGGCCGTCGGTGTAGTCGACCAGATCGCCGTAGTAGACATCGCCGTCTTTATCGGCCCGCGCGTTCGCCGGATCGTGGCGGAAGCAACCGCCGGTGACCAGCTGCGAAGGATGGCCGCCGATATTACGGGAGGCCGAGTCGGCGGTTTCGCCTTCCCCGCTGTACTCCACGAAAGGGCGGCTGAACTCGGTGAACTTGCCCGTTTTGGGATCCCGGGCCATTCCTTTGTAGGAGTAAATTACGTTCCCCGTGAGATAGCGGCCGCCCATGGTGAGAAGCGAGCCACTCGCGTTGCTAAAATTCTTCCCGCATTTTTTGCCGTTGGAAAAATCCTGGTCTTTATACTGCACGCCCGATCCGTGCCCCGCCGATATCGGCAGATAGATTCCCAAGGATTCACAGATCAGATAGAAACGGTTCATCACCGAGCCATCGTCGTTACGGTGAGGTTTGGTTGCGTCCATCGCCATGTAGCAGAGGCCATTGATCTGGCCGTTTTTCACCTTATCGACATAGTGGGCACGCGCCCTCTCCAGAACCACGGGGGCGATTTGATTCTCGCCGAGCCCTACTTTTTGGCTGAGCCAATCGGGCACATCGCCGGGAGGCTCCGCGAGCTCGTTGAGTTTGGAAAAAGCCTGCAGGCAGCCACTGGCCGGTTTGAGGCAACTGCTGGGCAAGAAAAAGGCAGCCTGGGCGGGAGCCGCCGCGAATAAAAAGAGAAGGAGAAAAGTCATAGTTTTTTTCGCCGGGCCCAAAAACCCAATCCTATAGAAAGGGCAACGCAGGCCTGCGCGAACCACTCACCCAAAAGGGCGTAAAGGGTGGGGCGGGGAATGAGTGGCACAGAAACGGGCACGGTTTCGTATGCTTCGTGGAAAGGCTCGCTCAAGACATGCACCTCCCCAGTAGTCGCCACCACGCCGCTCAAGCCGGTATTCGTGGCGCGCACGAGCGGCACGCGCAGCTCCACTGCGCGCAGCTCGGAGAGCTGGAAATGCTGCCAGGGTTCGAAGGTGTCGCCAAACCAGGAGTCTTTCGTGAGGTTTACGAGCACGCGCGATCCGTTTTTGAGGTAGCCGCGCATATACTCGGGGAGAATGGCTTCGTAGCAGATGTTCACCCCCAGCAGGAGCTTGCCGCCGCGCCACTCGAACGGCACCGGAACGGGCCCCGGTCCCCGGCCGAAATCTCCCATCATGGGGTTGATGTTCTTGAGTGACGGGAACCAGTCGTCGAACGGGAAGTATTCGCCGAACACCAGCAGCACCTGCTTGAGGTAACGGCCCGCCACGGATCCTTGGGCGGAGAGCAGAATGCCGGCGTTGAAGTCGTGGCTCAGATCGTTCGTGTAGCCGCCGAACAAAACGGGCACCCCCACGGCCTTCACGGTCTCCGATACTAGGTTCGCATATCCGTCAGCAAAACCCCCAGCATTCAGGGAGCCGCTGGAAACGGTGGGAAACAGCATCGGGTAGGCCGTCTCGGCCCAAAGAATCAGGTCAGGACGCGGCTTTCGCACGGCAAGCTCTTTCGTCTTCGCCAGCAGCTTGCCCACCAGGATCGACATCACATCGCGCTTGCTCGACTGGGCGAACTGTTTTTCGGCGTCGTCCATATTGTGTTGAATGAAACCCACGTTGAGCGTTTCCGACGGCACCGCCGCCACTACTTTTCGCTCGTGCGCGCCCCAGAGTTGCGCGCCGACGATGAGCGCAACCGACGCCGCAAGGGGAATGGCGGCGGCACGCGGGCCCGCCTTCCGCGCGTAATAAACCGCGCCCCCGAAAAAGAGCGGGAGAAAGGTGAGCAGCGGCACGCCGCCGATCGCCGCCACCTGCGCGATGGAGAGAAAGGCGATCAAGGTGTTGCCGAGATTCTCCGGGAAAATCTTCACGAAGTGGGCGAGGTATTCGAGGGCCACATAAAGCGCGGCCCAGAATAGCGGGCGCACGACGAGGGGAAATCGTTCCACCGGAAAGCGAAGCCACTCGCCGATCACGAGAAATGCCACCATCTGAGGAGCCGCAACAAGGCAGTAGAGAAGCAGCAGGCCCACCGCTACGGGAAGCGGCATATCCCCGAAGTTCTGGGCCACGTACACAATCCAATGGAAACCACCGATCGCCACCATGCTGGAGAGAAGAAAGCCTAACCGAATGGCTTGGCCGCGGGAGCGCAGGGTGTGGAGAGCCATCAAAAGACACGGAAAAAAGAGCAGGGAGAGCGCGGGGAGGTCGAAGCGGGGAAAGCACAGCACGTAGGAAATGCCGGCCAGGATTGTCCATGCAGTAGCCTTATGTGGTAACCTTAGCTTCATGGAAACTCATGGTATCCATACCAGCGCCCCCCGCAAAGAAATAACCTGCTCCGATTGCGGACACGTCTACCTTATCGCGCAGGGCCAACGCAGCGGCGCTTGCCGCAAATGCGGGAACGTGGCTTTCATCGGGGAAAATATCGAGGCTTTGTCAGGAGAGATCGTCGCCAAACGGATCCTTCCTCGTCTCCCGGTTCGAGCTCCGCCGCCCAATCCGCTCGATGCCTTTCGCGGCACGCCCGACGGCGCGGCCGTCGAGAAAATCCGCATTCAGTACCAGGTAGAGTGGCAGCTGTGGGCCGCGCTCGTGAAGAACTTCGGCGATCCTGCCCACCACATGGCTTACCTCTGCCAAGCCATCGCGTCCGACAAGCTCGAGCAGGCCGCTGAGCGCTACCGCGAGCATCGCTCGGTGATGGCGATCCTCTCCGACTCTCAATGGCAGGCTGAAGCTGCCGATCTCATGCTCGCGCGGATTGAAGCGATCTCGATTTCCCGGATGGCCAACCAGCGGGGCAACCACGAGTTCGATATCCCCGGATTTCTCAAGCTCTTGCCTTACGACAGCCGCCTGGCAAAAGTGGCGTGGATCGGCATCGGCGTAGCGTTCGGCGCCCGCCTGCTGCATTTTTCGTCTCTCTTCTAGAGGGCCCCCGCTACCAGGTATTTTCAAGAATTCCCTATTACTAGCCGAAAAACTAAAGACGTTTTCTCCGGGGGAGTTTTTTTATGATGGCACTCATCCTTTCCGTTCTTTTTACCGTGAAACCGGCGTTCGCCTTGGAGGCGGATTGCCAGAAGTACGTGGACAAAGAGCTCGAGTTGATCAAAAAAATGGGCGGGGTGCCGGATCCTTCCAAAACCAAGGTGAATCAACCCGAAAATAATCTCTACGCAAAGATTCATTACGGCAAAGGCTGGTTCAATGGGGAGGCCACCGCCGACGAAAAGGCCCAATTCGAAGCGCTTTCTCCTATCGAAAAGCACATGCAAGAGCGCCTTCCTTCGGTGGGCGACAGCACTGTCTACTACTATGATAAAAACGGAAAAGTGCTCCTAGGGCTCTTCGTGAGCCATTTTTCTCCCCGCACCGTGACCATCGTTTCCGACTCCAACCCGTCGGGAGTGGCCGAAATTTCCCTCACCGACTGCAAGCCCACTTTGTTCGACGGCGAGGCGGCCTGGAGTTCCCCCATCAATTTCTGGGATCAGAAAGAGGGAACTTACTTCGTGAAGA
>Ga0207125_10033_pt1 | contig 33352 bp, 25 predicted proteins | sample Alteio_BWMinHeat_19_FD_153556 | JGI IMG/M metagenome (GOLD analysis project Ga0207125, IMG submission 153556) | Enriched cells from forest soil in Barre Woods Harvard Forest LTER site, Petersham, Massachusetts, United States -... | ecosystem: Environmental > Terrestrial > Soil > Temperate forest >...
CTCATCAGCCCGGTCTTGACCTTATTCGACGGTACAAAAAGGATGTCGTTTGGCATTAGCGTTACATCATCGACGGACCCATCGTAAACCTTCGCAACATTTATCGGAATTTCCTCCTTTGTGCCGTCGCTGTGGACGCGTATGACTTTGCACTCGGCCTTTTTCGCCTCCTTCGTGAAACTACCGCCTAAGGCGATCGCCTGACCTGCCGTAACGTTCTTACCTTGCCTTAACGGGAACTCACCGGGCCTAACTACCTCACCTACAACAAAAATAGATCCAGCTTGTAGCACGTTGATCACGTCACCCGCCTGAATTGGTACATTCAATTCCGTCTTCCCGTTCTGAAAAAGATCCTCGACATTGATTGTAATTGTACGGGAATCGCCTGTGTCTTGATCTTTACGGATGACCTGGATCGTCTTTCCCGCAGTTTGGTCGAGGCCTTGAGCCATCGCAATCATGTCTAGTAAGGATTTTTGGCCTTTGAGTTGGTAGATGCTGGGCACCTTCACCGAGCCTACAATAGACACCGGCTGTGATGCATATTCACGGACGAACACGGTCACATGAGGGTCGTTAACGTACTTCATCCTTAATATCTCTGCGACGGCCTTCTCAACCTCCTGAGTCGTCTTGCCCAAAGCATGGACCGTCCCAATCAACGGTAATGAAACAACCCCTGAAGCACTGACTCGGCCGGTACCACCCAACTCAGGGGATTCAAAAACGGTTACGTCGATTAGATCGTCGCTTCCGATTCGATATTCAGCGCCACCAATTGATGTGGGAACATTCGCCGGGCGGTTACTTGCGAACTCTTCTGCGGGCGGTATGGCTCTGTGCTGGAGTTGAGTCTGGGCCCAACCCGGGCACGCAATATTGAGTAGAACAAGGGCAAACATCAATCGCATTTCACACCCCTAAATCTCGTATGCAAATCCATAGTTATCATACTGTATACTTTTTAGGTTATGTCTACGGAAAAACCTGTGCATGTTCCTCGCGATGCGTATCCGGAAGCGATGTATCCGCAAGTCATCACGCCTGGGAGCGGTGAATATGGTGAGAATGATGAAGTTCATCTTCTCGACTATTGGAGAGTCATCGTTGCGCGGCGTTGGGTAATTCTCGCTATCCTCTCGACGGTTGTCGCAGCTACGACGATCTATACTTTCAAACAGACGCCGATATATCAGGCCACGGCCACCATTCAGATCGACAAGGAAAACCCCAACATCTTATCGTTCAAAGACGTGTACCAAATCGAGACCTCGACCGATGACACCCTGCGAACACAATTTGAGATCCTGAAAGCGCGTACTTTGGCAAGACGTGTGATTGAGGATCTAAAGCTCGAGAAGTTGCAAGAGTTCCAGCCTCAGGAGCCAGGCATGGTCGGTTCCATGGTTGCATACTTGCGCAGTGTATTGGTGCCAAAGTCTTCGCTCGACTCGAAAGAACCCGATCTTCTTCGTCCAGTTATCGACTCATATCTCCTACGTCTCAACGTGAGCCCGGTCCGGCAAGCGCGACTCGTGAATATTAGTTTTGACTCTCCAGATCCCGAGCTAGCTTCGCTTGTGATCAACGCGCATTCGAAACACTTCATTGAGCAGAACTTACAATTTAAGGTTGACGCCACTCAAGACGCTTCGACCTTCCTACAGCAAAATCTTGTCACACTAAAACAAAAACTAGAAAAGTCGGAAGATACCCTTCAAGAGTACAGCCGACAAAACAAAATCCTATTTACCGAAGCAGGAAAGAATACCGCGACAGAAAAACTACGCCAGCTTGAAGAGGAGTATACGAAAGCGCAGTCCGACCGAATTCAGAAGGAGTCTTATAACCGGCTGGTTCAAGGCGGAAGTACCGACACATTGCCCCAAGTTATGGACAACAAGCTCATAACTGATCTTACTTCGAAGCTGGCTGATTTGCAGAGGCAGGATTCCGAAAGTGCGGTGACATTCGGCCCGGATTTCCCAGCTCGTAAAAGGATTACTGGACAGATTGCTCAACTCCACAGTTCGCTGGAGAGCGAAAAGGATAGGGTCATGTCCATGATCGGATCAGAGTACTCAGCAGCACAGCAAAGGGAGCAATTGCTCGCGGCGGAACTGGAAATACAGCGCGGCCTCGTCAATAAAATTAACGAAGATATTATTCAATACAACATATACAAGGGAGAGGCTGAATCGAACCGTCAGCTCTATGAGGGTCTCCAAAAAAGATTGAACGAGGCAGGTGTTTCCGCCGGTTTGACTGCATCCAATATTCGAATCGTTGATCGTGCAGAAGTGCCATCTTCTCCGGTGAGGCCTCAAAAAGCCCTAAACATATTCTTGAGCATCATTGTTGGACTGATGCTTGGTGTGGGCTTCGCCTTTTTTCAAGAATACCTGGATAGCTCTATCAAAGCTCCGGAGGATATCGCTCGATATTTGAATTTACCAACATTGGGAATGATCCCAAGACTTCAGAGCCTCGGCGGAAAAGAGGGCTACGGACATGGCCGCTATGGGTATGGGCACACATATGGATCCCTGTCTAAAGCGAAATCTGAGGATCAGGCCATGCAAAAAAGCGAGAATGTTGATCTCATTGCACACGAAAGCCCCAATTCGTTGATGGCCGAGGCATACCGCTCTGTCCGCACGTCGCTATTGCTCTCGTCGTCCGGCCATCCTCCCCAAATCATCGTGGTCACGAGCGCATCGCCAAGCGAGGGTAAGACAGTAACCGCGGTCAATTTAGCCATTTCATTGACACAAACCAGTTCTAAAGTGCTTCTGATCGATGCGGATATGCACAAACCACGCGTACAAGGTGTTTTCTCTTTGGGCAATTCACCGGGCTTGTCTGCTTTCCTCGCCGGAACCTCGACGCTCAAGGATGTGATTCACGAGACCCACATTCCTGGATTACTGGTTCTGCCCTGCGGTGTCACACCTCCGAATCCTGGGGAACTGGTCCTCTCGGCTGGCTTCCGACGGATGATTGAAGCATTACGTGAGTACTTCGATTATATCGTCTTGGACTCGCCTCCGGTCGGCAACGTTTCCGATGCGCGAATCCTTGCAGCAGCTGCCGATTCTACGATCCTCGTTGTAAAGGCACTTTCTACATCGAGGCATCATGCGAGAGAGGCTGTGGCACATCTGACCAACACTCGTGCGCGTATAGGAGGCGTTGTGCTCAATGACGTGGATGTCCGCCGGCGATCATATTATTCCGGCTATTCGTATTACCGAACTTATTATTCCAACTACGGACAGTCTGCTTGAAAAGCACTTCTTAGAGAGCCATGCCCGTTCTATCAACCGAGCAAGACCGCCCTTGCTTGTTGATGCTTCAACAATTCCCAGATGAACTCTCGATGCTGATTGAAGCGCAGAGTACGACGCACCATCGGTAATATCCCGTCGGTGCGTGCAAGTCCAAGCAGAGATTCAATGTCGTCATCGCTTAATCGTTGTGCAAGGTTTCGCAATGAAGATTGCGCTTTGAATTCAGAGTCCAATTTTTGTTTCCAAAACAATTCGTATTGGCTGAGTGTCACTTCACGCAAGTCGTCGCCTCGAAGCGCTTTCGTTAGCACATCGGCAGCGAGCGCCGCGCTCAGCACGCTCGTGTAGATACCTCCCCCTGTTGTCGGTTTCACAATTCCTGCAGCATCTCCTGCGGCAATGAGACGACTACCAAAGGTTTTCGGAATTGGCCCAAGGGGAAGGATTTTTCTTCTCGGTCTCTTGAAGACTTGGTCCGGCCAACGGCGACTCTGGACGTTTTTCACAAACTTTTGGAAATAATCGCCAGCCCGACGATCGCACATGAGCCCCACCCGTATGTATGTCTGATCGAGTCGGCGAACCGGCACAATCCACGCAAAGCCACCAGGAGCGATATCCCGTCCAAAATGGAGTTCTACGTCCTCCAACGGAAGAGCGGGAACCTCTGCCTGTGCTGATTGCAAAAAATTAGCCGGGATTTCCAAACCCAATCGCCTGTGGAAACGGTAATCGGCACCGCACGCCAGAACACATGCGCGGCCTCTGAATATGATGTTTTCGCGAGTCATCTTGTTTACTGCTGTGACGACCGCGGAATCAGAATTGATGACAACGTCCGTAACGCCAGTGTTGATGGCCAGATTGACTCCCGCCGCACGTGCCTCAATGGCCAACTGTTGATCAAAAAACGCTCGGTCGATAACCAGAGCCTGCACACCGGGCGTAGTGTATTTAAACTCTCTACCAGCCGGCGAAAAGAAACGAACACTGGTAAGTGGATTCAAAATACATTGCCGAGAAAGATCAAATTCTTCAAAAGCCTCTGCGGCTACGATGCCTGTGCAATGTACAGGCGTTCCCACAAGGTCATGCTCTTCAAGAACAACGACGTCGAAACCATCCAATGCCAATCGACGTGCGAGATAAAGACCGGCTGGTCCCGCACCAATTATGAGGACATCATGCATGTTGTTAACCGCAAATGCGAAACTGAATTTGTTATTTTTCGCGACGATTCACTGAAACGCTCAGTGACTCGTGCAAAAGGCGTGCATGAGTTTACAGCAGGTGACAGCGCAGAACATCGGCAAACTACAACTTCCGACCTCTTCGTTCCCAGCGGCCAGTAAATGTTATGTAAAACGACATGAAGAACAGCCAAAGGTCAAGGCCAAAGCTTTGATTGCGGATATAGACGAAATCGTAACGAAACTTCTTCCGAAGCCGCACATCTCGGTTCGCAAATATTTGAGCCAAGCCGGTGAGTCCAGGAACAACCGCATGGCGGAGCTCGTAGCCTGGAACATCGACTATATCTACTGGCGTGCCGTCGCCCTCGACTTCGATTTCCCGAGGCCTAAGGGCTCTGGGTCCGACGAAACTCATGTCTCCCTTCAAAATATTCCATAATTGTGGGAGCTCATCCATCGCTGTGGACCTCAGAAGACGCCCGATACGAGTAATACGTGGATCATTTGCGGCGGCCTGCTTGTGCCCGTATCGTGTGTCTGCATCGCTTACCATTGTTCTGAACTTCCAGTTTCTAAAATGATTCCCGTTCTTACCGACACGGATTTGACTGTAGAAAACTGGTCCCCGATCCTCAGCTTTGATGCAAAGGGCAATTATGCACCAAAGAGGAAGTGATAACAGGAGTCCTGAGGCGGACATTATTATGTCAAATAGTCTTTTCGCGACACGAGGAATAAAGGGCCGCGCCGGTAGTTGGCATACTACTTGAGCGATGAGATTGAAATATTTTTCCACCTGTGCCGAGCGGTCGAAATCCAAGGCAGCCCGTCTTGCATTATTGCCTAACCGGACGACAAGGTCGGGACTCGCAGCCAACAGTTTAATTTTTCCTACAAAATCGATGGCGTCTTCCGCCGCGACTCCACAATCATACTGCTTCGCTATCAAAACTGCCTCGCACGACTCTTCCGCGATAGTGATGTATGGCCGACCCGCTGCTAGAATTCCGTAAACCTTACTAGGGACAATATAGCCAGCTAAACCTCTGTGAAGAGAAACGACAAACACGTCAGCCGAACCGAACACGAGATGCAGTTGCTCTTTGGGCTGATGAGGATAGAACGCGATGTTCAACAGACCTCTTTTTCTGGCTGCGAGTTCCAACTCGCGCCTCTTCACACCATCACCTATTATTAAGAACAATATGTCGGGATGGTCACGCAATTCAGATGCAGCGTCGATTAGGATCTCGAGCTGCTGACCCAAACCGACGTTACCAGAATGCATTACAACGAATTTGCCGACCAACTCGTGGCTCAGCGAGAATTCGTTTATTTTATCAACGGGAACAATTCGGCTACAGTCGGCCCAGTTATGAATTACGGCCACTCGATTAGCGTCGGCTCCTTTTTCCATCACCAGCTTGTTCTTCATGGTCTCGCCAAGCGCGACGACGGCATCCGCATTACGGATCACAACATGGGTGATCCATCTTAAGAGCCCTTGGATAGTCGCTAACCTGGACTTCCGCAGCAACACTGTCACTTCCGGAAAAACGTCCTCCGATAGAAAGATGAATTTAGATCCGGATGCAAATGACATCATCAGACCAACAAGACCAATAATCGGTGGGTCCGTTAATGTAACGACCACATCGCAGCGAGGTATTCGAAGCGCAGCAAAAGTTGAAGACGCAAAATAAGTCAAGTAGTTGAGAACGCGAAACAAAAAGTTCTGCGGATCGAGCGTTGTGCCAACTGCTCTGAAAATATGAACACCATTGTGTTCCTCTCTGGTCACAACCTTCCAGGGGCGAGGCCCGCTGTACTGTGTAGTTTTAGAGCGTAACGGCAATCCTGCTACAACCGTCACATCGCAACCGTGGATGCTTGTGAGGTCTTCTGCCAACTCTGTTAGTAGTTGGCCCGTCGCACTCGTATCGGGATAATACGAGCGGTTCAGAAAGCAAATCTTAAGAGGTTTCATACTTGCCGTACTATGCTCAAAGCCTGAATTACTCACATTGCAAGCTCACGCTAGACATCCTATTAATTTTTCCGCCACAAATGCTGCGTCCTCGGCCGTCATCCCCGACGTTATTGGTGGGCAGATGTGATTGGGACACCACCGTTCAGCGATTGGACAATGTACGTCTTTAGAAATAGATGCGAAAACTGGTTGTTTGTGACAAGGAATCTCATAAACCGCCCCGCCTAAAATAATTCCTTCTTCCGCCAATTTCTTTTTAATTTCAGCTGCGGTTCCCGGACGTTTGAGCAGCAGGATGAATTTATAGTTGCTCGCGAATGTCATTTGATCCGTCGACACAAATCGGATGTCTGCTTGCCTTAATAACTCAGCCAACGTTTCATAAACGACTCTTCGCTTCTGTAGCATCGTATCGAGTTTGCGGAGTTGGATTGTACCCAGTAATGCCGACAGTTCCGTCATTCGGCTGCTGTTGCCAAAATCTTCATGGAACCCACCGTAGTTAACGCCTCTTTTGCCCTGGTTCCGGTACGAGCGAGCCAGAAAATCTACTGAATCATCGTCAGTGGTAATCATCCCCCCTTCACCGGTCGTCATCACTTTGGTTGGAAAGAAAGAGAACGCCGCGCCATCAGCCAAAGCGCCGGCTTTTTTTCCGTTGACTGCACTACCATGAGCATGAGCGGCGTCTTCGAGAACAAACAAGCCGTTACGATGACAAAATTCAACGACGTCGCAGAATTCTGGCGACACAACGCCACCTATATGAACCCAGAGAATTCCGGCAATGTCCGGTTGTTTCTCTACTGCAGCCTTAACCATGTGCAATGTAGGCGCAAACGTCGACTCATCCATATCGAGATATTGCACACGCCCTTCAGCGCGCATCACCGCTGCAACGGTCGCGAAGTTCGTATTCGTGGGCACGAGAACTGTCTTGTCGGTTACATTCTTAATCCGAAGCAGAATCTCCAAGGCCGTGGACCCCGTGTTGACGGAAATTGCATGCTTCGTACCGATGAAAGCAGCAAAGTTCTTCTCGAAGTCGGTTGTGTATTGCCCTAAAATCAGCGTGCCCGACCTGAGAATCTTACCGGCTTCTATCTGAAAGTAGTCAAGATCTTCGTCAGTAAAGTCGAAGTAAAATGGCCCGATCGGTTTCCGCGTCCCCATAACTCATTTCCTCCGTCACGATGCCCACGGCTTGGTACCTGTGTATTCACGGCGATTCGTCGCTCGTGACATTCCCAATTTTTGCGCTTCGTAAATTTTCGCATCTACCAAAAACCTATACCAGCATCCCTGAAGAAAATGGAATATGAGGCCTTCCTTTCCATCAAGGAAACCAAGTCGGACAAAGTAACGGTATAGGAAATACATAATGGGTCTGGCGAATAATGGCACTCGTGCATATACATTTAGTTTTAACCACCGCGTTTGCTGCTCTTGGGTCCCTAGAAGGCTAGGACGCACTGTATTGTCCGGCAGTTGCGCAAGCCCCATAGCGCCCATGGTATCCATCATTTCTCCCAGAGCCCAATGATTATGTTTATCTATCCAAAACGTCAGTCCCTTGCGATTGTAATCGATAAAGTCATGTTGAAAACGCGTGGTCCCGCCTGTGCTCAGGACAATGTGTTCCTCAGTGAGCTCTTCATACCGGCCGCATCCCCTGCGAAACAGCCTGAGAAACCACATTGGGTAATAAGCACCGTGTCGCATCCACCGCCCCATAAAATACACTCGGCGACGAAGGTAAACTCCCGCTATACCATTGGGAATCTCCGGAATTTTTCGACAGATTTCATCGCGAAGCTCGGGCGTAAGCATTTCATCCGAATCGAGTCTGAGAATCCATTCGGAAGAAATTTCCAGGTTATCGATAGCCCAGTTAAATTGTTTTGCCTGATTTTCAAAAGGATGCGTGTAGATGCGGTCAGTATACTTCCGACAAATATCGACGGTCCCGTCCGTACTAAACGAATCAACAATGATGATTTCTTCGAAACACGATGCCGCCGCCGACAAGCAGTGGTCGATGTTGTCCTCTTCGTTATAAGTAAGAACTATTAGAGATACAGATGGCTTAGTCATAAATCGTCGCTGATTCGGCCTTAATGGGGATGCCGTTCAATTCCTGTTGTTAGTTACTGAGGCTTTCGATTCACCGATTGCGCCATCTGTGGAGGGCACTGCATCCTTCCGTAGTATGAAGTTTCCTAGTACTAGAACATCCATTCGGGTGCGAAGAAAACAATCCAGTGCCTCCTCCGGAGTGCAGATTATGGGCTCGTTTTCGTTAAATGAGGTATTAAGGACAATGGGTACACCTGTAATAGCCTCGAACGCTTTTATCAACTTCCAATAACGGGGATTGTCTGCCTCGCTGACTGTCTGCAGACGCCCCGTGCCATCAACGTGCGTGACGGCGGGTATGACGTCGCGCTTGTGTTCCAGGACGTTATACACCTTCACCATAAAAGGATCGGGGTACGCCTGATCAAAATAGTCGCCCACCGCCTCTAGCAGAATTGACGGTGCAAATGGCCGAAACGGTTCCCGGCGCTTGATGCGGCTGTTGAGTATGTCTTTCATGTCCAACCGGCGCGGATCGGCCAAGATACTGCGGTTTCCTAATGCTCTGGGCCCCCATTCCATTCGACCCTGAAACCATCCCACGACATTCCCATCTGCGATACATCGAGCCGTGCACTTTAGCAATGCCGCTTCGTCCAAATGGTCTGCCTCTATACCACGTTTCGCGAGCGCCCGCGAAATGTCCTCGTTTGAAAACTTAGGACCTGTATAGGCGTGGGTCATTACAAACTGACGGGGGAAATCGAGTAATTGGTGATAAATATAGAAACACACGCCAACTGAGGTTCCAGCGTCGCCGGCTGCGGGTTGAATGTAAACATCGTTGAAAGCAGTGTTTGGCAGGATTTTCCCATTAAACGCGCTATTCAGCGCCACTCCACCAGCCATACACAGAGCTTTTTGTCCGGTTTGCCGTTGCACATGCTGAATCAGTACAAATTCAGCTTCTTCGAGAAGACTCTGCAGTGATGCGGCGACATCTTGGTGGTGCTTTGTTATTTCCGAACGCGGTACACGTGGAGTGCCAAGTAACTCCACTAATTCCTGAGAATACATAGTCCCGATCCTGGGTGTTCCCTCATCGAAACTCATAGACGCTCCATCCGCGTGATAGACAAAATATTTCAGATCGAGTTCAAAAGTGCCGTTTGGCTTGATCTTCAGGATCTTCCGAAATTCCGCCAGGTATCGTGGAGTACCGTAGGGCGCCAGCCCCATGACCTTCCCCTCATCGCCGTAGCTATCGAATCCGAGCCATTGCGATATTGCTGTGTACAACAGACCAAGCGAGTGGGGAAAGTTGATTTGACCAAGAACCTCTATTTTGTTGCCTCGTCCAACCGCCCACATCGTCGTAACAAAGTCTCCAGCTCCATCTACGGAAATAACCGCGGCTTCTGAAAAAGGCGACACAAAAAATGCGCTCGATAAATGAGTCCGATGATGCTCAATATTGTGAAACTTGGCTTTCAGAGATGAAGGACTAAGCTTAAGAGCCTCACAGAGGGCGGTCTTTGGATCGCGCACTTTGGCCGCATTTGAAAGGCGATCGCGAACCAAACTAACACTTGGTTGCGTCGACAGCGCAAAGAGAACCTTCTTTAACAAATTGGCACTTGGATTTCTTGAGATGCCAACGTGGTCGAGATCCTGTGCCGCAATTCCTGCCTCATTCAGGCAGAATTGAACCGCAAGTTCTGGAAAGCCAGCCCAGTATTTTATACGACGAAACCGCTCTTCTTCGACAGCGGCGATCAGTTCTCCGTCTTTAATCAAGCATGCGGAAGCGCCGGCGTGATATGCGTTAATTCCTAGAATGTACATTGTTTTTTTCGGCGCTACCTTGGTGCAGGCTTAGCAACACCCAGGCGCTTAGCGGTATCTAACATTTTTCGCACCGTATCGAGATCCTGAGGACTCACTTTACCTACCGGAATCCTTGAATTGGTGACGTTCTCTAACTCTCCAATGATGTCTACTAGTGCGAAAGAGTCGACTAAACCCGAGGATACCAAAGGTGTGTCTTCATCCAAGGGAATATCTGCGCGCCGCAGTATCTGCTGACGGAGAAAATCGATCAGCATTTGAGTTTGATTATTCACGTGTGAACCTCAAGAATCATGCCCATCGCTAAACTCTGCTAAGAACTTCTGTTTATTTGATGAGCGCGCCGGCTTTCCCGCAGTACTCTTAATTATCCATTGCGGCGGAACCAAGCGGACAAATTTGGGACCAATATCCAGATCCTTAGCGATCGCCGAACGGATTTCGGATTCGATCTCTCGGCTCTTCTCCAAATCCTTCTCACTGTTCACCTCGGCTACAACGACGAGTTGGTGTGTTCCCAAATCGTCATTCCACAAACCGAAGGCAACGGCCCTTCCATCATGGACGTTAATGTGACTGTAAACGATCTCTTCAACGTCCTGAGGGTATATGTTGCGACCAGCGATAATAATAGTGTCATCCCTTCGGCCTATAACAAAAACCTCGCCTTCATAACAAAAACCAATATCACCGGTTCGGTACCATTTCTCGATAAAGCTCTTTTCCGTCAGGTCTGGGCGGTTGTAATATCCATCGAATAGAGAGTCACTGTGGATCACGAGTTCACCGGTTTTACCATCCGGTAGCGGGTTTTGGTCTCGATCTAAAACTCGTACTGAATTACCCGGGAGACATTTCCCACAGGAGACAATCGCAATCGCGTTCAGCGTAGCGCCGTCTGTCTTACGAACCTCTCCTTCGGTCAAGAACGGCTTCCGCTCAGCCCAAATTGTCGTCGGCGATGCCCCCCCATCTAATTGTGATTGCGTAACTGCAAAGGTATTCTCTGCCATAGCATAACTGGTTTGGAGTACCGACTTGACCAATCCAGCACGTTGAAACGCGTTAAGAAACTCGTTCATGCTATCCGCTCTTACGGGTTCTGAGCAGTTGATCATGGCCCTCAATGAGGAGAGGTCAATACCCGATAATTCCGCGGACACCGCCCGCCTGGCCATAAATTGAAAAGCAAAATTAGGTACCCAACACAAAGTGCATCGGTACTTCGTCGCCAAATGCAACATTGAGAGCGGATCTAGCACCCAATCGGTCGGAGATTGCATGACGACCGGTATATGGCATGCCAATGGAAGCATAAAACAGGCGATCTGTCCCATATCGTGATAAAGAGGAAGCCAACTAACAATCCGATCTTCATTCTGAATTCGAAGGCCGTCCGCGAGGTGGCCTAATTGATTTAGGATGGCGCGATGGGATAAAGCTACACCTTTTTGCAATCCCGTCGTGCCTGCTGAATGTTGGATGAAAGCTACGTCATCAGGTGTGGGCTCAAACCATGAGATGGACGGTTTCGAAACTTCTGTCGTGTTAGACCTGAAATTGATGAGCGTTGTTCCACTGGTGGTCGCTATGTGGCTCCGGAGTTGCTCTGGAAACTGCTCGTCAACAACGACCAAAGTGGCATGGATATTTCGAGTAACACCCAAAAGACCAGTTTTATACTTCTCCGGATTCACCTTAAAGTTGGGATAAGCCAATATAGTTGGGACCGCGCCTGCGATCATTGCACCCACAAAAGCGGCCATCAACTCGCAGCCCTGCCTCATCACCAAAACGATCTTATCTCGTGGCGCCACCTCGTGCTGTCGGTACAGACCAGCAAATTGCTCTGCCTTTGCGAGAAATTCCCCAAATGAATAACTTCGATACGGTTGCGTTTCACCGGGACTGTATTCCGTAAGGAAGCGGCGTTCAAATGGCGCAGCTGCAAATATTTCTAATAATGTTTGAGCGTGGGTTAGTGCGAACACAGTGATTTCCTTATTTACAACTTTAGAATTGGAAATAAACGAAGGATGCACCTTGATTACCAAATATGATGATTGCGAAAAGAATTACCGCAAAATAAGCTGGCTCCAGCAGCCACACCAGACGTTCTCCGGCAAGCGACGATCGAGCCGTGGAGATTAGCCTAGAAGTAAGCAAGTGTGCGGAATAGACGAAACCGACAAGGGCTACAAGATAATAATAATTGTGTCTCAAATTTAGCGTTGCATAAGTTCTTATGTCGAGAAGCGCTTGAAACATCATGACCACTTGCCGCAGATTATTCGCGCGGAAGAAGATCCACCCGAGAGAAATGGCCATAAAGGTTGCAGCAGTGCAAATGCAAGTGGTAATCCAACTTGGCGCCTTCAGATTCGGAAGAGTACCAGTTTGTCTCAGCCGTAACCAATGCCGATGGGCTAAGAGAAGACATCCATGATACAGACCCCAAAGTGCGAATGTTAGTCGGTTCCCGTGCCAGATTCCGAAAATAGTCATCGATAACAACAGCGATGCGTAGCGCCAACGCATTGTCCTACCCAACATCGCAAGCGGAAAAAACACGTAATCGTTGATCCAGGAAGAAAGCGACATATGCCAGCGTTTCCAAAATTCACTTGGGTTCGCTGCCAAAAAGGGCTCATTGAAATTTTCTGGAAGCTGAATACCTACGAGAAGCGCTGATCCAATTGCGATATTAGAATAGCCGGCAAAATCAAAGAAGAGCTGGAACCCATAACCGACTGCCAGGAACCAGACATCAATACCACTCCAGCCTCCGCCGAGTTGATCGAAACCGAAGTTCACGCCTTCTCCGGAACTAAAACCACGGCCTAGAGTGTCAGCCAACACGGTCTTGAGAAAAAGACCAACAAGAATCCGTTGGATACCATCTGAAATTCTGTCATATCCAACTCGCTTGTCATTCCGGAACTGGGGGATTAGAACGGGTCCGCGGCCTACAGGGCCTGACTGAACAGTCGGGAAAAATCCAATGTATAGCATGACTTCAAGGACCGTTCCACTGAACCCTGGGTTCTTGTATACGTCTATCAGATAGCTAATGGATTGAAATGTGTAAAAAGAGAGTCCGAGTGGTACTAGGAGCAATGATGCTCCTGAAAGTGCGTCTCTTGATCCAAAGGTAGCCAACACATATTTAAACGAGATCAGAGGTGTTAAATTGACTGCAATTCCAAACCAAAGCAAAGACGGGCGATCACGCATTTTGCCAAGGCACCAACCACATCCCCAGTTGAATATGCTGGCCCCAATGAGTAGGGGCAGATAGACAGGTTGTACGCTGTAATAGAACAGATAGCTCGCACACAGCAGAAGGATCTGCCTCTGGCGCACAGTTTTCAGTAGCAAAGTTATTGCTGTTACGCAGCAAAGGAAAAGCAGATAGCTGAAAGTCTGAAAAGTCATCTGTCAATGAAGTAGAAGCGAGTCATTTTGGCGTAGTCAGGTGTCCCAATTGAGCGAGCTGCAAGGCTTTCTTCATACGCCAACTCTCAAGATCTGACTGCATGTCGGCTTTTAGCTGCCGTGCAAGGCGTTGGTGGGCTTTACCGGTGAAATGAGCATAGTCGCGCTGACCTCCGAACCCAGCAACCTGATCATCGGGATACATTGTCCAGAGTTTCTCAGGAATTAATTCGCTGTAGTCTAAGCATACTCCGCCATATTGATTACATAATTTGGGCAATTCCTCTCGGAAGCGAAGTATATCCCCTTGATCGTACGGATTAGGTTCCACCAGTCGAAGTGGCGCGGCGTACAGAACCATGTGGACATCATGAATCTGAGCGAACTTCAGCGCCAATCCGATTAATTCCATATTTGTTTTATAGAATTCCGGTGGAATCTTGCGTCGAGTTGCTGTGGTGATTCCAAAGAATTTATTTCGAAAGTCTTGGAGACTATACGCGAATCGAGAGTATAGCCTCGTGCGGGCTTGAAAAACTGGTAAGAGGTTCAGTATCTTCAGTATTCTCTGTTCTAATAGAGGTTCGCGTGCACCCCCGGGTTCAGCCGCCACCGTAATCGAACGACCTCCCGACAGGATCGCTGAAACCGCTTGGACTGCGTGAGGCAGTTCGGGGGAAGCCTTAGATAGATTCTGCAAGTTTTCATGTAGTGGTCGACTTCTTGCGAGCGTGGCGTACTCTTCGCGTGGTTCGATCCACCGCAAGCCATCTAAAGCGATACCTGCGACTATCACATCGGGACGATGCGCTGAGTCGTTCTCGCTCTGTACCAATAATATGAGTAGTTCGGACATCGTAAGATTCGGTAACGAGCGCAAACGGACTTCGAATAGTTTATTCGGAGGATTGGCATTTAGGAACTCGGACAACCAAGACGCAGTAACGCGGTCTTCAGGCTGCGCATCCATGATTGCATGTGTCTGGGAATTTCCGCTCATAAGAAGCGTCAGCCTATCGGGCCGATTTACCGGAAGAGCCTGAAAATGTTCGACAATGGCTTGAAAGCTCACTCGTGAATTTTGGGCGGATGTGAGTGGATCAAAGGCCAGAGAGGGCACAAAATGGTTCCCGAGAGCGAACAGTAGAACTGTCGTCAGCGGTACGTATAGCTTGCCCAGGAGTGTAGTGTGGTTGATTTTCTTGCGCCCGCTGAACATTGCTACTATGCCTACCCTGCAATGTCCGGCGCAGAGTTTGGAAGCCTCATCTTCTTAGATACTACAAAAAAAGACTTGTAGACGGGCCAAAAACGACCGACACCACACCAGGAAATTGGCTCAAATCCCGCATTTTTCAAACATTTCGATAGTGAGTGTTTGTCAAAAAACCGAATGTGGGAAATGTAAGGGTCAAAGTGTCTGTCGAAAGATGTTGTTGAGACAATGACATTCTTTATCAACCCGTGAAATGGTGTCGTCAGGACCAAGACCCCACGGTCCCGGAGGATTCTATTAAATTCAGAAAGGCAGGCGTGGATATCGAACAGATGCTCGATTACTTCTGTATTCCATATAGCACTAAATTCTTCTGCTCGATAAGGAAGCCCTTCCTCCACGGATGCTACTGAAAAGCCGATGGTCGGAGATTGTCGTTTTGCCTTTTCAATTGCACCGGTTGCAAGGTCTGTCCCGTAAACCTGGAAACCCAACTGCTCAATAAAAACTGAAAACTCTCCGTTGCCACAGCCCGCATCCAAAACTCTTGCAGGCGCATGATTGCTACCGTTCAGAGCCGGTAACAGCTGGTGCAGTGAATTGGCGAGCAGACGTTTCCTTTGTTCAGTGGTATCGTCAACCTCCGGTATGGCGCTTCCTGGTCTTTTCCAATACCTTTCATAAAATTGGCGTGAGAGCATATACTATAGAAATCAACGAGTTGCAATCATACCGACACAGCTGCCCAGGAACCGGCTTCGAATCATAGGGTACTTGGGATAAAAATAACAGATTGAAACTTTGAAACCGATGCTCTCAAAGATTTCACGAGCTCGATAAGGCCAAAACAGATACTGGTTTCGAGAGTGGGGACGAAAGAAGTAACGATACAGCAGCACGGGATTGAATGGATTCGGTTCCCATCCAATATAAGTGCCACCACTTGACAGGACACGTTTCACCTCATTCAACACGTCTTGCAGGTTTGGCAACTGATGAAGAACCAAGCTAGCATAGACGACATCAAATGATCCGCTCTTGAAAGGAAGCTTGAAGCAGTCACCTGCGACGAAACTGAGATTCGCATTCGTATTTGCTATAGCGGCGGGCAACATTCGCTCTCGAAATAGCTCACATGCTACCAAGGCCTTGGGGGCAAATTTTTCGGCAATAACTCGACTGTAGACACACTCTCCCGCACCGATATCTAGTACTCGCTTCGAGTTAAAAACGTCCTCACAGTTGATCCAACATCGAAGATACTGTTCAAGATGCAGGTATGGCAGCGGCTTCGTGGGCCAACGGCGACTGTAATATCTTTCTTCTTCCTCGTAAGAATAAGTCATGCGCTGGCGCCAGAAAGTTGATATAGAGCGCAAATCAATCGATCGACATGGCTCTGCCAGTCAAAGCGCTCTTTAACTCTATCTCTCCCCAGGCGCATCAAGGTCCGCCTCATTTCGTCATTGTTCTTCAACTGGAGTATCCGTTCAGCAAGTTGCTCTGCATCAAAGGGGTCAAAGTATACGGCAGCATCACCACAAATTTCATGGCAGATCGGGATGTCGGAGGCAACGATCGGCAAACCGCTAGCCATTGCCTCAACTAATGGATGTCCAAATGACTCTACGAAGGAAGGAAACACAAATATGTCACCCATTAAGTACAATTCGGGAACTTTCTCGTAGGCAACGGGCTCAATCACTGAGATGCAGCCACGCAGAAGCGGCAGAGACAACAATTGTATGTCCGCTTGCCGATTAACTACCTCCACCTCTGGGAATTGGTGAGGGTCAGCGGTCGTTAACAGCGAAAAGTCGAATATCCCACGCTCTCGCAAAAGCAGCACTGCTTTTAGAAGTACCGTCAGATTCTTGGAGTCGTTGTATTCCGAAATAAAAACGAGCTGGAAGATTTTTCCGTTGCTTTCAGTATATTCTCGCGGCTTGAATCGGTCGAGCGGAACACCAAAAGGATTAACCATCTCCCGACTCTTACCAACCCGGATGAAATTCCGAGCCTCCGCTAGCATGTGTTCCGACGCCGTCATGACCAAATCAGAAAAATAGGCTGAAAGCATGACTAACAATCTGCGAAACCGAATATCGATTCTTGCAGCGATTCGTTTTTTCGTGACAAAGTTCTTCATATACATTTCCGAGAAGAATAGACCGTTCCGCAACAGAAGTAGCTGCCGACAGGGAGGAAAGAACATACCGAAATCCGACGATGAAAGCAGCACATCGATCTTGTTCTGCTTAATAATTCTGCGCAAAACAAATTGGTCCCAAAGGAAACGCCGCCATGACCGTTGAAGTGCCACGTCACACTTCACGGTACGTATATTACCAATTGTCGGCCCGACCTTTATTTGTGACGGAATATAGAAAACGTATTCGTTGGAGGAATCTCTATGCCCAATGGTGCCGATGAGGTTTTTTATGTACGCGGCCGCACCACCAGATTTAGCCGATACTGCGTTTACGAGAATTCTTGCCATGGTCCGGGTACACAGTTAGTGCGTAATCTGACATTTGACATTCAAGAGTAACCAACGACAGCCGAACGGGAGAACCAAAGGGCCAACAGGACCGGCGCCATGACGCAAGCAACTGCAAAATCAGCAGCACATCGCCCATGTTCTGAAGTAGGGCTGGATGTAGCAACAATAGATACGTCAAATGCGTAATGGAGTAAAGGCGCACATCGTCGCTAAAACGATTTTGCGACCATCGCACTAGCTTTCCCAGCAGAAAAAAACTCCAATTGCTCCCATATATCCTATATTTGCGACTTTTTCGACCAAAAGGGAAGGAAGCAAGAGGACCCCTATATAGAAATTATCCCCGTAAAGTTCTGAGATCAAAATGACACCAAACGCCTGGCGGCTTGCGTGGCCAAACCTCCCTCGGGATGACGTTGAAGAAGGGATTCCGCCGCCCCGCCCCGTTTCGCCGAGACGGCGTTTATCAGGACTCTTGCCATCTCTTATGCTGAGAACCGAACCGCAGCCTCCACGAACGATTACTAGGAACGCCGCTCATTGTCATAGGTAGTTGCGAAAACCAGAAGGCAAACAAAACGGGAGCGATAATGCATCCGAAACTGAAGTTCAGAAGAACATCCCCACGGTTTTGCAGGAATGCAGGATGTAAGAGCAGCAAATAAAAGATGTGATAAAAAGCAAATGGCTGCCGAATCCTAACAAACTTTTCATGAAGCTTTCTTAGAAGAACGCCGAGACAAAAAAAGATAATGACGGCACCAGTATAGCCCAAATTCGCAATTGATTCTCCGAGGAGGGAAGGTGCCAACGAACCTCCAATGTATGCATTATAACCATATAAGTCTGTCATTAGAGTTACGCCGAATGCCTCCGGTTTTCCTGCCCAGAAACTCCGCGGGATAAAGTTCACGATTGGATTTAATAAACTCCAACCCCACAAATAAATATGGCGGTCAACATACAAACCGATTACCGCAGTGAGATTTTCAAACGTATCGAGGAAATCCAAGACCTGTGATCTGGTCAAGGCGTCATTAAGAATGGATGGAATGTCGAGCAAGCCTAATGTCCTCCACTCCGAGAGTGAAACAGCTTTGTACAGATTTGCCAGTAGATATAAAAAGGGAGCGGCAAAAGCAACCAGCGCTATAGGCCGCAGGATCGATCGATCTTTCCTAAAGTAGTAGTTTGTATACAAAAAAACAACGAGCCAAAGCGAGACGAGATGCATCACCGTAGCTCGATTGAACTGAACGAGCCCCACCGCGAGGATCGGAATACAGAAAGCAACCCGGGCAGCTGTTTGTGATTTCTTTCGGTTGCTCAAACCTTGGAAACACCAAATAGTCGCGAGGATCGCGTTCGCGACAGGCAAGTATACGGTGGCTTCACTTCCGAAATTCCTTTCACTGTGGTCTGTAATTCGAAGCGGATTGTAATAGTTAATCCACCCGAAAACGGTAAATGCGAGGTACGCCAACATGCACAACAATATCCGATTACTTGAGTATTTCTGCTCCACAACTGGACGATCGAAATGAGTTCTATGATATAGACTGAACCGCATCCGTCCGAAAGCGCTACCTATCAGGAACGCTCCGAGCGCTGCAAAAATCGCCAGAATGGCTCGTTGTTCAGCCGAGGCACTATAGACAAGGGGAGCATCGTAAATCAGAACCTGCTTTAGCATGCTCACTGGATAGAACAAGGCGAACCCGATAAGAAAGAAAGACTTAATACTCAGGAAAATGGCGGTCGGTTCTCGGACAAAATCTTTACTTATGTTCCACCCTATGATGATCAACATGACCACGGCCGAGAAGACGGTCCATCCTGCCCTTGTTCCTAAGAGACCTACAAGCGTTAAGGCAATTCCCGTAACAAATGCAATGGCGACCCCGACGAGGATGCTATTTTGACCTGATAATGTTCTTTTCACAGATGGTAAGAAGGAATGGAACGGCGCAGACTACCCTGCTTTGTACAATTTTCTCACTGCTACAATGCACACATAGATTTTACAACATGAAATACAAAGCCAAACTGAATCTTCTGGCCAAGAATCTCCAGCTTGATGCGACTGTGTTGTTGAGCATCATTGCAAAACTTTGGAATTCTAGCGCGTATCTCATTACGACTGTTTTGCTCATATCCTTTTTTTCGCCCGAAGAGCAGGGATTCTACTACACATTCAGCAGCTTGCTGGCTATTCAAGTCTTTGCCGAATTGGGCCTCGGGCAAATCATATTGCAGTTCACGAGTCATGAGTGGGCCGGGCTGCATTTCACTATTGATGGCAGTATAGATGGTGATGCCGCCTGTCTAGCGCGCCTAAAGGAGCTGGCGACATTATCATTACGGTGGTTTGGAACGGCTAGCGTGATAGCAACAATTATCCTTCTTGCAGCGGGGCCTTCCTTCTTCCGATCCTCAGGAGTTGCCAGTAACGCTTGGTTATGGCCTTGGATCGCGCTTTGCGTCGTCGCTGGGTGTAAGCTCATCTTCATTCCCGTCTGGGCTATCGTGGAAGGGGCTAATGAAGTCAAGGCGTCTTATACCTTCAAAGCCATCGATGGATTATTGGTCTCTGTAACGATGTGGCTGTGCATTTCGTTGGGGCTGGGACTCTGGACAAGCGCAATAGCTGGAACAGCTAGTATTTGCTGGGCAATAATTTTTCTCACAAGGCGTTACTCACGAGCCTTGGTTAGCTTAGTCAGAGTAAAACCCCAAAACCTAATTTCCTGGCGACGCGAAATTTGGCCGCTACAATGGAAGATCGCATTGAGTTGGTTGAGCGGATACTTTTCCTTCTCACTATTCACGCCGATCGTTTTTCATTATTCAGGCCCTGTTCTGGCAGGGAGAATGGGAATGACCTGGACCCTAGTTAATGGGATTTCAGGCATCGCGTCGTCGTGGACTACACCGCGCACGCCACAATTTGGCAAACTGATAGCCCAACGTAAGTTCTCCGATTTGGATCGTCTCTTCTTCCGGTCCACTCTGGCGTCCTGTTTGATTGCCGCCTTGGGGGCTGCGATGTTTTGGGGAGGCGTATTTATGCTCAACAGGTTCAATCATCCTTGGGCTCTTCGGATTTTATCTCCCTGGCCCACCGCACTTTTTTTGATTGCTATGATCTTGATGCAGATCTCTTCACCCCAGGCAGCCTATCTGCGGGCGCATAAGCAAGAACCATTTCTCGTGTTGTCTTTGATCGGCGGAATCTTGATAACTATCACTGCCCTGGTTTTGGGCCGAAACTTCGGTGCAACTGGGATCGCCGCTGGGTACTCTGCGACAGTCACGTTTTTCATACTGCCCTACGGAAGCATCATCTGGTACAGGTGCAGGGCAGCGTGGCACCACCGAACTGAATTCTCATCGCCGGTTACCGTTGATAACAGGACATAATACCGAATATCGACGCCAAGCTCTTTGAATCCAAAGGCAGCCAGCTCCCTAATAAACGCATGTCAAAGACAAGATGAGATTGCCTCGCATCAGCATCCCTGGCGTAGCTAGCTTCTGTCTCGAAACTCATCCGGGCCTTTGTTTGCAGCGATTCCGCGAGCATAGTGCAATTGGCTTAACTACGCCCGCGCGATGTCACGCATGGACCGAAGCGATTATGGCTTCTTGAGATCCTGAGCCAGTTGACGTTTTTCGCGCAGACGCAGCCTTGATGGCTGCGCCGACACGGTGAGGATGTTGACAACTACAATAACAAACCTCCAATGTCACCGATGCAAACGGGGTCGGATCGATGCGACGTTGACTCAAGGCTTTTAACGGGCTAACAATACCACTCACCTGCTTCGAAGCGCGACAAGTTCTGAAATTTCTGCATGAGGCGAGTGGCAGCACCTATACTGCAGACTTGCAGCGAACGCACGAATCTGAGTTCTGGTCAGGGAGAGAACGCTTATGAAAACTGTTATTTTGTGCGGGGGCCAAGGCACACGATTGCGAGAAGAAACTGAGTACCGTCCGAAACCCCTGGTTGAAATCGGCGGCCGACCTATTCTTTGGCATATCATGAAACTTTACGCCCGCTATCACTTCACCCAGTTTATTCTGTGTCTCGGCTATCGCGGCAACATGATCAAACAGTACTTTCTAAACTATGAGGAAATGAATAACGATTTCACAATTAATCTCGGTGAGAATCATCGGGTCGCGTATCACGGGGCGCATAGAGAACAGAATTTTCAAGTAACTTTAGCAAATACCGGTGTGGACAGCATGACCGGCGCCCGCATAAAACAAATCGAGAGATACATTACGGATGCCACCTTTATGGTGACTTATGGAGATGGTGTTAGCGATGTACCTATTGATACATTGTTGCACTTTCACCATTCGCATGGCCGTCTTGCCACCGTTACGACGGTACGCCCTGTATCCCGGTTTGGTGTTTTAGAATTAGGTGCTGACGGTCAGGTCCTGGACTTCACCGAGAAGCCGCAAATGAATGGGTGGGTCAGCGCGGGGTTTTTTGTTTTCGACCGAAAAATTTTGGACTATCTAGACGTGGATGTAAATTGCATCTTAGAACGGGAACCTCTTGAGCGTATTGCGAAAGAAGGTCAATTGATGGCGTATCGTCACGAAGGATTCTTCTTCGCTATGGATACCTATCGTGAGTTTCTCCACTTGAACGAATTGTGGACGAGCGGTCAGGCACCGTGGGCGGAGCCGAACTACAGCCTAAGGTCAACAATTGGATAGTAGGCACAATCCGTCGTCTTTTTGGGTAGATCGCCCGGTGTTCATCACGGGAGCAACAGGGCTGCTCGGTGGTTGGTTAGTAAGGTATCTCATTGAAGCGCGCGCGGACGTCGTCTGCCTTATTCGAGATTCCGTACCTCAATGTGAACTAATGCGAACTGGCATGGTGCAACGGATCAAAACCGTGCGAGGTGAGGTGACAGATCAGACCTTATTGGAACGTATCTTGGGCGAGTATGAAATTAATACTGTATTTCATTTAGCCGCTCAAACAATCGTAAGCATCGCGAATCGAAACCCAATTTCCACGTTCGAAACTAATATCCGAGGCACTTGGTGTCTACTCGAAGCGAGCCGTCGGAGTCCTGCCATCAGACAAATTGTTGTCGCTTCGTCTGATAAAGCGTATGGGGACCAGAAGGTTCTGCCGTACACAGAAGATACTCCCGTACGAGGTAGGCATCCGTACGATGTGAGCAAATCTTGCGCTGATCTAATCGCTCACAGTTACAGTGCGTCTTATGGACTTCCTGTTGCTGTTACACGTTGTGGAAACTTGTATGGGGGAGGCGATCTAAATTGGAATCGTTTGATTCCGGGTACGATCCGATCAATCCTTCGCAAGAAGTCTCCAGTGATCCGTTCGGACGGCAAGTTTATCCGCGATTATTTTTATGTTGAGGATGGAGCCATTGCGTACATGTTGCTCGCTGAACGCTTGGCATCCGAACCCGAACTCCGTGGTGAAGCGTTCAACTTTTCGAATGAATTACAGATTACTGTGTCCGATTTGGTGGAGCGATTACTATCGCTGATGGATTCGACTCTGCGGCCGGACATTCGCAACGAAGCAACTAACGAAATCTGCCACCAATATCTAAGCGCTGCCAAAGCTCGGAAGATACTAGGTTGGTGTCCAATGTTCGACCTCAGTAGTGGATTAAAAAGAACGATTGAATGGTACAAAGAGGTTCTTGGCTAATGTCGGCTAGAAGCGAAGCATTGCGCGCTAAAATTCTGGACCTAGTCACTCAATACTACGAACAAGCTTTCCACATTCCAGCGTTTGTAGCCGATGCAATGCCAATTCCGGTGTCCGGTCGGGTATTTGATGCGGAAGAGTTACGCTACCTTGTCGATGCCTCGCTGGATTTCTGGCTCACTGCTGGGAGGTTCTCACAAGAGTTCGAAACCGAATTTGCAAGGGCGTTAGGCTTCCGACACGCGGTGCTCGTGAATTCTGGTTCTTCGGCAAATTTGCTTGCTCTGTCTTGTCTTACTTCACCGTCATTGGGCGATCGACAACTGAAACCGGGCGACGAAGTTATTACTCTGGCTGCAGGGTTTCCAACGACTGTGAATCCGATCATTCAGAATGGTCTCGTACCCGTCTTTGTGGATATTACAATTCCGACTTACAACATAGACGTGAATCAACTGGAAGATGCTGTTAGTGGTCGAACTAAAGCGGTTATGATCGCTCATACTTTGGGCAATCCTTTTAATGTATCTCAAGTCACAGAGTTCGTAAGAAAATACAATCTTTGGTTAATCGAGGATTGCTGTGATGCCGTGGGAGCCACCTATCAAGGAAAACATGTTGGTAGCTTCAGTGATGTAGCGACGACCAGCTTTTATCCCGCACATCACATAACGATGGGTGAAGGCGGTTGTGTTTTAACGAATCAAAGCAAGCTAAAGAAGCTGTTAGAGTCGTTTCGCGACTGGGGAAGAGATTGTTGGTGCCTACCAGGCAAAGATAACACCTGTGGCAAACGGTTTGCGTGGCACCTAGGCGATCTCCCATTTGGGTACGATCATAAATACACGTATTCGCATATTGGTTATAACTTGAAAGCGACAGACATGCAGGCAGCCGTGGGACTGGCTCAGTTAAAAAAACTACCTAGCTTCATCGCAGCGAGACGGTCCAATTTTCGAGTTCTGTATGATGGCTTGAGTGACCTTCGAGATTATCTAATTCTACCCGAGGCAACTCTGAGCGCTGTACCAAGCTGGTTCGGTTTCGCGTTAGCCGTGCGCCCGGAAGCACCATTTAGTCGGAACCAAGTTATTCAATATCTTGATGAGCATAAGATCGCGACGCGCTTATTGTTTGGCGGGAACCTAGTTCGGCAACCAGCCTACCTAAAAGTGCCTCATAGGATAATAGGGGACTTGACGAATTCGGACTTTGTAATGAACCATGTGTTTTGGATCGGTGTATATCCGGGTCTCGCATCCTCGATGCTAGACCACGTTTTGGCAGTTTTTCACCAAATGCCTGCTTCCTTACAAAGAGATTCCACGGCTTCGGCAATGTAGCGCTCGAAAACCGAGTAATGTCTTCTCCTGAAGACTTTCTGTCAGCTTGACGGTGATGATACGGAACTATAGGGCAGATTCCTTGAGGCTTTTACTTGAACGCTAATAACGTGGTTGAATGAGAAACAGCGTCACTGAAGACGATCTCGCCTTCATCATTGCGTCACCTCTTCCCTGGGAAACATTTGAAGGCAAGAACATTGTTATCTCAGGAGCTAACGGGATGCTCCCGTTTTACCTTGTTCAAACAATCTTGTTCCTTAATGAGAACAGATTTAATAAGACGGCCCGAGTCTTTGCAATAGTTCGGAATAAGGAAAAGGCATACCGCCGATACGAGAAGTATATCGGCACGCGGGATTTTGTCCTATTGGTGCAAGACATCAACGATCCCGTGGTTATCCATGAAGATGTGCATTTCATAATTCACGCCGCAAGCCAAGCAAGTCCCAAGTTTTTTGTGCAGGATCCCGTCGGTACATTTTCTCCAAATGTGTTTGGCACACGAAATCTCCTGGAGCTTGGGCGAGCGAAAGGAGTCGAGGGCTTCTTATTCGTAAGCAGCTGTGAAGTGTATGGTCAAGGCAATAGCGATCTTCTTCTTGCTGAAGATGCCTACGGATACGTCGACCCAACGAATATTCGATCCTGCTATGCCGAAGGAAAGCGTGCCGGGGAAGTTCTGTGTGTGTGTTGGCAACAGCAGTACGGCGTTCCGATTAAAATCGCTCGCCCTTTCCATACTTACGGCCCTGGCATGAGCATTGGCGACGGAAGGGTCTTTGCCGATTTCGTATTTGATATTGTCCATGAGCGCAACCTTGTCATGAAGAGTGATGGCAGTGCACGCCGCGCATTTTGTTATATTGCTGATGCAACAGTTGGTTTCTTCACCGTATTACTAAGGGGCGAGCCAGGGCAGGCTTACAATGTCGGAAATATGTATGGCGAAATGAGCGTCCTTGGTCTTGCGGAACTTCTCGTTTCCTTGTTTCCGGAAAAACATCTACGGATAGAGCGCGCGACCGAGCCGGAAATTGCATACGTTCAAAGCCAAGTAAAAAGGTATGCGCCTGACACCACCAAACTCTGTGCGCTTGGTTGGTTTCCAAAGTACTCCGTGAAGGACGGATTCGCGAGAACAATTCAAAGCTTCTCTGAGAGCAATAAGGGGGCCATTCAACGATGAGGGCTTCGGATTATGTCGCTTCTTTTCTCGTGGCCCAAGGTGTCAGGTGTGTGTTCGAAGTTATCGGAGGCATGATTACACACCTAGTTGATTCTTGCCACCGCCAGAACGGACTTAAGGTTGTAAGCGTTCATCACGAACAAGCCGCCGCATTTGCGGCGGATGGGTTTGGTCGCATCACCGGCATACCAGGTGTAGCACTGGCAACAAGCGGCCCAGGCGCAATTAACTTGTTGACTGGCGTGGGCAGTTCGTATTTCGATTCGTCCCCTGCTGTTTTTATTACCGGACAAGTTAACCGGAATGAGCAAAAGGGTGACCGTGCAATACGCCAGCTGGGCTTTCAAGAAGCTGACATAGTCACGATGGCACAACCAATTACTAAGGCCGCTTGGAAAGTGGAGAAACCTGAGGAACTGCCGCAACTATTAGAAGCTGCATTCAAGTTGGCCATATCTGGGCGACCGGGGCCCGTGCTGCTAGATATTCCAATGGACGTACAGCGAGCAGAAATCCAAACTTTTGGGCCGGAGAAGAAAGTCAGTACAGATTGCGGGACACCGATCGATCCAGTTGCCATTACAGAGTTGCTGAATGCTCTCAACTCCGCTTCACGGCCTCTGATTTTAGCTGGTGGTGGCGTACGTTCGGCACAAGCGGTTGATTTATTTCGGGAGTTCGTTGGCGCAGTAAATATTCCCGTAGTCACGTCGCTTCTTGGTCTTGACGTCCTACCTTACAATCATCCCTTGCGCGCAGGTTTCATTGGCTCATATGGAAATCGCTGGGCCAATTTAGCTGTTGGTTCAAGCGATCTCCTCTTGGTTCTTGGTAGCCGCCTTGACATTAGGCAGACCGGCTCGGATACCGAGGCTTTCAAAAAGGATCGCTTAATCTTTCACGTAGATTGTGAAGCAGGCGAGATGAATAATCGAATCAGAGGCTGCACAGCCATTCGCTCTCATCTTTATCCTTTTCTTGTCGAAGCGATCTGCCTCAGCAAACAGCGCCACTTTCCTGCAAAGCACACTTGGGCCGCGGAAATCGATAAGCTACGAATTCAATGGCCAGACATTTTGGAAAATAAAGATAGACCGGGCATCAATCCCAACCGGCTAATGCATGAATTATCTGAAGCATCCACTCGTGCAGCAGCATTCGTCACGGACGTTGGTCAGCATCAAATGTGGGCCGCTCAATCTTTGGACCTTCAGGGGAACCAGAGGTTCCTGACGTCCGGTGGAATGGGCGCGATGGGTTTCGGGTTGCCAGCAGCAGTCGGCACAGCTATGGCGAACCCGGGAACACCGGTTGTAGTCATCGCTGGCGATGGAGGGTTTCAACTCAATATTCAGGAACTACAGACTGTTGTAAGAAACAATATCCCCCTCAAAATCGTCGTCATTAACAATCAGTGTCATGGTATGGTTCGTCAATTCCAACAGAGCTATTTTGATGAGCGATATCACTCCACCTACTGGGGCTATTCTGCCCCAAGTTTTGCGCGATTGGCACACGCTTATGGTATTGAATCGCTCACTGTTGAATCACAGGCGAGTATCGCTTCAGCACTGGATTTGATGTGGGCGGATCCAAGCAGGCCGTTTCTACTTGAAGTGATGGTTGATACGCTTACAAATGTTTATCCCAAGATCGCCTTCGGACATCCATTCACTGAAATGGAGCCGTTCGCAAAACCTATTGCGATGGAAGGTACATAATTATCGACAGCTTCCCGTCCCGCGAGTGAATCATGCGACACCGTTAGGCTATACGGGACGGTACTCCATCCAAACCAATTGTCGCTGGAAGTAAAATCAGCTAGTTCGAATCCGGCGCTGAACGCACCGAGCAACACCGATACCTAGTTTTCCAAAAACTCCAATGTAACAAATATAAATCCAAATGATAGGAAGCCGACGATATTCTGGGATCTTTAAGAGTTGCCGCGCAACATTCACAAACTGAGCAATGCCTTCTTCTCGCTGCCTGACGAGCGGAGTGGTTGCGTAGTGCGCACGCTCCCTTATTAACGAGCGAGCAACACGCCACCCGTGCGGCATTTCTTCAGTCAAGTCACGGATGATGTTAATAACGGCCGAGGTCATATGGTCAGTAGAGTACTCCCAATAGACTTTATTATTCATGCGGTGATTGATCAAAGGCCGTGTTGAATATGCACTATCTTCCAAGGTTAACGCGCGGCCGAATAGATACATCTGCGGGTATAAACTCTCCATATGTTTTTCGGCCCCGCCGAAATCGAGGAGATCGCGCCGGATTATCAATCCAGAAAGAATATGCGAGCGCAAAAACAGACATCGCAGAGCTTCTGAACGTTCAGTAAAGACTTCGTCTCGGCTGTAGTAACCTTGGACCGCGACAAAGGCGTCGCTGTTTGCCGCATCTCGCACGTTCAATGAGGACGCTGCCGCCCCTAGAGTTGGAGATTTTGACAAGAGACGTGCGAGATGATCAAATCCGTCTTCAGTCCACCAATCATCGTCCGATAAAAGTACTACATAAGTCCCAGAGGCTGCCCGCAGACCTTGCATTACATTTCGGACTGGGCCGATGTTTTCTTTGTTGCGAAAATAGCGGACGGTCTCATGCATCGTCCCCGCCACAACTCGTGAAGTATCATCTTGAGAGGCATTGTCGGTAACGATTATCTCTAACGGAAATCCCACCTTCAATGCCCCAAAGCAACTCTCGATGGCAGTGCCGACATATTGAGCTCGGTTATAGGTAGGAATTACAATAGAAAGCGACGGTAGCATAAGTCTTTACTTCTTCGTCTCTCTAAGAGGGTTCAGGGCGGAGTGGAACTCCACCTTTCTCCAGTAATAGAACGCCCTGGAAACCAAACCGAATTGCGCACAAATCGAATCGGTTCATATTAGTTGCCTAAACGTACCACGCTAAAAAATGATTTCGCCGATCCACCTGCGATAGCTATAGAAGCTCCAGTCGTTTGTGAAACATACACTTCATAATAATCACCCGCCAAAGCGTTGTCGACTGTTGTCACTACTTGCGATAGAGGCATTAATGCCGGAGATTGGCCAGCAACTTCAGAGATAACTATGCCGTTCTTCCTTATGGATGCGGACCGTGCGCCGTAAGCGGCAGAGTCCCATAGCACTACAGCCGTAATCTGGTACAGACCGCGCCGACCATTAGGAATGGTCAAGCGGGTTGGATTTGTTGATAAATCGTGAAATGACTCTACATCGAAATCTTCAGTACTCCACGACAACGGTAGAGCAACAGCGTTTGGAACAGAGACACTCTCCGCACGGGACACCCGAACCCTAGGTTGATCAGGTATCGAATCCCAAGCCGTGCCCGTATGATATCTGTTGCCGCGCGTAATCAGTTCGTCGAGTCGCCCGATAGTCCACGGCGTGTCAGTCGCGCCGTTACCAAAGGAGTTTGCTTCCAAAATCAGACGTCCATTGCTACCACTGTTAAAATTGACCTTGAACCCCGTGTCACGCGATTCTGATCCGAAGGTTGAATTGCGAACAGTTAGTGGACCTCCGCCTCGCCAAACAATCGCCGCTCTGTCAGCATTCACAATTGAACTGATAAGCAGACCATCGATCGTTACCGGTCTTCCACTTCCAGAATCCGGACCCGCCGATACCATAAATCTATCTGAACCTTCGGTATATGCTCCGTAAATATTGACCGGCACTGCATCGTTTGTCGCGAGGCGGACATCCGCCAATGCGTTCCGGCCGAAATTACCCCCATATACATTGAAAGTACCCTGATGTGCTGGTTGTGCACTATTATCGATACCGACATAGCCATCTGTCACACTCACCGAATGAAGATTCAGATTCACACTTTGATTCGACTCAATGGATATGCCGATATTAGGTACTGTCCTAGCCGCAGGATGAATTTCAACGTCATACATGGAAATTTCTGATGCGCCGTTACCACCGTTACCAAACACTAGACACTTCGTAAAACCATTACCGTTGCCCCCAACAACTTCCATATTCCGAAATATATAATTACCTTGGGATATCGAAGAACTCGTTGCGCCAATACCGATGCGCGCCACCCCAAGAGGTTTTTGCAATCGGAACCCGTCCAACGTGATGCGTGTCGCACCGCTAAGATCTATTGCGGTCGCTGAACCTGTATAGTTAAAGATTGTCCCAGAACGCCCTACTCCGATAATGTTTACATTCGTGGAAGTAATGGACAATGGTGCATCCAGCGTGAACACGGTCGAACCTAATAACAACGTCACGTTAGCTTTAGTGATTGAAAGCTGAGCCGATATAGTCTGATTTCCTAGCAACCCACGCGCATCTGCAATACCGCCAGTAGGAGGCAGATCGGCGATACAATTCGCTATTTTCACTCCAGCGTCAAGTCCAAGAAATTGATCACACAATTTGATATTACTAACATTCGCTGAAGACGCTTGAGTGCGGACGGGCTTACTTAAGAGGGACTTCGGTGATGCAAGAACGCCCCGTGAGTTTAAACTAAACTCGCCGAGCGTTTTTCTCGCATATGTCGCTGAGTCTAATACGCCAAAATATACAAATATAATCAATAAACGGAAAGCGCAGACGATTTTGTAACAATCGAGAACTCCGGAGCTTCTCATAAGAAGATGGAGAGATCATTTCGGACACGTGCAGCCAGCGCCTTAAACACTCAATTCCTAAAGCTCCAACTCTTAAGATCCACAACGAGTTTATTATACATTTTAGCGGTCATACAGACAGTTACGACCGTACTGAATGGCAGGGCTGATCAGCGAACTCGTCCGAAAAGGCCGGCCTGTGTACTTCGGGCCGTGCGCATTGCTTGCGCAACGGCTGCTGCGGGCCAATTGTGTTGAATAAGGCTCAACTTGATGGTCAACCACCTATCACAGACACTCAAGTGATTCGGCCCCAGTAGCAGGACGATACTACACAAACAAATCTAGGCGGTGCCTGTGCTTTATTGGATCTAAGAAAAAAAAGTTCGTTTGGATGGTCTCCTCATCCACTCTTGTGATCTCCAATAGCTTGCTGTCTTCGACACAATAGCAATGGTAACCGAGGTTGGAAAGTAGCTCGATAATTTTATTGGGATGGTATGCGAATTTTGCGGTCCATTTCCTCAACATCTCCAAGAACAAAATCGGTTTCGTCCTACGCAATGTTTCGATGCCACCATACAAAACGAATATCTCCGCGCCCTCCACGTCACACTTGATCAAATCTATCCGTTCCAGATCCGCTAGGACATCGTCCATCCTGCAAACGTTTGCGCTGACGCGGTGCTTCGTAGGATCCTCATAGATATTACGTGCCGAGGTCGCTGCCGAAAGGTTCGGATCAAAGAAGAATTCGATCGTCTCCTTCTTGTCAGACAATCCATAATTGAAGGTCTCGACATTGTTTGTCCTGTTGAGCAAGAGGTTTTTCTGTAAGTAGGTGAACGTCGTTGGCATTGGCTCGAAAGCGAAGACCCTGCCCTGACGAGCTTTCCTGGCGAGGACGATCGAGTACCATCCGATATTCGCGCCGATGTCCACGATGATGCTATGCTCGTCGACGAATCCCAGCATCATTTTCGTTTCCACAGGCTCGTAGTCACCAAAATTGAGCAGTTCAATGGGCGCGATACGCCTGTCGCTAGAATCGCAGAGCAGCGTCACATCGTCTTTTGTTGTGAGCAGGATCTCACTACTCATAATATTGATGCAGGAAACATTGCGGTCCTTGATAAATGCTGCATAGTCCCAAAGGCGCTGATGCTGCTCGTGCATGAGCCTGATGTAACCCTCCTTAGTGATGAGGCCTTCCTTGTATCGACGCTCCAATTCTCTAAGTTCGTTCATATTAAACTTCGGATTGTAAAAGTAAACCCCTCAACGAGCGTAGTGATTCTTCGGCGAGAAAGAGAACGTTACCGATGATCCGCAATATACATCCAAGCCTTAAGCAGGCCTGCTACGCTCGTCGCATCCGTAATTTCACTGGCCCGAACCATCCGGACAGCATCCGCAAATTCTATCCATTTCCCAACCAGGGGCTCGTTAGGATTACTGACAGGTTCCACCTGAGATAGTTGTCGCGCGAGAAAGAGTCGAGAAACCTCAGTTGTAACCGCATTGCTGTTATCTATAGAACCGAGATCGATCCACACCTTCGCTGTAATTCCAGTCTCTTCAAACAGCTCTCGTTCTGCAGTACGAAGCGCGCGCTCGCCTACCTCGGACATGCCAGTTGGAACTTCCCAAGAAAACCGTTCCAGGCAATAGCGCCATTGACCTACCAGATAGACCTTTCCTGCATCGGAGAGCGCAATAACGCCTACTGCTGGCGACAACTCCACAACGGTATACGTTCCTAGTGCACCATCCGGCTTCGTCACCTTGTCTTGCCGAACGGAAATCCATTCATCGCGAAACACAACGCGTTTTTCAATCGTGCTCCATGGATTCTTCTGATTCAATGATGTGCCTTAAGGGTGAAAACACTCCGTTGGCTGCGCTCCAAAGCCTCCCGCATTCGCAGATAGTGCCTTGGCCAGGCAACAATAGACTCCAAATAGGCTGGATCGACTTCTTTCGCAAATTTACTAGCCGTATTGAGCGGCTCTACACCGAAATGCCGGCAAGTGTTCGCGGCTGTACTGAATAGTAACGAAAACTTCCCCGGCAGCACAACGGTGCCGTTTTCCGTATCAATGATGTGATACTGATAGTTACGAAGCTGAGAGGCTTGGACGAGTTCGGTTTTAGGACCAAAGTATACGCTAGTGACCATGTCATCTTCGGGAAGTGGCAGGATTTTACTGAAACGCTCACGCAGCGCAATCTCAGCGTCTTTCCGCGCTGTCTCGGTTTGATCCGGATAGTACAAGGCGCTTCCGATCACCGAATATTCCAACCCTTCCGTCTTGTGGTACAGGTGATTCACGGTCTTGTCCATATGGGGAGTCATCTTCACAAAATTGATCGCCAGCAAAGCAGGGTAAGCGACCATTAGCGGACTGTAAACCACACGCGTTTTCAGACTCGTGAGTCTACCGCATTCGCTTCCTGAAGCAATAATGATGTGCCGTGCGCGCAAGGCACCTGAGTCCGTCTCGACCTCATTATTCCGCACTCGTGTAACGGCAGTGTTAAGCCTAAGCTCACCTCCTGAAGACAGAAAAGACCGAGCGAGATCTTTCGAGATAAGACGCGCGTCCATGGTTCGGTCCCTACTTTTTAGAACCACTCCCGTGTCGCCAAGATTCAGTCCGAGAGTTCCTTCTCTCCTTACCACTCCGGGCGAGACCTTCCGATCGAATGTGCGGATCTGGTCACTCAATACTCGACTAAAATCTAGGTTTTCAAACCAAGCGAGTCGTCTCTCAGCTCTTTTGATAGCTACCCACCACGGCAGCTTCCATTTCCAAGCAATTTCTGGCGAGGACGGTTTTACGTATGCGTAAAAATGCGTGTAATTCGAAAACCATCCCCCTGTGTCGGCAGTATGAATGCTGCGATCCACTCGCAGGTTCATGTTTTCGAA